>Ga0233425_10004557_pt1 | contig 23064 bp, 14 predicted proteins | sample Watercolumn_Towu_2_FD_181712 | JGI IMG/M metagenome (GOLD analysis project Ga0233425, IMG submission 181712) | Freshwater microbial communities from Lake Towuti, South Sulawesi, Indonesia - Watercolumn_Towuti2014_140_MG | ecosystem: Environmental > Aquatic > Freshwater > Lake | place... | reverse complement strand
TGCGCAGCCCCTCCGCGGCGGCCGTGTTGGCGTTTGGCAATCATGGTCGGCCAACATGGATGAAGGCTGGACGCGGTTTTTTTGCGACATGCAGGGCCTCGCCTACACCAAGCTGCACAACATCGATCTTGAGCGCGGCGGATTGCGCGACCGCGTGGATGTCCTCGTGCTCGCGGACGTGAGCGCGGACGTCTTGCAACGTGCAGCCACGCAGGGCGACACCCCCATGACCCACGGCGGCTTTGGAGTCGCCGGAGTCGCTGCGCTAGACGAGTTCGTCCGCGGCGGCGGAACACTGTTGGCCTGGGGCGGCTCAGCGCGCTGGGCGGCCGAGAAGCTCCGACTCCCTGTTGAGTTCGTGAAACTCCCGCGCCAAGTGCGCAACTTCGGCGCCGAGGGCGAGAATCCTCCATCCACCACCCGCTTCAACATCCCGGGCTCGCTGCTGTGGAGCGAGAGCGACGGGACGCAACCGCTCACGTTTGGATTGCCTCCGCGCCTACCTCTGTTCTTCGACAACAACGGCGCCATGACATTGACTGAGGCCACGGACGTCAAAGTTGAAGGCCGTTTGCGCTACGCGACCACCGACCTCGTCGCTGCGGGCTGGGCCGAGGGCGGTGAACTCTTGCTCGGCAAGGACGCGGCCTTGATGCTGCGCCACGGAGAGGGTCGCGTGGCACTCCTTGCCTTCTCGCCCATCTTCCGCACCCAAACCTGGAGCACCTTCCGCTTGGTCCTGAACGCCATGCTGGCAACTCCTGGGCTCAACTAACGTCAGCATTCCGCCCTGCCGTGCACTGGCGGGCCGTACGGGCTCATGGGTAAGTTGTGCCCATGAGCGCACGCCAACCCGTCGTGGACTACAGCTCCTATTTGCAGTTGAAGAAACTGCTTTCGGCCCAGCGCCCGCCCGCGTACGCGGAACTTGCGCCGGGGGCAGACCCCACCGCAGGTCCAGTGCGCGAGCTCGCACATCACGACGAACTGCTCTTCATCGTGGTGCATCAGGTCTATGAGCTCTGGTTCTCGTTGGTGATCCATGAGCTCGCGCGCGTGCGCGATTTGCTCGGGCGCTGCGGCAGCGGTGCGGGCGAGCGCGTCAGTGAAGACGACATCCCGCGCAGCGTGAACGGCCTCCGGCGCGTGAACGAGATCATGCAAGTCCTGATGGCGCAGTGGCGCATCATGGAAACGATGAATCCGTCCAACTTCCTCGAGTTCCGGAATCTCATCACTCCGGCCTCGGGATTTCAGTCGATTCAATTCCGGCAACTAGAGATGCTGGCCGGACTGCCAGGTGACGCACGCGTGGACTTCGAAGGCCGGCCCTACGCCACAGCTCTTGCGGATTGGGAACGAGAACGCCTTGCCGCGCAAAGCGGAAAGATGAGTTTGCGTTCAGCGCTCTTCGATTGGCTTTCGCGCACGCCCATCGAGCAAGTCTTCCCGGCGTTCCCGGAGCAGTTCATTGCGGCATTCGCGGGCTATTGCCACGAGCAGGCGACGCTACAGCACGCCAACCCCAATCTGGCTCCGGCGCAGCAAGCCGCCGCCATTGCCAACGCCGAAGCACAAGCCGATGCGCTTCGTGCTTGGCTGCTAGGTGGCACGAAAGAGCGCAACAAGGCGCATCAGGCATTCCTTTTCATCGCCAGCTATCGGCACTTGCCGTTGCTGCGTTGGCCGGCCGCGTTGCTCGACACGCTCATCGAGTTTGAGCAGAATTTCCGCATGTTCCGCTTCCGTCATGCACGCATGGTGGAGCGCATGATTGGCTCGCGCATCGGCACCGGTGGCAGTCCCGGCATTGCCTACCTCGACAGCACGGCGTCGAAGTACCGCGTCTTCGGGGACCTCCTTGAGGCGCGCAATTTCACCCTGGCCAGCTCACAGGTTCCCGTGCTTCCCGACGAGAGCCTGTTGCGTTTCAAGCTGGATCAGTAGAGCCGTCAGTCGAGCGGCACCACGCAGTCGTTGTGAATCGACCACAGCTCCGCACGCACGGGCTTCGGAGCGAGAACTGCGCCGAGCGCATCCACGTAAATCGCGAGCTGCGAGCGATGGCGTGCTCTGAGAGTCGCCTCATCACACTTGTCTGATTTGTAGTCCACAATCACGACGCTGCCCTCAGGCTCCTCGTAGACCATGTCGATGGTGCCGATGAGCGCCCCGCTGGCGTCATTTCCGCCAGGCATGAGCACAGGGAACTCCCGCGCGCGGATACGTGCGGCCACGGCTTGCAAGCGCTGAAAGAGCCGCATGCCTGAGAAACGGCGCACAAACTCAAGCGCTTCCGCTCTTGCATCCCCAAGCACCTTGTCTGTTCCCGCAGGCTCCGCGAGTTGCAGCAGCTCCATGAGCCGTTGCGCTTCGGTCTCCGCAGGCTGACTCGAATCCCACAACTCAAAGACCTTGTGAATAAGCGTTCCGCGCTCCGCCGCGACCCTGCGTAGCGAGTTGGACTCCTCGGTTTCGTCCTCAACGACTTCGGTGGGTTTCTCGTTGGAGTGCAGCTTCGATGCTGCAAGCGTGACAGGCTTCTTGGCTTGATTGCATATCTCCTGAGGCAGCGCATTCGCTACGAGAATGCGAGGGCGTTCACGGGCCGTCTCGGTTCGCGTTGAGCGCGGCGGGCGAAGATCGACATCCGCAAGACTGCGCCAGAGGACCGCGGAGTTGCCTTCCGGCATGAAGCTTCTTTCGCCGCTGGACAAGGCCGCGCGGGCAGAGCTAGCTGCCGCATCGTGCCGCACGCTGAGGTTCAACAGCAGGGGTTGCTGTTGCGACACACCCTTCCCTCCGGTCAATGGGGAGAAGTCTCCACTCACGACAAGGCGATGGCGAGCACGGGTCGCCGCCACATACAGCAGCCGAACGATCTCCAAGCGCTCACGTTCCTTTGCGAATTCCTCGGCGTCCTGCAAGCCGAGCGATCGGTATCCAAGGATGTCTACCGCGCAGCGACGTGGTTGTGAGCCGCGGGCCGGAATCACGCGGACCAAGCTGGCCTTGCGGAAGCCAACACTCCCCTGAGGCAGTTTCCGCGACACGTCGCAGAGCCACACGTGGGCTGCTTCTAGGCCTTTGGCCTTGTGCACGGTCATCACGCGCACGGCATCAAATTGCGGGTCCACGGGCATCGTCGTCTCTGTGGCAAGATCCGCTCGCAAACGCGCGCGCAGATCTTCCACCACACGCGCCGGGGATCGTCCTGCGGCAAGCTGTGCTTCCGTGGACGCCATCAGCTCTTCTAGGACCGCGAGACGCAACTCGCCCAATCCGCGCCGCGCTTCGGTGACCTGACAACCGCTGCGACGCCGGAACTCTGCGAAGAAGGTGGCGAGATCGGAGTGCACGAAATGCCAGCGCAAGATCAGGAGATCTTGCAACGCCACTTCCAATGAGCGACCAAAGCCCCGCATGTCGATGCGCGCTTTTTCAACCGCGGCCTCAGCGGCGCGAACCGCCTCGTGGATGTTGCGTTGCGCCTCGGGGCTGAGCTCACTAGCACTCGCCGCGAGCACTCCCTGCGCGAGCATGGTGCGACAAGGCGTGCGCCAGAACGCTTCCACCGCTGCATCGGGCAACCCGACCATGGGCGAGCGCAACCAACCGAGCAGCGCGACGCCGTCTTTCGGATCCAACACCGCGACGAGTCCATTGGCAGCATCCACGACTTCACGGCGCCGATGCCAATTGCGCTCATTCTCCGCCTGCACCGGAATGCCGCGCTCGCGCAAAGCATCGAGCCATAGCGCTTGATCCGTGAGCCCGCGCAGCAGCACGAGGCATTCACTCCAAGGGGTGCCTTGAGCATGTTGGGCCAAGATGTCGTCTGCCACCAGAGCCGCTTCACGCAGACGCATACGACGCGCTGAGAGCTTCGTAGCGTTTTGGCCTGATGACGACGCTGTCGTCGGTGAGGCTGCTATGGAGGCATCCCACACTTCGATGGCATGGGTTCCCGGCGCAAACACGGGGCGCTCGTCCCGGGCGGCGAGCAATGCTTCAAACGGCGGCTGTTTGCCGGGAATGGCGTGCATCGTGTCCTGCATGAGGGCCTGGACCTCTGCGAGCACGAGCTCCGTAGAACGGAAATTCAGCGAGAGCCGCATCTCCTTGGCGCCATGCTGCTGAAGTTCGGCACGGAAGTCCTCGAGGGCCGCTATGTCCGCGTTGCGGAAGGTGTAGATGCACTGCTTGGGATCACCGATCACGAACAACCCGGGACGTGGACCAGATCCGAAGGCCAAGGCTCGCACGATCTCGTATTGGCAAGGATCGGTGTCCTGCACCTCGTCCACCATGAGCTGGTCCATGTCGGCGGCGAGCAGCGCGGCGACTTGAGGCTGTTGCACGAGCAGGTCTCGGGTCTGCGACAGCAGTTGGTCGAAGGTCATGACGCCACGCAGGCGCATCCGTGCTTCCACAGCTTCAAGCAGCTCCCTGAGGATCTCGCGAGCGGCACTGAGCACCTTCGGATTGAACTTCGAGAGTTCCTCTGCGCGTTTATCGAGGTTTCTCGCTCCACGCCGGAGCTCCTCGAGGCCAGCCGGTGTCAGGGCATCCTGAATCTCCTTGAGCGGACGGTCAGCAAGGTCAGAGAAGCCGTTGGCTTTCGCAAGCGCGCGTAACTCCACGCCGTCGAAGGCCAGCACTCCTTCCGCAACATTGCCCATCACAGCAATAAACTCCTCGCGCTTTTGCTGCTGCTTCTTGCCCCGCGAATTCACCTCAATCGAGTCATGGAGCGCCTGCGCTTCCACCAACACCTCACGCGCAAAGTCGCGCCCCGCTCTCTCGTCCACCACCAGCCGCGAGAGCTCGTGGGAATGGAGGCCAAGCTGCACGAATTCACGCACGACATCCAACAACTCGTCGATGCCGATGCCGTCCTCGAGCAACACCTTCAACGGACCTGTGGGCTGCGCCAAGAGCTGTGGCATCAACTCTGCAAACACGTCCTCAGCGAGCAAGCGCCGCTCGTCCCCCTCCGCATCTAGCGTGAACTGCGGCGCGATGTCTGCAGTCAACGCGTGCTGACGCAGCACCGCCGAACAGAAGCTGTGAATGGTGCTGACACGCAGACGGCCTTCAGCGGCCAAGAGCGCGCGAGCTCGCGCTTGCAGGGTTGCAGGGCCAACGCTGACTTTGAGCCACTCTTGCTCCGGCTTCTCCAACAACGCGCTGAGCTGCTGGTGCACGCGCGCAGCCATTTCGAGCGCCGCCTTGTCGGTGAAGGTGATGCAGACAATGCGCTGCAACACGATGCCCGCCGTGCGTTCCATGTCGTCGCAAGCGTGCCGCTCCCAACCTTGATGCAACGCCCAAACAACCAAACGACGCACGAGGGCCGTGGTCTTGCCCGTCCCTGCGCCAGCGATGAGCACGACAGGCTTTGCGAATTCTTCCAGCGCGAAAGCCCGAGCTTGCTGGTCTTCGGCACGCAGGGTCGAGGAGTTCTCAAGCATGGGATGCCCCGTCTTCCCCGCGATGTGTCAGGCGCCACCACTCACCAAAGGCATCGTCTTGCATGCCCCGCTCTGTCAGCAACCGGCGCTGCCGTGAATCACCGAGCACACAAGCGCGGGTGAAATCACAGAATTGACACGCGACAGGCTCATTATCGGAATCTCTGCCCGCGGCCACCCGGGGCGGAGCCTGCTCCTCTTCCATCAACTCACCGAGCGTCTTCAGGACGCCTGACAAGACATCCGCGGATTCCTGTTTGGTCACAATCTGCCAGCGCTTGTCATCCTCTTTGAATTCTTGATCCACGTACGCGTAGACGCCCTGCGCCGTCGCCGTGCCGTCAGCGTCCTCGTAACTCGCGTAGATCGCAGCTTGCAGTTTGGTGCCGTCGTCGAGGTGCGGCTTCCGGCTTCCAAGGTCAGCCGGATTCTTGGAGGTCTTCCAATCCACGAAGATGCGCCCATCGCCAGAACGCGCTTCGATGTCCGCACGGAAGTGAATGTTCAGCCCTGCCAATGGAGTGGTGTAGTCCGCTTCCGTCTTGCAGACAGCCTCAACGGCATTGCCAGTGAGAAGCTTGATGGCTTGGTTCACCGCCGCTGTGACACGCTTCACCTCAACCTCTCGCAGCACGGGCACCTCCCTCCACGGCCCCGGCGCATCCGAGCCTGAACGCCCTTTCGTGAACTTCATGGCTTCTTCCACCGCCGCCGCAATGAGCTCCGTGGTCGCGTACTTCTCGAGGCTTGCCGGCGTCACCTCCCGTTGAGTGCCTTCCTGAGTCGAGTCTTGGGGGGCCCGCGCGCCCTCCACCAAGATTTCGATCGCCTTGTGGACTAGTTTTCCGCGCTCCAATGGACCGACCTTCCATTGGGCCTCTAGCGGCTCTTTCATGCCTTTGAGGTAGAGACAGCGTTCGAGGAAGAGTTTCCAACCGCATGCAGCGAGGGATTCGAGCCGCGTGGGTGAGATGGTCCCGGGGGGCGAGTCTGCAACGTGCGCGGCGTCGTCCGTACCGGATCGCGGACGGCTCTTGGTGGAGACCCCACAACCATGCCACGGCGAAGGGGCCGTGGAGCCCGCAAAGATGCCCTCGCGCTCGAAGGCCTCAAGCAACAGCGCGCGTTCCTCAGCCAGCTTGGGCTCGCCGCGGTGCTTTGCGATGAGTTGCACGTGCTGCTCGGAGTCGCGCCGCAAGCCCGCTAGGACCACGGCAGCATCCAAGCTCAGCGCACCATGGGCTTGAAGCGCCGCCTCGAGACGCGCTTCGTGGTTCGCTCTCAGCCCCACAGCCTCTAACGTGCGCTCCGATTGCGCCAAGGTTCCGAGCACCCAAGGCGCTGAACCTCCATGCCCCTGCCCTCCGCGGGCCCAAGAAACCGTCACCTGCGGTGCGCAAGACATGAGCTGGATGAAGTTGTGCGCGAGTTCATCTTGCCCGTCATCCGCAGCGAGGGCAGGCAAGACGCGCTTCACTGCTGCACGAGCTGCTGCGGGGAACACCGCGCCGTGGTTTCGCGTGCGCGGCCACGTTCCGCGCCCGGCGCCGACCAAGAACGCGTGTTGGAAGGTCAGTCCGCGCGCTTGCGCAGTGTTCAGCACTTGCACGCCTGAGGGCGTGTTCTGGGGAGGAGTCTCGGAGACCTGCTCCAATTCCAATGCCAGCCAACGTCGGCACGCCGCTGCCCTCACGCTAGTCGTTGCGGGCGCGTTCTGCACAGAGTCGGCCAACGCAGAGAGTTTCGTCGCAAGCTCACCGAACCCAGCGACGGACAGTTCCACGGAGGTGGAGGCCGCTTGACGCTGGACCTCACCACCCATGCGCCGCACCCAATGGGCACAGTGTGAAAGGGTGACGGGCTCAGTCTCCACGCCGAGCGTCAGGACCTCAGCGGGCAGCGGCAGTGCATCCGCGACGGGGTGCTCACTAGCTCCATGGCGCAGCGTGCGCGCGAGCATGCGTGCAGCACGCCGCAGGGGCGTCAGCGGTTTATGGCTCGCGGCGAGAAACGGAATGCCCAAGGCGTCGAACGCTCGCAAGACTGCTCCACTTGCGGATCCAAAGTCTGTCAGGACCACGCCGATGTCCTGCGGTGCGGTGCCCGTGTTGAGGAGCGCGTGGACGCGCAATGCGATTTCGTCCGCCTCTGCCTGAGTGTCTGGTGCTGTGAAGCAAGACCAAGTCGGCGCGCTGTGCGCCATGACTGGCACTTCACGGACCTCGGGGCTCGCCGGCGCAACGGCCGCAACGAAACAGTCCACGTGCCGTCGTGCTGCATTGAGGGGCAGCTTCGCGGCATCACCCTCTGGCACTTCTAGCCAGAGCGTGGCACCCCGCTCCATGAGCGCGCGGATGAGATCGCTAACGAGACCGGTGGCGCTGGCGAATCCAACGAGATGGACCTTCGCAGGAGAAGCACTGGTTTCGTTGCGCACCGCCGCTGCAGCCGCCGCCAAGGTGCGATCGCGTCCGCGCAAACCAACGCTCTTCAACACCTGCGAGCAGGCATCGATGAACGCAGTACGCCGTGGCCATGCCTCGGCCGTCAGATCAGAAGTCGCGGATGCCAACTCAGCGAGACGGGACTCATTCACTCCGGCACTCAAGAGGTCGCCTAGCGCGGCCGCGAATCCGCTGTCCGGCGCTCCATCCTCGAGCAACGGATCCTGATGGAGCACTTGCAACCGGTGCAGGGGCGTCTCCGCGTATTCAGGACTCTCTCTGGTGAATCGCTGAGCAAAGCTCCAGAGCGCGAGCACTTCCACGCCGGAAAGTGCGCCTTTGGCCGCCAACTCCGCCGCGAGTTGCCTCCGCAACGGGCCGCTAGACACCAACACGAGCTGCCGCTGCCAAGGATTCGCCGCCGCTTGGTGCCGAATTTCCGCGATCAGCGCTGCTTTGAGGGACGCGGCGCTTGCGCCTTGGACCACTGCCATCCTCGGGCCTCCTTCTCGCGGAGAGAGTCTAAAGCTCGCACCCGACAGGGCTTGCTGAGGCTGTCACAGCACAGGAGCAAAGCGTTGCTATTTCAGAAAATTCCGTAATCCACTGGGGTGCATGGACTAGTCATCCAACGGCCTACATTTTTCCGAGATTCTGCTCGCCAAACGCAAGCATGGCCGATAGGATCCTCAACGTTCGAGGGCAACCTCGGATTACGCGCCTGGGGTGCCAGACCAAAGGTGCGTCACCAACCGTTACGTCCGCGGGCCAAGTTGGACGTATCGGCCCTTCCGCGGGCCTCGTTCTTCGTGAACGGGGCCCGTTCTTTTTGTATCCATAGAAATGCGCACGGAACCGTGTCGGTGGACTTCTTCCCGGCCCGGCAGTAAAATCACCTGTCGCAAAGGCCGGTGACCACCGAGCCGGGCGACGCCCTGCAGTTTGGGCGCTCGGAGTACGGAGGCCGCTCGTGTTGCCTCATCCGTGGCTTGCCCAGTGGCACTTCGGGCAACCCAAATACGGATAGCAACTCTCGACGCGACTGCACGACGCAGCAGTCCGGATCGGAGTCACAAGCCTCATGCCGAAGGACTCACTCTTGTCTTTAGACGAACGCGACAAGCACGAAGAGCTTTCTGAGTTCGACCTCGTTCACGGGGCCGCGCAGGATGCTAGCCAACCACCGCCATCCGAGATGTCGCGCAGGAAAGCGCGCGTCGACAGCGAGCCGAGGCCGGACGACCCGTTGGGCATCTACCTCAAGGACGTGGGCAGCCACGAACTGCTCGAGCCCGAGCAGGAGCATCTCCTCCTCGGCGACCTGATCTACTTCCGCAACCTGTGGATCAACGCCTTCCTGCACAAGGAAGGCGCGCTCAAGGCCGTGTGGGAAGACCTCGTGCAATGGCAAAAAGGCGAGATGGCTGCGCGCTCGCTAGTTCCCGGACCCCCGAAGCCAAAGCCAGGCCGTGAAGACAGCGAGGACTACGTCGCCAAGCTTCACCGTATTTTCGAGCGCCATGTGCGCCGTCGCGCCAAGCGCCCGTTCCAAATCTCCCGCGGCAACGAAATCCATACGCTGCGCCTGCTGCACGTCCTGCTCTACGTCGGTCTGCGGCCAGGTCCGCTCAAGCGTTACCGCGATGCCGCCGTGGAAGAAGGTGGCCGTGATGTGCGCGACGAAATCCGCAACTGCCGCGAAGCGTTCGTCAGTGCTAGGCGCCCACTCATTGAGCGCAACCTGCGCCTCGTATTGAGCGTGGCAAGGAAGTTCGATGGCGGCCCATTGGCCTACTCCGAGCTCATTCAGGAAGGCAATCTCGGCCTGATTCGCGCAACGGAGTCGTTCTCCGCGCGATTCGGTGTCCGCTTCTCGACCTACGCGTATCTGTGGATCCGCCAAGCCATCCTGCGCGCACTAGAAGACAAGTCCCGCACCATCCGCCTGCCGGTGAATGTGACCCAAAGCCTGCGCAAGGTGGCGAAGCAGGATCCCGAGGCTTACGACGATCCAGCCTCTGTCACGGATGAGGCCAAACGTGCCCGCCTGACGGACATGCTTTCGAATCCGTCCGTGGCGCGGCCTGTGCTCAGCTTGGACTACGGCCCTGAGGATGAGAGCCGTCTCGGCGATCTGGTGGGCGACAAGAACGCCGCTGCACCGGACTCGCCCATCATGGCGGACGATGTCAAGAACCTCGTGCGCCGCTCGCTCGCGATCCTGCCCGATCGCCATCGTTTGGTGCTGCGCCTGCGCTTCGGCATTGACTGCCCACAGGCCCACACCCTGGCGGAAATCGGCAAGATGCTGAGCGTCAGCGCCGAACGCATCCGCCAGATCGAGGCCAGCGCCTTCGAGCGCCTGCGCTCGGGTCCGGACGGCAACTCCCTCGGCGAGATGGTCTCTGACTGACGCACCTTGAACGCCGCGCGCCCTGAACGGCCAGAAGACTTCGCACTCCTCGCCTCAGAAGGGCGTGCGCGAGCTGAGTTGGACGAGCTCGACACCACGGCGCTGGTGCTCGCACTTCATCAGTCCTCCGCGCAGGTGCAGCTCGCAGTGGCCGCGGCGCTGCCAGCCGTCGCTCGCGCGGTGGATGCCATCGTCGAGCGCCTCCAAGCTGGCGGGCACTTGCACTACTTCGGAGCGGGAACTTCAGGCCGACTGGGAGTTCTCGATGCATCAGAGATCCCGCCTACCTTTGGCGTGAGCAGCGAGATCGTCCAAGGTCACATCGCCGGCGGGCCGACGGCGCTGACCGATGCGGTGGAAGGCGCAGAAGACTCAGAGCAACTAGGCCGTGAGGCTGTGCGTGCTGCGGGCCTGAGCCCAAAGGACGTGGCCGTGGCGATTTCCGCGAGCGGGCGCACGCCATATGCACTCGGCGCATTGGAAGCGGCCCGCGGCGCAGGCGCATTCACCATCGCGTTGGTCTGTAACCAAGCTTCAGCGATGGAGCGCGTCGCCGAATTGGCTCTCGTTGCACCCACGGGAGCCGAGGCCCTTGCGGGCTCGACACGCCTCAACGCAGGCAGCGCACAAAAACAGATTCTGAACCTGCTCTCGACGGCGGCGATGGTTCGCCTCGGGCACACGCATCAGGGCTTGATGGTGGGCGTGCAGGCCACGAACGAGAAGCTCCGTGCGCGCGCCTTGAGAGTGCTCATGGACATTACAGGCGCAGAGGGCCAGGCTGCGAAGGTTGCGCTTGAGAGCGCTCAGTGGGAAGTGCGCCCCGCCGCGCTCATGCTGCTCCGCGGCTGCACTGTGGAGGAAGCGCGCTCGCGTCTCGCCGCGGCGAAGAACTCGCTCCGCACGGCCCTCGCTGCCGCACCCTAGGCCGCACACGCGCTTGGCGCATCAAAGTTCAAGCAGGGCACCGGGCACGAGTTCTTTCGGCTCAAGCCCGCGCTGAAACAAACGCGCCCCCTTGATTCCGCGGAGTTCGATGCGCTCGCCTTCGATGAGCAACTGCGCGCCTTCACGGAGCCCTAGCACCGGCGTGGCGTTCATCTCGTGGAACTCGCGAATGCGGTCTTCTCGCGTCTCGCCCATGTGCGTGGAGGATGGATCAGCGTCGAGGAAGTGCGGATTGATCTGGAAGCGGATGAGTCCGAGGGCCTCAAACGACGGCGGCTGCACGATGGGCATGTCGTTCGTGGTCTTCAGGGTGGGACAGGCCATGTTGGTACCAGCACTGCTGCCCATGTAACGCAGCTCGCCAGCGCGCACGCGCTGGCGGATCGTGGGCATCACGCCCTGGGCATAGAGCTGATCCAACAAACGGAACGAGTTGCCGCCACCGACAAAGATCGCCTCTGCGCTTGCAACTGCCGCCACAGGGTCCGGCGCGTGATGAATGCTCTTGAGAACGAGTCCGAGTTCTTTGAATCGCGCCGCCACCTTGGCCTCGTAGCCTGCGTGGTCCTGCAACGCCCAAGGAACAAAGAGCACTTCGCGCACTCCCTGCATGAACTGGCGCAACTCCGCTTCACAGTGACCGAGATAGCCGTGTCCATGCACACGGGATGACGAGACGAGGTAGAGGCGTTGCATGAGCGCGAGAATAGCCTGCTGGTAGATTGGCACCATGCGCGAACATTGGACGCTAGACCCAAGCATCACGTTTCTGAACCATGGCTCCTACGGCGCCTGCCCGAAGGTGGTGCAGGATCGGCAGTCGGCGCTGCGTTCGGCCCTCGAAGCGGAGCCCGTGCGCTTCATGAGTCTCGAGCTCCAACCACTGTTGGATGCAGCGCGCGCGCGGCTCGCGACGCTCGTGGGTGCAGCGACGACGGAACTCGCCTTCCTGCGCAACGCCACGACGGGCGTGAACTGTGCGCTGTTCTCATTCCCATTCCGCGCGGGTGACGAAGTCCTCGTCACCGATCATGAATACAACGCCTGCCGCAACGCCCTCGATCGCAGGAGTTCGGATCTCTCGGTCAAAGTGCGCCCGTTGCGCTTGCCCTTCCCGTTGCGTTCGCGCAGCGAGATCACGGCCGCAGTTCTCGCCGCGGTCACGCCGAAGACGCGTCTGCTCTTGATCGATCACGTCACCAGCCCCACCGGATTGATCTTGCCCGTGGAGGACATCGTGCCCGCGCTGAAAGCCCGAGGTGTGGAGTGCATCGTCGATGGCGCGCACGCTCCAGGGATGTTGCCGTTAGACCTCACCAAGCTCGGGGCGGCGTACTACACCGGCAATTGCCACAAATGGCTGTGCGCGCCCAAAGGCACGGCCTTTTTGCGCGTGCGGCCTGATCTCATCGAATCGGCTCGTCCGGTCGTGACCAGCCACGGCATGAATGCGCCGCTCGCTGGAAAGAGCCGCTTCCAGCACGAGTTCGACTGGACGGGTACGGACGATTACACCGGCTGGGCCACGTTGCCCACCGCCCTCGACTTCCTCGAGAATCTGCTACCCGGCGGCCACAAGGCGCTCATGGAATCCAATCACGCCAAGGCCCTCGCGGCGCGCGTGATCTTGCAGGAATCCCTAGGTGTCCACGCCCTCGCACCCGACGACATGATTGGAACGATGGCCGCGGTGCAACTGCCCGACCATCCAATGGCTGCCACCCTTGGCGCACGCTTGATGAAGGACCACAAGATCGAAGTCCCCATCACGGAGTTCCCCGGCTGGCCACATCACATGGTGCGCGTGAGTGCGATGCCCTACAACACCTTGGCCGAGTACGAACGACTAGCGCGCGCACTCAAGACCATCTTCGCCTGAGCGCGCTGTGCGCTCAGCGCGCGAGCAAGCCGACGACTTCGAGATGCGGGGTTCCGGGGAACTGATCCACCGGGATGCAGCGCTCCATGCGCCAACCTGCACGCACTAGCGCAGCAGCTTCGGTCGCGAAATGACGCGGTGCACACGAGACCAGCACAATCCGTGGCGCACCCATGCGCAAGAGCGCAGCAAGGGCCTCGCGACCTAACCCCGAACGCGGCGGGTCCGCGACGACGAGATCGGGCGCTCCCCGCGCATCACCGAGTTCACGCAGAGCAACGGACACCGACTCTTCGATCACAGCCGCACCACTGCGTTTGGCGAGATTGACGCGCAGATCCGCCGCGGCTGCGGGATCCGATTCCACCGCGAGCACTCGTGCCGCACCTGTGAGCGAGCACAGCGCGAAGAGCCCGACCCCAGCGCACAAGTCCATGGCCCGCGTGACACCCTTGGCCTGATCCACGCATTCACCCACGAGTTCTGCGAGCAGTGACGCTCCTTCCACGTGCCCTTGGAAGAATGCACCAGCGCTGACACGGAAGCGCGCGCCCATGACTTGCTCATGGATGTACGGCTGCCCCCGCAGCGGTCGGTCCCCCGACTTCGTGCGCAGGATCACGCTGGCCGCGATTTCGTGAGCCACGATGCCGCGGGGCAAGTCATTGCCTTCAAGCAGAATGAGAGCATCGCCGGTCGTGGGCGCAACGCGGACATCCACCGCGCTGAGCCCTGCGCAACGACCATCAAGTGCCAGACGCAGCGCTTCCAATTGTGGGTGCAGCGCACCGCAATGCTCGACATGAATCGGCCGTCGCTCGCCGCGGCCCGCAGCCGGCGCGGCGCTGATCCAAGGCAAGCGCCCCTTCGCATCCGGGATCCAGTGCGCGTGCGTGCGAGACCCCTGCCAGCCACTGCGCACGATCCGCGTTGCTTCCACAACATCCGTGGCCAGACCAGCGTGGCCCATGAGTTCGCAGAGCACGTCCCGCTTCCACTGCGCCACCGACGGCGCCGCGGCGTGCAGCATGGTGCATCCGCCACAGCCCCCTTGAACCGCGTGCTCGCACGCGGGGCTCACTCGTGCGGGCGAGGCTTCCACAACACGCCGCAGTTCCCCGCGATCGAAGCGCGGCCCACAGGCGGCTAGATCCAAATCCACCAATTCTCCCGGCAGTGCGCCGGGCACGAAGACCACCTTGCCCTCGTGATGCGCAACGCCCTCACCTTCAGCGCCAAGGCCCTCGATGCGCAGGACAAGACTCATGATGAACTCCCCAATGCAATGGCTAGGCGGCCGTAGCTCTTCGTCTGTCCCCGCAGCACGCTCGCCAAGGCGCGCAATTGCAGTGGTCTGAATCCGTGGCTCGCCACCAGCGTCGCCGCAGCACAACTCGCAGCTGCTGCGAGATCAAACGGCGAACGCAGCGCCACCACCACAGTCTCTGGCCGACGCGCCAAGACCGCACGCAGGAGTTCCTGCTGTTCGATACGGAAGGTCGCTGCCGTGACGACGAGCACGAGCGCTTCGGCATCCTCTGCACGTTGCACGGCCGCAGCGATCGCCGCTGCATCTGGTCGCGCTGGCAACTCGAGCGCACGCGCACCATCGCCCAATGCGCGGATCAACTCCTGCGCATCAGACTCGCCACGCAACGGATCTTCCACAGGTGATCCCGCATCCCGCACCGGCAAGATGACAAGAACGGCCCCGCGCAGTGGCAGCAGACGTCGGTCATCGCGCACAACGCTGATGGCGCGCCCCGCGATGGCCTCGGCCACGGATTCCGCCTCCTTGGTGATGCTTGCGAGATCCTCACCCGCCGGCGAGGACCATGGCGGCAGAGTCTCAATGCGCGCTAGAGACGCCTTGTGTGCTGCAGCGGCCGCTGCGTCACACTCGACACCCGCTCGCAAGTGCTTCAGTGCATCGCGCTGCAGCTCCGCCGACGCGCAAATGCAGAGCACATCGTGCTGCTGCGCCGCGCGGCGCACCACGTCAGCAAAGCTGAAGCGGCGTTGCATGGCGCCCATCTCCAAGTCATCGCTGACGGTGACTCCCTTGAAACCAAGTTCCTCGCGCAGAAGGTCATGCACGATGGCACGGGAGAACGTCGCTGGCGCGTCGGGGTCTAGCCCTTCATAGACCACATGGCTCGTCATCATCAACGGCACACCCGCGGCGATGGCCGCGCGAAATGGTGCAAGTGCGTCGCTGGCAGGGCCCGCTTTCACGAGAGGCAGATCCAAGTGCGAATCCACTTCTGCGGCCCCGAGCCCGGGGAAGTGCTTGCCGCAGGGCAAGATGCCTGCGCGGCGCTCTCCCTCAATGAATGCAGCGCCTAGAGCTCCGGCGAGTGCGGCGTGGCAGCCGAAGGAGCGCAAGCCCGTGGAAGGGTTTGCGCCGGTCACCGCCAAATCCAGCGCGGGCGCAAAGTTGACGTTGATTCCAAGGTCGCGCAGCAAGAGCCCAAGCAATCGCCCTTGTTCGCGCGCGAGATGAGCCGCCATGGCAGGGTCGCGCACACCGAGAGATGCCAAGGCCATGTTGCCGGGGAATGATGGCAAGAGTCCTCGGAACCGCTCCACCAAGCCGCCTTCTTGGTCGACGGCCACATGCAGGCTTGAGCCAAGCAAGTCGCGCAGCGACGCGGTTAATCGCCGACACTGTTGAAGACTGTCGATGTTTCGTCGAAAAAGAACGATGCCGCCGGGTCGGATTTCACCGAGATGCCGCGCAGTATCCGCATCCAGCTCTAGGCCGTTGATGCCGACCCAAAGCCTCCGCCCCAATGCGTCCATCGCGACCCCATTCATGCGCGCCGCATCATGCGCCGCCTGCGCCCTGCCGCCAAGGCGCGCGTGCCTCAACTCCGCTGTTCAATGACAAACGCTGCCGCGCAGCCCAGCTGCACGACAGCGTTTGCCTCATCACGCATTGGCGCGTGACTTGAACCTACTCAGGTCAGAAGCCAGCCCAGTTGTAGTTCGGTGCGGCCGTAACACTCGGTGTAAACACGATGGTGTTGAGGGTGCCCGGAACAAGCGAATTCACGCGTCCCGCACCTCCCACAACTGCGCCGTACCAGTCGTAGATCATGGCCGTGGGCGAAAGCGCCAGAGCCGAGCCACCCGCCGTGAAGGTCGTGATGCCACCGTCGGTCGCGCCGCTACCGCGCGACATACCGAAGTACTGCGAGTCCGATGTGGCAGCGAATACCAATTGGGGATTCGCCACGATGCCAGTGAGACCGTCGAGTTGCACCATGCCTGTGATGGTGTCGAACTGAATGCCGAAGGTCACAGTGGCGGTGGGTTCTTGGTCATATGCCACACCTACGTAATCTACGCGCAGCAGGCCGGGAGCGGGTTGCGACGCGGTGACCGCACCGCCAGTCACCAAGGACGGATTCAGGTCGGTCCAGAAGCCGATGAAGGGACCGGAGGTTGTGGCTTGCGCCTCGGCGACCGTGGGAGTCCAGTCCGTGTTGGTCGCCGACTGGAACAGCACGCGGCCATTGCTCACGACTTGCATTTGCGTGTAGAGCGTGCCGTACATGGGGATCGATGGCCAGCAAACCTGAGGAGTCGTGAGATTGATGAGCACACTGGTGTCATCCCCCGTCGGGCCCGCAACAGAAGGGGCAGCACCGGTCTGAACCACGCAGTGGAATTCCGTGGCTTGGGAAAGGCTCGCGCCAGCGGAGCTAGCAGGATTGATCACCATGGCCTGCATGGACGTATTCACACTCGCGCTCACAGTGAACGCCCATGTCATGGATGCACCGGTGACTCCAGGGAACGTGAAGTTGGGAAGATTCGAACCAAAGAAGTTGTTCACGAAACCAAGGGGCTGGGTGATATCCAAGTTGATGATTCCTGCAGGAATCTGCACGGCGCCTCCCGCGACAGAGACCAGGTTGGCTGGCGAAAGCACGATGTCCCACGGCATACCCAGAGCTGTGCTCGCGAAGGCCACATTGCCGGTTGCCGAGACGTTCCCCGTTGGGCAGACGTAGGAGTAACTAGTGACTACCGGTGGCGTGTATCCGTTCGTCCCCACCCCGTTGACTAGTAGTGAGGAGCTCGAACTGTTCGTCTGGTAGTTCGCAGGAGGCATGTTGCCTAGCACATAGGAAATGCTGCCATTCCAAACGCGGCCCTGGCCACCTGGCGTTGGGCCACCGAGCACCCCTCCAAAGGGATATGCGTTTCCGATGCCGCACAGGAATTGCAGATTGGCGTCACTGTAGGCCACTGCACCCGTGACCGGTGCGCCAGGCACATTGGTGCCGACTGTGTAGGCCACGTTGCTAGTCGTCGCACTCGTGGTCGTGAGGTAGAAAGCTTGGGTCGCTCCCGCCGGAATGGTCACAGCCACAACGCCGGGGATCGGCACCAACGTACCGCTCGCACCGTGCACCAAGTTGCTGACTGAGAGCTGCAACGTCCAGTTCGCGGGCACCGTCTCAGAGCCCGCGTAGCTCCCTGTCTTGGTGTAGACCTCAAAGTTGGCGGTCCCTCCGGAGAGAAAGTTCTGGCTGAAGGCGATGATGCTCAGCGGGCCACCGCTGGTGTTCACCAGGTCGAACATGTTGCCCTTCTGGCCAGTGCCGCCTTGAACGGTGGTATTCAGAACAAGGGTCTGCGCCGGTAACGACGCGGCCACGACAACCAACGCAAGAATTCGCAGAAGACTGCTGTGCATAATGATGATCCTGGGGTCCGCCGCCGACGAGTCACTCCATCAAGTCCATCCTGACACGATTTGCCGGGGGCGGGTCCTCCATTCAAACCGCTATGGGCGCAAAAGTAAAGCAAAGCGGGTCGGGCGGAGGTAGCGCACAGTTCGCGATATGCCGCACTTGCGTGCACCGAGGCGCCTCAAGAGGAATTAAGTTGCGTAGAGCTCTTGGGTTGCAACAAGGCGCAAATCACTGTGATTGTCGCTGACAGTGGGATGTACCACGGCCAAGCGAGGACAGGCGTCTTCGGGTCATGTTCGCTGATCTGCGCGAGTAGCTGTGGATGGAAGAACAGGCTCACCCCCGCGGCGATGCCCACGCAAAGGGCCAAGACGAGCGCGCCATCACTGCGTCGTGGCAGCAGCAGCGCGGAGAGGAACGTCCCGAGAATGCCGCCGTAGATGATCGTCATGGACGAGAGCGCAATGTTCACGAGATCGTCTGAACTCTGCGACGCCCACCACACGAAGAACAGTGCAATGGCCATGAGCGCCACACCGCAAAGGGCCATCAGCCCGCGCACCGCGCGTAGGGACAATGTGGAGCCCTGCTGAATGTCCTTGGTCCACGTTGCCACCACTGCGTTGATGGTGGCGCCCAAGCTGGCCACCGCTGCCGCGAATAGCCCAGCAAACACAAGCCCGCGCAACCCTGCGGGCATCACGTGCATGGTGAAGTTGGGGAATATGCGGCGCACGTCGTCATCGGCGCTCACGCCATAGCCCACCGGCGGTAAGTGCTGGTGATAGACGAACAGCACCGTGCCCACTGCAAGGAACATGGCCACGATGGGGAACGTGAACAATCCCGAAGTGATCAAGGAGCGCACTGCGCCCTTTTCCGTGCGAACATTCAGCAAGTGCTGCACGTTTTCCTGACACGTGCCGTGCGTGGCCAAAGTGAGGAACGCGCCGCCCACGATGGCTGTGATCAAAGGCTTGTGAGACGAGAACACCTCCGACCATCCCCCGCCTTCAAGGAATTGCAGATTGAGAAACTGCAACTTGCCAGCATTCACGGCCTCTTCGAGCACCTGCGCTGGCCCAGTTCCCATCTCTGAGAGCTTCCACAGCGCAAAGATGACTGCGGCCGACGCACCGATGAAGAAGATCGACCCTTGCGCCACGTCGGTCCAAACCACGGCCTTCAGACCACCGAACATGGTGTAAAGCGTGGCGACGATGCAGATCCCTGCAATGGCGGCATAGAGATCCACGTCCGCCACCACGGAGAACGCGACCGCAGCGATAAACGTGCGCACGCCGCTGCCGATGAGCCGCCCCACCACAAAGGCGCTGGCCGCAGCACGCTGCGTCCGCGGCCCCGCACGCTGAGCAAGAAAACCATAGGCCGTCGCGAGGTTCAGCCTCCAATAGAGCTTGACCAAGACGGTGCCGACAATGATCTTGCCGAGTAGCGCACCGATGGCGAACTGGAGGTAGTTCCAGTTACTGCGAAACGCCGACTCAGGAACTCCGATATAGGTCGCCGCTGAGACCTCGGTCGCAAGCACTGAGAAGACAACCGCCCAAGCCGGCAAGTCGCGGCTCGCACGCAAGTGCGCATCCGCGCTGCGTTCGCCCCGCGCCGCACGCCAACCGACAAAGACAATCAGCCCCACGTAGGCCGCAACGACTCCCCAATCAAGCCCATTCATGGGGGCGAAGCGTACCGGATAAGATCCATGACATGCGGCGCGCGTTCATCTTCGTTCTCGTCTTGGCAGCTTGCACGGCGGATTCCGCCGCGCCCACTGCCGGGGGCCGTGCCACTGGAGCCGATGTCATGACTCCCGCTACCACCGTTGCACTGCAACCAGCTCTCGATGCTCGACTGCCCGCGGAGGTGCGCAGCGCGACCTTCGCCATGGGTTGATTCTGGGGCCCCGACTCCCGGTTCGGGAGTCTCCAAGGTGTGGTGCGGACGCGCGTGGGCTATGCCGCAGGAACAACTCCGGACGTGAACTACAAGAACATCGGCGATTGGATGGAAGCCATCCAAGTGGACTACGACCCGAGCGTGGTGCGCTACGAAGATTTGCTCGCGATCTTCTTTGCGGAACACGATGCCTGCGAAGCTCCGTGGAAGCGGCAGTACGCCAGCGGAGTTTTCTTTCACGATGGAGAGCAAGAGCGCATCGCCAAGGCGGCCCTTGCAGCCTTCAAAGGCGCTGACGGCGAGAAGCCTGTCTCTGAGATCGGGCCCGCGAAGTTCGTAGCGGCAGAGGACTATCACCAGAAGTACTACTTGCGACAGACGCGCCCACTAGGCGATGCGTTGCACAAGCTCTTCGGCGCATCAGAGTCCGCGTTCCGCGAATCCACGGCCGTCGCAAGAGTGAACGGCTATCTCGCGGGGCACGGGAAGCTGGCAGACCTTGAGCGCGAGTTGCCAGCTCTCGGTTTGGGTGAGCGCGAGAAGAACTTGCTCTTGGAACTTCACGCCGCGCGTCGGCAAGAGTGACACGCGGCACGAAGGAAGCCCCGCGCCTAGCCCCGTGGCCAATGCACGAGGATCTCGGCTGCGAGGATGAGCCGCACCAGCTCAAAGCCTGCATCAATGCGCCACACCAGTTTCGAAGAGCCGCTAAACATCGCGGCGCATAGCGTCTCTGGCATCGTGAAACCAAGCCAGCACACCGTGGCGAAGCCAGCCGCGCAGAACGCATCCGCAGGGATTTTCGCGCCAGCAATGGCCATGTCCATGATCCAGCATGAAACCAGCGACGTGAGGATGGCCGTGGCGAAGCAGGGCAGAGGATGCCCCTTTCTCTTCTCGGCCGCTTGGGCTTCGCTCCAGCCTTGCCCACGGATCCACGCTGGGGCGAAGAGGGCATTGGAATACCAAACGCCCCCCAGCAAGAATGAAGCCAAGGTGGCAACGAGCACAGACCAGACATTCACATTGGCGCAATAGTCGGGCATGGGACTCTCCTCATTGCTGCAGCCGCCCCATCACATGACGGGGCCCGCCGGATCTTGAAACTAGTTCCCAAGATTGTCTAGACCGCGAAACGGCTCCATCTCGTGCCTAACGATCGGGCGCGGTGGACATTCCTAGGTTGCGGATCGAATACGATCGATGCGGAGACTCCCCATGCGCTTCGCGTCCTGCTGCCTGCTCGTGTTAGTGAGCACGTTTCCCCTCGCCGGGCAATCGCTGACGTTCGCGGTCACCTCGACTTGGTCCACGGGGTTTCAGGCGTCGTTGACGATCACCGCTGGCGCGTCGCCGCTGTCAGGTTGGGTGGTCGAGTTCAACGCACCCTTCACGATCACTTCGATGTGGGACGGCACATTCACGTCCCTCGGCGGCGGAAGGTATCGCGTCACAGACGCAGGATGGAACGCGGCGATCCCCGCGGGCGGCGTCGCAACCTGTGGTTTCATCGGCGCGGGAACCTACGCGGTTCCGAGCGGCGGGTGTTCGGGCGGGGCGCCCATCGCCATCAACGGTGTGGCCTCGACGGGGCCTTGTTCCGGAGGTGGGACTGGTGGCACCGGTGGCGGGACTGGCGGCGGAACTCCGCCCGTGCCTCCGCCCTCGTGGACGGCTACGGCGCCTTCAAACAACCGCCGCGTGGTGGGGTACTTCGCATCGTGGGGCGTGTACGGCCGCAACTTTCACGTCGCGGACATTCCTTCGGAAGACATCACCCATGTCAACTACGCCTTCGCGAACATCTCGCCAGCCTTGGTCATCGTGCACGGCGACGCATACGCCGACGTGGATCGTTTCTATCCTGGCGACTCTTGGGCCCCGGGCGCACTGCGGGGCTCGTTCAATCAACTGCGTCTCCTGAAAGCGCGGCGGCCCCACCTCAAGACGATGATCTCCGTGGGCGGCTGGACTTGGTCCGGGCGCTTCAGCGATGTCGCGCTCACGCCAGCCTCACGGGCGGCATTCGCCACGTCCTGCGTGCAATACATGGTCACCTACGGTTTCGACGGAGTGGATCTCGACTGGGAGTATCCCGTGTCAGGTGGCCTCTCTTCGAATGTGACGCGCCCGGCGGACAAGCAGAACTACACCCTGCTCTTGGCCGAAATGCGCGCGCAACTCAACGCCCGCGCAGCTCTCGACGGGCGGCCTTACCTCCTCACCATCGCCGGACCAGCGGGCCCAGCGATCATGGCCAACTTCGAACTGAACCTGCTGCATCAGTACGTCGACTGGATCAACATCATGGCGTATGACTTCCACGGCGGGTGGGAACTCACCACGAATCACAACGCGCCGCTGCACCCCGCGCTAGGTGATCCGACTCCTGCGCCGGCGAACACCTTGTGGAATGGCGCCGCTGCCGTGGCGGGATACCTCGCAGCCGGAGTGCCGGCGGCAAAGCTGCACCTCGGCATGCCCTTCTACGGACGCGGCTGGAGCGGCGTCCCCGCTACGAACTCTGGGCTGTTCCAATCGGCCACGGGCTTACCCGTCGGCACGTGGGAACCGGGAGTCTTCGACTACCACGACCTCGCCGCAAACTACGTGACTCCCGCAACGAGACACTGGGATGCGAGCGCGCGGGTGCCATGGCTCTACATCCCGAACTCGGGACTCATGGTGAGCTACGACGATCCTGAGTCCCTCGGGCACAAGGCGGATTTCGTCGTGAATCAAGGACTCGGCGGCGCGATGTTCTGGGAGTTCTCTGGAGATGACGCGGCTCGCTCCCTGACCCGCACCATTTCCGATCGCGTCCTCGGACGCGCGCCGTGGCTCGCGGCGGGCACCACTGGCGGCGGCATCGGTGACTTGCGGCTCCACCTGTACGCGCGTCCCGCACAGCTGACCTGGCTGCTGCTCGCGCCTTCCCTCACCCCCGCGCCGGCGGGCGTGGGCACAGGCCCGGTTTTCGGAATCGTCCCAGACGCATTGACCCTGTACGCCCTCGGCACTGCGTCCTCGTCCACCAACATCTTTCACACACCCGTGCTGAACTCGGCTTACCCCACCAATGGCCTGAGCTATCCGGCGGGAACTTTCTCGAGCATGGCGGGGTCTGTCCTCGACGTCCTCGGCGCCGCCTACAACCCATCGGGCTTGCTAGGTGTCACTCCGCCATTGCGGATGACCTTCTGAGCGCGGACTGCGGCGGGCGTTGCGATCTAACGCCCGCGCTGCGACTCGGACGTAGAGGACGTGGCCTCAGCGCAGCGCG
>Ga0233425_10004556_pt1 | contig 23065 bp, 19 predicted proteins | sample Watercolumn_Towu_2_FD_181712 | JGI IMG/M metagenome (GOLD analysis project Ga0233425, IMG submission 181712) | Freshwater microbial communities from Lake Towuti, South Sulawesi, Indonesia - Watercolumn_Towuti2014_140_MG | ecosystem: Environmental > Aquatic > Freshwater > Lake | place... | reverse complement strand
CAGCGCCTTTGCAGGCCAGGTGCTCCGACTACCAGACGGTGGTTATCCACCGCATGGCAGACCAAAATTTTGGTTCTTGATGCCGTTTTTGATCAAATCGCATCTGATTGCACAACCGTTACGCTAGCCAAAACCTTATTCCGAATAATGTCTATTATAGGATGTCGCGCCAATGGCTGCCGTCCAGATGACCTGTACCTTATCGGTGAACGTGCCGTCGCTTGCAGCCACTTTGGCCGGCGAGGCGAGTTTACGCCACCCGGTATCGGATGTACTGAAGTTGCTACAGCTCACGCCGGTGCAGGTTTTTACCCAGTAATAGTAGGTTACGCCGGGCGCCGCTGTGGTGTCATTGTAAGGTGACGCCGCAGGGCTACCGAGCAGGGTCTTTGCCCCGCTTGCACTGGCGGCGCGATACACTCTGTAGGAGGTGGCGCCCGTGACATTCGTCCAAGTGATCTGAACTTTATCAATGTAAATGCCGTCGCTGGCAGTCACACTGATCAGGTTGCGCCAGCCGGTGTCATTGGCGCTATAATCACTACAGCGTGTGAGGCGACAGGCTTTCACCCAGAAAAAGTAGCTGATACCGGCTGTAGCGCTGGTATCTTTGTAGGGGGAAGCTGCCGCGCTCGCGAGCAAGCTCTTTATGCCGCCGGCGCTGGTGGCGCGGAAGACCTGGTAGGAAGTCGCGCCAGCCGCTGCCGTCCAGGTGATCTGCACCTTATCACTGAACGCTCCATCGCTGGCGGTTACGCCGATCGGCGCGGTCAGATTGCGCCAGCCAGTATCGTCGGCGCTGTAGTCGCTGCAGCCGAAGCCATTACAGGCTTTCACCCAGTAATAATAGGTGACGCCTGGGGGTGTACCCGTGTCAGCGTAAGGTGAAGCGGCCGGACTTTCCACCAGGCTCTTTGTGCTGCTGGAATTCTCGGCGCGGTAGACTTCGTAATAGGTCGCTCCAGGCAGCGTATCCCAGCTCACCCGCACCTTGTCCGTGTATACACCTTCACTAGCCGCCACATGGGTCGGCATGGAAGGCGGTATGGCGGCATTTTCCTCGTTGACCGCCAGATAATCGTCGTTGTAGCCACCTTCGGCATAAAGCTTGCCATTGGCTTCCGCCATTGCAAACGATTCCCGCCCGGTGCCGAAACTGTCGAATGGCGACCAGCTATTTGTGCGCGGGTCATATTTCTCGCATGTGGTGAGAGTTGTGTCATCGCTTCCGCAGACGTACAGATAGCTGCCGTAACCGACTGCGCCAGGCTGTTCGCGCGGCGTTCCTAACGGACTTTTTGTCGCCCAAGTATCCGTGACCGGATCATACTCTTCGACAGTCGGCAATGCACTGTGCTCATCATCCCATCCGCCCACTACGTAGATCTTGCCATTGACCACGCCGGCAGCCGCACCGGCGCGCGCATAATTCATTGCTGCGCAAGCCGACCAGTTATTCGCTGCTGGATCGTAGACGTAACAAGTGCTCGCGTTGATCACGTAGAGCTTGCCGCCCACTGCAGCCACAGCATGGGCATATAGCGCCACCGGCATGGAGGCTACACTCGACCAACTGTCGAGCGCCGGATCGTAGACCTCAACAGCCGCCAGCGCGTGGCTACCATGCCATCCGCCTGGAACGTAGATCTTGTTATTGATCACTGCCGCTGTAACCGCGTACACAGCGGTCGGTTTGTCCGCCTTGCTCGTCCAGGTATCGGCAACCGGGTCATACTCCTCGACGGCGCTGGTATCGCCGCTCGAGTTTTGGCCGCCAATCACATACACCTTGCCTTCCACAGATGCGGCGGCCGGAGATCTGCGCGCCACGCTCATGGGTGTTTTGGTCTTCCAAGTTGTCGCACCTTCTCCCAGACCATGGAGCGTCAGTTTCATGCTTCCCCCGGTATCGCCAAAGCCGGCAACCTCGATGTAATAGGTCACCCCCGCCGAGGCGGCAAAGGATACCTGCGACCAGACACTCAAAGAAATGTCGTTGCAGGCCACCTGGGTCAGGCTGCCACGACTGCCGGTCCAGACGCCTAGCACAGTATCGTAGCCGCTGCCAAAGGTGTCGAATTTAACAATCGCAGTCGTATCCGGCGTATAGCTGTACCAAACGGAATTGTCTCGCTGACCATCGCGGGCGCATGTCAGAAAAGGATCGTCGTCTGCTTGGGTTGCATCCGCGATATTCTGGGCGCTGATATAAGGCAGACCGTCGATGACCGTTGGCGCATTGAAGTCATCATTGGATGCATCCCCCATTACTGACGCATTGAGCATCAATGAACCGCCTTCATTCGCTTGGCCGGCGATCTCGATGAAATAGGTTCTGCCTGCTGTGGCAGCAAAAACCACTTGGGATTGGCCAATGGATCCCATCACATTATCATTGCAGGCCACCGAGTCCAGGCTTCCGTCGTTGTCAGTCCAGACGCCCAGCACCGTATCGTAATCGCTGCCCAAGGTGTCGAAGACCAGGGTTATATTCACGCCAGGGGTGTAGCGGTACCAAACCGTATTGTCATTCTCTTCTCCCGTGCAAGGGAAAAGGGGATCGCTGAGGGCATTCGTTGCATCGTCTGTATCGTATTGGGTGTTCGTGTACGGCAGACCACTGATGACCGTTGGCGTGTGGAAATCATCATTGGATTCAGCGGGATGAGTTTGGTTCATCTCGGTTGCTAGTGTGGCGTTGCGCACCTGGGTGCAATCGTCCGCGGTAATGCTGCTGGCGACGATCAGGTTGTTACACGCCTGGTAAAGGGCGAGGTACATCGTATAATAATCCGCGCCGGGGGTGAGGATGTTGGTCTGCGCCTCGTAATAGATCTTGGCCGCCTTGCTGATACCGAGACCGGTGACAGTATATCCGTTGAAAGTATCGCCGTCGGTAATCAGGTAGGCAGCTTTATTGCCCACCCCGTTGTTGGTATGCACGCCGCCATTATCATCAACTCCATAGTAATAGAAGGGGCTGAGCATGCGATCGGGATCGCCAAACACGGTGGGATATTTCATGTTGCGTTGAGCACCAGCGGAGATATCTTCACCGATCAGCCAGCGCACGGCCGGGGTATCGTTGCCTTTGCCGTTGGTGAGGTCGATCCACTCGCCCCATATATCGGAGAAAGATTCGTCGATTGCGCCGGATTCGTAAGCGTAGATCACGTCGGATTCAAATTGGGTCACACCGTGGGTGATCTCATGTGCGACAATATCGTCTACTACGATGAAACAGCCATCACCGTAGGTCATCCGCATCTCGTCGCCGTTCCAAAAGGAGTTGCAGTAATCGGTGCTGAAGTGAACGTAGGAATTGATCGTCATGCCGGCATTGTCAATGCCATCCCGGCCATGATAGTTCCAATAAAAGTCGTAAGTGTAGCCGGAATAGACGTGGGCATTGACTGCATCCGCATCTCCGCCAGTGCAGTCAGGGCTGGCTTCGTCGCAGACCAGCGTGCCCGGGTAGGTTGTGGTGTTATTCAGCGTGTATGTATTGCGGTTCTTGGCGGTTTCGAGCAGGTTGAGGCTCCAGGCGATCGCTCCGCTGCGGGCATCCACCAGCACGAGCTGTGAGACAGGCGGCGGTCCATCCTGGGAGACCGTCAACAGCCAAACCAGTGAAGCCTCACCGTCATATGGCTGGATCAGCTTGGGGTCGTATAGATTTAGCGCCGGCTCGCTGGCGTTGAGGGTGAGTTTGTCGCTGCTGATGGCATATTGCTCTGCTACGCTCTGCAAGGCGATCTTCTGAGCCGAGGCCGCCTTCACGACTGGCAAGGAATCCAGATTAGCAGCCGGTGACAGGTCGCCGTTGACCAGGAGCACATTCTGAGCAGCATCGAGCTGGACGACGAGCTGCGCGCCGTAGACTGGGATGCCCTGAAAAACCTGCTGGAAGCGAAGTACTGAGCGGGCGTCATCTGTTCGGGTCTGGCGTAACAATTGCAGCTCTGCGGCCTGGTCACCCAAACCAAAGAGCGAACCGCAGGCCGACAGGTAGGCGCGCACCGCCTCTTCCGGCGAGGTGGGGGCTTGGAGCTGGTTCGGCAGGGCAATAGGATTCTTCGCTGCACTGCCGATGAAGCTGACCTTGCCGGTTTGTTCATTGTAGCCGATCTCCGACTGTGATGTGGAGCATTGAGCCAGCAAGCCGGAGATATCCTGTGTGGCGGATTGTGCTGAACCTTGGGCAGAGACTGAAGACCCGCTTCCAGAGATCAGTATTGTAGCGAGGGCGATGAAAACCAACATCCTGAAAACCACCTGGCGCTTCGAGAAAGATGTAGGGCGGTTCATTTTGCCTCTTCCTTATGACACTGTTTGGAGTACGCCTAATCCTTATAACCGAACTGCACAACCAGGTAACTGCTTATCCCACGATCCGGAATTCCCAAGACAATTATAGTATTTGTTCAAAATAAAACAAGGGGAAGTGCGCGTGCCAGGAACCCGTTTCCTGTAAGAAGCGGAATCCTCTTAGCAGGTTGAGGAACAGCAACATCTGGAGATGTTGCACTCCGCCTTCTAGCGGGTATAATTCGGTTATGCCTGCTTCCAAATTAACTCATCTCGACTCCTCCGGCCGCGCCCGCATGGTGGACGTGGGCGACAAGCCGGAAAGCGAGCGCCTGGCTGTGGCAAAGGGCGAAGTTTGTATGAAGAAGGAGACGCTGGAGTTGATCCGCGCCGGGACGCTGAAAAAGGGGGATGTGTTGACGGTGGCCCAAATCGCCGGAATCGCGGCGGCCAAACGCACCTCGGATTTGATCCCCTTATGCCATCCTCTCCCACTCACCAACGTCGATGTTGAGCTTGTATTGGATGATTCCCTGCCCGGTGTTGTTATCACCGCAAAGGCGCGTACGGTCGGCAGGACGGGTGTTGAGATGGAGGCGCTGACCGCCGTCGCGGTGGCTGCGCTGACGGTCTACGATATGGCGAAAGCCGCCGAGAAAACCATGCGCATCCAGAATATCCGTTTGGTCGAAAAACATGGTGGGCGGTCGGGGGATGTGGTTTTGGAAGGATGAAGGAAGAGGTAGTAAGGAAAAAGTAAGAAGTGAGAAGTGAGAAGGAAGAAGGATGAATAAAGTAAAGATATTGTTTTTTGCGACCTTGCGCGATCTGGCCGGAGCTAAATCTTTTGAATTGGACGTTCCCGCCGATATGACCGTTCAGGGCTTGAAAGATAAGTTGGCGCGTGAGCACCCCAAGCTCACAGTTGCCATGGAAACGGTGCTGGTGGCCATCAATCGCGAGTATGCCTCAGATGATGCCATCCTTCCCGCATCTGCCGAGATTGCCATGTTCCCGCCCGTCAGTGGTGGATAGTTATAAACTATCAAACTAATGAACTACCCAACCATCATTTCCATCACTGAAGGTGAGCTAGATCTGAACGTCCTGCTGGAACAGATCACCCTGCCAACCACCGGCGCTTCAGCAATCTTTACCGGCATCGTGCGCGGCGTAACCTCGCGCGGCGAAGCGCACGAGACGCTCTACCTGGAGTACGAGGCTTACCGGCCAATGGCAGAAGAGAAGATGAGCCAGATCGCGGATGAAATCCGCCAGAAGTGGCCGAGTGTGGAGGGGATCGCCATCGTCCAGCGTCTTGGCAGGCTGGCGCCAGGCATTCCAACAACGGTTATTGCCTGCACTGCAGCGCACCGCGACACCGGCGTCTTCGAGGCGGCGCGTTATGGCATAGACCGTTTGAAAGAGATCGTCCCGATCTGGAAAAAAGAATATGGCCCGAACGGTGAGTTTTGGGTCGAAGGAGAACACTGATGCCCGACATCCAATCTTTTGGCAGTCGCCTGGTCGAGAACCTGGAACGCGTCATCGTTGGCAAGCGGCAGACGGTGGCGTTGACCGTCATTGGACTGCTCTGCCAGGGTCATGTGTTGATCGAGGATGTTCCCGGCGTAGGGAAGACGGTGCTGGCGCGCAGCCTGGCAAAATCGCTGGGTTGCTCGTTCAACCGTTTGCAATTTACGCCCGATATGCTCCCCAGCGACGTGACCGGCGTATCCATTTACAACCAGTCCAACCGCAAGTTCGAGTTCCGCAACGGACCGATCTTTGCCCAGATCGTGCTGGTGGATGAGATCAACCGCGCCACGCCCAAGACACAAGCAGCCCTGCTGGAGGCAATGGAAGAGCGCCAGGTTACGGTAGATGGCGTCACGCACGGCCTGCCCATCCCTTTCATGGTGCTGGCGACGCAAAATCCGATCGAGTACGAAGGCACATTCCCGCTGCCCGAAGCGCAACTGGACCGGTTCCTGCTGCGTGTCCGTTTGGGTTATCCCAGCCCCAAGGATGAAATCGAGGTGCTCGAACGCCAGCAGTTGCGCCATCCCATCGTGAGCCTGGCGCCGGTCATCGTGGTGGCTGATCTATTGGATGCCATGGAAGGGATCAAGAAAATCTATGTTTCCACGCCGGTCAAGCGGTATGTAGTAGATCTGGTGAACCGTACGCGCGAGAACAATGACGTGTACCTGGGCGCCAGCCCGCGTGGCAGCCTGGGTCTTTTCCGCACAGCCCAGGCGCGCGCCGCACTGAATGGCCGCGACTTCGTACTGCCGGACGATATCAAGGCGTTAGCAGCTCCCGTGCTGGCACATCGCATCATCGTCAGCCCGGCGGCACGGCTGCGCGAGTTGAGCGCGGAACGTATTGTAGCTGAGATTTTAGATAACATGCCCGTGCCAGGCGGAGACTTCGAACACCCGATCAAATGAAATCTGTGCGTGGCTCCCGCTGGTTTCTGCTGGCGTTGATTGTCGCCGGCTTGTTGGGTTGGATCTTGGGTGGATCGGTAATTTTTGCACGCCTGACCTACTTCAGCCTGGCGTTGACTGCTGGCGCGTACATTTGGTCGTGGCTTTCGATGCGCGGCATCCGCCTGGCGCGGCAGGCGCGGATTCTGCGCGCCAGCGTCGGTGACCTGTTCGAGGAGCGCTTCGAGGTCAATAACGCAGTCCGTCAGGCTTGCCTTTGGTTGGAGATTGACGATCAGACCACAATGCCCCTGGCGGAAGGCTCGCGCTTGTTGACGCGCCTCGCCGGGCGGCAGAAACGCTCGTACACCGCGCGCACCTGGCTGACGCGGCGCGGCGCCTTTCCCCTAGGCCCCACGGTGCTGACCTCGGGTGATCCATTCGGACTATTCACGGTGCAGAGACGCCTGCAAGCGCAGGATGTATTGATCGTTTTGCCGATGACCGTGCCTATCCAGGAATTTCCTGTACCGCCCGGTTTACTGCCCGGCGGGAAAGCCATCCGTCAAAAGACGATGGACGTGACCCCGCATGCTGCCGGTGTGCGTGAGTACATACCAGGAGACGCGATGAAGCGCATCCACTGGCCGAGCACAGCGCACCGCCGGCGGTTGATGGTCAAGGAATTCGAGCAGGATCCGCAAGCGCAGATTTGGCTGTTCCTGGATGCTGCGCACTCAGTTCACTCATCCTTGCCACAAGGCGAATCCTCCATGGAGCAATTCTGGTGGATGCAACGGCGAGTACGCATCCAGCTTCCAGCAGATAGCTTCGAGTACGCCGTCAGCACGACAGCTTCGCTGGCGAGGCACTTCCTGGCCGACCGACGTGTGGTCGGGATGGCCTGTGCGGCCGGGAAGTTGAGTATCGTCCAGGCTGAACGCGGCGAACGGCAGATCGGTAAGATCATGGAAACGTTGGCCTTCCTCCAGGCCGAAGGCGACCTGCCTTTGTTGGGGTTGGTCACCATGCAAGCCAAACAGCTTCCCATCGGCAGCGGTGTAATCCTGGTCACAACGTCGCTCCAGCCTGACTTGCTGCTGGCTATCGAATACTTGCAGCGTTGGAGCCTGCGCCCGGTGGTAATCTTGTTGAAGGCGGAGACCTTTGGTGGGGCTTTGGGTGAACCGGCACTTGTTGAGTCACTGCTCAATCGCAACATCCCTCTCTGCCAGATCGCCTGCGGCGATGACCTGGCGTCTGCATTGGCTCAGCCGGCAGCATATTTCCGCCGGCCGCCAGTTCCTATCCAGGTCGCCGTTGCCAGTTGAGACGTGAAGCTGATGTCCTTGATACCCAAAGATAGATCATGAACCAACGAATGTCATTCGCGTTCGTAATATTGCTCATCAATATGTCGGTTTCGTGCGTGCGCTTACCGGTCCAGGAGTTGCTCAAGCCAGGAGAGAAGGTGGGGGATATGGTTCTAACCACCAGTCGAGGGGTTGATTGGGTGCCATTTTTCATCGATCTTTGTGTTCCGGACCCATTGGTCCCATCCAAGGATTGCGGTGAACTACCGATGGTGCCCTCCTTGTTCATCGGATTCGGACTCTCGGAAAATGATCTTCCAACATTGGATAGCGAGTGGCTGAAAACATCCGGGTGGGAACTATTCTTCGATAACCAGCCTATCAACCTGTCTGCTTTTGGTACCATTGATTTCGAAGAGGGCGGTCAGATAATTCGCGGCTGGAACGTGGTGATCGATATTATTGACCCGGGTAAACATTCGATCCGTTATGTGGTCGACTATATGGATCATTACGATATGGTGTTTACCTTTTCTGTCGCCTCTCCCGAGCCGGTTCTTACTCCGCGTAGAAACATCGCCCACGGTACACTCAGCGAGAATACAAGCATTTCGAGCAATATCCTTGGCTACAAGGTAAGTTATCGCGTCTATACGCCAGCAGGATACGAGACGATGGGAAAGCTGCCAGCAATCTACGTGGCAGACGGAGAAAATTACGCCGACCCCACCTTGGGAGCGATGATCATTGTCTTGGATAACTTGATCGCCGATCAAAAGATCGAACCCCTAATCGCTGTGTTCATCGATGCACGCGACCCCGAAAGCGGGATGAACCGCCGAGAGAGCCAGTTTGTTCCCCTTGGCAGTAACGAATGTCCTTATTGTGACTTTGTCGCCAGCGAACTCGTTGCGATGATTGATGCGACTTACAAGACAACTGCAACACCCGATTCGCGGGATGTGCTCGGTTTTTCCCTTGGAGGGTATTTCACTTCGGAAATGGGGCTGGCATATTCCGATATATTTCACCTTGTTGCCATCCAGTCGCCTTCTTATAGAGGAAGCCAATGGATATATTCAAGTTACGAAAACGCAGAACGGCTACCCGTCAAGGTGTTTATGAGCCATGGCACAAAAGAATATGGGGAAGGAGGTCCCCGCCTGCGTGATATATTACAAGAAAAGGGATATCCGTTGCTTTATATTGAGATCGATGGGGGGCATATCTACGCGACCGTTCGCGTGGCGCTGGATGACATGCTGATGTATTTCTTTGGCAAAGGATAGATAATGTCTCAACCGATCATTTATCCCCTCGACTTGAACTTCCGCAATCGCAGCGAGGCGATTGCATCCTACATGATCCCACATTCGGGTGGGGCGGTGTTGATCGAATCCGGCCCCGGCTCAACGATTGAACGGCTGAAAGCCGGTCTCGCCGCGCATGGCCTGACACCACGAGATGTCACCCACGTATTCCTAACCCACATCCACCTGGATCACGCCGGGGCGGTCGGTTGGCTAGCCCAGCAGGGAGCACGTGTGGTCGTTCATCCAGTCGGCGCGCCGCACCTGCGCGATCCCGAAAAACTGCTCGCCAGCGCCTTGCGTCTCTACGGAGACAAGATGGATACGTTGTGGGGTCAGTTCCTGGCTGTGCCGCCCGAGCAGCTCATCGAGGCGCAGGATAGCCAGGAGATTACCGTTGGGAGTTTGCGGTTCACCGCCTTCCACACCCCCGGCCATGCCCGCCATCATGCTGTCTATCTTTACGGGGATCTATGTTTCACAGGAGATATCGGCGGGGTACGCGTTCCAGGTCCGGCGTATCTGCGGTTGCCGCTGGTGCCTCCAGAATTGAATCTCGAGGATTGGCGCGCCAGCCTGCACAAGTTGATGGGCATCGGTTTCCGGCGCATCGCCCCGACCCATTTCGGCATCTATAGCGACGTTACAACGCACTTGAATTTATGCCTGCACGCCCTTGAAGAGGCCGAGCGCTGGCTGGAAAGGGAGATGCCTGTCGATCCGCCCATCGAAGCATTGCGCTTGAGTTTCACCGCCTGGCAAGCGGAGCAGGCGCGCGCCGCGGGTATTTCCGAGGCCGACTTGACACTCCATGAAATTGCCAATCCCACCTGGATGGGTGCGGACGCATTGCAGCGGTATTGGCGCAAGTTTCGCATGGCGGCATAAAGTGACTAAATTCACATAATGTCCCGTCTCTTTGCACTTGACGATGAAAACGTCGGGCTTGATACTTGTAAGAGTAAGTCGGATTGCCAATCCGACTTACAAAAGAAGAAATGAATGATCAATAGGAGAAGGACCCAATGAAACACTTTCTAGCTGAAACTGATTTCACTTCAGCGGAGCTCCAGGATTTGCTCGATCTGGCAATCCGCTTGAAGAAAGAATATTTTTCCGGAGGCAACCCGCCCTTGTTCAAGGGCAAAGTGCTGGGCATGATCTTCCAGAAGCCGAGCCTGCGCACGCGCGTCTCGTTCGATATGGCGATGCGCCACATGGGCGGCGACGCGCTCTATCTCTCGCCGAACGAGATCGGCCTGGGCAAGCGCGAATCCATCGCGGATGTGGCGCGCGTCCTGTCCGGTTACGTTCATGCCATGATGGCGCGCGTTTTCGAGCATGCACATGTGCTCGAGCTGGCGAAGTGGTCGTCTGTGCCGGTCATCAATGGTTTGAGCGACTATAACCATCCCTGCCAGGGCATGGCCGACGCGTTGACCATCCAGGAGAAATTCGGCAGGGCTAAAGGGCTGAATGTCACTTTCGTTGGCGACGGCAACAATGTGGCCGTCTCGCTGATGCATATCAGCGCCAAGCTGGGCTGGAACTTTACTATCGCCAATCCAGAAGGATACGATCTGAGCGCGGACGCTGTCACCCTGGCGCAGAAAATCGCCTCCGAGACGGGCAGCCGGCTGACCTTCACGCGTGACCCGTACGCGGCAGTGCGCAAGGCGCAGGTTATTTACACCGATACTTGGACCAGCATGGGTCAGGAGGAAGAGACTGCCAAACGAGAGAAGGTCTTCCCGCCGTACCAGGTCAGCGCCAAATTGGTTGGAGAGGCGGATAAAGATGTAATCGTCATGCACTGCCTGCCTGCGCACAGGAATCACGAATTAACCGATGAAGTGGCCGATGGACCGCATTCGGTCATCTTCCCGCAGGCGCATAACCGGTTGCATGCGCAAAAGGCGATCCTGGCGAGGTTGTTCGCAGTCGCGTAATCATCAGACCTCACTCATCAGGCCTCACAGGTCTCCGAGACCTGTGAGGTCTAGGAGGTGAGGTCTATGGAAAGGATTTTGGTATGAACATTGGCATCCCAAAGGAAAGACGGCCATTCGAGTTCCGGGTGGGCATGACACCGGCAGGCATCGAAGCGTTGGTGCAAGCCGGGAACACCTGTTACGTCGAACATGAGGCCGGGATCGGGGCAGGTTTCAGCGACAAGGATTACCAGCAGGCCGGGGCAACCATCGTTTATTCATCCGAAGAAGCCTTCGGTCGCGCTGACTTACTGCTTAAAGTGGCACGTCCACTGGACGAGGAGCTGGAATGGCTGCGGCCGGGCGTTACGATTGCAGGCTTGTTGCACCTGACTTCCACCCGCCAAGAGAAAATCGATTTACTCCGGCAGAGATTAATCACCGCCCTCGCTTATGAACAGATCACATTACCGGATGGCTTTGCGCCGGTACGTGCGCCGCTGAGTCAGATTGGCGGGCATTTGGCAGCCCAGATCGGGGCGCGCCTGCTGCAAAGCAATTTGGGCGGCAAGGGTATCCTGCTGGGCGGCATTGCCGGCGTTCCACCGGCGGAAGTAGCGGTGATCGGCACGGGCTTGTCCGGGACATGCGCCATCCAATCCTTTGCAGGATTGCGCGCCCATCTGAACGTTTTGGACACCGACATCAATTCCTTGCAGCGCATTAGCGATCGCTTTCCCGGAATCGTAACGATGGTCGCCACCCCGCGAAACATCGCCCGTGTCTGCTCGTTCGCGGATATCGTCGTCGGCGCTGTTCTTGTTCCCGGTAAACGCTCACCGGTTATCGTAACACGCGAGATGGTGCATTCGATGAAGCCGCGTTCGGTGATCATGGACCTAAGTATTGACGAGGGCGGTTGTGTTGAAACCTCCCGACCGACCACGCACGAAAAATCGAGTTTCGTGGAAGAGGGTGTCATTCACTATTGCGTCCCCAACATCCCCAGCGCGGTCGCCCGTACCGCGACTTATGCTTTTACCAACGCGGCTTCTCCATTCATCATGGAAATCGCTGCGAAAGGCATAGACAAAAGCCGGGCTGAGAATCCGGCTATCGCCAGCGGAGTGGTCATCCATCACGGCGAGTCCAAGTTAGTATCGAAGTTCAAGGCCAAAGCGTGATGGAGGAGATTTATGGACTGGAATAGCATTTACCAATCGCGTATTGTCAGCGCCGAGGATGCGGTGCGCGCCATTCAATCCGGCCAACGTCTCTTCATGACAGGCAACGTCTCTGTGCCACAGCAGGTGCTGGGCGCGCTGGTGGCTCATGCCCCTAACATAAAGAATGTCGAAATCATCCAGGCGCTCACCGTAGGCCCGGCGGATTATGTCAAACCGGAAATGGAAGGGCGCCTGCGGGTCAACACCGTCTTCATTAGCGCCAACATTCGCAAGGCGGTACAAGAAGGGCGGGTGGACTTTACCCCCGTGATGCTTTCGGAATTTCCATTACTCTTCAAGAACCATATCCTGAAGCTGGATGCGGCGCTTATCCACGTCTCGCTACCCGATGAGCACGGATTTTGTTCGCTTGGCGTGGAGGTCGGCTTGACCAAAACCGCAGCAGAATCAGCCAAAGTAATTATTGCTGAGGTCAACGAACAGATGCCACGTACGCTGGGCGACTCGTTCATCCACGTCAGCCGTTTGAATTACATCGTGCCAGTCAATTATCCCATCCCGGAATTAGCGATGGCGGACGAAGGTCCTTCCGACATCATCGAAAAGATCGCCGGTTTCATTGCCGAACTCATCCCCGACGGTGCGACCATGCAGATGGGCATTGGCGCTATCCCAGATGCGGTATTGAAATTCCTTTTCGACAAGAAAGACCTCGGAGTCCACAGTGAGTTATTCTCCGACGGGGTCATTGACCTCGTCGAGGCCGGCGTGCTGACCAACGCGCGCAAGACCCTGCATACCGGGAAGATCGTTGCCGGTTTCATGCTGGGAACGCGCCGACTGTACAATTGGGTGGACGACAACCCACTTATCGAGCTGCACCGCACCGAATACGTCAATGACCCCTTCGTCATTGCTCAGAATGAGCGCATGGTGGCGATCAACTCGGCGATCGAAGTTGACCTGACCGGCCAGGTCTGCGCAGACAGCATCGGACCGAAGCTCTATAGTGGCTTCGGAGGCCAGTTGGATTTTATCTACGGCGCTTCCCGTTCGAAAAACGGGGTGCCGGTCATTGCCCTGCCCAGCGAGACTACATTGCGGGATGGCACGCGCATCAGCCGCATTGTCGCCATGCTCAAACAAGGCGCGGGTGTCGTTACCACGCGTAACCATGTTCGCTACGTTGTGACGGAGTATGGCGTGGCCGACTTGTATGGAAAGACCATCCGTCAGCGCGCCAGGGCGTTAATCCGAGTTGCCCATCCCGATTTCCGCGCCGATTTGGAAAAGAAGGCCAAAGAACTAAATTACATATGATATGGAACGCAAAGCAAAGATCGTTGCAACTATAGGTCCGGCTAGCCAGGACGGAGCCATTCTCGAACGCCTCGTCAAAGCCGGGATGGATGTGGCGCGGCTCAATTTCTCGCACGGGACACAGGCCGAGCACGCGAGGCGGTTCTCGCACCTGCGCCGCGTTTCCGAAACCTTGGGCAAACCCCTGGCCATTCTACAGGACTTGCAAGGACCGAAGATCCGTGTGGGAGCGCTGCCCGCTCCACTGACACTGGCTGTTGGGCAGGAGGTCATTCTCTATCCCCAGGAGGGGCAGGTACAAGGTGCAAGTTACGAGTTACGAGTTACAGGTGACGAGTTACATGGCATTAGTTCTGCATCACGCGTTTCGATACCGGTGGATTTTCCTGAACTCTTCTCCAGCGTCACCGCCGGTAATCGCATCTTGATGGACGATGGCCGTATCGCGCTGGTTGTCTGCCAGACGGATGGAGGGACGATCCTGGCACAAGTCGAGACCGGCGGCGAGTTGTCTTCCCATAAAGGTATCAACCTGCCGGGAATCCGATTGTCCATCCCAAGTTTCACCGAAAAAGATGCCCAAGACCTTTCATTTGGCCTTTCTCTCGGTATTGATGCAGTCGCGATGTCTTTCGTGCGCTCGGCGGAAGATGTACTGAAAGTGCGAGGCGCCATTGAACAGGCAGCGCCTAAAAATTCACCATTACTGATTGCCAAATTGGAGAAACCAGAGGCGCTGGATGAGCTGGATGCGATTTTGGCCGTTGCCGATGGCGTAATGGTGGCGCGTGGCGACTTGGGGGTGGAGATGTCCCCGGAGGATGTCCCCGGTGCGCAGAAATGCATCATCCAGGCTGCCAACCGGAGGGGCAAGCTGGTCATCACCGCCACGCAGATGCTCGAATCGATGATCCACAACCCGTTGCCAACGCGCGCCGAGGCCTCGGATGTGGCCAATGCCATCTTCGATGGCAGCGATGCGGTTATGCTCTCCGGTGAAACCGCGGTGGGGGAATATCCCGCGCAAAGCGTGGCGATGATGGATCGCATCGTCCGCCAGGCAGAGGCGAGTTTTAATGAGTGGGGCCACTTGCAGGTGATGGAGAGCGCCGCGCACGATGATGCCGCGGCGATCGCAGTCGCGGCGCGCGAACTGGCGCATGACCGCGACGTGGCTGCGATTGCCGTCTTCACCCGTTCCGGGCGGACGGCGGCATTGATGTCTAAGGCCAGGCCGTGTGTGCCAATCCTGGCTTTGACGCCTGAGCTACAGACTTATCGGCGTCTGGCGATGCTCTGGGGGGTAACGCCTTACGTTGTCCCCTTTGCGGACACGGTCGAGGCGATGATCGCCCACGTAGAAAAAGCGCTGCGCGCCTCCGGCACTGTCCAAGCGGGGCAGCAGGTGGTGCTGATCTCCGGCTTCCCGGTGGGGGCGATGTGTCCGCCGAATATGGCGTTGCTACACACGGTGGGGTAGAAGCTACCTGCTTGAAATCAACAATCCAATCCCAATCAACACGCCGCCGACGATAAACAGCGGCGTGATTTTATCCCCCAGGAAAATTGCTCCGAGCATTGTCCCCACCACAGGCTGGGCGAAGAAGGTCAGCGAGGCAACACTGGCGTCCAATGTGGCGAAAGCGGTGTTCCACAGGTACATCGCCAGCGCGGTGCAGATGATTCCAACGAATAGGATCCCGCCGATGACGCCGGGCGTGATGACACCGTAGTTCTGCGTCGCTGCTTCCCACACGCTAAGCGGTACGCTGACCAGCAGTCCGCCTGCAAACGTGACCAGGCTGACGGTCAATACATCCACATCGCGGGTAACTTTGCGCACCAGCACCGAGTACAGCGCCCAGGTCAGCCCGGCGGCGACCAGGCATAAGTTTCCCTTGAAAAGGGAAGGTGAAAGTTGGGCTGTGCGCGGGTCAATCACCGCCACCACGCCGATTGAGGCAACAACCAACGCAAGTAAGCGACGAAGAGTGATCTTTTCGCCTAATAGAAGGGCAGCGAAGAGTAAAACGAAGGCGGGGGTGGCGGATGTCACCAGCGAGCCGTTGGAGGCGGTGGAGAGCTTCGTTCCGACGAATTGAAAACCGAGAGAGATGCCAAAGCCGATCACTCCGACGCCGAAAACCTGCCAGAATTGTCTGGCAGTCATTCGCCAGCTTTTACGAAATAAAATGATGATCGCCAGCACGAGAATGCCCAGTACCAGCCGCGAGGTGAGGAGTGCGAAAGGTGGGATGACCTCCATGACGACCTTCGTGACCACGTACATGCCACCCCAGATGGAGGCGGCGGCGAGGCCGGAGAGGAGGCCGACTAAAGATCTTTGCATGTGTTTCCTTTTGCTCAGTGGGATTGCAGGTTGTTGCTCTGCCGGATTGTCAAATCCGGCATTCAATGGCCCGAATCAATCCTGGATTTGGCAATCCAGGATAGCAACGCTCTGCTCCGCTCGGCTGCCACGTCCAGCCGTCAAACAAGGAGATCTCGCACATCGTCAATAGGAATGATACAGGGTTCATCTGTAAGATAAAATCTTGCGCTCGACCAGAGATAATCCTCAGGTTTTTCGCTTAATTTCCAATTCTCCTGGCAGGGATTGTTGTGGATGTAGTTCATTTTCTGTTCGAGAAAGTCGCTCGAAAAAATGTCTTTGGCGTTGTAATCATTCTCCCAGACCTTGTGTTTCTGTTTTTCTGGATGGTCCACCTTGTCCGCTAGGAGTTTTTGAGCTTCAAAATTATGCTCTGCTTTGAGTTGGCGCAGGATGCGATCCGATGTCTGTCTCTTAAAATCTCTCATGAAGTCTGAAAGAGGATAGTCTTGGGTGAATTGCCCAATGAAGTGGTTGTGATTGGGCAAGATGACGAATATGTAGAGTATTAGCAGTTTTCGGAGGCGGAAAGAATCGAAAGTATCTACAATGATGCGTTTAATAACATCGTGCTGGAAGATATGCAGGTAGTCCACTGCTTTAGTGGTGACGAAGTATAGATGATCTGGGTTGAAGTTGGGTTTCCAAGACATTCGTACCTCAACGCTGGCGGATTTGTCAACACCGCACTTGCGTTCGGTGCAAGTGTCCGCCAGAGCCTCACACCGCTGTGCTGGACTACCAAGTCCAGAACCTGGCGGATTTGTCAATCCGCCAGAGCCTCTCTCCGCTGTACTGGAGTGCCAATTTCAGTACATGGCGGATTTGTCAACACCGCACTTGCGTTCGGTGCAAGTGTCCGCTAGAGCAACTCTCCGATTTTCAACAATCGTGTTTTACCCCATATCTTTGTTGATTTTATCCAGGGTTGCGCGTGGAGGGCGCAGGTCCGCTTCGCCCAAGCGGTTGAGCGGAGTAGCCGGCAAGTTGTACAGGTCGGTCAGCGCCGGGCGGTCGGTTTCCAGGTAGATCAGGCCGGTCACCATCCAGTTCTTGCGCTGTGCTTTTTCCATCATCCGCAGCGCCTCCACACGGTTGGTTGGATCGTAGTCCTTTTCCAGCTTCTTCAAGAGAACCACCGAACCATCGTGCATTGTAACTTCGCGCGTTGTCCCGGCTTCGAAATCCTCCACCGTGATGTCATCCAGCGCGGGAACAAACGAAATCTCGTGCAACGGAGCTTCGTGGTCTTTACCCCATGTGTAGGAGTGGAAGGTGTTCACTTCGTTGTTGAAGGTGACGCATGGACTGACGATATCCAGCACAGCAATACCGCGGTGGCTGAGAGCGGCTTTGAGCAGTTCCTTTACCTGTTTTGGATCGCCGGCGAAGCTGCGCGCAACGAAGGTGGCACTGGAGGCTATGGCTTCCATGCAAATGTCCACCGGCATATAGAGATTCTTGCCCTGGTGCTTGAGTTCCAAGCCGATTTCGGCGGTAGCTGAGAACTGGCCCTTGGTCAAACCGTAGACGCCATTATTCTCGACGATGTATACCATCGGAGCGTTGCGGCGGACGAGGTGCTTGAACTGTCCCATGCCAATCGAGGCCGAGTCACCATCGCCGCTGACGCCGATGGCGCGCAGGGATTTATCCGCGAACAACGCGCCGGTCGCCAGCGAGGGCATCCGACCATGCAGCCCGTTGAATCCGAAGGAACGGTTCAAGAAATATGCGGGGCTTTTACTAGAGCAGCCGATGCCGCTGAACTTCATGATCTCTTCGGGGACGATATCCATCTCGTAGCAGGCGGCGATCAATTGGTTGGCAATCGAGTTGTGGCCGCATCCCTGGCAGAGCGTGGAAGGTAAACCCTTGTAATCCATGCGCGTCAGGCCGGCGCGGTTGGTTTGTGTGGTAGGAGCAACAGGTGCAACCATGTTACTTTACCTCCTGTTTTAGAATGGCTTCTTTCACCCAGCGCGCCGTGAGCGGCAGCCCGTCGCTATGGCAAGCCGAAGCGAGCTTGCTCGCCTGATCAGGCATTTCAACGCTCAAGATCTGGCGTAGTTGTCCATCGCGATTGGCTTCGACGACATAAACTCGCTGATGGCTTTTTACAAACTCGTGGACTTCCTCTGTTCCGGGTAAGGCACGTAATCTGAGCAGGCTGCTCTTTGGGCCTCCGGCTTGCTGCAAAAGAACCTGAGCCTCCTCTGCCGCCGGAACAGTTGAGCCGTAGGTGATGATGCCGATCTCCGCGCCTTCAACCTTGTCAATAACCGGTTTGGGGACGAGCGTGCGCGCTGTGTCATACTTGCGGCGCAGCCGGGACATATTGGCTTCCCATGTCTTGGCGTCCTCGCTATAGCGGGCATTGGCATCATGGCCGGTACCACGTCCAAACCAGGCTGAGGCGGGGTGCTTGTTTCCGGGCAGTGTGCGGTAGGGGATAGCGTCGCCATCCACGTCCTTGTAGCGCGCCCAGATGCCGTTGCTTTTCTCCAAATCCGCTTCCCATAAAACCTTGCCGCGATCTGGCGGCTGTTCAGGATAGGTAAAGGGCTCTGTCATCCATTGGTTCATGCCGAAGTCGAGGTCAATCAGGACAAAGATCGGCGTCTGCAAGCGTTCGGCAAGGTCGAAGGCGCGCCAACCGAACTCGAAGCACTCGTTCACCGAACCGGGCAACAGGATAACCTGGTTTGTATCGCCATGACCCATAAAGTAAGTAAAGGACAGGTCGCTTTGCGAGGTGCGTGTCGGCAGACCGGTGCTGGGGCCGATGCGCTGTACATCCCAGATGACGACTGGCACTTCGGCATAGTAGGCCAGACCGACATACTCCGTCATCAGGCTGAGACCGGGACCGGAGGTAGAGGTCATGGCGCGTAATCCACCCCAGCCCGCTCCGATAGTCATGCCGATGGCGGCCAACTCGTCCTCGGCCTGGACGACAGCATAAGTGTTCTTGCCCTCGGAGTTCTTGCGCAGCTTGGGCAGGTACTCGTTCATCGTCTCGGCCAGGCTGGAAGCGGGCGTGATTGGGTACCAGGCTACGAACTGCACACCACCGAAGATCGTTCCCAACGCGGCTGCGGTGTTCCCATCGGTCATAATCAGGCCGGAAGTCTTGTCCATTGGCTCGACGCAGTAGGGGTCGCTCTTTATCAAGTTGGCCGCGGCCCAATCCGCGCCCGCCTTGACAGTGGCGAAGTTCGAATCTACCGCTTTGGCCTTGCCTCCAAAATGGAAATCCAGCGCCTGGCGGATCTTAGCCAAGTCTATGCACAACATCTGTGCCACAACGCCTACATAAACCATGTTGGCGATGTAATCGCGCAGCTTTGGGGAGACATCTGCCTCGCCGGATAACTTTTTTACCGGCATCGGGTAGAGGCTGATGTCGGTCCGGCTAATGGGCAGCTTGATGTCGTCAGCGTAAAAGAATGCACCACCGGGTTGTACGCGCGCCAGGTCGCGGTCGAACGAAGCCAGGTTTATGCAAACGACGACCTCGTCCTCATCGCGGCGGGCGACGAACCCATCCTTGCTCACGCGTATGGTGTACCAGGTGGGTAGCCCCTGAATGTTGGATGGAAAAAGGTTCTTGCCCGAAACGGGGATGCCCATCTTGAACAGGGCGCGCAAGAGGACCGTATTGGCGGTCTGGGAGCCAGAGCCGTTGACTGTGGCTATGGTGAGCGAAAAATCGTTGATGATCGAGGACATACTACTCCTTGATAGATAGCGTTTCGGCTAATTCGGCGATAGCGCTTGCCATCAAAGCCGCGCCGTGAGACAGAGCTTGTTCATCGAAATCGAAGCGGGGATGATGGTGGCTGGCATCCAGCCCCTTTTCCTTGTTCGCCGAGCCGACTAAAAAGTAACAGCCCGGTACTTTTACCATGATAAAGGCGAAATCTTCCGAGCCCATGGTGATGTAGTCGCTGGTGTCCACATCAGCAGTGGGGAACATCTGGCGGGCAAGGGAGGCGAGGCGCGCTGCACTCTCGGGTTGGTTGATCGTTGCCGGTGTCAGTCGTTGCAGCTCAACTTCTGCCTGGCAGCCCATCGTCTCGGCTAAGCCGTAGACAATGATCTCGAAGCGCTCCAACACTTTCTCGCGCACTTCCGGCTCGAAAGTACGAATGGTGCCGGCCAGTTCTACCGTTTGCGGGATGACGTTGAAAGCCTCGCCTCCGTGAATTGTGCAAACGCTGAGCACCGCAGACTTGAGCGGAGCTACGTTGCGAGAGACGATGCTTTGCAGCGCACTGACGATCTCGGCCGCGGCCAGCACAGGGTCGGCAGTCAGGTGCGGAACAGCGCCATGCCCGCCTTTGCCGCGCACCTTGATCTTGAACAACTCGGCGCCAGCCATGACCGGACCTGAAGCCAGGCCAAACCAGCCGAGTGGCTTTTCGTTCCAGACATGCAGGGCCAGGGAGAGATCAGGCTTTGGGTTTTCAAGAATGCCCGCATCGATCATCCCCTCCGCGCCGCCCATTCCTTCCTCCGCCGGTTGGAAGATGAATTTGACCGTGCCGGCCAGCTCCTGGCGATGGGCGCGTAAGATCTTGGCGACGGTCAAGCCGATGGCGGTGTGACCATCGTGGCCGCAGGCGTGCATCACGCCAGCATTCTGGGAGGCGTATTCTGCACCGGTCTCTTCGAGGATGGGCAGGGCGTCCATGTCGAAGCGCGCCAGGATGACCGGGCCGGGCATAGCGCCTTCGAGCAGCGCGACGACGCCAGTCTTGGCAACGCCGGTATGCACTTCGAGGCCAAGTTTGGTCAGCTCTTTGGCAACGATACCGCTGGTGCGGACTTCATTGAACCCCAACTCGGGGTGCATGTGGAAGTCGCGCCGCAGGGATTGGGTGTAAGCGAAGAGCGCTTGGGCTTCTGCGAGAAAATCGGTCATGGGAAACTCCATGTTTCTAACGCGAATGGCGCGAATGGGCGAATTTCGCGAATAGGGCTTTTTCTTCTCAGTCGTGCCAATTGCTTATTCGCCAAATTAGCTTTAAGGGTTGTTTAGCCAAACTTCAGCACACGAAATCTTTCCTCGTAACGCGGGAACCATTTCAGACTGCGGGGGGCGCGGCGGCTGCGCATCCTTTCTTCGAACTTAAGCGGGTCGCCGATCTGACTCTTGTGTTCCTTGAGGGCACGCAATTTGATCTCCCAGGTTTCGGTCACATCCAGTGTCACATTAGGTTGGGAGGTTAACGAGACCCACACCTCGCGCGGCGTGTGCGGCTCCAGGCCTTCGTCGCGCAGAAGCTCTGGGAAGAAATGTGGATTCCCTGCTGCCGGGAAAACCGCATCCAGCACTACCTGGCCGGCGTAACGGTGGTCCGGGTGGTTGAGCCGGTAAGTGCCGCTGGGAAAGATGTTGGTCGGGTCGCAGGTGACGAGAATATCAGGCTTCTCTTGGCGGATGACGCGCACCACCTCGCGGCGAAGCTCAACGGTTGGGGTCAGCGTGCCATCTGCCAGGTCGAGGAAACGCACGTTCTTCACGCCGATGACCGCGGCTGCGAGGCGTTGTTCGGCATGGCGAATGGCGCAAATCTCGTCGGATGTGGCGTCGCGCTTTTCGTAGCCCTTGTCGCCGCAGGTCAGCAGGCAATATTTGATGTCATGACCAGCCTTGGCCCAGCGCGCCAGCGTCGCACCGCAGAAGAACTCGGGGTCGTCAGGGTGTGCCAGGATAACGAGAATCTGTTGAGGAGGTTGCCAGAGGCCAAGCGTCATAGACAATTGGAGAGTAGAGGATTAGAGAATAGTAGGTGGGTAAGCCTCTACTCTCTACTCTCTATTCTCATTTCTCTTTGGGACAATTTTCGCACGGCTTTCCAGCCTTGCGCCGCAGCGCTTCAGCCTCGTCCCAGGGTTCGATCTCGTCGCGCTCAAACTCGCGCCGGCCAATGTCCGGCAAATCGACAAGGATGGTCCCCTGCATGGCGAGTACATCCACCACGCGGCCGGGGCCAAGCGGCGTGACTACTTGCTTGTTGCGCTTCGGCAGCTCCTTGCGCGCAGAGAGGTACTGTTCGTATTCATAGACCAGGCAGCAGCGCAGGCGCCCGCACATGCCGGTGATCTCCTCCGGCGTCAGCGAGATGCCCTGCTCTTTGGCCATTTTGATCGAGATGGGACTGAAATCGGTTAGGAAGCGGGAGCAGCAGCGCTTCTCCAGACCACAAGCGCCAAATCCGCCGAGAAACTTGGCAACATCGCGTGGCCCGGTCTGGCGCATATCCACCTGGGCGCCCGGGTAAAGTTTACTCATGTCGCTGCGCAGGGATTTCAGATCGGCCTTTTCCTCGCTCTCGCTGCTGAATATAAAAGCCAGACGGGCGCCATCGAAGCTGAATTCGGCAGCCAGGATCTTGATCCCATCCAACTTTAACTCAGCGGCGCGCTGGCGGCAGTTGATCATCGCCTCAACTTCCTTGCGCTGCCAGGTCTGGCGCAGCACCAGGTCGCGTGGGGTAGCGCGGCGTTCGATAAGCTTCCAGGTCCCTTCGGGTGGTTTTTGGGGATTGGCGACGATCTGCGTCACTTCCCCCAACTGGCGCCCGCGGCTGGTCTCGACGATGACCCGGTCACCGGGCTGGATATCGCGAATGGCAGAGGCGTCGAAATGATAGACTTTTCCAATCTGGGCGAAACGAACTCCAACAATAAGAGGTTGCATGGGGCTGATTATACCAATAACAAGACTTCCGAAGTCTTAGCGTAACGGTTGTGCAATCAGATGCGATTTGATCAAAAACGGCATCAAGAACCAAAATTTTGGTCTGCCATGCGGTGGATAACCACCGTCTGGTAGTCGGAGCACCTGGCCTGCAAAGGCGCTG
>Ga0233425_10004555_pt1 | contig 23068 bp, 7 predicted proteins | sample Watercolumn_Towu_2_FD_181712 | JGI IMG/M metagenome (GOLD analysis project Ga0233425, IMG submission 181712) | Freshwater microbial communities from Lake Towuti, South Sulawesi, Indonesia - Watercolumn_Towuti2014_140_MG | ecosystem: Environmental > Aquatic > Freshwater > Lake | place: Indonesia... | reverse complement strand
TCCGGCCGGGCGCTGTCCGGGGCCGGCAAGGCCTTGCGGTCGACTTTCCCGCTCCGCGTCAACGGCAAGGCCTCCAGCATCATGAAGGCAGTGGGGATCATGTAGTCTGGAAGCCGCTCACCGAGGAATCCTCGCAAGTCCTCCACCGATGGGGACGACCCTTCCTGAGGCACCACGTAGGCCACCAGCCGCTTCTGCCCCGTCGGGTCTTCCAAAGCCAGTGCGACCGCCCCCTCCACGGCTTCGTGCTCGCCGAGCACCGATTCGATTTCGCCTAGCTCGATACGGAAACCACGGATTTTCACTTGGTCGTCCAAGCGACCCACGTACACCAGATTGCCGTCCGGCAGCCAGCGGACCAGGTCACCCGTCCGGTAAAGACGCGACCCTGACTCCTGATCGAACGGATTCCGAACGAAACGTTCCGCCGTCAGTTCCGGCCGATTCAAGTAGCCCCTGGCCAAGCCCATTCCACCAATGCACAGCTCTCCAGGAACACCCACCGGCACTGGCTGGAGGTTCCGATCCAACACGTAGGCTTGCGCATTGGTAACGGGCCGTCCGATCGGGACTTCCTGGATCACCCCCTGGGCTTCTGACAAACTACTTGCCTCCCACGTGGTCGCGACCACGGTCGCCTCGGTGGGGCCATAGGTGTTGATCAGACGCACCCGGCTGCTGACACTTTGCCGCCAGCTCGTCAGACGCTCTGGCAAGGCACGCTCGCCGCCGATGATCACCAGGCGCAGGGCGTCAGGCACCGCGAGCGATTCTGTAGTGATTTGCCGCGTCAACTCGTGCCAGTAGGCCGTTGGCAGATCCACCACGGTAAGGCGCTGGTCACGGCACGCGTCCAGGAAACCGGCCGCGGAGGCCAGCATCGCGTCACTGCGCAGCACCAGCGTCGCTCCGTGCGTCAGGCAGACGAAAACCTCTTCCACTGCCGCATCAAAACTGATCGACGCAAATTGGAGTACTCGATCCTTCTCGGTGACCTCAAATTGCCGCGCAGCACCGATCACATAGTTCGCCACCGAACCGTGCCGGATCTGGACCCCTTTCGGCTGGCCACTCGTTCCGGATGTGTAGATCACGTAGATGAGGCTATCCGGCGAGGCTGTTGGCGTGGGATTCTCTGCGCTGTCCTCGCCGAGCGACTCCAAGTGCCCGTCCAGACAGAGGATCTCAACCGGAATGTTCGGTAGTTGCTCCTGCAGGTATTCTTGCGTCAGTAGCAGCTTGACCTGAGCATCTGTAAGCATGAACGCAAGCCGCTCTTTCGGATATTGTGGATCCAGTGGAACGTACGCTCCACCGGCTTTGAGGATGCCCAAGATGCCCACCACCATTTCCAGCGACCGATCCACGCAGATCCCGACCAACACCTCGGGACCCACGCCCAGCTTCCGCAAACGGTGGGCGAGTTGGTTGGACCGGGAGTTCAGCTCGCCATACGTCAAGCGCTGGTCCTCGTAGACCACGGCTACCGCATCCGGAGTCTGCTCCGCTTGCGTCTCAAACAGTTGATGGACACACCCATCCAACGGGTAATCGGCCCGTGTCGCGTTCCACTCGACCAGCAGCTGATGCCGCTCCTCGGCCGACAGCAACGGCAAGTCGCCCACCGTCTGCGTGGGATCCGCGACAATCGATGCCAGCAACTGCTGGAAGTGGCCCATCATCCGCTCGATCGTCGAGCCGTCGAACAGGTCCGTGCTGTACTCGACGGAACCTCTCAGACCGGCTTTCGTCTCGTTCATCGAAAGCGTCAAATCGAAGGTCGCCGTCCCCCTCTCCACCTCCAATGCCGAAAAACTCAAATCGGCAACTTCCACGTCCTGCAGCGGAGTATTCTGGAAGGCGAACATCACCTGGAACAGCGGCGTCCGACTCAAATCCCGCTCCGGCTGAAGGTGATCCACCAACCGCTCAAACGGCAAGTCCTGATGCGCGTAAGCATCCAGCGTCGTCTTGCGGACACGCCCCAAAAACTCTTCGAAGCTGGGATTGCCCGACAGATCCCCGCGCATGACCAGCGTGTTCACGAAGAACCCAATCAGGCCCTCCAGCTCCGACCGATTCCGACCCGCAATCGGCGTCCCGACACACACCTGTTCCTGACCCGAGTAGCGGCTCAACAGCGTCTGGAAAGCCCCCAACAGCGTCATGAACAGCGTGGTGCCCTGCCGACGGCTCAACGCGTGCAACGACTCCGTCAACTCCGCCGACAGCTCAAACAGATGACGGCTTCCCCGCGGGCTCTGAACCGCCGGACGCGGCCGGTCCGTGGGTAACTGCAACACCGTCGGGGCATCGCCAAGCTGTCTCTGCCAATAATCCAACTGCTTCTCGAGCACCGCGCCGGAGAGCCACTCCCGTTGCCATGCCGCATAGTCCGCATACTGGACCGCCAGCTCCCCTAGCGGCGACGGCTGACCCGCGGAGAACGCCTGGTACAACGCCGCCAGCTCACGGATGAACACGCCCATCGACCAGCCGTCGGAAACGATATGGTGCATGGTCAACAGGAACACATGCTCGATATCGCTCGCCCGCAACAGGCAGACCCGCAGCAGGGGGCCTGTCGACAAGTCAAAGGGACGCTGAGCCTCGGCGACCGCCCGGCTGCGGATCTTTTCCTCCCGCTCGGCTTCCGCTGCCGCGCTCAGATCGACCACCTGCAGAGGCACGGGGAACTGCTCGGCGATTCGCTGCACCGGGCGCCCATCCACCGTCGCCAACGTGGTCCGCAGCGACTCGTGCCTGCGCACGATCTCGTTCAGGCTGGCCCGCAAGGCCGCCACGTCCAACGGTCCGGTGACCCGGACCGCGGCCGGCATGTTGTAGAAGGGGCTGCCCGGCTCCAGTTGGTCGAGGAACCACAGCCGCTCCTGAGCGAAGGAGAGCGGCAGATCCTCGGTCCGCACCACCCGTTTCACGGGCGGCACCGAATCCGCACACCCCTCGTCTCGGACGCGATCGATTACCGTGGCCAGTCTGGCTACCGTCGGCTGCTCGAACAACTCGCGAAGGGGGAATTCCACATCGAACGCATCGCGCAGGCGCGAGATCACCTGGACGGCCAGTAGCGAGTGACCGCCCAGATGGAAGAAATTGTCGTGGACGCCCACGCGTTCGGCATGCAGCACCTCCGACCAGATCTCAGTCACCAATTCCTCGGTCGGCGTCCGCGGAGCCACGTACGCCTGCTCCCACATCGACCGGCCGCTGTCCGGGTCCGGCAATGCCCGCGTGTCGAGCTTGCCGTTGGGCGTCAACGGCAGTTCGGCCAGCGGGACGAATGCAGCCGGAACCATCGATTCGTGCAGCCGCGCGCCGAGGAACGCTCGCAGATCCTCGACCTTCGGCTCGGCTGCTCCCTCCGCCACCACGTAGGCCACCAACTGCTTCTCACCCGACCGATCTTCGCGCGCCACCACCGCGGCCTGGGCGATCTCCGGATGGCCCGCCAGCACGGCCGTAACCTCTTGAGGTTCGACGCGAAAGCCGCGAATCTTCACCTGGTCGTCGATACGCCCCAGAATCTCCACGTTGCCGTCGGGCAAGTAACGGCCGAGGTCGCCTGTCCGGTAGACGCGATCCTCCTCGCGATCGGAGAAGGGATTGGAGAGAAACCGTTCGTCCGTCAAGGCTGCATCACCCAAGTACCCCCGGGACAGGTAGGGCGTTCGGACATGGATCTCCCCGACTTCGCCCACACCGCAAAGTGTCCCGGTCGCATTGACCAGGAGCAGTTGCACGTCGTCGATTCCCCGGCCGATCGGGACGCGCGACGCGCCGCTTGCCGGATGCTCCCCTCGCACCTCGTGACAGCTGATCGCTTGGGGGGTCTCCGTCGCACCGTAGAAGTTCACCACCCTGGCCGACGGCGCTAGGCGGCGGAATCGCGAGACGTCGTCATACCTCAGGACATCGCCTCCAAAGAAGGCGTAGCGCAGCGATTCGATGCGCGATGACGTGCCTTCCGCTCCCGACGCGGACGGTGCCAACAACTGGCCGTGAGCGGGCGTCAGATGCGCCACGCTGATTTCGAGGCGCCTCATCCACTCGACCAGCGGCGCCGGTGACATGTCATCCGAGTCGGGGATGCAGACCGTGGCACCGGACCACAGCGGTGCGAAAACGTCGCGCAGCAGCGGATCGTGCCCCAGTCCGGAAAGCATGCTGAACCGATCAGTGGCCCGAATGTCAAAGCGATCGCAGTACCAGGGGAAGAAGTGGGACAGCGGCCGATGGGTCCCCTGAATGGCCTTCGGCTTGCCCGTCGTTCCGGACGTAAATGCCAGGTAGGCCAGATCGTCCGCGGCGACCGTGACGCCTGGAGCATCCGCGCAGCTGGCGCTCAGCTGATCGGCCAGGTCCCCGTCCGGCGCGTCGGACAGTTCCAGGCAAGGGCCGCCCCACGATTCGCCGAGGAACTTGCGCAGCGCGTCGGGCAGCGGCCCCGCAGCCTGAAGCTGAATCCATGCGCGCGGCGCAGCGATCCGGGCGCAGTCGATCAGCCTGGCGGCCGGATAGTTCGCGTCCAGGACGGCAAAGGCGGCACCGGCTTTAAGCGTTCCCAGCAGCGCGCAGACCAGCGCCGGACAGCGGGCCCCGTAAATGGCGACCACATCCCCGGGCCGTATGCCGTCGGCACGCAGCCGCTTGGCCAGCCGGTTGCTCCAGTGGTCCAGCTGCCGGTAAGTGAAGGACTGTTCGCCAAATCGTACTGCGACTTTGGCCGGCGCCCGCCGGGCATTCTCCGAGAAGCGATCCTGAACGGCACCGTGCCAGGCGGTCGGTTGTGCCGCGGTGGGATCCGGCAATCGCGCCTTGCCTTCCGACGTGATGAGGGAAAACCCAAACACACTCCGATCGGGATCCTCGACCACTTCGGACAGCAATTGGTGAAACTGCTCGAGCATTCCCCGCATCCGTTCCTCCCGGAACAGATCGACGTTGTAAACCAATCGCAGGTTCATTCCTTGCGGAACCGGCTGGGTGTACAGAGTCAGGTCGAACAGGGCGGGCGGCACCGGATCCGGCAGGGGCTCCAGCACCAAGTCGGGCAGTCTGAGCCGCTGACTGCCGACATCGACCATGTTGAAGAAGACCTGGAAGAGCGGAGTGCGACTCAAGTCCCGATTCGGTTGCAGACTATCCAGGAGTCTTTCGAACGGCAGGTCCTGGTTCGCGAACGCTTCCACCGCAACACGGCGCACGCGGGACAGCAGTTCCCGATAAGTGGGATTGCCCGATAAGCTTGTTCGCAAGACCAATGTGTTCAGGAAGCAACCGATCAAACCCTCCACTTCCTTCCGGTTGCGCCCTTTGATCGGCGTGCCCACCACGACGTCCTGCTCGCCCGTGTAGCGGCTCAACAACGCCTTGAACACAGCGAGCAACGACATGAACGGAGTCACGCCTTCCCGCGCATTCAGCGTCTTCAGTTTTTCCCAGAGCGGCTGCGGAAGAAGCAACTCGCATGCCGCACCCCGATGCGTTTGCACAGCCGGACGAGGCTGGTCGGTGGGAAGCTCTAACACCGGCAAGGCGTCAAGCTGTTTCATCCAGTACTGCAGCTGTTCTGTCGAACGTTCCCCCTGCAACCATGTCCTTTGCCAAGCGGCAAAGTCGACGTACTGTATGGGTAGTTCCGCCAACGGAGACGGCTGCCCGCGGCGGAACGCCTCATATAACGCACCCAACTCGCGCGTCAGCAGCGCGAGTGACCAGCCGTCGGCGACGATGTGGTGAATCGCAAACAGCATGACATGTTCGCGCTCGCCGAGTCGAAACAACTTTGCGCGTACCAAAGGACCGGCCGTCAGGTCAAATGGGGCGAGCGTGTTTTCGGCTGCCAACCGCCGGATTTCGGATTCCCGTTCCGCGGCCGATAGCAGGCCCAGATTCACAACGGCGAGCTGAAGCGGCGAGGGAGCCGCAATCCTTTGGACAGGCTGTCCCTGTTCTTCGGAAAACGTCGTCCGCAACGTCTCGTGGCGACGCAAAATCTCGTTGAAACTCCGTTCGACGGCTGGCACGTCAAGTTGGCCCGTCAGTCGGAGAGCTGCGGACAGATTGAACGCAGGATTGCCTGGATTCAACTGATCCAACAGCCACAGGCGCTGCTGGGCAAACGAGAGCGGGAATGACCGCGACCGCTCGACCTTCCGTTCGAGAAGTTCTTTCAGGAGACGTCGGCGCAATTCCGGAGTGCGCTGCATAGCCGAATCTGAGGGACTATTCATTGAACAACTCTCCACCGGGACGACTCCCCCGCAACAGTGCCTCCACCTCCGCATCGCTCAGCTCATCAAGTCGCGACAGCAAACGTTCCGTCTCGCTATCTCGAGACAGTCGTGGAATCGCGTCGGCTGTTGCCTGCGTGCCTTCGCTGCCACCCAGTGTTGATCCCAACCCGGTCGACGGCGGTAATCGTCCCCCAGCTTCCGAGAGCTGGTTCTGCAAATGGGCCGCGAGGTCATTGATGGTCTGGGCCTGAAAGAGTGCGTGGGCGTCGACCGGCTTCCCCAGCAGCTCTTGCAGCCTGTTCAGGAGAATCGTGGCCTTGAGCGAATCGCCGCCGAGTTCGAAGAAGTTATCGTAGACACCGACACGATCAAGTCGCATGATCTCCGACCATGACTTGGCGATCTCTTCCTCCAACGGTGACCGCGGCGCGACATACGGCGTCGTGAGATTCGGCCGCGGCCGAATCTCCTCCTGTCCGTTCGAGTCATCCGCAGAGATTCCCAAGGGGGCGGCAGCGTCGCGCTCGCCACTCGGAATTCTGCCCGCGGCGTTCGGCTTTGCGTCGCCGGAGGTCGCGGCGACAAAAGGGTTGCGAACGATGGCCCAGAGACGCTGCCGCTGCCAGGGATAGCGAGGCAGACCGGCACAAGGGAGGCAGCGGGGGACGATGTGCTTCCAGGCCAAACTCGCCCCGGCCGCGTACATCGCACCCAGGACTGCCCCGAGACCCTCATGCGTGTCGCCGGGTGGCGTGAGGGCCGGTCGGGCAACCCAGAGCGCTCCGTTCTCCGAGGCGGCTGCGGCCATCTGCGGTGCCAGGCATGGCGGGCCGACCTCCAGGCAGAAGTCGACCTGCCGCTTCGGCAAAGCCTCAATGGCGGCCGAAAGGGCGCCGGCCGACGGCGCGCGAGCGCTCATAGAAACGAAAGGTCGTGTCGCCGTGCGCGAGGCAAGATAGTCCAACGGTTTGAACGCATCGCCGTTGGCACTTGCCGCTTCGCGAAACGCTTCGCTGGCGGTGAGCAAACCAGCGGCATACGCACCCATGATTTCACCGCGGCCATGGCCAAGGACTACTGAGGGCGTGAGGCCCGCTCTGCCAAACCAGGACGTCAAGATCCATTGCCGGGCCAACATCGCCGGCAGGATACTGCCGCAGTCGCCCCGAGGATCACTAAACACGCTTGACAACGGCCGCCCCGTCTCCTGGCAGAACACTCCATCAATCTCCTTTACCACATCCGGCAGGCTCGCTGCCAATCGGGCAACGAGTTGTACATAGGGGGCCCAGATTCCCGGACTACCAGCGTAAGCGAAGGCAATGCGAGGTTCGCGACCGACGGGCTTGCGCCCCGCAAACACGCAGGACCGCTGCTCTCCGGCAAGGAAGGCCGTCAAGTGATCGATGGCTTCTTGATGCGACGCGGCCAAGACAGCGAGTCGACAGTCGTGGTGTTCGCGGCGCACCGCAGCCGTGTAACACACGTCGGACCACTGCGGGGGTGAGTCGTCGAGAAACTCGACGTATCTTCGAGCCAAGTCTCGCAGAGCATCCTCCGTGCGCGCCGAAAGCAGCAACAGCCCGATGCCATCCCCCTCGCTTTCGCCCCCGGTACTCGGCGGCGCCTGTGCAGGGGCCTCTTCAAGAACAACATGGGCATTGGTGCCGCCAAACCCAAAGGCGCTCACGCCTGCCACACGTGGGCCCGCGTCACCGGGCCAGGGGCCTCTCGACCGCTGGACGGACAGCGGTAACACGTTGAAAGGGATATCGGGGTTGGGCGTGTGGAAATGGAGCGTGGCCGGCAACTGGCCATGCTCCAGTGACAAAACGACTTTGATCAGACTGGCCATACCCGATGCGGATTCCAGATGGCCAACGTTCGTCTTGACCGACCCAATCGCGCAGGGGCAGCCAGGCGCGCGATTGTCTTTCAGAACATTGCCCAACGCCATCGCCTCGATGGCGTCGCCCATCCGCGTACCGGTGCCCTGCGTTTCCACATACCGAACTTGTCCCGGTGATATCCCGGCCCGCGAATAGGCTTGCCGCAATGCCTCTTCCTGTGCCTGCCGGCTGGGAGCGACGAGGCCGTTGCCTCTGCCGTTCTGAGTAACTGCCGAGCCCCGAATCAAAGCTCGGACCGAATCTCCGTTTTTCGATGCATCGGAAAGCCGCTTGAGTATGACGACGCCCGCACCCTCACCTCGCACGTAGCCCGAGGCCGCCGCATCGAAAGCCCGGATCTTCCTGTCCGAAGTCAGGAACCCGGACTTGGCAAGATTGATCATCGGCACGGGGGACAGCAACAAATTGACGGCACCTACCAGGGCGGCTTCGCAGTCGCCGGAACGGAGGCTCTGACAAGCAACGTGTATCGCCACTAGGGAAGCGGAGCATGCGCTGTCCATGACGAGACTGGGGCCCGTGAAATCAAACGCGAATGAGATCCGGTTTGCCGCAATGCACGGCATTAGTCCGGCGGTCGCGTAGGCATCCGACTGGGACGCGTCGCGCACTAGCAGCGTGCCATAATCGCTGTTCCCCAACGCAACAAATACTCCCACCGGCGCCCGCTTCAAATCGGCCGGTGGCAGCCCGGCATCTTCCAAAGCCTCCCAGGACAGTTCCAGCAAGAGGCGCTGCTGGGGATCGATCAGCGCCGCTTCCCGCTCCGAGATGCCGAAGAAGTAATTGTCGAATTCGTCGATCCGCTCGAGAAATCCACCCCATCGGGTAGGCATCTTCCCGGGAACTGTCGGGTCCGGATCGTAGAAAGCGTCCACATCCCAGCGGTCCGGCGGCACCTCCCCTATTGCGTCGACACCATCAACCAACAGGCGCCAGTAAGCCTCCGGGTCGTTGGCGCCGCCGGGCAATCGGCAGGCCATTCCGATCACTGCGATCGGCTCGTTCCGCTTCTGCTCGAGGGAGTCCAGTCGCGTCTGCGTCTCCTTTAGCGCATAGACGGCCCGCTGCAACGGTGTCATTTTCTCAAGACGTTCTGTAAGATTCCCCATTACTCTGATCCCTTTGCATCAGAGAGCGGTTGAACAATCATCTTGGGCACCTCATTCGTACCGCAGCGCATCGATCGGATTCAGCCGCGACGCTTTCCAGGCCGGGTAGAAACCGAAGGTGATGCCCACGGTCACCGAGACGAGGACGGCGACGGCCGCCGCGCCGAGGGATGTCTGGGAGGGCCAGCCCATCAGGCCGCCCACGAGGATCGAACCGCCGCGTCCCACGGCGATCCCGATGAAGCCCCCCATCAGGCAGAGCACGACGGCCTCGACCAGGAACTGCCGCAGGATGTCGTGTGCGTCGGCGCCGACCGCCATCCGCAGGCCGATTTCCCGCGTCCGCTCGGTCACGGACACGAGCATGATGTTCATGATCCCCACGCCGCCGACAATCAGCGAGACGGCGGCAATCGACACAACCAACTCGGAGAGCATCCTGATCGTCCGCTTCAGGGCGTTGGAGACCTCGGCCATGTCGTAAATATCGAAATCAGCTCGGCTCCCCTCCAGACGGTGTCGATCCCGCAGCAAGTGCGTGATCTCCGCGGTGGCGGCAGGAACTGCCTCGGTAGAACGCGCCTTGACCATGATCTGCCGAATGCTCTCCGTGCGGATCCAGGGCCTCGTGCCGGGCAACCGTTCGGCCAGCGACGGTCCCGGCGGGGAATGGCCTGATCCCCGCGACCGCACGGAGGCGGTGCCCCCGACGGCGCCGCTCAGGCGGTACTGTACCGTGGTCCACGGCGCAAAGAGGATGTCGTCTTGATCGGTCCCCAGCAGGTTCGCACCTTTCTCGCTCAGCACGCCGATCACCGTGAAGGGCACGTTCTTGACGCGGATCTCCTCGCCGATGGGATGGCGGTCGCCGAACAACTCGCGCACCACGGTCCTGCCGAGCACGCAGACTTTGCTGCCGCTGAGCACTTCGCGGTCGGTGAACGGGCGTCCCAGATCCAGCTGCGTCCAGTTCCGGATTCTCAAGTAGGCCGCTGTGCTGCCCGTGATGTAGTTGGGAGTCCAACTGCGGTTGCCGTACACGATCTGTCCGCGGGCCGTGACGATCGGCGCCGTGCAAATCACCGCCGGGCACTCGCGTTCGATGGCCGTCGCGTCTGCGGGCGTGAGCGTATCGACCCGGTCGCCGAAACCCGCTGCCCCCTGTGACGTCCCGGGACTGACGATCAGGGTGTTCGCGCCCATGTTGGTGACGGTCACCTGGATGGCCTCCGAGGCGCCTTGGCTCATCTCCATCATCGTGATCACGGCCGCCACGCCGATGATCACTCCCAACATCGTCAGCAGCGTTCGCATGACGTTCCGCCGTAAGGCCTGCAAGGCGATGCGTACAGCGCCGGCGGCCACGCGGAGGTCGTTGCGGGCGCGCCGCAAGGGGCGGCCCGTAGTTCGGCTCTCAGCGGCCGTGGCCGGGCCCGTCTGGGCGGCTTTGCCGGTGCGGACATCCTCCACAATTCGGCCATCGACCAGTCGAATCACGCGGTCCGCGTACCGGGCCACTTCGGCATCGTGCGTCACCAGCAGGATGGTGATGCCCTGCTCGGTGTTCAAGCGGCGGAACAGTTCCAGGATTTCCTTGCCAGTGCGGGAGTCGAGGTTCCCTGTCGGCTCGTCGGCCAAGAGCATCCGCGGCTGGTTGACCAGCGCCCGAGAGATGGCCACCCGCTGCTGTTCTCCGCCGGACAGTCGGGACGGAGTGTGGTCCAGCCGCGACTCAAGCCCCACCATTGCCAGCAATTCCCGGCTGCGCTGCACGACGCGGCGCAGCGGCCGGCTGTCCGCCGCATAAGCGGCGGGCATGCGGACGTTGTCCAGCGCCGTGGCCCGGGGGAGGAGGTTGAAACTCTGAAACACGAAACCGATGCGGCTGCTGCGGAGCTGTGCTAGTTGGGTGCCGGAAAGCCGCGTCACGTCGAGTTCGTCAAAGCGATACGAGCCGGCGGTGGGCCGGTCGAGGCACCCCAGCAGATTCATCAGCGTCGTTTTTCCGGAGCCGGAGGCGCCCATCAAGGCCACGAATTCCCCCGGCTCGATCGTCAGCGAGACGCTCTTCAGCACGGGCAAGTCGACGTCGCCAATGCGATAGGTCTTGTCGATGTTCTGCAGTTCGATCAACGGCATGAAGGCTCAACCCCGGCTGCATGTTCTTGTGTGCCCGCGTCCCGCGTTTGCTACTTCTGGGGATTCGCGATTTGATCGATGAAGCCGGACACGAAATCCGGTTTGGCCTTTCGTACGGCATTGACCACCACGGCGTCGTTGGCCGCCAGGTTCCCGCCGGTGATTTCGGTCATGATGCCGTCCGTGAGACCGGTCTGCAGGACCACGGGGCGCACCAAGCCATCCTTGGCGAGCACCCAGACCGTCGGCGCGTCGACCTCGACGCGAGATTCCGCGTCTTCCTCCAGTTCGACGTCATCGTCATGTTTCCGCGCCTCCGCGGCGGTGGGCCGCTTCAGGCCGGCGCGAGCCGCCGAGGAAATCTGCTCCCAGGTCGGCCGCCAGCGCAAGGCTTGGTTGGGAACCAGCAGGACACCAGGGCGGCGGACGACCTCGAACTGCAGTTTGGCGGTCATGTAGGGCAGCAGCACACCATCCGTGTTCTCCACGTCGATCACCACGCCGTAGGTCACGACGTTCTGCATCAGACTGGCGTTCAGGCGGATCTGGGAGACCTTGCCCGTGAACGTCCGCTCCCGGTAGGCGTCCACTTGGAAGGTGACTTTTTGCCCGATATGGACATCGCCGATATCGGCCTCGTTCACCGCCGCCCAGACCAACATCTGCCGCAGGTCCTTCGCCAGCAGGAACAGACTGGGCGCATTCAACCCGGCCACCACGGTCTGGCCGACATTAACGCGGCGGTCGATGACGACGCCGTCGACCGGGGCCTTGATGGTGGTATAGCCCAGATTGATCTCCGCCTGCCGTGCGGCGACCTTCGCTTGGTCTCGCTTGGCTTCGGCCATCGCCAGATCGGCCTGGGCGATTTCAAACTCGGCCTGGATCCCCTCCACCTCGCCCTTCGATATCGTCTCGCGCAGCTGCTCGGCGCGACGCACGTCCCGCTGTGCCTGCTCGCACCGTACCGTGGCGCGTTTGACTTCCGCCTCGGCCAACTTCAGGAGAGCTTGTGCCTTGTCCAACTCGGCGCGGTGCGGCAAGTCGTCGAGTTGTGCCAAGACGTCACCCTCCTTGACTTCAGAGCCGTAGTCAATGGTCTTCCCCGCCCGGCTGGGATCGGGTCCAAAGCTCTTGATGCTGCCCACGATCTGGGCGCCGACGTCGACCGTCTCGAGCGGTTCGACCGTCCCGGTGGCGCTAACCGCGATCAATAGATCGTCGCGCGAGGCCGGCAGCGTGTGGAATCTAGGGGTCTCCCTCAATCCGCCGGGCCAATAAGCGAAAGAGAGGATTCCTGCCACCGCGGCGAGGGCCAGCAGGCTTAATATCGTTTTCATGGGATTCACCTGATGGTTGCCTTATGCCTTCTGTAGGGTCTGCTCCGCGGGCAACTCGCCAGAAGCCGCCTCCACCACTCGGCCTTCTTCGAGTTTGATCACGCGGTCTGCGCCAATGAAGTATCGATCGTCGTGGGTGATCGCTATCACCGTCTTGCCCCGGCGCTTCAATTCGGGCAGAATCTGCTGATAAAAGGTCCTCTTGAACGCCGGGTCCTGGTCCGCCGCCCATTCGTCAAAGAGGTACAGCGAGCGGTTTTCCAGATAGGCCGTCAGCAGGGCCAGGCGCTTGCGTTGCCCACGCGAGAGTTCTGTCGTTGAGAAGACGCCGTCCGCGACGCGGACTACGTGGTCCAGCCGCAGTTCGCGGAGGTAGCGTGCCGCCTGCCCGTCCCGGTCGGGAGCTTCTAGTCCCAGGAGGCCCTCGAAGACCACGGCGTCGTCGAAGATGGCCGTGAACAGCTGGCGATAGCTTTCCCGATTCTCCGCCCCGATCGGTTCACCGTCCAGACGGATCTCGCCCTCCTCGGGCACGTACAGGCCCGTCAAGAGCTTGGCCAGCGTCGTCTTGCCGCTGCCGTTGCCGCCCACGATGAAGACGATTTCTCCGGGTCGCAGCGTCAGGTCGATGGGGCCCAGGAGGAAGCCCCGCTCGTGGCCTTCCCGGTAATAGACGTGCGTTACGGCTGAGAGTTCGATCCGCTCCCAGGAGGCGATCGGCGTGACGGCGGTCGCCTCGGCTGGCTCCTCACCCAGCATCAGGCCCAAGCGTTGGATTTTGTTGGCCGAGATCGCCGCCCGGACCATCAGCGGCAGCGAACCCACGATCCGTTCCAGGGGGGACATCAGGAAAAAGATCGCCAGCGTGTAACCGGTCAGCGTTCTGGCGTCGAGCTGCTGAATCCGCGGCCAGGCGAACAACAGCAGGCCGATGGCGACCATGAACAGAAGCCGCCCCCAAGTGGCGGCCGCGTCCTGGAGGCAATCGCCGATGAATTGGTTCTCGCGGACCTCGGCCTCGGTGGGCTGCAACATGCGCTCGACGAAGTCCCGCCGCCGCTGGTGGTGGATCTTCATCTCCTTGACGCCGTGGATTAAGCTGCGGATGTGCCTCAACAACACGTCTTGGAGTTCCCGGCCGGCTTGGAGGTAAGGTTTGGCCCAACGCGAGGTATACCAGTAGCTGGCAATGCCCAGAGCGGTAAATAGCAGGGCGCCGACGAGCACCGTGCTGGACAGCATTCCCAAGTAGATTGCTCCGCAACACAGGATCACCACGCTGATGCCGACCGAGGGAACGGAATGCAAGGCGTACGCCAGCATCTGCACGTCGCCCGTCAGCGAACTGAGCATGCGATGGCTGCCGATTTCCTCCAAGTGCCGCAGCGGGGACTCCAGAATCCGCTGGCACAGGCCCAGCCGAACCCGCGAGATCGACTTCTGCGAAAGCCGGACCAGGAAGACCTGTGAACCGATGCGCGTCAACAGGACGGCCAGGCAACACGCGAAGAACAAAGCCAACAGCCGCGAGGTCGAGGCGCCCGGCTGCTCCAGCGCTTGGTGAATGATCGCCAGCAACGCCACGTTGGTGATCCCACTCAATGCGCCCAAGACGCCGGCTGCCACGAGCAGCTTCCAGGATTCCTTTGCCAGTTGCCACATCAGTTTCATGAGGTCTGCACCGTTTGGCCGAGGGTCTCGTTTGGGAGATAACGATCCAAACACTCCGCGAACACAGCGGTCTCGTGGCCGGCGTTGTGCAGCAGCCTGGCCATCTCCAGGGCGATCAAACCGCCCAGCGACCAGCCGCACAGCAGATGAGGAGCGGCCCCCTGCAAGGACGTCGTCTTCGCCAGTCGTTCGTCAAACTTGGCCATCGTACTGATGTTCCGCCATTTCTTATCCTGCTGCGACCGTTCTCGTAGGACGGATTGCCAATTCCGTCCCGCTCTGCCGTCCCATTCTGGTTGCGGCCAAAGGCCGCACGATCACGGCAGCAGCCCCGCCGCTTCGGTGTCACCGTTCGGCGGCGTCACACGGGTGAGGTCCGCCTGCCTTGCGTCTGCGGTTTGCAGGCGGCTCAGCTGCGCTTCGAGTAACATGTCGATCTCTTCGTCCGACATCCCTTCGACCTCGTCCAGCGACTGCTCGCGGTCCACGTCCTCTGCCGCCGTGGCACTCCCCGCCGCGCCGGATACCGACGGCCCCGCCGGGCCGGCTTCCAGCTTCAGCAATTCCCGCACGATATAACCTGCCAGGCTCTCCAGCGTCGGGTAATCGAACAACAACGTAGGATTCAAGTCGTGCCCAATCGCCCGCTGGACCCGGTTGGCGAATTCCACGCCGGTCAGCGAGTCAAAACCCAACTCGCTTAACGGCCGCCTGGCGTCCGGCAGTTGCTTTTCGTCCATCGCCAAGACTTGGGCCGCCTGCTGCCGCAAGTACGTGGTCGCGACATCCAGACGTTCGCCGACGGTCACCGTCTTTAGCTCATCCGCCAGCACGGGCGGTCCGGTGGCCTTGGTGCCGTGGTCGGCACGCGTCGGGAGGGCCAGGTCGCTGAGCCAGGCCGGCTCGGCGCCCACCGGGATGCGCTCGAAGAACTTCGCCCAGTTCATCGGCAGTACGCCCACCTGAACGGCATGTTCCAGAAGCAGCTCCTCCAGGGTGTGAAGTCCCCGGTCGGGGTCGATCAAGCCGAATCCGGCCTCCGACCAACGCCTGATCTGTGCGGACTGCAGCCGAGCGGCCATGCCTACCTCGGCCCACGCGCCCCAGTTGATGCTTAGAGCCGGCCGGTGCTCCGCGCGCCGGTGGTGGGCCAGCGCGTCTAAGAACGCGTTGGCTGCCGCGTAGTTGCCCAGGCCTGGCGTACCCAGCAGGGACGCAACGGACGAGAACAGCACAAACTGTTCCAGGGGAAGGTCCGCGGTCAGCTCGTGCAGGTTCCAGGCGCCCAGCACCTTGGCCGCCATCACGCGGTCGAACCGCTCGCGAGTCTGTTCCCGCAACACGCCGTCGTCCAGGACGCCGGCCAGGTGGAAGATGCCGCGCAGGGGCGGCAGTTGCTGCCCGATCGCCGAGAGCAACTGGGCCACATCGTCACGCCGGGAAACGTCACAGCGGCGGACCGTTACGCGGACTCCCGCCTCTTCGATTTCCTGCAACTCGGCAGCCGCCCGCTCCGACGGCGCAGACCGCCCGACCAGAACCAGGTTCCGCGCGCCGTGCCGAGCCAGCCAACGGGCCACCAACAGCCCCAGCCCGCCCAGCCCGCCGGTCACCAGGTAGGAGCCGTCCTCGCGGAGCCAAAACGCCTGCTCTGATCCCGTCAGCGTCTCCGCCTCGATCACCACCTTGCCGATGTGCTCGGCCCGCGCCATGTGCCGCAGGGCCTCGACGACGCGCCGGATCGGGAACTTGCGCAACGGCAGCGGCTGTAAACGCTGATCTTCGAATTGCGGCACGACCTCCTGCATCAACTCGCGGACCAGCTCCGCCTGTTGCACCATCATCTGGTCTAAGGCGATGGCGTGGAACGTCAGGCCCGGCCGGAAGGCGTCCACTCGCGTCTGGTCCCACAAGTCGGTCTTGCCCAGTTCCAGGAACCGGCCACCGGCCCGCAGCACGGACAGGCTGCTGGCGATCGTCTCGCCGGTCAGCGAGTTGAGCACCAGATCGACGCCCTCGCCCCCGGTGGCTTGCAGAATCTGTTCCGCAAAGTCCAGCGATCGCGAGTTCATCACGTGCTGGATGCCCAACGACTGCAGGTACTCGCGCTTCCGCGGACTGCCCGCGGTCGCAAAGATCTCCGCACCGGCTTGCCGCGCCAATTGGATGGCTGCCAGCCCGACACCGCCCGAGGCCGCATGGATCAAGACTCGCTCTCCCGCCTTCATCCCGCCCAGCCGGCACAGGGCGTAGTAGGCCGACAGGAACGCAATGGGAATCGAGGCTGCCTCCTCGAAGCTCAAGGCGGCCGGTTTGGGCATGACGAATTCGGCGAGCGTCAGCGCGTAACTGGCGAAACTCGCCGGCGCCAACGCAATCACCTGGTCGCCCGGCTTCACGTGCTCGACCCCTTCTCCGACCGCCACGACCTCGCCCGCGCATTCGCCCCCCAACGGCCCCGGATCGCCGGGATACAAGTCCATGACATTGAGCACGTCGCGGAAATTCAGCCCCGTAGCGCGGACCCGGATCTCGACTTGCCCCGGTCCCGGCGCCGTCCGCGGGACGGCGTTCAATGCGACCTGATCCAGCTGCCCGCGGGAGATGATCTCCAGTCGGTACGGCTGGCCGCGCGGAACCTGCAATTCCCCCGCCACCCCGTGATGCGCCGAACGCAACCGCGTGACGAACCGTTCCCCGCCGCGGAACGCCACCTGATCCTCGCGGCCGGCAAACCAAATCTCCTCGGCCAACTGGTCGGCTTCGTCCGGCCCGTGCGCGGCGTCGAGATCGATCCGCGTGCAAGCGAGTTCCGGTTGCTCGGAGGCGATCACGCGGCTCAAACCCCACACGGGAGATTGGGCCAGCGCCAAAGGCTGGGCGGTTTCGCCGACGGCCTGCGCGGCTCGTGTCACGAGCCAAAGCCGCGGCGGCTGGGCCGCGTGCGCCTCGGAGACCGCCTGCACCACATCGAGTACGCCACCCCAGCCGTGGTTGCGGGCGGCGCCGAAATCCGGGGCCTCGCCGCGCGCCTGCCCGTTCACGTCCAGTCCGCTCAAGTAGACGATGCCGCGCGCCGGTGCGGCGTCGTCCGCCAGGTACTCGCGCACCGCGGCCCGCCGGGATTCGGCTGCTGCGGTGGAAACAACCTGGCAGGTTTGGGCCTTCATTTCCAGTCGCCGGGCCAAGGCCGCCCCCAGACCTTCCTGGGAATCGAAAACGAGCCATCTCCCGGCTTCGGCACTCGATTCGTCAGCCGCGTCGGTCTTCGGGGGCTGCTTCTGCCAAGCTAGTTCGTACTTCCAGTCCTGAAGCGGCTCGGCGACCAGACGCGCCAGCCAGTCACGCGGCACGCGCCGCAGACGCAAGCCCTCGACCTGCATCAGCACGCGGCCCTCCGCGTCGGTCAGGCTCACGTTGCCGACGGCAAAATCACGCTGCAACTCCGTCAAGCTCACCAGATACCACGCCGGCTGGTCGGTGCGATCGAGCAGCCGCAATCGCTGGAACGTCATGGGCACGTAAGCGTCGATACCGGTGCCGGCGCCGGGCAACGCACCCCCCAACAACTGGAAGGCGCAGTCCAGCAGACCAGGATGGACGTGGTATCCCGTGCCGTCGCCGTTCCGCGGGCCGCGAACTTGTGCCAAGACATCTTGCCCGCAGAGCCAGTGGAACGGGAACCAGCAGAACGCGGGCCCATACTCCAAGCCCGACTTGCGCTGGGCTTCGACCCGCCACGCGTCATCGAAGGCAGGTTCCGTAAATCGAGCCCGTTGAGCTGCGATGTCGAGCCTGATCTCCGGAGAGCCAGCCGGGACCTCCAGCCGGCCCACGGCGTGCGTCGTAAACGAAGGCTGCTCGTCGTCGGAGCCGTTGCCGCCGAGGCTGAGAATGCGAAAGGCGGCCGCGCTGTCGCCTTGGGGTGTCAAAACGGTCTGCAGCGTTTTCGGCCGTTTGTCCAGCAACAGCGGTTCGACCAGTGTCAGTTCGCACACGTCCCAGGTTTTCCCGCAGGCTGCGGCCGAAGCGGCCAAGGCCATCTCGGCGAACGCCGCTCCCGGCATGACGATCACACCCTGGATCTTGTGATCCGCCAGGATCGCTGGGCGATTGGCTGCCACCTGCGATTCGAACACCTGGTCCGTGACCGCGGCCGCCAGCCGGTGGCCCAGCAACGGGTGCACCGCGCGGCGCCGGCGGCCATCTGTTGACACGCTGGCCTGCACGTCCTGCTCGGCGGACTTCGCCCAGAAGCGTTTCCGCTGGAACGGATACGTGGGCAACTCGGTTCTCTGCCGCCGGTAATCGCGGTCGAATCCGCGCCAATCGATCGCGACCCCGCTGACGTACAACTCGGCCAGACTCTCCAACATCGTCTGCCAGTCGTCGCGGCCGGGACGCAGGGAGGGCAGCCAGCGCAGGGACGAGTCGGTCAGGCACCGCTGGCCCATTCCGACCAGCGTGGGGCTGGGTCCGATTTCCAGGAAGACGTTACAGCCGCACTCCGCCAGCGTCTGCATGCTGGCGGCAAACTGGACCGGCGAGCGCGCGTGGCGGACCCAATAGCTGGAATCGGCGTACGTCCGCTCATCAGCGACTTGCCCAGTCAAGTTCGAAACCAGCTTGATCTGAGGCGGCTGAGTGGGCAGCAAGGTCGCGAAATCGCCCAACTGGCCCAGGATTGGATCCAGCAGATGCGAGTGGAAGGCGTGCGAAGTGACCAGCGTTTTGGATTTGACGCCCTTTGCCTCAAAAGCCGCCAGCACCTCGCGGACCGCCGCGTCCGTCCCCGAAACAACAACGCTTTGAGGACCGTTGAAGGCGGCGATGCAGACTTCCGCCGCTGTAGCGGCCAGGTGTTCTGCCACTCGCTCCGGCGCAGCAAAGACGGCCGCCATCAGCCCGCCGGCCGGCAGCGATTGCATCAGCCGCGCCCGCTCCGCGATCAATCGCAGACCGTCTTCCAACTGGTATACCCCGGCGATGCAGGCGGCGGCGAACTCACCGACGCTGTGCCCCATCACCGCAGTCGGCTCGACACCCCAACTGCGCCAGAGGGTGGCCAGCGCGTATTCCAGAGCGAACATCACGGGCTGGGTGTAGCCCGTCTGGTCCAACGTGGAGCCGGCTTGCGGATCCAACAGCGAGTGCAGCGGCCGATCCAAAATGCGATCCAGACAGTCGGCACAGCGGTCCAGGGCTCCACGGAACGTGGGCTGCGTCTCGTACAACGCCCGCCCCATCCCCGCGTACTGCGCGCCCTGGCCCGTAAACAGGAAGGCAATCCGCGGCTCTTGGTTATGTTCCACGACGCCCCGCCGCGCGCCTGCCGACAACGGCTTCGACGCCAGGCCCTGCAGCTTCTGTCGCAGGGCGGCCACCGACTCGGCCACCAGGGCGGCGCGATGCGCGAAATGCGTCCGTCCCGCGTTGGCGGTGAAGGCCAGGTCCGCAAGCGCGTCGTCGGGCTGTTCGCCCAGGAATGCCGCGTAACGCTCCGCCAACTGATCCAACGCCTCTGCCGACCTGGCGGACAGCGCCCAGATGTGCCGCGGCCGATCCGTTGGAGCCGCCGACGATGCGGCCTCCTCGGCGTGCTGCGACGCTTCTTCCAGAATGATGTGAGCGTTGGTTCCGCCAAAACCAAAGGAACTGACGCCAGCCCGCCGCGGACCGTTGTCGCTTGTCCAGGGACGCAATTGCGTGGGAATCACAACCGGCGCATTCTCGATCGCCAGCAAGGGGTTGATGTTCTTCAAGTGCAAGTGCGGCGGGACCTGGCGGTGCTGCAGCATCAGGATGACTTTGATCAACCCTGCGATGCCGGCCGCGCTCTCCAAGTGCCCGATGTTCGTCTTGACCGACCCCAACATCATCGGCGACGCCGGGCTGCGGTCGCTGCACAGCGTGGCCATCAACGCTTCTATTTCGATCGGATCGCCCAGACGCGTGCCGGTGCCGTGCGCCTCGACGTAGCCAATGTCGTTCGGGCTCAGGTCGGCGTTTTGCAGTGCGGCCTGGAGCACGGCTTCCTGAGCGAGACCGTTGGGTGCGGACAGCCCGTTGCTGCGCCCGTCGTGGTTCACCCCGGTGCCTCGGATCACCGCCAGGATTCGATCACCGGCAGCGACGGCATCGCGGAGCCGCTTTAGGACCACCAAGCCGCAACCTTCGCCGCGCACGTAACCATCGGCGGTAGCATCGAACGCCTTGCAGCGGCCGTCGGGCGACATCATCTGGGCTTTGCTCAAGGCAACGGTCAGGCCCGGGGCCAGCACCAAGTTCACTCCTCCCGCCAAGGCCATATCCGTCTCGCCCTCGCGGAGACTTCGACAGGCCAAGTGCACGGTGACCAACGAGGACGAACAAGCTGTGTCCAGCGCGATGCTGGGCCCGCGGAGGTTGAAAACGTACGATGGTCGGTTCGCCAGCACCGAGTGGCTGACGCCCGTGCCCGAAAAAACGTCCATGTCTGTCAGATCGCGAGCCTGCATAAACGCGTAGTCGTTGCCGAACACTCCGACGTAGACCCCCGTCCGCGATTCGGCTAACGAGGCGGGCGGAATTCCCGCGTTCTCCAGCGCCTCCCAGGCGACTTCCAGCAACACCCGCTGTTGGGGGTCAACTCGAATCGCCTCCCGCGGTGAGATGCCGAAGAAATCCGCGTCGAACTCGTCGACCCGATCCAGGAATCCACCCCAGCGAGTGCTCATCTTTCCCGGAGCCGAGGTGTCCGGATCGTAATAGTCATCCAGGCACCAACGCTCGCGGGGAATCTCTCGGATCGCATCGAGGCCGCCGCTCAACAGGGACCAAAACGCGGATGGATTCTCCGCGCCAGGGAACCGGCAACCCATCCCCACAACGGCAATCGGCTCCGAGCGCGCCCGTTCGTAACGCGCCAGCTTGGCCTGTGCTTGCTTCAAGAGGTACACCGCATATTGCAGAGGCGTCGGGCCTTCCGGAGAGCTTTCAATGGTCATTAGACCTCCAGTCGTGCGAGGTACATTTCAGATCCAACCACAGTGCGGGCGGCGTTCTCCAATTTGGGACGACCGCCGAGTGTCCGACGCAGTCCTCGCTCGCGTGATCCAAGCATCCCCCAGCGTCGTCAACTCAAGACGGCAGGTTGTTACTCATTTGTGGGCAATCGTGTCCGCATTTCCCAATTCGCGGATGCCGCAGGACAGACATAAGCAACTTCCCGCAAAGACGTTACATCACCAAATCCGCTCCGTTTATCATGTTGCCAGGTCGCGAACTGTAATACCATGCAGTAATGGATTATGGTTAAGATGAAACGGCTTCGCAACCTTTTCACTTACCCCAACCCCCATCTGTGCCACATCGCAGATGCGGAACTGTCCCTACAACTAGCGCAGACGGAAAGCACGAAAGAAGCGGAGGCATCGCCTCAGATCGCAACTTCCGAAGTTGACAGTTGCCGTGTCAAATCGGCGAGGGGCATGTGCAGCAACTGCCACCAGTCGGTGGTGGGCAAGCGTAGGTCGAGCAGTTCGTGAGGGCAACGCCCCCGACGTTGGCCGCTCGGGAACTGCCGACAGTCCAATACAGCCGTTTGAGGTCCAGCATCGCTTGAGTCACGAGCGAGAATCGCAACAGGGAACTCAAGTGCGAGTTGTCCGCCGATCGACTGAGCGACCACCGCTACTTGGCCAATTCCCTCCGCATGTTCCTCCACTGCCTGGCGAACAACCTGCTGGTTCTGCTTCGACGAACCGTCGCGGCCCCACCCGTCGGAGAAATGACACACGGCGAAGGTGCACCAGCGGCTAATCCATTCACGGGAGAACCGTTTCCTTCCGAAGTACACACAGAAAAGTCACGTCGTCGTGGTTTCAATCAACGTCGCAAGGCCGATCCGCTTGGCGAAGGCCACGCTTGTACGTGGTGAACGCGAGTGATCAAGGTCGCAGCACGCGTCGAAGTCACCACGCGCCGCGTTCGCGTTCTGCTCTCCGCTTCGTGGCCTTTCCGGCAACACTTCCGCGACACCGGCCGGATCCTCCTCGATGGCGCATGAGCCGGACCCTTGTTGCCCGAGGCCTCTTCTTACCACGCCGCCGCACAAACCTCTCAACGAGCCGATCTTGGGGGAAAGAGGAAGCTTCGCCCAAGTCCCCAACCTCTGACTTCCGCGCGTCACTCCTCCAACCAACCCACGCCCCTCACCGAACCTCATGAAAAATCCGCGCTATCCCGTCGCCAGGAGCTGATCGACCGCGGCGGGCGACAACGGCGGCACGTCCTGAATCAGGCAGACGCCTTGTCCCGGTTCGGGAGAAAGGACCGCATAGGCCGGAGACGACAACTTGACGCTGAATGTCTCGTTGTTCACGGTCTTGTCGCGTTTCACCTTCACCACGATCGTCTGTTCCGTGACACCTACGGGGAAGGTGAGTGTCCCGTTAGCACGCGTGTAGTCGTCACCCTGGCGAGCGGTTCCGTTCGCGGTCGTGTACTTCACGGTGACCGGCGCAAGCGCCACTCCCGTCAGCTTCACTTGGAAGACAGCGTCCACCGTCCCGGACTCCGGAGGTACGACGGTAACACCTTTGATCGAGAGCACGGGCTTGGCAGGCAGCGCCACCAGCAACGTGTCGAGAACCGTGCGT
>Ga0233425_10004554_pt1 | contig 23069 bp, 20 predicted proteins | sample Watercolumn_Towu_2_FD_181712 | JGI IMG/M metagenome (GOLD analysis project Ga0233425, IMG submission 181712) | Freshwater microbial communities from Lake Towuti, South Sulawesi, Indonesia - Watercolumn_Towuti2014_140_MG | ecosystem: Environmental > Aquatic > Freshwater > Lake | place... | reverse complement strand
ATACCCGGCCTGGCAAGCCGAGAGACACCCCCGATGAGGAAACCACCGACTGGAGAGCCGTGTGCGGGAAAACCGCCTGCACGGTTCGGAGGGAGGGGAGGTTGTGAGCCTTCCCTACCCCTATCCAAGATCGACTCAGTGGGTGCGGGAAAATCATGTATCCCCTTCCAACAACCCCGCTTCCAGCGTCAAAGCCGGGATCTCCGGTAGCGACGAGCCCAATATCCCGCTCATCTCGCCGTACATGCCCACCGTGCTGGTGATGACGCGCTCGATCTGCTTTTCCCGTTCCTTCCAGAGTTTTTCCATGGCGCGGCGTTCGCGGGCGAGTTGGTCCTGGAGGGCGGTGAAGCCTTCGACGATGCCCTGGATCTTGTGGCGAAACTGGTCGCCGGCCAGGTAGGCGTAGAGCATGTCCATCTTTTCGTTCTTGCCTTCGGAGGCGGCGCGGGCGAAGGCGATTTGGAGCAACTGCTCGCGCAGGGCCAGGGCCAGGGCGAGGTAGCTGCGGCGGCTGACGATCCACACGCCTTCGATGTGGCACAGCTCGATACCCGGCTCGGGCATGGCGGTGGTGACGATCACCGCCAGGTTGGCGCCGATGGCGCGCTGGTCGGTCTTGAGCTTGTCGATCCAGGCCTTCTGCCACTGCTTGGTGTTCTTGGTTTCCCAGACGATGGTGCCGCAGTCTTCCAACCTGGCGTTGCGGACGCGCTGGACGATGTCGGCGCCGCGGCTGCCCTTGGCGACCGGCTCGATACGGTCGTGGGGGAACTCCCGTTCCAGGCTGGCCTGGATGTCCAGTTCCAGGACCTCGCCCTGGAGCTCCTGGGAGCCCTGTTCGCTTTTGCGCTTGAGGTCGTCGATGACCTTGCGCAGATCGTCGATCTGCTTTTCCTTCTCCTTGAACTTGAGGTCCTGTTCTTCGCTCAGGGACTGGCGGAGTTTGGCTTCCAAGCTGGACTTTTCCGAGTCGATGCGACGGGCAATCTCGAGATCGAGGTCCCTCTGCTTTTCCTCGAGTTGTTGTGCCTTGATCCGGAGTTCGAGTTCGGTCTTTTGCGCCAGTTGCGCTTTTGTTGTTTGCTCCTGCAACTGCAGTTTCAACGCCTCGACTTCCACGTTCGACTCATCCCGAACCCGTTTTTCGACCTGTTCCGTCAGGAGCTTCGCGCGCGCAAGGCTTTCCTGGTGAAACTGCTCCTGCAGTTCCAGCTTGGCTTTCTCCAGAATCTCGGTCTGGCTGCGCTGCAACGTCAGCAGTTGCATCCGGGACTGGATGTTCTGCTTTTCCAATTCCTGGGTCTGTGCGGCGAAGTGTTGCAGTTGTTCCTGCGCCGTCGCCAGTTGCGCCAGTTTGCGTTGCTCGGCTTCCGCAACAGCCTGTTCGATGTCTGCCAGGTGCTGGGCCTTCAGGGCATTTTCCAGTTGCCCCCGAAGCTGCGCGGAAAGCGCCTGCGTCAATGGGATATGGTGCCCGCAACTCGGGCAGTCGATAAAGGTATCGCTCATGCTGGAGGTTCCTGCGATGGGGTAAAGCGAATGGCGTCGACGGCAATTGCCAACCGATATCGGCGGGGGCGGCACCTGCCGTCATCGATCAGATAGGGGACCGCCGCCGGTCCCAGGGCACACTTGAGCCGTTTCCGCAATTTCGAAAGCAAAGTCGAGAAGTAGTCGCCGTCCATGCCTTGGCGAAGCGCCCGCTCGGCGGCATCGAGGTCGCCCATCGGGCCGGCGATGATGCGGCGCTCATGCAGGTAACGCTGAGCCCATCCGGAATCCTTGGCGTGTTTCGGCGGTGCCGGCAAGGCTGCCTCCCCATTGATCAGGGCACGGGCAAACGCAGCCAATAACGCCAGCTCGGCCGGGGGCAGCTTGAAACGAAGGCCTGCCGCCACGATGGAGCGGTCGCTAGGATCGATCACGAGCTGTGGCGGCGCCAAGGCGATCTTGGCGGCATGGACCACTGCGGAGAATCGGGAGGCGCCATCCAAGAACTCCTTGGGAAGACCATGACGCAGACTCACGAAGGGAATGTCTGCGAGCGTTACCTCCGCGTCGCGGCAGTCCAGTGCCAGCTGGTGTTTGTCGTCCGTGTGTATGACCCTCTCGCGGGGCGTTGGGTAATAAAACTGCGGATGCGATTCGAACGGCGCGGAGACCAGAACATGGGACATCCTGTCTTGGGGACGTCCGAACAGCGACAAGGCGTAGCCCAAGTAAAATCCCATGGTCTTGCGTCCCCCCGCAATGGACACCTGGAGTAGCGCAGACTCGTCCCGGGTAAAGCGACGAACCATCTCGGTAATCGCATCGGCGGCACACTCGTTATCCTCCGGTGTCCTGATATCGGTAAGCTCTTCACCCTTTGCATCTTTCAGTACATGGATAGAGTCGCCGCCAAATTCGATGCCGCTCAAGCCGTAATCCTTGCACATGCGGTGAAACCAGCCCGGATCGTCCGACAGCAAGTTGAGCCTGGCATGCTCGGCCCCCTGCCGCGTCGTGATCAGGTGAATTTCGGTGGGCACCCATGCAGGTCCCCGGCGCATCAGTGCATAGAGCGTTTCGGTCACGACTTGAGGCGACAATCCGGTAACAGCCAGCAAGATTCGGCGAGGGTAATGGTCCACGGTTCGGCAATCGACAGTGTCTGAACAGAGCCGTCCGTGGCGATCAGGTCATCCGTGAGGCTGCAGTGTGCAGGCTGATCCCGGATCGGCATTCCGCGGCAAACTTGCCGCAGCCAGCTGGTAGCGTCCTAATCCCATGGTGGCCGCCTTACCCGCGTGGGTCCATTGTCCAAGCCATAGATAGGGCCAAAAGTCCGTGAGCACGGAACCATCGATCCAAAACGAGCCCAGCAGGCCTCCCATCTGCATTTCGGTCTGCTGGCGCGATGAATAGCGGCTCCAGTCCCACCAAGTGAGATCCGATCCGCTGATCTCCACGGCATCGGCTCGTCGGACCATGCCGGCAAAATCGGTTTCCAACGGAGTCTCCGTGTGGAAATAGGTCAACATCGAGATACGCCGCAACAACGCCGTGAAAAGATCGCCGAATCGAAATGTCCTGGGGGTCACCAGGGCGTCGTGACGACGAAGCCTCAACGGAGTGCGGAGCGTGACTTTGACGGCCGCAGGAGCCGGCGGACAATCCGGTGTGCGCGGATCAGCCGCGATCAGCGGTTGTCCCGGCAGATAGATCTCCTTCCATTCATCAGCCCAGCTTGTCCGTAGATCGCGCTGGCGGACCTCCTGTAAACGGAAAATCTCCCTGGTTTTCCCAATTCCGTGTTCTCCCGCCTTGTCCAATGCGTGGATCAGATATGGCAAGCAGTTATGCCCCTTTCCGAACAGCGTCAGCCCCAGCGACCACGATGTGCCTGAAGAAGGCGTGTCTACGGCGATGACGAAGGGGTGCGGCGCAGCATTATAGAGCCGCATCTTTTCGGCATCGGGAAGGGGCGGAGTTTCGAAGATGTAGGGGTATGCACAGCTGCGAAAAAGCATGCATCGTGCACATGGCGTGTCGCGCACGACGCAAACGGTGCGCTTGAGCGCATGTCCCAACGCGCCTCGCCAGGCCGATCCCGGAAACCGTGGCAATTTCGGTTGACCCGATGTCGAGAACTGCAACAGAAATTCCGAACAGGGCAGATGAATGTTCATTGATCGTCACATTGAGCTTGCGGCAAAGGCGAAAATCGTCCGCCGAAGTGTTGACATTAAATTCGCAAGTCTCATGGTAACGAAATAGCTTCGTTGGCGCGCTGGATGGCAAGCTTGTGACTGCCGTTCGCTCTGCGGCGGACCATGTCATGGTGGCGTCGAAGTGCCGCAAAGTCGGCTAAGGCTTTCCGTTCGGAAGTGACCTGGCTAGAGTAAGATGGCGCCGTGAACGCAACGAGCCTCCCGGACCATCCCCATGAACGGACATCACCCGACCCAGAAACCTGCGGCTGAAAGGTCGGATGAGGCAAGAGAACACCCGGTTTCAGGGCGACAAGCCCCAGGCCAGGGGGGGGAGGGGGCTGTTTCCGACCCATCCGCCTTCGGCCACATTTCCCTGCAAACCCCGGACGCGACCGATTACCGGCTGGAAATCGCCGGTCTGGGCGCGCGCTCCCATGCCTTCGTCATCGATTGGCACATCCGTTTTCTGCTGGCGCTGACCTGGTTGCTGGTGATGGGGTTCGTCCTGCATTCGTTCGAGCAGATTCGGGAGATCTTCCGGCACAAACCGTCGTCGTTCGACATCTGGGTCTGGTTGATGCCGGCAGCGGCGATCTACTTCCTGTATCACCCGCTGCTGGAAGTCGCGATGGCGGGGCGTACGCCGGGCAAACGCATGGCGGGAGTGCGCCTGGTCACGATGCAGGGTCATACGCCCGGAACCGGCGCCTTGCTGTTGCGCAATGTGTTCCGCCTGCTGGACGCTCTGCCCGGCTTGTACATCGTCGGGCTGGTGGCGGTGGCGCTGACTCGGCAGCAGGTGCGCATCGGCGACTTGGCGGCCGGTCTGGTGCTGGTTTACGACCACACCGCACAGCAAGACACCCTGCGCCGTGCCACCGGCTTGGCCCTGAATTCGGCCTTGAGCCCGAACGATCAGTCTTTGCTGCTGGACTTGACGGCGCGGTGGACCGAACTGGAGGAGGCGACCCGCATCCGCTTCGCCGAGCAGTTCCTGCTGCGCCTCGGCCAGACCCTGCCGGACCCGGGTCGCAAATCGCACTACGGCCGGCAGCTGAAACTCAAGCTGGACAAGCTGCTGGCCGAATCCGAAGGTGCCGCCCCATGACGGCGGATCCCAAGGGACAAGCGCTGGCGCACTGGCTGAATGCGCGGCGCCCGGCCTGGCAGGCACTGGAGGAGCAGCTGCGCAAATCCCGTTTGGCGGCGGCCGACGCGGTTGCCGATGCGCGCGGCCTGCTGGCCGGCTACCGGGCGCTGGTGGCGGATTTGTCGCTGGCACGCCGCCTCAACCGCGACGGCCCGGTGCCGCGCTATCTGGAAAATCTGTACCTGCAAGTCCACGAGCAGCTGTACCGCTCTCCCGGCCATGGGGCGGCGCGGCTCGCGGATGTCTATAACCGGCAGGCGCCGCAGCTGCTGCGCGAATTGAAAGGCAGCCTGCTGGCGGCGCTTGCGATATTTTGCTTCTGCATCGCGGCCGGCTGGCTGATGGTGGAGCAGTTTCCGGAACTGGCCGGCCTGTTTGCCTCTCCGGCGATGATCGAACATGTCCAGAACGGCAAACTGTGGACCGACGATTTGTTGAACGTGACGCCGTCGTCGCTGCTGTCGATCGGCATCGCCGCCAACAATATCGCCGTGACCCTGACGGCCTTCGCCCTCGGCGCCCTGTACGGGGTCGGCACCCTGTACATCGTTGGATTGAACGGCTTGATGCTGGGCGGGATCTTCGCCTTTACCGCGGCCCACGGTTTGAACGGGCGTTTGTTCGAATTTGTGATCGGCCACGGCGTGGTCGAGCTGAGCGTGATCCTGATCGCCGCGGCGATGGGCCTCAGCCTGGGGGAAGCGCTGATCCGTCCCGGCAACCGCAACCGGCTGCAGGCGTTTCAGGAAGTGACCCTGAAGGCCGGCACCGTGCTGTTGGCGGCCACGCCGTTTTTGGTCGTGGCGGGCCTGATCGAAGGCTTCGTTTCGCCCGACCCGCGGTTCAATCTGGTGGAACGCTGCGTCATCGGCCTGTGCAGCGGGACGGTGTTCTGGCTCACGCTGCTGTTCGGCTTGCCCGGCCGGCGCCCGCTCAGGCACTGATCCGCAGCCGGTGGCGGCGGTAATAGTCCAAGACGTGTCGGTCCAGATGCTCGACCGGGGCGGTCACGACCGCCACCCCCGCCCGCTGCAGTTTTTGCCGGGTCAATTCCCGTCCCCGCAGATAGTCCTGGGCAGCGAGTTGGCGGTAGGGATCGAGCCAGCCTTGCGCGGGTTGCCGGGTGATTTCGGCGATGGCCGGGTCCTGCACCGAAGCCACCAGCACCTGGTGGCGGGCAGCCAGCAATTGCACGGCCTTGAGCAATTGCGAAGCGGCTTCCGGCTGCTCGATGTCGGTCAGGAACACCACCAATCCCCGGTGCGGGATCAAGCGCCGAACTTCGAGAGCGGCGACCAGCGGATTGGATTCCTCCGCAGTTGCCGTCAACTCCCCCAGCATGCGCCGGGTCCGCTGCACCGCGGCGGTGCCTCCCGCCAGCGCTACCCGCTCCAGCAGGACTTGCGCGTAGCCCAGGCAGCCGACCTGATCGTCTTGCTGGGCGGCCAGTTCGGCCAGGCGTGCGGCGACATTGACGTAATGCTGCAAGCGCTGCATGGCGCCGGCATGAACGCGGCTGGCCCGGCCGCAGTCCACCAGCACCGCCAGCTGCAAGCGCTGGTCGCGCTGGAACCGGCGCACCACCGGCTTGCCGCGCCGTGCGGTGGCTTTCCAGTCGATCGCGTGGGGCAGATCGCCGGGGCGGTAATCGCGCATTTCCAGCAGGTCGACGCCGCTCCCCGCCTGAAACCGGTCGCGGCGTTCGCCGCTCCGGGCATTGCCAGGACCCGAGCCGTGCGGCAACGTCGCCGGGACGACGGCGGCCGTCAAGCCGTCGTCATGCCGCCGCGTCCACCAGCACAAGCCGAAACCGCCGAGTACCCGCACATGCAAAGGCCCCAGCGGGGTGATGCCGAGGCTGACGGGCATGACCGCCAAGCGCCGGGATTCGCGGGCGTCTGGCTCCAACCGCCAGCGTTGCAGCGGGTTGTCGGCTTCGAGGGTGGCGGGATATTCCGGCTGGGTTTCCAGCAGCAGCGCGTATTTCCCCAAGTTGATGATTTCTGTCTCATAGCTGGCCGGTTCGCCCAAGGACAGCGCGCCGCCGATCCGCCGCTGAATCGTGAATTCCTGCGCCAGCCGCAGCCGTTCCCAGACGATGAACAGCAGCCACAGCACTGCGAGCCAGCGCCACACCCCCTGCAGCGGTTCGCCCGACCACACTCCGGCAATCGCCAAGGCCATGATCGCCAGCGCCACAGTCAGCGCGCGGCGCGACAGCGACATCAAAAGCTCTCCGCAGTGCGCGGTGCCGGAACCTGCGCTTCGATTTCTCGGTAGATCGTTAAGGCGTCGAAACCTTCCAGGAGCGCTTCGGAAGTGGGCAGCAGACGATGGCCGACGGCGAGCGGAGCCACGCTCTTGACGTCGTCGGGCAGCATATAGTCGCGGCCCTGCAGGGCCGCCTCCACCCGGGCCAGCCGCATCACCGCCAACACCCCGCGCGGCGACAGGCCCAGGCTCAAGCGCGGATGGCTGCGGCTGGCTTCGGCGATCGCCGCCCCGTAACGGTACAAGGCCGGTTCGACGTGCACGGCGGCCGCCGCATCGCGCGCCTGCCGCAGCAACTCCACCGGTGCGCCGTGGATGGTTTGCAAGGCTTCGCTGTGGCCGCCGCCGGGCCGGTCATAGCGGCTCAAGACCGCGACTTCGGTTTCGCTGTCGGGATAGGTCATCAGCAGGCGGATCAGGAACCGGTCCAACTGGGATTCCAGCAGCGGATAGACGCCTTCGAAATCCATCGGGTTTTGCGCGGCGATCAGGAAAAAGTCGTCCGGCAGCGCGTAGGTCTTGCGATCCAGCGTCACCGCGTTTTCCTCCATCGCCTGCAGCAGGGCCGACTGGGTCTTGGGACCGGTGCGATTGATCTCGTCCACCAGCACCACCTGGTTGAACAGCGGCCCCGGCAAGAACTCGAAGCTGTGGCTCTCGGCGTTGAAGACATGCAGGCCGGTGATGTCCGACGGCATCAGGTCGGCCGCGCCCTGCACCCGGCCGAACCGGCCCCCCATCAACTGCGCCAGCGCCTTGGCCAACAGGGTCTTGCCCAAGCCCGGCGGGCCCTCCAGCAAGGCGTGGCCGTTGGCGATCCAGGCCAGCGTCAGGCCGTGCAGGACTTCTTCCAGGCCGAAAATCACTTTGCCCAATTCCTGCTTGAGGGTCCGCTGCAGTTGCTGGGCGGGGTTCGGGGTGGTCATCGTGTCGTCCATCGGGGTTCGGCCGGGGCAAGGTTTGATCAAGGGGGAGGGATTAAAGGGCGAGCCTGCGAACTTGGCGCAGTGTCTCGGCCAGCCGCAACAGCGAAACGCGCCGCCCGGCCTGCGCACGCTTCAACGCAGCCAGGTCGGCGGGGGCGATCTGCGGATGGCACTCCAGCCACTGCCAGGCTTGCCGGTCGTCGGCCAGCCGCCGCACCAGCCGCACATCGAGCAACAACTGGCGCAGCAGTTCCGCGGCGAGGGCCGGTTCGGGGACGCGCCGCGCAAAGAAACCCGCGGTCACGTCGACGAAATCGCGCATGGAAAGTTTCGGCGTGTGCGGCCGTACCGGCGCCAGCCGGTTGCTGTAGCCCGCCACGTACAGCAGCCACATCAGGCCCAGAAACGCCAAGGTACGGTGCAGGCGGTCGTCGCTGAAGAAGCGCTCGGGGTCGTACAGCTCCGACAAGCCGAAGTGGTAGTCGTCGAAGATGACCTTGCCGTGGTTCGCCAGAGCCTGGTTCAGCAGGTTGGCGGCAAACCGGGCGTTGTCGGCCTGCCCCAAGCGCTGATTGCTGAACAAATCCGGTGCCAGCGACAGGAAGATCTGGCCTTTGCCGGCTTTGATCTGCCAGAACGCAACGGCTGCGCCATCGGAACGCTGCAGTAGATTCAGTGCCAGGTTGCCGTTGTTTTCCGTCTTCAGCCACCAAGTCTGTTCCATCAGGTGCGGCACCACCTGGGTCGACAGCCGCTCGATTCCCTCGGTCACCGGCTGGCCGGCGATCGGCAGCAGCTGATCGTCGACCGGAATCTGCGCCTTGATCTCGGCCTGCATGGCCGCGATTCTCTCGCGAAAACTCTTCTCGTCCGATTGCGGCTGTGCTTCGGGCGGTTCCAGGTCATCGTCGTCCAGGGACCAATCGAAGTGCTGCAGCAGCTGCTTCACGTCGCAAAAGCAGGCCTCCTGCTGCGACCAGTCCGGCCGCCAAAATACCGCGCCGAGAATCAGCAGGCTGTTGCCGTCATCCACCCAGCGCTGCAGGGCTTGCCACTCGGCTTTCTCCAGGTCCTTTTGCGCCGGCAGACTGACGATCAGCACATGACCGCGGCCGGATGGTCCCGCAAGCTCCGCCAAGTGGCCATAGCGATTGCGCAGGCTGGCCACCGCAACCCCTTGCCGCCGAAGCCACTCCGCCAGTCCCTTGAGGCCGGCCTTGCCGCGATCCTCGCTGGTCGGCACCGACAGCTTCGGCTCCGGCGGTTGCGGCGGCGACAGCAGAAACAGGCTCAGCCCCAGCGCCAGCAGCGCCGTCAGCAGGGTGATCAGGCGTTCTTTCACCGTTCGCCCTGCCGCAACACCGCCTGCGCATCGCGCCGAAATGCGGCCAATAACTGCTGGCTGGCTTGCTGGCGGCCATAGAGCACCGGTTCGGCGGTCTCCACCAGCTGCTGCAAGGCCAGAACCGGCACGGACTGGCCGGTGGCGGCCCGGAGCAATTGCCGGTGGGTCAGGGTGGTGTCGGCGGGAATCAGCCGGCGTGCGGCCAGCGCATCGATCACGGCATCCAGCAGTGCCGCCAGTTGCCGGCGCGGCGGCAACGGCGCAACCTCGGCTTCGGCCGGCAAGGCGCCGGGCCGCCTGTGGGTTTCAGGGTGCGCCGCCTGACGCCGGGCGCGGCGTCCACCGGAAAAGCGCGCCAGCCATCCGGCGTGATACATCTCCACGCCGACCAGGCCCAGCGACATCAGCACCAGCAGCGCCAGCGATCCGTACATCAGGCCTCGGGCCACCGCTTCGGAGGGGGTAATGGCTTCCAGCAAGCGCCGCAGCCACCGGTATTCGGCTTCGTAATCGCCGCTTTTCAGCTGATCCAGCCAATCGTGGAGCGCTTTCCACCACTGGCTGCGCCCATCCCTTGCCTCCGGCTGCTGGACTTCCTTGAGCAGTGCCGCCAAGCCGGGGCGATCCAGCGATACGGCGCCGCCATCGAGCTGCCGCGCCCGCTGCAGGAAGCGAAGCTGCGCGGGCGTGATTTCCTCGTCCAGTTCCGGTTCGGTCAGCGGCCAGGAATCCGATTGCAACTGGCGTAACAGGGCCGGGCAATCTCGGGTCTTGACGGCTTCCTGCACGGGCCGGCCGGCGATGGTTGCAATGCAATCCGGCACGCTTTCGGCGGCCGCCTGGGCCGATGCGGCCCAACCGAGCAAGAGCAGCCAGCGCAATGGGGAAGTCACCGGGCCGACAGGCTTGGGTATCGAACCTCAGCGGGAAAGGCGTCGCGCCAGGTCGTCGCCGGACTTGCGCAATTTCAGGTCGTGATAAACCACATAAGCCAGCGCATAAAAATACGGCATCACCAATCCGGAGATGGTATTGGTCACGATATCGACCATGCCGAATTTTCCCGCCGCCGGCGATTCGTCGCTCAATCCATAACCGATCATGCCCACCAGGAAATAGAAAATGACCATCAGGATACCCGGGGCCATGTAGACACTGAGGGTCCGCCACCAGAGTCCCCAAACCAGGTTGTGGCTGGCTTTCAGCGCGGCATAACCACCCAGGTCTTCGATTACGACGAAGATCAGATAAAAGCTCAGCGACAACCCCAGTATGATGCCGGGCACCAACAGCAGCAGCGAGCCGAGTATGACCGCCAGCGAATACAGTATCGTCGCCGCCAGCATGACCGGCAGCTTCTTCGCGCCGAGGCCCAGCGCATCACCCAGACTATCGACTCTCTGCCGCACCAGATTGTCAAACCGAGAAATGATGGCCCCGTAACAAGTCAAGTCGAATATGACGTATACAAATAAAGTGGCGAAGAATGCCGGAAAGTTATGCTTTACCTCTTCCGGAGCAACTTCGCTGCCGTCCGGGGGAACCGCCATGAAATGATTGAGCAAAAAGGCGAAGGTGATATTGGATGCCGCCAGCATCAATGCGATGGCGACCACTTTTCCGAATCCCGAGCCAAATAACCTGAAGCTGGCATCCAGTAGTTTCGCGATGCTGCTGGGCTGTTGCGGTAATACGTACATATCGAATATCTCCCTTGCTGTGTCATCAATGCGGCATACCCTCTGCCCGGCCATCAAGACCGCCCGGACATCGCGCCAGTATACATTCAATAGCGTACGGCGTCCGCGCGAAACCGCCGTTGTGCGCGGATGCGTTACGGCGGTTCGGTCATCGATACGATGTTCACGTTGGTCATTCCATTGGCCTACCGCAGCGGAGGCGCTTGATCGGCGCTCCTGGCTCGCCGGCGCGGGAAAATTACGCCATGCAGTATCCAGCTGGTGCCGACTATGAATGCCGGGATGATCCAGCCGAACAGCCAGGCAAAGGCGAACTTGGCGCCGTCTCCACGATCCAGGGCGTCGATCTGCTCCGGGGTGGAAGCCAGTGAGCGATGCACTGCGTCGGCGACCACCACGTAGGTCAGCATGAAAGCCCAGCCTATGGCGATGGCCACAATGGCGCGCAACAGCGTCAGCCAATGGCTGCGGAATGGATTGTGGGCCACGAATGCCAGGTAGGGCAGCGCGAGGCTCGTGATCCAGATCACCGTGAGAGCATGTTGGTGCATCGGCTGGCTTCGATGGTTGAGGTTTCTGGCCGGATTGATTGACTCAGCTTCATGCGGTCTCGGGTGGTCGTTTCATGCGCCGGCATCCCGGCATTCAGGCATGCAAGATCGCAATATCAGTAACTTCTGATTCTACCTGAGGCGGCAAGCGGACTTCGGGGTGTCGGAGATGAGCGACGGTTCCCGGCTCAGGAGCTGTCGCCGCTGACGGCGCGCCCGTCCGGTTGGGCGGAAGCCTCTCGAGTCCGCCCAACCGGCCGCATACCCCGGTTCGGGAGAGCCGGGGCCGTCCCCTGTGCCGGGTTTGCGACGGCATCCCTGTGCTTCGCTGCCGGGCGCGGCCGGAATTGTGGGTAATCCACGTCAGTGCTCGGTTGCAGAAGGTGTTGCTGGAGATTCGGCTCTGCCGGACCCGCCAGCCATGTGCTGCAACGTCCCGCCGTTACAGGTTTTCGGCGGGTTGAGCGAGCGTGTCGTTGGCGCCGTTTCGGACCAAATGCGCGGGCGGCCAGAGGCGGGTGAACCGAGATTTCGTCCCGGATTGGAGACGCTGTCGCCCCTGGTTCGGGGGGTGTGAAATTCAACATATTGAAATACGATGATTTATTTTGATGGCACGGGAATTGTTGATGTCTCCCCAGGAGTTCGCCGGCAACGGCGGCTCCGTGGAGAACCCCGTTGGTCGCAGCGGTCGCAAGCGCTGCCGCCGGGGGTAACTAGCGTCAACCAAACCTAGTGAGGATGCTATGAGCAACTTCGAACGACATCAAACGGCCCGGCCAGCGAACCCGGGCAAACATCCCGGAACATTGAGTGCCGCTGCGGTCGCATTCCTGGCCGCGGCGGCGAGCCATGAGGCGCCGGCCAACGGGGACATCATGGCGGGTGCCGGGTCCACCAGTTGTACCGACTGCCATGCCGATACCACTTTCGGATACGGCAATCTGTACGCACACATCAAGCCACTGGCGGCCACCGGGGCCGGCAAGGATGCCTGGGTCAGCGCCATCAAGGCCTGCGGAACCGGTGTGTTCGGTGCCAACGGCAGCTGTGCGCCGCCGCCCCCGACCAATCAGGCGCCGACCGTCAGCGCGACCCCGCCCGCGGCAGTGGTCGAACCGGCGGCGGTCAGCTTCACCGTGAGCGCCAGCGACCCGGATGGCGACGCGGTAACCGTCGCAGCCAGCGGCAGCTTGAACGGAACCGATGCCGCGAGCCTGTACGACGATGCCACCCGCACTTTCAAGTGGGAACCGTCGGTGGCGGGCAGCTACTCGGTCACCTTCACCCCCACCGATGCCAAGGGCCTCGCAGGTGCGGCCGCCACCGTCCAGATCGCGGTCGATCCGCCCAGTTCCGGCGGCGGCAACGACGCGCCGGTGCTGACCAAACCGGTGGACGGCTCCAGCCTCAATGCCACCGTGGGCACGGCTCTCACCATTCCGGTGGCGGCGACCGACAAGAACGGCGATACCGTCAAGCTGAGCTACACCGGCTCCGACGGCAGCAGCGGTTCGATACCTGCCGCATTCGATGCCGCCGGCGGCGCATGGTCCGGCAACTTCCAGTGGACCCCCGCTGCGGCGACGCCGGCCGAAGTCACCTTTACCTTCACGGCAACCGACGCCCCGGATGATGCCAGCGTCACACCCAAGAGTTCGTCGGTCTCGGTCACCGTCAAGGTCAGCGACAATGGCGGCGGGGGCGGTGACATCACCGCGGTCAACATCAGCCGGGCGTTCTGGTCGAAGCGGGGCCACAAGCTCAACGTGGCCGGTACCGTGACTGCGGCGGAAGGGGGGGATCTGAAGGGCAGAGCGGTGACGGTCAGCGACAGCGCCAGCGGCGAAGTCATCGGTACCGCCAAGGTCAAGCGCCGCGGCACCTGGAAGCTGAAGAAGCGCCTCGAGATCGCGCCTTGCGCCATCACCGCCAGTGTCGACGGACTGACCGCGAGCCTGGACGTCAGCCGCGCCCCCAGCGACTGCGGCACCGGTTCCGGCGGCGATGATGACGACGATGACGATCATCACGGCGATGATCATCATGGACACGGCAGTGACGACCATCACGGCGGCCTCGACGATGACCACCACGGCCGCAAACGCCACGACGACTGACCTGCCGGGTTGAGCATTCCGCACAACCCACCCAACCGAACCCTCCTCCGGTGCAAGGCCGGGGGAGGGTTTTTTGCGATGGCGATGCAAGCCGCTAACCCCTTCGCGTGTCAGCGTATCTTGAGCCTGCGCCACAGCCGGAAAGCCGCCATTCCGGTCAGCGCCATTCCCGCTGCAATCGCCAGCAACGTGATGATCCGTGTCAGCAGGAGAGAGGCCCCGGATTCGACGCCGACGTGGAGCGGGATGTTCAAGATGTCGGGTTCGGTAACCCCCTCTTCCCCACCGCGAATCAGGTCGACCGCGTAATACCCGTTTCGGTCGATGTCGAACTGCAGTTCGATGACGCCTTGGGCATAAGGCCGGGCGTCACGCTCCGACAGCACTCTCAGCTCTTGGTATTCGCCGGCGGGACTGGCCAGGAAGCCGGCTGCTTCCCGTTCGACCACCCGAATTCCGATCGGCGTCTTCCGCAACTCGTTGCCGACCAGATCGGCGGTAAAGAATACCGTCCCCGGCATAGGCAGGTCCTCGCAGTACGAGCGGAAAACCTCCTTCGTCAGCCTCGCATCCGGGCGATCGGCGAAAGGCTGGATATGCACGTTGAAGTAGACCGCGAAAAACTCGGTGGCAGCCAGGCAGCCCACCCGTCCGTTGGCGATCTGCTGGGAGGGATTGTCGTTGTATCCGGGATTGCTGCACCCCGTCATCAGGGCCGTCGCGACCCAGAATCCCCAAAGCCGTGTCGGTGGCCGAAGAATGTTCATATTCCCCCCGTGGATAGGGTCGACTCCATCCGCTGGAGCAACCGTGGAACTGCGGGGAGACGGTGAGGGAGAAGGGGCTGCCCGTCAAGATGCAGAAAGTCGCGCACTGCTCATCGGGTGGGTTCGCCCGATCGACGAGAGGCCGTGGACGGGAACCCGGGCCAGGGCTCGAGGCGAAGGAGTGCGGGCGAATTCCGGCGTTGGCCGGATTGAGCGCTCGAATCCCTTAACCCAAGATACGGATTGAACCGGTGTCCGGGTCGTGCCTGGAAGGAAGGATTAAGGGACGAAGGCGAGATGCCGGGTGATTCCGCCGCCATGGCGAAATCCCCTTCTTCCCAAGAGCCAGGTTCGCTATCTCGGAGCCGAGATTTCCACCATCTGCGCCTCGATCCATTCCTCCGCCAGCCGGTTGATTTCCGATGCCGAGTGGGCGGCGCCGTCGATGGGCGGGCCGATACGGACCTGGATAATACCCGGATACTTCAGGTAGGCGTTGCGTTTCCAGAACTCGCCGGCGTTGTGGGCGACCGGTACCACCGGGCAGCGGGCCTTGTGGGCCAGCATGCCGCCGCCGGGCATGTAGCGCCCTTTCTGGCCGGGCGGCACCCGGGTGCCTTCCGGGAACACCACTACCCAGAGGCCTTCGCGGATGCGCTCCGTACCCTGCTTGATGATCTGCTTCATGGCCGCGGTTTTGGCGCCGCGGTCGATGGCGATCGGTTTGAGGGTGGAGAGGGCCCAGCCCCAGAACGGGATCCGCAGCAGGGACTTTTTCAGGACGCTGACCAGCGGCGGGAAGATCAGCTGCAGGGCAATGGTCTCCCAGGCCGACTGGTGCTTGCAGATCACCACGCCGGGCTGGGCCGGGATGTTCTCCAGCCCCTCGACCCGGTAGGTCAAGCCGCAAACCTTGTGCAGCACCCAGTAGTTCCAGCGTATCCACAGTTGGGCGATCGTGTAGCGCCGTTCGAAGGTCGTCGCTTTCAGGCACAGCACGATGGGGCCGAACAGCACGATCGACACCACCATGTTGAGGGCGTACAGGGTCGAGCCCAGGACGACGCGCAGGCTAGGCGTGGGTGAAGAGGAGGTACTGGCTAGCTTCATAAAGGTTGGAGAAGATGGGAATGTCGAGGTCGGGGTTGCGTTGCACGGTGCGCAATCCCTTGCCGGTCTCCACCAAGATGGGGCTGGCGCCCACCGCTTCTGCGGCCTGCAGGTCGCGCAGGGAATCGCCGATGGCGGGAACGCCGGTCAGGTCCACGCCATGCTTGGTGCGGAATTGATGGAACAGGCCGGGCTTGGGCTTGCGGCAGTCGCAGAAGTCCTCCGGTCCGTGGGGGCAGTAGAGGATGTCTTCGATCTGGCCGCCGGCGGCTTCGACGGCGGCCAGCATCCTGGCGTGGATGCGCTCCAGGGTGGCTGCATCGAACAGCCCCCGCGCCAGCCCGGACTGGTTGGTCAGCACCGCAATGCGGAATCCTGCTTGGGTCAGGTTGGCGATGGCCTCCAGGCTGCCGGGAATGGGGATCCATTCCTCGGGGCTCTTGATGTAGGCGTCGGAATCCTCGTTGATGACGCCGTCGCGGTCCAGGATCAGCCAGCCCATGGTCAGGCGGTCGCCTGCAACCGGGAGATGTCGGCGATCTGCAGGAACAGCCGCTCGACAATGGCCAGAAGGCCCAGCCGGTTGCTGCGCAGCGCCGCGTCCTCGCACATCACCATGACCTTGTCGAAGAAGGCATCGACCGTGTCGCGCAAGGCCGCCAGCCGCGACAGCGCGGCCTGATAGTCCTGCCGGTGCAACAGCGGCAGCACGTCTTCCTCCGCCTGGCGCGCCGCCGCCAGCAGGGCCTTTTCTTCCGGCTCCTTGAGGCCGGCATCGTCCACCATGGCGACGAATTCTTCCTCGGCCTTGCGCAGGATGTTGCGGATGCGCTTGTCGGCGGCGGCGAGGCTCTCCGCTTCCGGCAGGCCGCGGAAATTCTGCACGGCCTTGAGCCGCAGGTCGAAGTCGATCAGACGGGTGGGGTTCACCGCCAGCACCGCGTCGAACTCGTCGTGCTGGTAGCCGCGGTCCAGGCTGTAGCCGCGGAAGCGCTCGACGATGAAGTCGAACACGACCTTCACCGTAGTCACCCGGTCGAAGTCGTGGGTCAGCTTGCCGGCGGCCAGGTCGAGCAGTTCCATCAGGTCCAGGCCCAGTTCCAGTTCCACGATCAGCCGGATCGCGCCCAGCGCGGCGCGGCGCAGGGCGTAAGGGTCCTTGTCGCCGGTGGGGATGAGGCCGGCGCTGAAGATGCCCGTCAGGGTGTCGAGTTTCTCGGCCAGGGCCAGGATGCGGCCGGTCTGGGTCTGGGGCAGGGGACCGCCGGAGACCTTGGGCAGATACTGTTCCTCGATGGCGGCGGCGATCTGGTCGGGCTCCCCCTCGGCCAGGGCGTAGTAGCGCCCCATGGTGCCCTGCAGATTGGGGAACTCGCCCACCATTTCGGTGAGCAGGTCGGCCTTGGCCAACAGCGCCGCCCGTTCGGCCCAGGCCGGGTCGGCATTGAGCCGCTCGGCGATGGCGCTGGCGAGGAATTGCACCCGGTGGGTCTTGTCCAGGAGCGAACCCAGGGTCTTCTGGAAAGTAATGTCGGCCAGCTTGGGCACGCGGGCTTCGAGGGTCTGCTTGCGGTCCTGGTTCCAGAAGAACTCGGCGTCCGCCAGGCGCGGCCGTACCACCCGCTCGTTGCCTTGCCTCACCGTGTCGATGCGGGAACTGGCGACGTTGCTGAAGGTGATGAAATGGGGCAGCAGCTTGCCCGCTGCGTCCTTTACCGGAAAGTACTTCTGGTTTTCCTGCATGGTGGTGATCAGCACCTCGCCGGGCAGCACCGAGAAGCGCTCTTCGAACCCGCCCAGCACCGGAACCGGCCACTCCACCAGGGAGGCGACCTCGTCCAGCAGGTCCGGTTCGATGTGGGCGATGCCGCTGACGCCGGCGGCGGCCTGTTCGGCCAGGGTGCGGATCTGCTGCTTGCGCTCCTCGAAATCGGCGATCACATAGCCTTGTTCGCGGAGATCGGTCGTGTAGGTAGCAGGGCTGTCGAGGGTGATGGCGCCGACGCCGTGGAAGCGGTGGCCGCGGCTGATGCGGCCGGTGGCGATGCCCAGAATCTCCGTGTCGACCACCTCTTCGCCGAACAACAGCACCGCCCAGTGGGCGGGCCGCACGAACTCGGCGGTGCCGGCGCCCCAGCGCATGCGCTTGGCGATGGGCAGGGCGGCCAGACTCTGGCGGATGATGTCGGGCACCAGGGCCGTGGTGGGCGCGCCCTTCACCTGCGGGCGCACGCACAGCCATTCGCCCTTGTCGGTCTGGAGGGTGATCAGGTCGGCGGAGGTGGCATTGCAGCTGCGGAGGAAGCCTTCCGCCGCCTTGCTGAGGCTGCCGTCGGCCTGATAGGCGGCATTGAGGGCGGGACCGCGCCGTTCCACAGTCTGATCCGGCTGCGCCGCCTGCAAGCCGTGCACCAGCACGGCCAACCGGCGTGGGGTGGCGTAGGAATTCACCTCGCCGTAACTCAGGCCCGCCTTGTCCAGTCCGGCGACGATGCCGGCGGTCAGCGAGCGGCTCAGGGTCGAGAGCGATTTGGGCGGCAGTTCCTCGGTGCCCAGTTCGAACAGCAGGTCGCGGGCCTCAGCCATGGCTGGCCTCCGCGGTGTTCAGCATGGGGAAGCCGAGGCTCTCGCGGCGGGCGTAATAGGCTTCCGCCACCGCCTTGGCCAGGGCCCGCACCCGGAGGATGAAGCGCTGGCGTTCGGTCACCGAGATGGCCCGGCGGGCATCCAGCAGGTTGAAGGAGTGCGATGCCTTCAGCACCATTTCGTAGGCGGGCAGGGGCAGGTTACGTTCGATCAATTGCTGGCATTCCTGTTCGTAGGTGTCGAAGCACTGGAAGAGAAAGGCGGTGTTGGCCTGCTCGAAGTTGAAGGCCGACATCTCCACCTCGTTCTGGTGGTAGACGTCGCCGTAGGTCACCACGCCCTGGGGGCCGCGGGTCCAAACCAGGTCGAACACGCTCTCTTTGCCCTGCAGATACATGGCGATGCGCTCCAGGCCGTAGGTGATCTCACCGCTCACCGGCCGGCAGTCGATGCCGCCCACCTGCTGGAAATAGGTGAACTGGGTCACCTCCATGCCGTTCAGCCACACCTCCCAACCCAGGCCCCAGGCGCCCAGGGTGGGGGATTCCCAGTTGTCCTCCACGAAGCGGATGTCGTGCTCCAGCAGGTCGAAACCCAGGGTGCGCAGCGACCCCAGGTAGAGTTCCTGGAAGTCGGCGGGAGAGGGCTTCATCAGCACCTGGTACTGGTAGTAATGCTGGAGCCGGTTGGGGTTCTCCCCGTAGCGTCCGTCGGTAGGCCGGCGCGACGGCTGCACGTAGGCGACATTCCAGGGCTCGGGGCCGATGGAGCGCAGAAAGGTGCTGGGATGGAAGGTGCCGGCGCCCACCTCCATGTCCAGCGGCTGCATGATCACGCAGCCTTGGGCGGCCCAATAATCCTGCAGGGCCAGGATTAAGCCCTGGAAGGTGGAGACGTCGCGTTGGGGTAGGTTTTCGGTGGCCACGGCAGTGACGGGTCGGTCGATGAAAGCGTGCAAGTATATCTAGGGACACCGGCGAGCGTCGACCGCAAGGCGACAAACCGGGAAACGTAGACGACCACTTTGCCGAACTACCTCGCCGTATCGTGACGGCGCTGCTGTTCAAACCCCTTCAGAGCCGCGGCGAGCAGCGCCGCTTGCGGGCGGATCCGCCCGCAGGGGAGCCGCAGGATACCGGCAGGCCAGATTCCGCGCCGCGGCAGCCGCGACATCAAACCGTCACATCGAACCGGCATAGTAGCTCGCCAAGTACCCGGGGACGGCCGCATCCGGCCGTCCCCGGGTACTTGGCAACCGCCGCCGGAAGACCCCGGTTTCCGGCGCGCCCGAGGCGCGATGGCTGGCGGCGTGATGCCTTCCACCGATCGCCCGTCTTCGGGCATTCGCGGCATCGATTCATCGCCACGCGGAGCACCGCCTGATTGCCATGCGCACTTGCCGTCTCACCCTCATCCTGTCGATGCTCCTGTTGACGGCCGGCTGCGCCCATGGCCCGTCCCCGGCATCCCTTGCGGTCCCGGAACTGAAGCTCGGCGATTTCTTCAAGCGTCCGGTAGGTTCCAGGGGACTGGAGCCTACCGCCGAACTGTTGGCGATGCGGGACAAGCGCGTGCGCGTGCAAGGCTACATGGTGAAGGAAGAAGACAGTTTGCCCGGCTTGTTCATGCTGACTCCGGTACCGGTAAACCTGGCCGAACTGGCCGACGGCCCCTCGGATTTCCTGCCGCCGGCGACCCTGTTCGTTCACCTCCCGGAACCGGCGGCCACCCAGATCGCGGCCTACCGGCCGGGTATCTGGACCGTCACGGGAACCGTGCAACTGGGGGCCAGAAACGAGCCCAACGAACGGGTTTCCTATGTCCGCCTGCTCGCCGACGATGCGGCGACGATCCTCACACCGGCGGGGAGCCCGCCAGACCTCCGGGAATCCGGCACGACCGCGCACGGAAACCATCATCACTGAACGCCGCCGCAACTGCCGGCGCGGGCCGTTGCAGCAATCATCAATAACCTTGTGGAGTATCCTGTCATGAGCAGCATCACCTTCAAACCGGCCCGGCTCGCTTGGATCGCACTGGCCGTTTCTGCCGCGCTGGCGTCCCAGGCCCAGGCCTTGACGGTTTCCCGCCTGACCCCGCCCAGCGAACGGTTCGCCAGCGGCAACTTGAGCCCGATCATTGCGCGCTTCATCGCCGGGCAACGGTTCGACCTGCAGGCCACGGTGCAGCCCGATGCCGGACAGGTCGTGCAGTCGGTGCGGTTCCTGGTGGACGGGCGGCCGGTTTCCGGTTCCGTCAGCCTCGTCACCTCCGGCCTGGTCGCCAATCTGCCGGCGGGAACCGCCGTGGCGTCGTTACGCGCCTATTCCCACCGCAGTCCGGGCGTCCACACCCTCACCGTCGAGGCGACCCAGGACAACGGCGCGCTGGTTACCCGCGACGGCAATTTCGAGATCGTCGACATCGACCGCGAAGGCCGCAAGATCAAGAACGTGATCATCATGCTGGGCGACGGCATGGGTTCCGGTCACCGCACCGCGGCGCGCATCATGCAGAACGGCGTTGCCCAGGGCAAGGCGCGGGCTCCCCTGGCGATGGACACCTTCCCCGTCACCGCCAGTATCATGACGTCGTCGCTCAATTCCATCGTCACCGACTCGGCCCCCGGCATGCAGAACTACGTGACCGGCAACAAGGCGGCCAACAACCAGGAGGGGGTCTGGCCAGACGACACGACCGCCAATTTCGACAACCCGCGGGTCGAGTACATGGCCGAATTCCTGGCCCGCACCCAGGGTAAGAAGCTTGGCGTAGTGACCACCGCCGACGTGTTTGATGCGACTCCGGCGTCGATGGCGGTCCACACCCAGAACCGCGGCGCCGGTACCGGCATCGTCGATCAGTTCTTCGACGAGCGCGAATCCAACGGGCTGACGGTACTGATGGGTGGCGGCCGCAAGTGGTTCCTGCCCAGCCCCACCAACTGCCCGGCCGAAGGCTGTGGCAACGCCAGTGGCTTCAACGGTTCCGCCCGCAGCGCCAGCAGCGATTACGAACTGCCGGCAGACATCGCCACCGCTTGGGGTGTGCCGGCCGGCGCTCTGGACGCGGGCCGCGACCTAATCGCTGATTTCCAGGGGGCCGGCTGGTCCTACGCCCCGGACAAGGCGGGAATGATGGCCGCACCGAACAACCAGCCGCTGCTGGGCCTGTTCTCGCTTTCCAACATGAACGTGGCTCTCGACAAGATCGGCAAACGCCGCGGCACCTCGAACGTGGTGGACGACTACGGCTTTCCGGATCAGCCGATGCTGGAAGAAATGACCGACAAGGCGCTGAAAGTGCTGGACCGGCAGAGTCCGGACGGCTTCGTGCTGATGGTGGAAGGAGCGTCCATCGACAAGCAGGCCCACAACATGGACAGTGAGCGCTTCATCCTCGACACCATCGAGTTCGACAAGGCCATCGCCGTGGCGCAGAAATACGCCAAGAGCCATCCGGGTACGCTGGTTCTGGTCACGGCCGACCACGAATGCGCCGGCGTCGCCGTCATCGGCGGCTCCCGGGTGACGGACGCCGAATTGCAGACCCGCATCGCCACCGGCCAGGGCACCGCGCAAGTGCGTAACGGCGTGGTCGGCACCTACGAGACGGCCGGTTTTCCGAACTACGCCCTGGCCGCCGACGGTTACCCGGCCAACACCGATCCCGACCGCAAAATGCTGATCGGCTATGCCGCCAATGCCGACCGCTATGAAGACTGGCGCACCAACGGCCAGCCACTGCGGGACAGCCAGCAGCCGGGCAATGGCGCGGCGCCTCTGAACACCTATCCCAACGGACCGCTCAACCGCGATACCGCCGGCAACTTCCTGGTCACCGGCCAGATCCCGGACGTGGTCGCCGCCCACACCGCCAACGACATCCCGCTGTCGGCCTGCGGCCGGGGAGCCTCGCTCATCGGCGGAACCATGGACAATACCGACGTATTCTTCGCCGTGATGCAGGGCGTGATCGGCGGTACGCGCGAGTCCTTCGACCAGAGAAGCAGTTGCCGGTAGCGGACCAGGGGGGCGATCGAACAGGGGAGGGAACCCCGAAGATCAATGCTGTTGAAACAAGGAACCCTCTCCCCGCGGGAGAGGGGCAGGGGTGAGGGCCTGGAGCGCTCAATCCTAGCGACCCAGTCGTCGAAACATCAGGCGCTTGGCCCTTACCCTATATCCCTCTCCCGCAGGGAGAGGGACTTGTGTAGATACCTTTGCCCCTCGGGAGAGGGACTTAATTCGACACCATTGTCCCCAAAGACCGGCTATGGATCTGGCATAGCCGCACGGCCGGTTTGCACGCAGGAGGTGTCCGCCAGCGGGTCGCTACGGGCCGTACCGAATGAAAACCCACGTTCCGATCCGTCATCGCGCAGCGATTCAAGACCGAATCGTTGTCTGGTCTGCGAAGGCTTTGGGGTACGGCAAGGTAGGTGTTGGACCCTACGGTGCGTAGAGCATCACCCCGCCCCCCGCGGGCGCATACCCGTAGAGCCGCTTCGGCGTCCCTCCGGCCAGGACCAGGCGCTGTCCGGGGGATTGTTCGCCGAAGCTGCTGCGGATCGGCACCCAGCGACGACCACGGCTGGACGAAGCGAAGACGCCTTGGGACGTGGCGGCGTAGAGGTTCGCGCTGTCATCGGGGTCGATGACGATGGAATACACCTCCGGCGGCTTGGCCGCGTCTGCAGCCTTCAGTCCCCGGTTCAGCGGCAGGGCAACCGCACGAATTACCGAGAAGTAGCGAGGACCTGAAGCCGGAAGTCATCATTGAGGCTGGCTCGGTATCGTTTTCGGCGGATGCTGGACTTGGAGCTGTCCAGCTTGAGCACATCCG
>Ga0233425_10004553_pt1 | contig 23073 bp, 17 predicted proteins | sample Watercolumn_Towu_2_FD_181712 | JGI IMG/M metagenome (GOLD analysis project Ga0233425, IMG submission 181712) | Freshwater microbial communities from Lake Towuti, South Sulawesi, Indonesia - Watercolumn_Towuti2014_140_MG | ecosystem: Environmental > Aquatic > Freshwater > Lake | place... | reverse complement strand
GACCTGTGCCCCAACGAGCCCGAGGACATCGACGAGTTCGAGGACGCCGACGGGTGCCCGGACCCCGACAACGACCAGGACCGCATCCTCGACGTGGACGACGAGTGCCCGAACAGGCCCGAGGTGTACAACGGGTTCGAGGACGAGGACGGGTGCCCGGACCAGGGACGCGTCGAGGTCAGGGGCGCCGACATCGTCATCATGGACCGTATCTACTTCGAGACCGACTCGGCCGAGATCCGGGAGATCTCGTTCCCCATCCTGGATGCCGTGGCCGCGACGCTGCGCGGGCACCCTGAGATCACATATGTCGAGATCCAGGGTCACGCCGACGAGCGCGCGACCGACGACTACAATATCAGTTTGACGCACGACCGGGCGACGTCCGTCATGAACTACCTCGTTCAGCGGGGCGGCGTGGAGCGGAGCCGGTTGCGCGCCGCTGGCTACGGCGAGCGATGCCCCGTCAACCCGGCACACAACGAGGTTGCGTGGGAAGCGAACCGACGCGTGGAGTTCAAGATCATCCGGACCGCGGCCGGACCGACGGGAGTCGAGGTGGCCTGCGACGCTGCACGCGAGCTGATTCCACCGGATTGACGCGCACGGGACATGAGCAACAACCCGACTGGAAGAGGGTCATGAGCCACAAGGAGGAGTTCGTCGAGTTCTTGGCTCGTTCCATCAACGAGCTCCAGCAGGATGTGAAGATCCTGTTCGAGATGCTCGACGACGCTGAATTCAACGACAACATCCGAACGAGGGTAGCCGGCGCCTTGCTGTATCTCCTGGCGCCGGGCGACCTCGTCCCGGACTCGTTCGGAGCGCTCGGTCATGCCGACGACAGCTTGGTCCTGCGGATGAGCATGGCGGCGACCCTGCGATCGAACGAGGAACGCGCGGGGCACTACCGCGACCGCTATCCCGAAGTGTTCGAAACCATGGATCGAGACCTCGAGGTCGCTCGAGCGTACCTCGGGGACATCTATCCATGGTTGGAGGACTGGCTCGAGAAGCTCGAGGCGCTCGAGTACAAGGGGAAGCGGGCCTCGGTGTTCGTCGAGGAAGTCGAAGAGGGATCGTGGCTGTACGACGAGATCAACGAGGCCATGCTCGACCTCGAGTTCGACGACGACGAGCTCTCCCGCGAGCTCCGGCGCATCGATCGAATCCTGCCAGTGCTGCGCGAGAAGATGGAGGTCTCGCGCAGGTAGCATGCGGATCGGACTCATCTTCGGCGGGCGGAGCGTGGAGCACGAGGTCTCGGTGGCCTCGGCGCGCACGGTGGCGCGCGGGCTCCGCGCCGCGAGACACGACGTCATCCCTCTCGGCATCGGACCCGACGGTTGCTGGATCGATCGCGTTACAGCCCGGCGAGCCCTCGATGGCGAGCTGAGCTGTCTGCCGGCCGGAGGGGTGCCGATCAGGACCACTCTGAGCCCGTTGCTCGAGCTCGATGTCGAGGCGATCTTCCCGATCGTGCACGGCACCTGGGGCGAGGACGGCACGCTCCAGGGGCTGTGCGAGATGCTCGATATCCCGTACGCGGGAGCTGGCGTGGCGGCGAGCGCCATCGCGATGGACAAGGTACTCTGCAAGCACGTCCTCCGATCCAACGGCATCCCGGTCGTGGACGCCGAGGTCGTGACCCGCGAGGACCTCGAGCACGACGAGGTCGCCACCCTCGCACGGCTCGCGCGACTCACCCCGCCCGTGTTCGTCAAGCCCGCGGTGGGCGGCTCGAGTGTGGGAGTGAGCCGCGTCGACCATACTGGCGGCTTCGTCGCCGCGATCCGCGAGGCGCTGCACTTCGACGACCGCCTGCTCGTCGAGCAGGGCATCGTGGGCCGTGAGCTCGAGTGCGCGGTGCTCGGGCACCGCCGGCTCGGGGCATCGGTCATCGGCGAGATCGTCCCGGGGCGCGACTTCTACGACTACGCGGACAAGTACCTCGACGACACGGCCAGGCTCCTCGCACCGGCAACCGTCCCGGAAGCGCTGGACCGCCGGATCAGGGAGCTGTCCGTCGCGGCCTTCTCGGCCATCGGCGGGCACGGCATGGCCCGGGTCGACTTCCTGCTCCGGGGTGACGACGAGCTGTACGTGAACGAGATCAACACCCATCCAGGCTTCACCGACATCTCGATGTACCCGCGCCTGTGGGGGCTCTCAGGCGTCCCGCTCCCGGACCTCGTCGATCGCCTCGTCGCGATCGCCCTCGAACGCCACGCCGACCGGCACCGGCTCGACTCGGGCATCAAGGCGTGGCTCGCCTCGCTCGCGGCGAGGTGAGAGGACACGGGGGAAGAACTTTTCTGAAGAAAAGTTCCTCCCCCGGACCCTTCTTCAAAAGACTTCACACAGTATTTTCTGGAATCCCGGCTGGGACCGATCGAAACAACCGTTGAAAGTCTTTGGGGAGGGGGGCTCGGGGGGAACCCATTTCTTCAGAAAGGGGTTCCCCCCGGATCCCTTCACTCACCCTCCTCACACGCGTCGTCGGCGTGCCACAGGACGACGAGGCGCCAGCAGCAGCCGCAGCGGCGCCAGACCTCGCGGCGGTAGAGCGGTTGCTCGGGCAGGCAGTCGTCACCGGCCGATCCGCGGCAGTTGCACGAGCTCACGAAGACGAGCCGCTCGCAGCCGTCCTCGTCCGGGCCAGCCGGCTCGACCCCGTCGGCCTCGTGCTCCGGCCAGTCGCTCGCGTGCTCCAGGCACCCGGGATCGGCGCCGCCCGGGAGCTCGCCAGCGATCACGCAGTGCGCACCCTGCTGGAAGTCGGTCCCGATGCACACCAGTCCGGCGGCGCACTCCCGCGTCGTGATGCACGGATCTCCCTCGCTGCCGGCGCCTCTTGGGTCGGGCTCGCGGCACGCGTCCTCCCCGCAGCCGAAGCTCGAGCTCATCGCGAGAAGCCACGCCACGAGCAGTCTGTTCACCATGGCTCGAGACGTTCGCAGGCGCGGCTCCGGAGGTCAAGGACTGCCCGGGGTCGTCAGGAAACACCGGTCATCTCGACCCAACCGGCGACAGGACCGATGGACACACAGCACGACTGGCACATCCTCGTTGAAAACACGGCGGCTTTTGAGCAGGATCAAAGGGAGCGCATGAGGGGGTGAGAGCCGTGGGCCTGGAGCGGGAAGGAAGCATGGTTGAAGAGACGCTCCTCCGTGTGGGGGTCATCAACGCGGACCGCGAGGTGCTCGAGCAGTGCCAGCTCGCGTTGCGCGAGCTGGCCGTGGTGCAGCAGGTCTCGCTGAACCCGGCGACGGGCGCGTCGACCGACCTGCAGGACATCGACGTCCTGCTGTTCTCGCTGAAACGTCCGCACGTCATGTCGGTGATGCTCTTCACCAGGTGCCGGGCCGCCAACACACGCAAGCCGATCATCGTGCTCGGAGAGGGCGTGAATGCCGACCTGGCCGTGGAGCTCGTCAAGAACGGAGCGGACGACTTCATCTCGTACCCGCCGGACCGCAACGGGCTCCGCCACAAGGTGCAGCGGGCGCTGGGCATGTATCAGGGGCCGGGGTTCGAGTGGGCCATCCTCAGGCCTTTCAAGCGAACACATGCGCCGCCAGGGGGCAAGAACCGGCGCCACTGCTACCGCGCCACGTGCATACCCCATCGACCAATCACGATCTCGGTGACGCTGGCCGAGGACACGTTCTACATCGACGTCATCAACATCTCGATCGCCACCGACGGGTGGCCGGGCGGGCTGCTCCTGTCCTCGGACGCATCGACAACCCGGAACCTCCCTTTCGAATCGTGGGAGACCGGAGCGGAGATCGTCTTCACGATGGACCTCCCTGACGAGGCTCCACCGATCAATATCAAGGGCCAGATGGTGATCGGGTTGCGCCCTGGTCCCGCGGGCTCCACGCGCTTCGCCGTCATGTACTGGACCACCAGGCCGGAGGACGAGGTCCGCATCCGTCGCTACTGGGCCGACGCGCAGCGTGCCGAGGGCCAGCTCTCCCGGCGCCAACCGGCCCGGCCCTGAGATCAGTCGGTCACCGCGACGATGGCCCAGCGTCCCTCGCGGCGAGCGAGCACTGCGGTCACCTGTGCTCTATCGAACCGCAGGACAGCGACGAGGGCGTCCTCGACAGGCAGCTCGCCGAGACGCCTCGGCGGAAGTCCGTACCGCTCCACTGCCGTCATCATCCCGACGACCTCGACCTCGACCAGACGCAGCCCACGGACCTCGGGCCGCTCGAGCATCATCATCCAACGCCGCTCGAGCTCCTCCACGGACGTCACCACCTCGCCATCGATGTTGACCGGAAGCGCGCAGAGCACGGCGACTGCGCCCGCGTCACGCGCGACGATCCCCTCGGCCAGGGCCTGCGCCACGACCTCCGCGGCGCGGTCAACCGGGCTCTGTGCAGAGGCCGGCGTCGACACCGCGACGACCAGGAGCCATGCGAGCAACCATCTCATGGCACGGGGAGCCTGGCCTCGATCTCCGCGGCGAGCGCGGGCATGACCTCGCCCCACGGGCCGCGGACGGCAAGGTCGACCATCGAGCTGATCTCCGTGCGCGAGAGGTTGATCTCGACGAGCGCCGCGCCGGCCTGGCGCGCCGCGAACGGCAGCGCGCTGCACGGCATGACCGTCGCGCTGGTCCCGGCGACGGCCATCACGCCACAGCTCGCCGCCAGTCGGAACGAATCATTGAGGGCGTGCTCGGGAATCGACTCGCCGAAGAAGACCACGTCCGGCTTGAGGATCGCGCCACACTCGAAGCACTCCGGCGGCTCACGGCGCTCGCCACGCGCCAGGCCGACGGTGTCGGGACGAGTGCGGACGCCGCACCGCAGGCAGACGAGGTGTCGTCCGTTGCCATGGAACTCCACCACGTTGCGCGAGCCGGCCTCCTGGTGGAGGTTGTCGATGTTCTGTGTGATCACACCGCTCACGATCCCGCGCTCCTCGAGCCTCGCCAGCGCCACGTGGCCCGGGTTCGGCGCGGCGGCGTCAAGAGTACGTTCGAGCTCGCGGAGCATGCGCCACACCTTGTGGGGGTCGGACCGGAACGCGTGGATGGACGCGTACTCCGCGGGGTCGAACCGCTCCCACAGCCCACCTGGAGAACGAAAATCCGGGATGCCACTCTCGACCGAGACCCCGGCGCCGGTCAGGAACACGACCGGCTGCTGGCGGACCATGAGGTCGGCGGCCCTCTCGATTGCGGTTGAATCCAGGCTCATCGGGGCAGGATACCACGGGGGTCAATCCGGTCGATGAGCTCGAGGTTGACCCGCGCGTCCTCGAGCCACGGCTCGCGCCGGAGGGCCTCGGTCAGGAGCGCCCTCGCGCCGCTCAGGTCGCCTCGCCTCGCCGCGAGGATGCCGAGCCCCTCGAGCGGCGCTCCGCATCGGGAGGGACAGAGCCGCCGTGCTCGCTCGAAGCACGGCTCCGCCTCGGCGTCGTGCTCCTGCGACAGGTGGAGCTTGCCCAGAGCCGTCAGGGCCCGGACGCTGCCTGGTTCCGTCTGCACTGCCAGATCGAGCCAGCGCCGAGCCGCCTCGAGCCGGTCGGCCCTGACCTCGAGCGCCGAGAGGTTCACGTAGGCCGAGGCGCTCCGATGGAGCTCCACGGAGCGGTGAAGGAGGTCCGCCGCGGTCACGGCATCGCCGTGCTCGCCGGCCGAGATGGCGAGCGACGTGAGGAGGCCGGCGACCACGGACCGGCCGACGTCGTCTGGGGGGACCTGGCGACCGTACCAGCGCTCGACCGCCACCGAGAGCTCGTCTCGTGCCACTTCCACTGACCTGCGCTCGCCACCGAGGTGGAGCAGCGCGACCGGAGCGTCCAGCTCGAGCCGGGCCTCTGACCGAGCGCTTCTCAGGTCGCCCTCGTCGCCTCCGCGCTCCCAGTACACGTCTCGACCACGTCCGAGCAGGGCGACGGCTGCGGCGAGCGTGAGGCCCCGCGGAGGCACCGGGGTGTCGCGAACGAGGTCGGGGGCGTGCCGATCGAGCCGGGCGTGCAGGGTCGCCACGTCCCACAGGTGCTGTCGCGGCAGAGCAACGACATCGGGCCGGGAACCCTCCACGTACTGGGCCCACAGGAGGCCACCGCAGAGGTTGTCGCCCGAGCAGAGGATAACGGCGCGAGGAGGGACGGCGAGGGTACCGGACACCAGACCGGCCGGGCCGCGCCCCGGGCCGGTCCACCGCACTGCACTCGTGACCGCGAAAACCGCGGTGGAGATGCCGCACAGCGCGGCCACGGCCGGCCAGAGCCGCGGCCGCCAGCGAGGGATCACCACCGCGCTCGGAACAGTCACGCCAACACTCGCCGAACGCTTTGAGAAGAGCAAGAAAGGGACCCTGGCCACGACCACGAGGCCGACCCCGCCGAGGATCGAGAGCAAGGCTATCAGGGGCAGGCCAACCTGGCGGTCCACGATCCCCATGGGGTTGAGCGCGATACAGTAGGCCGCATCGACCAGCGCGACGAGGCCGAGGAGCTGCCCCGAACGGTGCCTGTACAGGCCGAGGAGTCCCGTGGCCGAGAGGAAACACAGCGAGCCACCGAGGTCACCCAGCACCAGGCGGCCGAAGTGCGCCGCGTCGATGCTCGTCCAGGCCGGATTGAGCATCCGGCCCTCGAAGGCCCTGCGGATGCGCCCACCGCTCAGGTGATCCCAGAGCCGCGCCAGCGTCTCCGGATCGCCCCAGTCCAGAGGCCCGTCCCGGAGCGAGGAGAGCGGGAGATACAAAGCGACGAGCGACCCGAGGACCGTGGCGCCGGCGGCGAGCACGAATGTACGCCGCTTCGCCGACCGGCTGGACCACAGGACCGCGGCGACGAGCGGGAGGAATCCATGGAAACGAACCGTCGCGTGGGTCATGGCCCCAATGCCGAAGCAGAGCGCGACGAGGCAGACGTCGCGGCCGGACGGCCGCCCCGCGCCCCTGGTGGCGAGCGCGATCATGCCGAGCAGCACCGCCAGCGATGGCGGGGTGACCTCGATGGTCGTCGCGTTCTGCATCATGCTCGCGCCGCACGCGAGACCCAGTCCGGCCAGGGCGCCGGCCGCTCCGGCCCAGCGCGGCGACGCGCCCATCTCGAGGGCGGTCCGGGCGGCCAACGCGGCGGCCAGTCCCACGGCCAGCGCGGCCGCGAGGACCGAGAGCATGCTCGCTCGGAGCGCGACCTCGCCCAGAGGCACGAGCGTCATGAGCTTGCCGAGCATCATGATCGGCGCGAGCCCGGTGGGATGCGGGACGCCGAGCTGGAATGCGGCCGAGGTCAGCTCGCCCGAGTCGTACCAGGCGAGGCCGGGCCCGGCCCGGAGCGTGTACACGACCCCGGACAAGAGACCGGCGACCATGCCTGTTTTCCGGACAACATCCATCCTTGCACGTCGGCCACAGCACGTTACCATGAGATGCAGTGACAAGACATCGATCCAACCAGGTCGTCTTCGGCCCCAGTCGTGCGCGGCACGTGTGCACGATCGGTGCTGTGTCCGCGATGCTCGCCGCGCTGACGCCCGGGCCCGCCGGCGCCCAGTCCTGCGAGACTGGCCCAGGCGAGGTGCTCGAGACCTTCCCCGCCTCAGGCAGCCGCGACGTGCCGCGCAACGGGCTCGTCGAGGTGCGTTACTGCCCGTCCGACGAGCCGCTCGTCGACTTCAACGCGGTCCGCCTCCTGCGGGACGCGGGAAGGGCGGAGGCGGGGTGCACCTGCCCGTTCGGCATGGAGTGCCAGCAGGTGAGCGGAGAAGACCGGTGTCTCGAAGAGACGCCCATGGCCAGACACATCGAGGGCGGCGTGGTCAGGCTCGAGACCGCGGAGACCCTGGCGCCGGCCGCGACGTACGTCATCGAGGCCCCCGAGCCGGCGGGCGTGATGCGGCTCACCTACGTCACCGGTTCGACCATCGACTCATCGCCGCCGGAGTTCGATGGCCTGGCCGACGTCCGGATCCTCGGCTGCGGGAGTGGCTACGCGAGCGACCCGGCGTGCCCGGCGAACGGGGATGGGTTCGCCGTGGTGCTCCGGGCCCCGGCGGCCATCGACGGAGTGGGTCGCGTCAACCTCGAGTACGACGCGTTCCAGGTCCGGGACGAGGTCGAGATCGAGCGTGGCACGACGCGGGGCGACGGCACGGACGACGCGACAATGACCGTGTTCGTCCCCACCGAGGAGCTGGCGGGCTCCGAGTGGGAGCGGATGTGCTTCGCGATGACGGCACGCGACTTCTACGGGCACGAGACGCCAGACGAGGTGACCGCGGCCGAAACGGTCTGCGATACGACGCCCGAGTACTCGCCATTCGGCTCGCTCTGCGCCGTGGCGCCTGGCCACGGAAGCGCCGATGGCTGGCCGGCGAGTATCGCGCTCGCGCTCGTCGCCCTCTTCCGGCGCCGCACGCACGTCACAGCGTGAGAGCTCACGGACACGGGGACGCATCTCCCGGCTCGTAGCCTGGCTCGGGTGTGATGTCGCCCGTGGTGACGAGCTCCTCCGCGTCGATGCGGATCCTCCCGTCGGAGCCGTCGCCGCCGTACTGATCCGTTGCCCCACCCTCGGGGCCGCCATCGCCGCCCGCCGCGCTCACCCGGCCCGAGACATCGACCAGCATGCCCCGCAGCCAGATCGAGCCGCCCCCGCCGCCGCCGCCCGCGCCACTCGTGCAGCTCCCGTCCCGCTTGACTCCGCCGTCGCCGCCGTCGGCCAGGATGGCGCCCGGCACGGAGATGGTCCCGGCAAAGATCCGCACCGCTCCTCCTCCTCCTCCTCCTCCTCCTCCGTTCGCGCCTCCGCCCGCGCCGCCGCCACCCCCCTGGAGCTCCGAGAGCTCCTCGTCTCCGTAGGCATCCCCACCCTGTCCCTGCGCGCCTCCAGCGGACTCGCCGTTGCCGCCGCGCTCGGCGTGGCCACCGCCGCCGCCACCACCGCCCGGGCCGTAGCCGCCACCCGTGGCGACCGCCGCCGCGCTCGACCTCGCCGCGCCTCCGGCGCCGCCGTCGGAGGACCCGCTCCTCGCATCGCTCCCGCCCGGCTCGCCGCCCGCACCCGGTCCGTTACCGCAGTCGCCGCCGCCGCCGCCGCCGCCGCCGCCCGGGCCAGCGTCGCCGCCATCGGGAGCGATCCCTCGGCCCGAGTCGCCCCCGTCACCCCCGGACAGGTCCAGGGTGCCGTTGATCTCGACGACGTCCGCGACGTCCAGCTCGAGTGGGGTGGTCCCGGACAGCGCGACGCTCACCGTTACACCTTCATCGATCACGAACGAGGAGTAGCTGTAGTGTCCGGCGGGGAGCGACATGTCGTGAGTGGCGTGGAACTCGCCGTCCGAGCTGTCACCGCACCCACCGCCGCCCGTGGACCGACACCAGCGCGGACAGTGACCCTCGAGCCCGTTGAGCAAGCCTTCGTCGCACTCCTCGCCCGTGTCACGCACCCCGTCGCCGCAATGAGCGCGACGGCAGCTCGTGCGGCACGCGTCGGGCGTCTCGTCGTCGTTGTCCTCGCCCTCGTCGCACTGCTCGCCCCGGTCGCGGACGCCGTCGCCGCATGACGGCAGGGTGCAGTCGGTTCGACAGGCGTCGGGGTCCTCATCGCTGTTGCCCCGTCCATCGTCGCACTCCTCGCCCTCGTCGGGGATCCCGTCGCCGCACATCGGGAACATGCAGGTGGTCCGGCAGGCGTCGGGGACCTCGTCGCTGTTGTCCTCGCCGTCGTCGCACTCCTCGTCGAACATCGGATCGATGACGCCGTCGCCGCACCAGGGGTTGAGGCATCCGGGCCGGCAGGCATCGGGCTCCGTCGCGCTCAAGCCAGCCTCGTCGTCGCACTGCTCGCCCCAGTCCTCGACTCCGTCGCCGCAGCTCGGTGACGTGCAGTCGGACCTGCACGCGTCGGGCGTCGTGTCGCTGTTGTTTTCTCCCTGGTCGCACTCCTCGTCGGTGTCGATGACCTCGTCGCCGCATCGTGCCGGGACGCAACTGGTGCGGCAGGCGTCGCGGACGATGTCGCTGTTGAACGCTCCGTCGTCGCAGGTCTCGATGCCCTCGACCACGCCGTCGCCGCAGACGATGAGGGTACAGTCGTCGCGACAGGTCCCTGTGTCGTCGTCGCACTCCTCGTAGTGGTCGATCACGCCGTCGCCGCAGTGGGCCTCGGTGCAGTCGGTCCGGCAGGCGTTGGGCTCGGCGTCGCTGTTCTCCTCCCCGTCGTCGCACGCCTCGCCTTCGTCCAGCACCCCGTCGCCGCAGCTCGTGACATCGCCGTCGCCGTCGGAGTCCGAGTCGGTGTCCGCGTCACCGTCGCCGTCCGCGGGCTCGGACTCGGTGCACCCGACGCAGCAGATCATCCAGAGCCCCAGTATTGAAACACTCCCTCGCGCGCGCATGTCGCTCACCTTCCTCGCAGCGTGGTCCGCTGCTCGTCACCAGGAACGGGATGGATTGTATCATCGCGTGAATGCGAAGGAGTGGGTCACCACGATGGTGGCCTCGTCGGCGTTGCGCGGGAAACGCAGGGACTGGATCGCGGTGAGGACACAGCGGTCCGCCTCGGCGTCGCCCAGGGTCGAGCGTGCGGTCTCGACCAGCGTCACGTCGCCGGCGGGGCTGACCGTGATGCGGACGTCGATCTGTCCCGAGAGCGCGGGGTTTCGCCCGAGGGCCTCGCCGTAGCAGCGACGGATGCCGTCCGTGTGGGTGATGATGTACTGACGGTACTCCTCCGTGGACCGCAGCGGCGCCGGCGCCAACGGCGACGTGTACGAGAACGTGTGGTTCACCTGGACGTCGTTCCCGTTCTCGGGCGCCGGGAACCGCATGGCCCGGACCGCGTCGGTGATGCACTGTCCGAGTTGCCTGTCGCCGAGCGAGGACCGGACCACCTCGACGGTACGGACCGAGCCGGTCGGGGAGACCATGAACTGGACCTCGATGGTCCCGCTCATTCCCGGCGTCCGGATCAGGGCGGACGAGAAGCAGGTCTGGAAGGGGCCCATGTTGTTCCGGATGTGCTCGTGGAACACCTCGGTGTTCGGCGTCGCGGGCTCGGTGGGGACTGCTCCCGGCTCGAGCTCGTCGGTCTCTTCCTCCTCGGGCTGCCTGCGGCGACGGCCGCTCTCCTTGTCGTCGTCGCCCTGTGACACGGCATCTCGTGCTCGTCCCGACGCGACGTCGCGAGGCACGGCGACACCGCACCCCAGGATCCAGAGCACGACCACGGACCAGCACATGGCTCGGCGCATCACCAACTCCCTGACAGGGGCTTGGACCCCCTCGATGCGAAGGTTATTTATACAAACTTTCCCGGGACACGCAAAAAACCCACCTCCGTTCGCCTCGTCTCGCCGGATTCTGGTAATGTCGGTTCGTGGAGGACGGCACGTTGCGGTCATGAACGTCGGCGAGGTCATCGACGGCAAGTACGAGCTGGTCCGGGTCGTCGGACAGGGCGGGATGGGCTCGGTCTGGGAGGCCCGTCACGCGCAGCTCGGCCGCCGCGCGGCGCTCAAGTTCCTGCGCCCCGAGATGATCGACGACCAGGAAGCGGTGAAGCGCTTCATCCGCGAGGCCCAGGCCGCCTCGTCCATCGGCAGCGAGTACATCGCCGACGTCACCGATGTCGGATTCTCCGGGCCGGGCGGCACTCCCTACCTCGTGATGGAGTACCTCGACGGGCTGACTCTGACCCAGATCCTGCGCCGCGACGGCACCCTCGAGCCGCTCCGCGCCGCGCGCCTGATCCGCCAGCTCTGCCGCGCCCTCGACGCGGCGCACCAGCGCGGGATCATCCATCGGGACATCAAGCCCGACAACGTCTACATCGTGCTGCGCGACGACGGGACCGAGCAGATCAAGGTCATCGACTTCGGCATTGCCAAGTTCCGCGCGGCCCTGGCCAGCGACGACGTGGCGCGCCTCACGGCCACGGGCATCACGCTCGGGACGCCGTATTACATGGCGCCCGAGCAGGCGCGGGCCGCCCAGGACCTCGACGGCAGGGTCGATGTGTACTCCGCCGGAGTCGTGCTGTACGAGCTCCTGACCGGCAAGCCGCCCTTCTCGGGTGGCTCGTTCTCCGCTGTGGTGATAGAGGCGGCGACCAAGGACCCCCCGTCGCTGAGCGCGGCGCGACCCGACCTGCCTCCTGGCTACGAGGGCGTCGTGCTCAAGGCCATGGCTCGGGACCGGCGCGACCGGTACCCGAGCGCCGCGGCGTTGGCCGAGGCCCTGTCCCCGTTCACCGGCCTCGCGGCCTCGGTCGGAGCCCCGCGAATCTCGGGGACCGGGCCCACGCTCGCGGCGCATACCGTGCCTCCGGTGACGGCGGCCACGCAGGCTCATCAGCCCGACGTCGGGGTCCGCACGGGCCCGACGGTCGACCCGTTCCAGGGTGGCGCTGCCGGGCTCGACCCGGTTGCCGCTGTCCCGCCGGTCACGGCCGTGGTGCCGCGGAGCGAGGTCGCGGTGGCCGCGATCTCGATCGGTGCGGCGAGCCTCCCGGCCGCCTCGAGCGCGCGGGCTCCGGGCTCACGGACCTGGCTCGTCGTCGCCGCGGGCGGAGCGGTCGTTCTCGTCCTGCTCACGCTCGGCGCGCTGGTGTGCGGCGGCCTCATTTACCGGCGCGGCGTGCAGGCCGGAGCGGCGGCTCGTGGCGCGCCTCACACCGAGGAGGGCGCGGCGACGGTGCCGCCCCCGCCACCGGCGCCGGCCGGGCAGAGCATCTCGGTCTCGGCCAACGCCACGACAGACTCGAAGAGCGTGCCGGACGTCCGGCCCGCGCCACCGGCGCCCGATCCGCAGCCGGCCGCGCCAGTGGACGAGGACGATGCCCGCTCGACGCACGGCAAGCTCCTGGCGCTCAGGGCCGCGAACATGGCACGCAACCTCCACGACCGCGGCGACTTCAACGGGTGTCTCGAGGTGCTCGAGCGCGCCGTCCCTGGGGACGCCCCCGCAGTGACCTTCTGGAAGGCGAGCTGTCATCTCGGCCTGGGCCACAAGACGCGGGCCTGCCGCACTGCGGCGTCGTGCCAGGGGTATCAGCCCTGCTACCGGTTCCTCGTGGAGAACCGGTGCCTGAGCTCCCTGAAGCGTGGTCGATAGGCTCGCCCCGTTCATCTCTGTGACCAAGTCCGTGCGATACTCATCTTGAGAGGAGCACACCGGATGGTGCGACTGCTGCTGGTTGTGGTGACCACGGGTGTGGCGTGCGGCATGCCGTCGTGCTCGGACCGGGCCGCTTCGCCTCCGTCCCCAGACTCCGATGCCGATGTCGATGTCGATGTCGATGTCGATAGCGATCTCGATTCTGATGCCACCCCAGACTCCGACCCGGCCGGCGGCAGGGACGGAGACCTCGACGACGACGGAGCGATCGCGGTACCCGACGCGGCGGAGACCGGGCCCTCGCGCGAGCCCGTCACCGCGGTCTTCGTCGCGGACTTGAACGGATCGTACGGCTCGACCAGCTACGGGGCGCCGGTGCATGACACGGTGGCCCGCATCCTGGCGATGAGGCCCGACCTGGTCGTGTCGCTGGGCGACATGGTCGCCGGGCAGCAGGCCGGGCTCGACTACGACGCGATGTGGGCCGCGTTCCACGACGCCGTGAGCGACCCCCTCTCGGCCGCGGGGATCCCCTTCGCGGTCACGCCCGGCAACCACGACGCGTCGGGGTACTCGTCGTTCGCCGGGGAACGAGCGGTGTTCGTGCGCGAGTGGGCCGCGCGTCGCCCGGACGTGCGGTTCCTCGACGACTCCAGCTACCCCCTGCGGTACTCCTTCATCGTCGGGCCCGCGCTGTTCGTGTCGCTCGACGCGACGGTCGTCGGGCCGCTGGATCGCGAGCAGATGGAGTGGCTCACGACCCAGCTCTGGACAGGCCGTGACCTCCCGGCGTCGATCGTGTTCGGCCACCTCCCGCTGTACCCCGTGTCCGAGGGTCGGGAGACAGAGATCATCGGTGATCCGGCCCTCGAGGACCTGCTGGCGGCGCACGGGGTGGACCTCGTGCTGGCGGGGCACGACCACGCGTACTTCCCGGGGCGGCGAGGCGGTCTGAAGCTCGTGGCGGCGGCTTGCCTCGGTGCGGGGCCTCGGGCACTGCTGGGGACCGACGCGCCCTCGGTGCGCAGCATCCTCGTGGTCGAGGTCTCGGCCTCGGGCGAGGTGCGGCTCGAGGCGTACGGGGGCGATCGGTTCGACGAGGTGGTCCCGCGCTCGAGCCTGCCAGAGCAGGTGGGCACGGGCGATCAGGTCCTCCGGCGCGACGACCTCTGAGGTCCACCGAGCGGCGACGTACGCTCGTTGTTTACATTTAACTGCAACAAATGGTACCCCCGCACTATGGACGAGGAGCTCGTCCTCGAGCCCGGGCGCATCCTCCTCGGGAAGTACCGGATCGAGGGCAAGATTGGTGAGGGCGGGATCGCCGTTATCTACAAGGCCATCCACCTGGCCTTGAAGGGCACTCCCGCACCGGTCGTCCTCAAGGTCATCAAGCCCCAGCTCGTGAGCAGCCCGGAGATCGTGCGCCAGTTCGCGCAGGAGACCTCGGTCGGACAGGCGCTGAAGCACCCGAACATCGTCGAGTTCATCGACATGGGTGAAGAAGACGAGATGCTCATGATGGTCCTCGAGTACGTGGCGGGCAAGGACCTCGGAGCGCTCGTCCACCGCATCTCGAGGGCGCGGCGCGTGCTCCGGCCGGAGATCATCGCCTGGGTGGCCGCCGAGGTGTGCAAGGCCCTGGAGTGCTCGCACAACCACTTCACCCCCAGTGGCGTCCTCGCTCCCGTGATCCACCGCGACGTCTCGCCTCAGAACATCATGCTCGCCTTCGACGGCCGCGTGAAGCTCGCCGACTTCGGCATGGCGCGGGCGCTGAACATGGCTCGGCAGACCCAGTACGGCGTCATCAAGGGCAAGCTGAGCTACATGTCGCCCGAGCAGTCCACCGGCGCCGACGTCGACGCCACCTCGGACATCTTCTCGCTCGGGGTCGTCATGTGGGAGTCGCTCTGCGCGCGCCGCCTGTTCCTCAAGAAGAAGCAGATCGAGACCATCTTCGCGGTCCGTGACGCCGTGGTCCCGCCGCTGTCCAAGCAGGCGCCCCACGTCCCTGCCGAGCTCGCGGCCATCGTCCACCAGTCGTTGATGAAGGAGAAGGAGGAGCGATACCAGAGCGCGACGCAGATGCGTCTCGCGCTCCAGACGTTCCTCAAGAACGTCGAGCCCGTCAACGCCGACGCGCTCTCGGGCGTGCTCGCCGCCTTCTTCCCCGAGGAACACGAGGCGGCGATGGCCGCGGAGCCCGCGCTGTCGTTCGACGACGAGACCGACGACGCCCGCTCGTTCGACATCGATGACGCCCCGCCCCCGGTTGCCGGCGCCCCGGCGGGCCTGGTCGCGGTGCACACCATCGTGGTGGACCGGGAGTCCTCACCCGACGGCCAGCACCTCAAGGTGGCGTCGGGACGAGCGTCCGATCCGGGGCGACGCAGCCAGTCGATGCCTCGTGCGGACCAGGTGCGCCCTGCGCCTTCTGGCTCGCACGCCGTCGGGCTCCAGCAGCCTCGGACTCCGCAGTCCGGTGCCCACGCCGTCGGGCTCCAGCAGCCGCGAACCCCGCAGTCCGGCGCTCACGCCGTCGGCCTCCAGCAGCCGCGGACCCCGCAGTCCGGCGCTCACGCCGTCGGCCTCCAGCAACCACGGACCCCGCAGTCCGGCGCTCACGCCGTCGGGCTCCAGCAGCCGCGGACCCCGCAGTCCGGCGCCCACGCCGTCGGGCTCCAGCAGCCGCGGACCCCGCAGTCCGGCGCCCACGCCGTCGGGCCACCGCAGCACGCCTCGCCCGCGGGAGGATGGCCCCAGCAGCAGGCGCCGCAGCAGGGTGGGTGGGCTCCGCAAGCGCCCGCTCAGTGGCCCCGGCAGCAGGCCCCGCAGCAGGGTGGGTGGGCACAGCAAGCGCCCGCTCAGTGGCCCCAGCAGCAGGCCCCGCAGCAGGGTGGGTGGGCTCCGCAAGCGCCCGCTCAGTGGCCCCAGCAGCAGGGTGGGTGGGCACAGCAAGCGTACGGGCAATGGCCTCCCCCGGCCCCGCAAGCTCAGCCCCCCGTCATGCCTGCGCAACGCCGCTCGAGCAACTGGGTACTCTTCCTGTTGATCTTCTTCTTAGGAGCGACCTTCCTGGGCGTGATGGCTTTCCTCGTTGTTCTCCTCATGACCCAGTAACAGGGCGGACTCGGCCGAAGGCCGTCCCGCCGGAGCCGTAAACGGCCTCCGGGACGTCGGGGAGCTCGGGGTCGCCGCCACCGTCGGGCAAGGAGGCCAGGAACTGCACCAGGGGCGCCCAGCCCTTGAGCTCCTGGACCCCCTCGGTCGCCGCGTCGATGTCGATTCGCTCGCTCAGGATGTCCGACATGTCCTCGAGGTCGAACGGGGTCCCGTCCGCGTGCCTGGGCACGATGGGCATGAAGTCCGCCACGAGGTCCATCATGAGCAGCGTGTAGAGGTCCGTGACGATCCGGTAGAGCGTCTCCGTGTCCTCGAGGTCCATCTCGGTCTCGCACGCCTCGCTGAAGACGTCGGCGTCGCCGCCGGTCTCGGCCGGGGCCGCGTCGCCGCACAGGGCGACCCGGTTCACGGTTGCCATCGCCGGACCCTCGGGGTCGTACTCGCAGCGGACCCCGGAGATGTTCAGGTACACGCTGTCGCCGACGAGGCGAGCGAGCGAGGCCGGCACCTCGCACACGTTGCGGATCTCGCCCGCTGTCAGATAGGCCGAGACCAGCGGACTCCCCGGGAAACCCTGGTTGTCCGGGTCTGGTGTGGAGCCGAGCGGCAGCACGTTGTAGACATCGGAGAACGTCACCTCGCCTTCCGCACCGGCGTGGAGGTCGTCGCGGATCACGCCGTTCGGCACGACGGCGAAGGCGAACGGCGTGGGATCGGCGCTGCCCTGGACCGCCCAGGTCGCCACGGTGCGGGTCGCGTCGGCGCAGAAGCTCCCGAGGCCCGACTCGGCCATGGACACGCGGCCGAGGGGAAAGCCGAGCTCGGCCATGGGCTCGAGCGTACCGAAGCCGATCAGGTCTTCGAGGACGGCGTCGATGCCCGCGTTCGCGGCGTCGATCACACCCTGGACCGCGGCGTCACCCTCGATCTCGTCATCGACCGGAATGAGCTGGAACACGAAGTCCTCGATGCGGCCCTGGGTGACGTTGAAGCGGAGGTCGAGTCGGCTCAGCCACTCGCCGTACTCGCCGGGCTGGAACACGACGGTGTCGTCCACAACGATTGGCTCGGGGGTCGGCAGGTGGCTGTGCCCTGAGGCCAGGACATGGACCCCGTCGAGCCTTCCCACCAGATCGACGTCCTCGCCGCTGACGAGATCGGCCCCGATGCCGCCGTGCGAGAGTGCCAGGACCACGTTGACATGGTCGTTCGTCCGCAGGTCGTCCACCACGGCCTGGACGAAGTCGACCCCGTGCTCGAAGGTGACGGGCTCGGCTGCGGGCGCGTCCTCGTCGGCGCTCCATCCCAGCAGACCGAGGACCCCGACCCGCAGGCCGTTCGGGAGCTCGACGACGAGCTTGTTGCGGATCGCACCCGAGTCGAACAGCGCCTCGAGGTCGTCATCGGCCGCGTCGTCGGCCGAGACGACGGTGTTGGATGCCACGATGGGCACGTTGAACGCCGGCTCGGCCCCGATCGCGTTCGAGACGAGCATGGCGAGGGCTGCCGGCCCCCAGTCGAGCTCGTGGTTGCCGAGGGTGACAGCGTCGTACCCCGCGGCCTGGAAGTAGCGCAGCACGACCGGATCCTCGGCTGTCGCGTCGTACACGGTGCCCATGAAGAAGTCGCCCGAGTCCACGACGAGCACCGGGACCCCGGCCGCCTCCTGCTCGGCGCGGATGTCGGCGATCAGCGCGGCGAGCCGGGCGAACCCGCCCAGGACCGGGTCGTCATCGGACGTGTCCAGCGGCGTGTACTCGGCCTGTGGCCCGTACCCCGAGGCGTGGTGGTGCATGTCCGACGTCTGGAGGATGGTGACCGACAGGACTTCGTCGTCTCCGTCACCGTCGGCATCGCCGTCCACGTCGCCGTCGGCATCGCCGTCCGCGTCGCCGTCGCCGTCGGCATCGCCGTCTCCGTCGGCATCGCCGTCCGCGTCGCCGTCGGCATCGTCGCATCCGGTTGCCGCCACGCCACCGCACACCAGGGCCACCGCGGCCAGCGCCACTGCCAGGCTCCTCATCACCGTCCACAACGTCGTCATGCTCGTCCTCCGTCGGATGCCGATACTCCCACGAGGCAGAGGCGTTGGCAAAGGGTCGACGCGGTCCGCGCGCCACGCTTGACGCGGTGCGGCGGATCTCCTAGCGTCGCTATGCTGAGGTGAGCTTCATGACCAGTTGGGTGATGATCGTCATGCTGGTTGTCGCCTGGATGGCTTTCTTCTGGTCCGTCCAGCGCCGCTTCAGGGTGATGGTCCTGGGGCGACCGGCCATGCGGTGGGACGCCATCATCGATCGGATCGTGGGCACGGTCCGGTTCGCCTTCGGGCAGTCCCGGATGCCGCGCTACCCCCTCACCGGCTGGCTCCACGTCGCCATCTTCTTCGGCTTCATGGTCCTCTTGCTACGCACCCTGGTGCTCTGGGGGCGGGGCGTGCTCGACGACCCGGCGTTCAACATGGACTTCGTCTTCGGCGCGGTGGCCGAGATGAATGCGATCGGCCGCGCCTACTCCGCGGCCAAGGACATCTGCGCGGTCGTGGTCCTGGTCGCGGCTTCGATCGCGCTTTACAACCGCGTCGTGGTCCGGCCGAAGCGCTTGACGCAGTCGTTCGAGGCCAACCTGATCCTCGCGATCATCATCACGATGATGATCGCCGACATCCTGTACGACGGGGCAGAGATCGTGCTGCGGGGGCGCGAGATGCCCGGCCACGCCGGGTTCATCCCGTACGAGTTCGCCGGCTCGGCGGCAGCGTTCGCGCTCGGTGGACTGGGCGACGAGGTCCTGCGCGTCCTGTCCGAGATCGGGTTCTGGACGCACTCGGGTCTCGTGCTCGTATTCCTGAACCTGCTGCCCTACGGGAAGCACTTCCACGTCGTCACCTCGATCCCGAACGTGTTCCTGCGCGACGTGGGCCCGGCGGGCCGCATCCCGCCCATCGTCGGGCTCGAGGAGAAGATGGAGTCGATGGGCGAGGGTGACCGGTTCGGCGTGGGCCAGGTCACCGACCTGACGTGGAAGGGCATCCTCGACCTCTACACCTGCACCGAGTGCGGGCGGTGCACGGACAACTGCCCCGCCAACCAGACGGGCAAGAAGCTGTCGCCAAAGCACCTCACGATCCATATGCGGAACAACCTCTACGGCCGGCAGGACGAGCTGCTTGGCGAGCTGCCCGACGAGGTCGTGGGGCGAGCGTCGGACGAGGCGCCGCCCGCCGGGCCGGCGCACTTCGGCCACGGCTCCGACGCGGTGCCGGTCGTGCGCGACCTGTTCCCCGAGGTGGTCACCCCGCAGGAGGTCTGGGCGTGCACGACCTGCCGCGCCTGCGAGCAGGAGTGCCCCGTGCTCATCTCGTACGTGGACAAGATGATGGGCCTGCGCCAGCACCTGGTCCTCGATCAGGGCGAGGTGCCCCCCGAGCTGGCCACCGCGCTCCGAGGCATGGAGACGAACTCCAACCCGTGGAACATCTCGTCGATGGACCGGGCCAAGTGGGCCAAGGGTCTGGAGGTCAGGACGCTCGGCGAGATGGACGCCGAGGAGGCGAAGAAGGTCGAGGTCCTCCTCTTCGTGGGCTGCGCCGGGAGCTTCGACGACCGGGCCAAGAAGATCGCCACGGCCATGGTCAAGCTGCTGAACGCCGGCGGGGTGGACTTCGCGGTCCTCGGCAAGGAGGAGCAGTGCACGGGCGACATCGCCCGGCGGGCCGGCAACGAGTACCTGTTCCAGATGATGGCGAAGGCGAACATCGAGCTCTTCGCCGGCTACGACGTGAAGAAGATCATCACGATCTGCCCCCACTGTTACAACACGTTCAAGAACGAGTACCCCGACTTCGGCGGCACGTACGAGGTGCTGAGCCACGTCGAGGTGCTGCTCGACCTCGTCCGGCGCGGGAAGCTGAAGCCGACCGAGAAGATCGAGGGGTCCGTCGTCTACCACGACTCGTGCTACCTGGGACGGCACAACGAGATCTACGACGAGCCGCGCGACCTGCTCGCGGCGATCCCAGGGCTCGAGCTGAAGGACGCCGCGGCGTCGCGCGACCGCGGGCTGTGCTGCGGCGCCGGCGGAGCCCAGTACTTCAAGGAAGAGGAGAAGGGCGAGACGCGGGTCAACGCGCGGCGGACCGACCAGCTCCTCGCGACCGGAGCCGGCACCATCGCCACGGCCTGCCCCTTCTGCATGACCATGCTCACCGACGGGCTCAAGGCCCTGGACAAGGACGAGGAGATCGGCCAGCTCGACATCGCCGAGCTCCTCGCCAGGTCCTGCGGGGCGTAGACAGGACCACGTTGAGTCGCTGCCAAGATAGAGCCCGAAGCCCCGGAGGGGCGAGATATACCAGCCCAGGACGAAGGGGAAAATGGCTCAGAAGTGGACGAGGTGGACTGTGTGGACACTGTGGACAGAGTGAGCGATGGGGCGATGTCCACCACGTCCACCACGTCCACTCCGTCCACCAGGGCAGGGTTGAGTACCCGCCGAAAACCCAGGGCTTCGCCCTGGTATTTCAGGCCCCTCCGGGGCCGATACCGCGGTCAGGCGAGCACTGCGATGATCGCTCCTCAATGCGACACTGTTTACACAGCATGAGCTCGAGGCTCTGCGCCGCGCTCGTTTGCTGCCTGCTGGCCCTGCCCGCGCCCGTCCTCGCCGAGCCCGAGGCCGCGCGGGGCGCGCGCTTCGACGATCTGCGGCTGGCCAGCGTCCCGCTCCCGGGGACATCGGACGAGGCGGTGGTCCACCCCGGCCAGGCCCTCGAGGTCTTCCTGTCGCCGAGCGACTTCCCCGACGCGGTCCTCCGCCTCGTGCAGGACGGCGACGACGCGGTCTTCGCCGTGAACCTCGACGAGACGGCGCTCCGGGGCGAGGCCGTGCCCGCGAGGGTGAGGTGGCCGCGGATCGACGGCCGGTCGCTGGTGGTCACGGCCCCGGCCGAGACGCTCCCACTCGAGCCGCAAGCCGAAGGGGCGCGGCCGACGCCGGAGGAGCTCACCGACCAGGGGACCGTGCTCGAGTGGTACCTGCGGCCGCTCGAGGGCGAGTCCGACACGGCGGAGCTCCGCGCCGAGGTGCGGGCCGTCCGGATCGCCACTCCCGCGGGGCGGACCTTGATCTCGTGGTCCGAGCCGGAACCGGCGCCGCCCTGCGGCGAGCCCTCGCTCGGCCAGCCGAGGTGCCGGGTCCCGGGCACGAGCCGCGTGTCGACCTCGATCGCGGTCCATCCCTCGGGCCGCTGGGTGGCCGTGGCCGGAGGCGACCTGAGGCCGAGGATCGACCTGTGGCGAGGGTCGCCCCCGAGACTCGTCCGGCGCCTGACGTTCCCGCCGTGGTCCGGACTGCCGGCCGGAGCGCAGTTCACGGCCGACGGCCAGACGCTCGTCGTGGCCGACGCCGCGGGCACCCTTCACTGCCTCGAGGCCGAGACGGGCGGAGGTCACCGCTTGGTCGGACGCCAGGCGCGGGCCTTCGTGCTCATCGAGGACGGGGCGACCATCGCCGCGGCCGACGCCGAGGGCGGCCTCACGATCTGGCGGATGCGCGACGGGACCATCGAGGCCCGGATCGGACGGCTGGCCCACGGGACAGCCCCGCTCCTCGCCGCGAGCGCCGACGGGCGCAGGATCGCGGCTTTGAGCACCGAGGACGGCCAGGCGAGCCTCATCGTCTGGGAGCCGGAGCAGGAGCGGGCGGCGGGCCAGGTCGCGGGGGTCGAGGCGGGGTTCATCGACCTGGCGCTGGACGCCGAGGGCGAGCACGTCCTGGCCACGCACGACCGCCTCGGGCTGCTCCGGTACCGGGTCGGCGGAGAGGCGAGGCTCGCGCCGTGGGGCGGATCAGACGGGCTCCGGTGCCGCGGGCGCCTGGCGCTGAGCTTCGACCGGAGCCTCCTGGCCTGCGCAACGCCCGATCCGGGTGTGGCGGTGTTCGACGCCATCGAGGGCCGACTCGTGCGCACACTGACCACGGGGAGCGACGAGTCGGTGGGCGCGCTCGCGTTCACGCCCGACGGGGCCCGACTCCTGGCCACGGCCGGCGGAGAGCTGCTCGAGTGGTCCCTCGCCGCGCCCGCAGGAGGGTCTCCTCGATGAGCGATCCCGCCGTCCCGACCGGGTACGGGCTGTACCTGCTCCAGACCCTGCTGGCGCTGGGCGCGGTCTGCGTCATCGCGTACGTGGTGCTCCGGTGGGGCGCGAAACGGCTCTACGGCGTCGGCCGCCAGGGCCAACGGCTGCGCCTCGTCGAGCGGTTGCCGCTCGAGCCCCGCCGCTCGCTCTATCTCGTCGAGGTCGCTGGTCGGGTCCTGCTCATCGGCTCGTCCGAGAGCGGCGTGACGCTGGTCGCCGAGATCGAGCGAAAGGAAGAAGGGGACGCGCCTACCACGACCAGGGTGGACCGAAGTCCGGACCCTGGATGACGGAGTTCAGCGGCTCGACCTCGCAGGTCAGCCGGCCGCACTCGTCGACCCCTCTGAACCGCACGTCGGCGACCATCCAGTTGTCGTTCATCTCCCCGTAGTCGGTGCCGTTGCGCAGCTCGACCTCGCCGCGGACGCCGAACGACGCACGCAGCTCACCGCCGCAGTAGATGTTGACCGACGGGTGTGTGATGCCGCTGAAGCCGTGCGCCGAGTAGTAGTTGACCATCACGCGGAACGCCTGGCCCTCGGGGGGAGTGTCGATGTTGATGTTCTCCGGCGCGCAGAAGCTGTAGTCCGTGGCGTCGGTGATCGCGGGGTTGCAGTTGATGACGTCCACGTCGAGGCGCGGGTTGTTGCAGTAGCCCAGCTCGACCCACGTGGCACCGTTGCCGTGCGGCGCCTCCGCGCAGGCCGACG
>Ga0233425_10004552_pt1 | contig 23075 bp, 18 predicted proteins | sample Watercolumn_Towu_2_FD_181712 | JGI IMG/M metagenome (GOLD analysis project Ga0233425, IMG submission 181712) | Freshwater microbial communities from Lake Towuti, South Sulawesi, Indonesia - Watercolumn_Towuti2014_140_MG | ecosystem: Environmental > Aquatic > Freshwater > Lake | place... | reverse complement strand
CTCGCGTCGGCCGGCGCGAACGCCAACATCGCCTTCATGCCGCTGGCGATGCCGCTGATGATCGGTCCAGGCCCGATCGCGACGGTGCTGGGCATGACAGCCACCATCGAACATTCTTCCCATGCGGCGCTGGCCTTCGGTGCCATTCTCGCCGCGATTTTTCTCGCGATCGGGGTTACCTACGGCTGTCTTGTTTTCGCGACGCGATTGACCACGACGCTGGGACCGCACGGAATCGACGCGGCCACCAGAATCGTCGGCTTCTTCGTCTCGGCGATGGGCGTGTCGCTGGTGTTCAGCGGCGTGATCGACGCGCTGAGGTCGAACGGCGTCGGCGGATTGCATTAGGTCTGATCGCTGCCACGGCAGGTCAAAGCCCGCGCAAGGTCTCGCCGAGCCGCAGATAGATCTCGCGATGCGCGAGGCGGAGGCCGGGCACCCAGGGTTTGAGCTGCGCCCCGATGACGGCGTCGAAATGGTCGAACCGGGTTCCAATCGCCTTGTCGAGATATTCGTAATACCAGCGCCCCGGCTTCAGTCTTTGGCGTCTGAAGACGCCTTCGCCTCCCACAGGCTCCTCGCGGGCCGTAAACGGATAGCGCTGCGAGATGACGCTGACCGCGCCATCGTTGGGGCGCCACTGCGGCAGCGAAAGATCGCCGTCGCCCCAGCCCTCGATCGGCGCCTTGGCGAATTTCGCCTCGCGCGCCTGATACAGCGCCGGCTGCCAGAGAACTGGATGGATGGTCGGATCAGGCCGCCAGGTCTTGCCAAAAAAGCCCGACGGGCGCGCATGCGTGGCGTTGGTCACCAGCGAGAAATAATATGTGCCTGGATGTGATCTGAACCTCGCATTGGCGTTGCGGCAGCCCTGCAGGGTCATATCGAAGAGCAGATTGTCCTCGCCGGCGAAGAAGGCGCCTGCGTCCAGACGCGCCATCGCCTCCAGCGCGTTCGCTTCGCTTTGCATCCATTGATCGAGATGAAGATCGAAAGGCTTGCGCATCGCGCTCGGAACGCCGGCGGCCATTCCCAGGAAATTGAATGACTCGGCGATGAGCTGGCTCGGCTTGCGCCTGAAACGGCCGTCCGCGTGGTCGCAGCCAAAACCATAGGGCAGCAAGGAGCCGTTGATCGCGCCGGCGACGCTGACGACGCCTTCGATCCAGCCCGCGTTCGTGTTCCGGTCCCAGAAGTCCTCCGCGAGCAGCGCCTGCAACTGCAGGACGGTCTGGGCGCCAGCGCCATGGCCGACGAGTATCACGGGGTTTTTCTCAGACCAATCAGGGGCGAAAGGACTCGCGTATTCCCGCGAATAACGGGCGTGGCGAGCCTCACTGCTGTGCCGTTCGCCGTAGTCGACCCGTCCGCCGCCGATCTGGGTGAAAAGCTCGCAGGCGCGGTCGTGAAACGAACTGACCGGACCGACTTTCGCTTCATGGACCACAAAAGGTTCCCCGATCTGGTCGAGCGCGTCGCCCCAATAGGGCAGTCCGAACTCTCGAGGCCCCCAACCGAAGAAATCATGCACGAAAATGACGTGCGTGGACTTAAGCGACATTCTCAGGCCCAACGTCGATAGAAAATCGAAATGTCGAGGCGCTCAATGACGTGCGCCGAAAAGATGAAACGCTTTCGCCGAGCCTCGCTGTGGCGTCGCGCCGCGACTAAACTTTAGGGAATTCCTCCACCTAAACGCCTCATCCAAACGCGTGGAGAATAACTTCGATTATGAAGCAATCAATTGACATCAATGTCAAGTGAATTTTAACAGCTTAAAAATGGTGATTTTTTTTGCGTCGACGGTTTCTTCGCCGCTGGCGAGCGATGACGCTTGCGTCCGATGCGGGCAACGCTTAGCCACTGTCTCGAGGCGGCAATGTCCGATTCGATCACTCCAGCCTTTCTCGGGGTCGAGCGTTCCGTGCTCGGCCGACGGTGGCGCGGGCGGCTCGACGCCAGAGGCGAGGCGCAGGCGCTTGCGCTGAGCCAGGCCTATGGGATCGATGATTTTCTGGCGCGGGTGATCGCCGGGCGCGGGGTCACAGTCGCCGACGCCGAAAGCTATCTCGACCCCAAGCTGCGGGACTTGATGCCGGACCCGTCATCGTTGCGCGACATGGACGCCGCGGCCGACCGGCTGGCGCGAGCGATCGAAACTTTCGAGCAGATCGCCATTTTTGGCGACTATGACGTTGACGGCGCCTGTTCCGCCGCGCTGCTCGTCGACTTTTGGCGCGCCGCGGGCGCGCCGGCGCCCTTTCTGCACATTCCCGACCGGATCGTCGAAGGCTACGGGCCCAATGTCGAAGCGATCCGCGATCTCGCTGCCCGCGGCGCGACGCTCCTGGTCACCGTCGACTGCGGAACCACCAGTCACGAGGCGTTCAAGGCTGCGCGTGGGCTCGGCCTCGATGTGATCGTTCTCGACCATCATCAGGCCCCGGAGGTCTTGCCGGCGGCGCTTATCGTCAATCCCAACCGTCTCGACGAGCTTTCGGGGCAGGGCGCGCTCTGCGCGGCGGGCGTAACGTTTCTGGCGCTCGCTGGCCTGTCGCGGACGCTTCGGACGCGCGGCTGGTGGCGCGACGATCGCCCCGCGCCGGATCTCCTCGCGGCGCTCGATCTCGTCGCCCTGGCCACCGTCGCCGACGTGGCGCCGCTCGCGCGACTGAACCGGGCGCTGGTCGCCAAGGGCCTGATGGTGATGGCCGGACGATCGCGTCCGGGGCTCGCCGCGCTCATGGACGCCGCCCGTTTGGATGGGCCGCCGCGCGCTCGCGACCTCGGCTTCTTGCTTGGCCCGCGCATCAACGCCGGCGGTCGGATCGGCGACGCCGGGCTGGGCGCGCGACTGCTGACGCTCGCCGACGAGGTCGAAGCGCGTCGCATCGCTCTGGAGCTCGATCGGTTGAACGGCGAGCGACAGATCGTCGAAAAGGCGACTTTGGAGCAGGCAAGTGCGCTCGCCGAAGCGCAGCTGGCGAAATCGAACCTGCTGTCATGCCTCGTCCTTGAGGGCGAGGACTGGCATCCGGGCGTTGTCGGACTGGTCGCGTCACGCTTAAAGGAACGCTTTAATATTCCAACATTTGTAATTGCTTTTAATGGACAAATTGGAACTGGTTCAGGAAGAAGTTTAAGTGGCGTCGATCTGGGCTCGGCGGTGCGTCGCGCCGTCGATCTAGGATTCGCGGTCAAGGGCGGCGGGCACGCCATGGCCGCCGGCGTAACGCTCGCGCGCGACCGGGTCGACGATTTTCGAGTCTTTCTCAACGAGGCGCTCGAAGCTTCCGTCGAGTCCGCCCGGCGCGAGGACGCGCTCGTCCTCGACGCCGCACTTGCCGGAAGAGGAGTCAGTCTCGATCTGCTGCGACGGGTCGAACGGGCCGGGCCGTTCGGACAGGGCAACCCGGAGCCGCTGTTTGTTCTGCCCGAGCAAGAGATCGCATTCGCGCAGACCGTCGGCGCCGATCACCTTCGCGCCCGGCTGCGCTCGCGCGACGGCGCGACGGTCGACGCGATCGCCTTCCGAGCCGCAAGCTCGCCGCTCGGCGACGCGCTTTTAAGGGGAGACCGCGCCCCACTCCATGTCGCCGCGAAACTGTCGTCCAATATTTTTCGCGGCATCGAGCGGGTCGAGACGCGAATCATCGATCTCGCGCGGATTCAGTGAAGCAGCGACAACTGTGGCGCCCTTGCCACAGTTTGCTCCAATCTCCTTGCACTAACGCAGTCGTGTCGCGAGTGTCGCATTTTGGTCCCAATTGGGCAGCCTCTTGAAGCGAGCGTAACTGCGTTTAACGGCAACTTCATACATCGACGAGAAACTCCGCTGGTCGCACGCGCTAGACAGTCTCATGTCGCGCGAAAAATTGAGGGCGTCAGGCAAAACGCGCCTTTATTGCGGATCGGCGGCGGGCTCAAAGAAATGGTGGCAAGGACCGTCGGGATGCGATCTGTCGTCTTCAAAAATCTTATTTGTGCGCAGCATCGCAACTTTGACCCAAAACGCCTCGCCAGACTTTTGCCTCTGCTCTGTCTCGGCGCGCTCGCCGGCTGTTCTTCGACCGGATCGCACCGGACCGCGGGACTTGGCGGTCTCGGGCAGATCGATCCACGCTACGGCGTGCGTCCCAGTCCTCGGGTGATCGCGGAAGGCGAGGAAGTGCCGAAGGGCGGCGGCGCCTATATGGTCGGCAAGCCCTATAAGATCGCCGGCCGAACCTATTATCCGAGCGAAAAGCCCTATTCAGCGATTGGCACCGCGTCGTGGTACGGTTCGGATTTCCACGGACGCCGCACCGCCAATGGCGAAATCTTTGACCGGGCGTCGATTTCCGCCGCTCATCCGACCATGCCGTTGCCGAGCTATGCGCGGGTCACCAATCTGCGCAACGACCGTTCGATGGTGGTGCGCGTCAATGATCGCGGGCCTTACCATGGCGGTCGCGTGATGGACGTGTCGCAGCGGGTGGCTCAGGCGCTCGATTTCCATGGCGTCGGGACGACGCGGGTCAAGGTCGACTGGATCGGGCGCGCCGATCTCGAAGGGGACGACGACGCCGTGCTGCTGGCGACTTTGCGCGACGACGGCGCGCCCGCGCAGCTCGACGCCTCGCCCTGGACCATGCTGGCCTCGACGAGTGAGTCGCCGGCGCAAACGGCGCGCTATGGCGAAAGGGCCGAGCCAGCGGAAGTCGCGGCGCGCGGCGCATATGGAAACCCTCAGGCTTCCAGCGATCAGGCTCTATCCTATGCCGCCGAGGATAAGCCGGCGCCGCTGCCGCCTTCGCGGGAGCAAGCCGGGATCGACGAAGAGCCGGTCGCGTCAACCCGCAAGGCGCGGATGGCGGTCGCGCCGCTTCCGCCGGTCCGGCCCGCGCATTTTGGCGCCCGACAGGCGTCGTCGCGAGACGCCATCCGGCAGGCGCTGAACTCTTCGGTCAGGACCAACTGACGCGAGCATATCGAGATTGCAATTTTGAGCGCCGCGCGCCATCTTCTCCGCGCTCCGCCGCGCTGCGGCGTCAATTAGGGGAGCGCGCCCTTGCCGAAATTTCCGGTGCGATGCCTGATCCTGTCTTTCCTTGCATTGGCGGGGCTGGGCGCCGATTTCGTCCGCGCCCAAGGCTTTCAGACCAGCGCCCCGAGCGCGATTCTGATCGACGCCGGCACCAACACCGTTCTGTTCGAGAAGGGCGCTGACGACTTCGCCAAGCCCGCCTCGACCGTTAAAATTCTCACTGCGGAGCTGATCTTCCAGGCCCTGGCCGAAGGCAAGCTGAAGCTGGACGACCAATTCACCGTCTCCGAGCACGCCTGGCGCACCGGCGGCGCGCCGGCCGGTGGATCGGCGATGTTCCTGCCGCTCAACAGCAGCGCCCGCGTCGAAGATTTGCTTCGCGGTCTGGTAATCCAATCCGGCAATGACGCGGCGATTACCCTTGCCGAAGGTTTCGCGGGTTCCGAGGAAGGATTCGTGACGCGGATGAACAAGCGCGGCGCCGAACTCGGCCTTGTCAAATCGCGCTTTGGCAATCCCTGGGGCATGGACGGCCCCGACCAGAAGGTGACGGCGCGCGAAATGGCGAAGCTCGCCGCCCATGTCATCAAGACCTATCCGCAGTTCTACGGCTATTTCGGCGAGAAAGAGTTCACCTGGAACAAGATACGCCAGCAGAATCGCAATCCGCTGCTTACCATGAGCATCGGGGCGGACGGGCTGAAGACCGGCAATATCGACAAGGATAGCGGCTATGGTCTGGTCGGTTCCGCGACTCAGGACGGCCGGCGCCTCATCGTCGCCATTTATGGCGCGAAGTCCGCCAAGGAGCGAGCCGAAGAAGCGCGGAAATTGCTGCAATGGGGATTCCGCAACTTCGAAGAGAAGGAACTGTTCAAGGCCGGCGAGCCGGTCGGGCCGGCCCAGGTCTACGGCGGCACCCAGGGGTCCGTGCAGCTGACGGCCAAGGAGGACATCAAGGTGCTATTGCCGCGCGGCGCGAATGAGAGGCTGATGGGCAAGATCGTCTATGAAGGTCCTGTGCTGGCCCCGGTCGAAGCGGGAACGACCGTCGGCCGGCTGGAAATCAAGCGCGGCAATGCGGTGGTGCTGGAACAGCCGCTGCAGACTTCTGAAGCGGTCGAGCAGGGATCGCTGCCGCGGCGGGCCTTCGACGCCATTTACGAATCCGCCGCCGCCGCCATTCACCAGAAACTGTCCGGCAAGAAATGACCTTCCAGGCGACGCCCGAAAGAGGCCGCTTCATCACCTTCGAAGGCGGCGAGGGGGTCGGCAAGTCGACGCAGCTCAAGCGCCTCGCCGATCATCTGCGCGACTGCGGGTTCGAGGTGGTGACGACGCGCGAGCCGGGCGGCACGCCGAAAGCCGAAAGGCTGCGCGATTTCCTTCTGTCGGGGAGGGCCGCGCCGCTCGGTCCGCTCGCCGAGGCGGCGTTGTTTTCCGCGGCGCGCGCCGACCATGTCGAGAAACTTATCGCGCCGGCCCTCAAGCGCGGCGCCTGGGTGCTGTGCGATCGCTTCGCCGATTCGACCAGCGCCTATCAGGGCGCGCGCGGCGGCGTTGACGCCAAGACTCTGGCGTTGCTCGAAAGGGCGACGGTCGGCGAAACCCGGCCCGACCTGACCATCGTGCTCGACTTGCCGGCGCAAGAAGGCCTGGCGCGGGCGGCCTTGCGGCGCGAGGGCGGCGAAACGGCTGACCGCTTCGAGCGCGAGGACTCCTCCTTCCATGAGGAGCTTCGGCAGGTCTTTCTTGCCATCGCCGAAGACGAACCCGAACGCTGCTGCGTCATCGACGCCGCCAGATCGGTCGACGACGTCGCGAGCGCGGTGCGCGCCGTCGTTCACGACCGCTTTCTTGCGCAAGCCGCGCAAGCCGCTCAATGAGCCGCGACGAAGCGAATCCCGAAAGCGACCGCTACGACGACGCCCCGCATCCGCGGGAGACTCTGGCGTTTTTCGGTCATTGGGAGGCCGAGCGCGAACTCCTCGACGCCTACCGTCGCAACAAAATGGCGCAGGCCTGGATCATCGGCGGGCCTGAAGGCGTCGGCAAGGCGACGCTCGCCTGGCGCCTGGCGCGATTCCTCCTCGCCCATCCAGAACCGAGCGCAGCGCCGGTTCAATCCGCCGAAAGTCTGGCGGTGGCGGAAAACCATCCGGCGGCGCGCCGCATCGCCTCGCTGGCGCTCGCCGACATCTTTCTGCTGCGCCGCGCCTGGAACGAGAAGACCAAAAAGCATTTCACCGAAATTCGCATCGAAGAGGTGCGCAAGGTCATCCAGGCCTTCCATCAGGCTTCGGGAACAGGAGGTTGGCGGATCGCCATCGTCGACTGCGCCGACGATCTCAATCGCGCCAGCGCCAACGCGCTCCTGAAGCTCATCGAGGAGCCGCCTGAGCGCTCGTTGTTTTTGCTCGTCGCCCATCAGCCCGGGCGCATCCTGCCGACGATCCGTTCCCGCTGCCGTCGATTGATGCTCGGCGCGCTGCCGCCAGAAGATACGATCGCTGCGGTGAAAAATATTGGGTCCCCCTGGTCGGAGGCGCCGGAGGCGGACCTCATCGTCGCCGCGGCGCGCGCCGAAGGCTCGGTGCGCGAGGCGCTGCGGCTGCTCGGCGCTGACGGCGTCGCCTTCGACGCCGCCGTGCGAAAGCTGTTTCAGCGGCTGCCGCAGGTCGATTGGCTCGGCGCGCATATGCTCGCCGACAAGCTCACCGGCCGCGACAATGAAGCCGCCTATGAGACTTTCATGCGCGCGACGCAGCGGCATCTCGATTCCAGAGTGCGCGAGCTTGCGGGAACCGGCGCCCCGCCAATCAGGCTGGCCGGCTACGCCCGCGCCTGGGACGAGATTCGCGACGCCGCGCGCGAGACCGAAGTGTTCAATTTCGACAAGCGCGCCCTAGTGCTGGGGGTTTTCGAGCGGCTGGCGCGGGCGGAAACAGCTCGTTAAGCATGTCCAAAGCGCGTTACGAGCTTGTACTGTCGCTGTCCGCACTCCCACGAAGAATGAAACGCGGCGCCACCTGCGAAAATAAGCGGGATGAAAGACCAATATGATTTATCGACGGGCGAGCGTGGGAGGTTCTTCTGCGGCGAACCCGAATGTTCTCCCCCTGTCCATTTGGAGCGGGAGGTGAGGGAGTTTTTGCTGTCGCGCGCCGAGGCCAACGGACATTCGCTTGATGAGATCGTTAACCTCAAGCAGGACGCTCGGCGCATTAAGGCAGCGCGTTAACGGTCTGGCTTTCCGCAACAAGCGCGGCCGTGGCGCCAGTCTAAGTCTGACCTTTCCCCACCGCGTCCTCGACAAGCCGCTGAACCGCCGCCGGGTCGCGCGGGAAGCCGGCGCGCATCCATTCGGCCTGCAACAATTTCAGCGCCTCGCCCAGTTCCTTGCCGGGCGCGACGCCGCGGGCGATGAGGTCGGCGCCCTTGATCGGGAAGGCGGGCGTCGGCGTTTCTTCGAGATAGCGCGCCGCTTCGATCCAGTCGGCGGCGTCCACAGATGCGGCGCTTTCCGCTTGCGCCAGCGCCAGCGCGTCGGCGGCCGCGCGCGCGCCGCATAGGAACAGCATCTCGCGCAGATGGGAGGGAGGCGGCGGGGCGTCGCGTCCGTGGAGAGGCGCGAGGCTTCGCGCCGCCGCCGCGAGCCGCGCGAATTCGTCGTTGGAGAGCCTGAGGCGATCGCGCAGCCGTTCGGCGTCTTCGACCGTTAGCACTGCAAAAGCCGCGAGCCGCAACACGGCGTCCGGCGGCTTGCCCATAGCCGCCTCGCGCTCAGCAAGACGCTGCAACCGCGAGGGATAGCCGATGCCGAGGATCACTTCGATGACGCCGGCGTGAGACATGGCGCGCAGAATTTCTGGCGCCCGTCGCGCAAGCATCAGTTTCATCAATTCGGCGCGGATGCGCTCGCGCGACAGGCGCGACAGATTTTCGCGCGCGACGATCGACTCATGCAGGCCGTCGCGATCGAACCGCCCTTCGCCATGCGAGGCGTTGAAGCGAAAGAAGCGCAGGATGCGCAGATAGTCCTCGCGAATGCGCGTCGCGGCGTCGCCGATGAAACGGACACGCCGCGTCTCGATATCGGCAAGTCCGCCCGTGTAATCGTGAATCTCGCCATCGGGAGAGAGCGACAGCGCATTGATGGTGAAGTCGCGCCGCTTGGCGTCCTGTTCGAAATCGCCGCCAAAGCGCACCTTGGCGAAACGCCCGTCGGTCTCGACGTCTTCGCGAAGAGTCGTAACTTCATAGGGCGTTCCGGCGACGACGACGGTCACGGTGCCATGCTCGATCCCCGTCGGCACGCCTTTGAGGCCCGCATCGCGCGCCGCCGCGAGGACCTCGTCGGGCAGCGCCGTCGTGGCGAGATCGATCTCGTGGGGCGGCAGTCCCAGCAAAGCGTCGCGCACGGCGCCGCCGACAACCCTCGTCTCCGCGCCGGTCCTGGCGAGCGCCGCGAAAATTGTCGCTAAACGCGGATCGTCGAGAAGTCTTAGCGCCGCCGTCATTCGAAACGGCCCGGTTTCAATTTTCCGTTCTCGATGTGGGCCGGCACATAGGCGCCCTGATTCAGCCGGGTAAGGCCGATCGCGACCACGCCGGCGATGGCGACGAGGAGGCCCGCGATGGTCAGCAGCGAGACGATCCTGCCATGCCAGAGTTCGCGCACGAAGGGCCAGCGCCGTTGCAGCGCATGGAAAAGCGCATAGGCGACGAAAGGCGTGAGGAAGAGCAGGGCGGTTTCGACGATTGCGCGCCACATCAGCGAGAGCGCCTTTCAGAATGGGTGCCGGCGACAGAATATACATGGCGCGGGTCAGAGGGCGGTTTAATGCGGAACGCATGAACAAACTGTCACGTGCAAATCCTTGCGCAAGCGGCAAAATATCCGCCAATGCGCCGGTCGCGCTTGAATTGCGGCGCCGGAGGGCTAAAGTTTATCGCTGGCCGTCAATCCGCCCGCTTCGCCTTTAAAATCCGCACGAAGCCACGACGCGCCCGATCCTCCTCATCGACAGGCCGCCAGAGCAAGGCTGACATGACCTCACTCGACACCAAAACGACTTCGCTCGAATCGGCCGTCGTTCAGTCCGCCGAACGCGCGCTGGACCATATCGGACGCGCCCGCGCCGCGATCGGCGCCGTCATCTTCGGTCAGGACGAAGTCGTCGAGCAGGCGCTGGTGACGATACTCGCCGGCGGCCACGGCCTGCTGGTCGGCGTGCCCGGCCTCGCCAAGACCAAGCTTGTCGAGACGCTTGGCCGCGTCCTCGGCCTCGCCGAGCAGCGGGTGCAGTTCACGCCCGACCTTCTGCCCGCGGACATTCTCGGCTCCGAGGTGCTCGAAGAAGGCGCCGACCGTTCGCGGTCGTTCCGCTTCATCCGGGGACCGATCTTCACCCAGCTGTTGATGGCCGACGAAATCAACCGAGCCTCGCCGCGCACGCAATCCGCGCTGCTGCAGGCGATGCAGGAGCACCATGTCAGCGTCGCCGGCAAGCGCCACGATCTGCCGCGGCCCTTCCATGTCCTGGCGACACAAAATCCGTTGGAGCAGGAGGGCACCTATCCGCTGCCCGAGGCGCAGCTCGACCGCTTTCTGATGCAGATCGACGTGCATTATCCCGACCGCGCCAGCGAGCGGCGCGTGCTGTTGGAGACCACCGGCGAGACGATCGCCGAAGCGAGCCAGGCGCTCGACGCCGACGAGCTGATGGCGACGCAGCGGCTCGTGCGCCGGCTGCCGATCGGCGAGCAGGTCGTCGACGCGATCCTCGATCTCGTTCGCGCCGCACGCCCCGACGAGGGCGATCCGGCGATCGCGCCGCATGTCGCCTGGGGTCCGGGGCCGCGCGCCGCTCAGGCGCTGATGCTGGCGACTCGCGCCAGGGCGCTCGTCACCGGACGCCTTGCGCCTTCGATCGACGACGTGGCGAAACTCGCCGCGCCAGTGCTGCGCCACCGCATGGCGCTCAATTTCGCCGCGCGCCGCGAAATGACCGTTTCCGACGTCATCGAAACGCTCGTGACGCGGATCGGGTGACGCGTCTTGGACCTGATTCGCCGTCAGACAGAAAAGCTGACAATGTTCGCTGACGTCGCCACCCGCGCCTATGATCCCGCGCGGCGCAAGTCTGCGGACGGCGCCGCGGCGGCCGATCTTGCGAGCCGAATGCCGCGGCTCGTGGCCCGCGCTCGCGAAATCGCGGCGAGCCTCGCTTATGGCGTTCACGGCCGCAAGCGCGCCGGCGTCGGAGAAACGTTCTGGCAGTATCGGCCGTTCACTTCGGGCGAGGCGGCGCATCGCATCGACTGGCGCCGCTCGGCGCGGGGCGATCAGCTCTATGTGCGCGAGCGTGAATGGGAGGCGGCGCACGACTATTTCCTGTGGATGGATTGTTCGCCCTCGATGGCCTTCGGCTCCTCCCTCGCCAAGGACGACAAGCTGTCGCGCGCCGTCACCCTCGGGTTGGCGCTCGCCGACGTTCTCGTTCGCGGCGGCGAGCGGGCGGCGGCGCTCGGCCTGACGGCGCCGGTTTCGGCGCGCGACGTGATCGACCGGCTCGCCCGCGCGCTCTCCGACGATGCGATCGAGACGGGGCGCGACGATCTTCCGCCACAGGCGCCGATGCGCCCGCGCGCAAGGGTCGTGCTGATCTCCGACTTTCTTGTCGAACCCGACGCGCTTGCCGCCCGGCTGCGGCACTTCGCGGACGCCGGCGCGTCAGGGGCGATCCTGATGGTGACCGATCCCAGCGAAGAGACGCTGCCCTTCTCCGGCGAGACCATTTTTCTCGACACCGACGGCGGACCCGCCTTCCACGCCGGCGATGCGCGCGGCCTGCGCGCGGCCTATGCACGGCGGTTCGAGGCGCATCGCGAGGCTGTGCGCCGCGCGGCGCAGCGCGTCGGCTTCATGTTCCTGCAGCATCGCACCGACAGGCCGGCGGCGGAGGCGGCCCTGGCGCTCGCGATGGGATTGCTCGGCGCGGACAGCGTCGGCTACGAGGCGCGGCGCTGATGCTGTCCTTCGCCGCGCCGCTTACTCTGTTCGGACTCCTTGGCCTTCCGCTCATCTATTGGCTGCTGCGGGTGACGCCGCCGCGCCCGCGCGAAATCGTCTTTCCGCCGACGAAAATCCTGCGCGAACTCAAGCCCGACGAAGAGACGCCGGCCAAGACACCGTGGTGGCTAATGGCGCTGCGCCTCGCGCTCGCAGCAGCGTTGATCTTCGCGATGGCGGGGCCGGTCTGGGCGCCGAGCGGAATCGTCGCGACCTCGGCGCCGACGCTGATCGTGATCGACGACGGCTGGCCGGCGGCGCCGACATGGGAGCGCCGCGTTAAGGGCGCCGCGTCGATCATCGAGTCGGCCGCGCGCGCCGGCGGCCCCGTGGCCGTCGCGCTCGCCTCGGAGACCGCCGCGCCCATTCCGGGAGACGGATCGCGCGCGATGGAGAAACTGCGCTCAGTGCGGCCCAAGCCCTATCTCCCCGAGCGCAAGGCGATCGGCGAAGGGGTCCGGGCTTTTGTGCGCACGCATCCGGCTGCACGGCTCGTCTGGATCAGCGACGGCGTCGCGCAGGGCGATGCGTCGGGTTTCGCGCGCGCATTAAATGAGTCCGGCGCGAACAGCGTCGAGGTCTATGTCGAAAATCATGCGCCGCGGGCGCTTGCCGCGCCGACCAACGACGCCGCGGCGCTCAGCGTCGATGTGCTGCGAACCGGCGATGATGCGTCGGCGGTCATCGACGCCCTCGACGTCAAAGGCCGCACGATCGGCCGCGCAACGACGGATTTCAACGGCGCATCGCGCGTTCGCGCGAAAATCGAATTGCCGGTCGAACTGCGCAACGAAGCGAGCCACCTGCGCATTGAAGGCGAGAACTCCGCCGGCGCCGTCGCGCTGCTCGACGCTCGCTCAAAGGTGAGGCGCGTCGCACTGGTCGGCGGCGAAAGCGCAGATCAAGCACAGCCGCTGCTCTCGCCGCTCTATTACCTCGAAAAAGCGCTCGCGCCCTTCGCCCAGGTGCGTACCGCGCGGCCGGGCGCCGTCGATCCGGTTGAGGCGCTGCTCGCCGAAAATCCCAACATCATGGTCCTCGCCGATGTCGGACTCGCGCCCGGCGAAACCTTCGACGCTTTGTCGCGCTTCGTCGAAGAAGGCGGCACGCTGGTGCGTTTCGCCGGGCCACGCCTCGCCAACGCCGACGATGATCTGCTGCCGGTGCGCCTGCGCCGCAATGGCCGCGTTCTCGGCGGCGCCATGTCCTGGGAAGAACCCAAGTCATTAGCCGAGTTCGAGGCGACGAGTCCCTTCTTCGGGCTGCCCGCATCGAAAGACGTGACTGTCCAGCGGCAGGTTCTCGCCGAGCCCGATCCCGGACTCGCCGACAAGACCTGGGCGCGCCTTTCCGACGGCACGCCGCTCGTCACGGCGGAGCGGCGCGGCAAGGGGCTCATCGTGCTGTGTCACGTCAACGCCGACGCGAATTGGTCGAATCTGCCGATCTCGGGACTGTTCGTCGACATGCTGAAACGGATCAGCGCCATGGCGGGGGAATCGGCGCCTGCGGGCGGCGAACGACCCGATTCTGTCGCCGATCAGTCGGCCCTGGCGCCGATGCGGCTTCTCGACGGATTTGGCGCGCTCGGCGCGCCCGGGCCGACGGCGCAAAGCATTCCGCCGGGCTTCGAGGGGCCGGCGAGCGCCGAACATCCTCCGGGACTCTACGGCGCGGGAGAGAATTTCGTCGCCTTGCAGACGTTGCGCCCTGCGGATGAAGTCAGCGCTTTCGATTTCGCCGGCGCCGGCCTGAGCGCGAGCGCCTTGCAATCCGGCGCGCAGCTCGATCTGCGCGGGCCGCTCCTGCTCTTCGCGCTCATCGCCTTCGTCGCTGACGCGCTGATCGCGATGGCGTTTGGCGGCAAGTTCCGGCTGCGGCCCTTCGGCGCCGCGACCGCCGCGATGCTGGCGTTGCTCTGCGCGACGACGACGATGGATGACGTGCGCGCCGAGCCCGCGCCGAAAGCAGCCGCCGCCCAGCGTGACAAGGAAGCCGCGCTGATGACGCGCCTCGCCTATGTGATTTCTGGCGACTCCCGCGTCGACGAAACATCGCGACTGGGCCTTGAGGCGCTGACGCAGGCGCTCAACTCGCGCACGTCGTTTTCGCCGGGAGAGCCGGTCGGCGTCGATCCGGCGAAGGACGAACTCGCCTTCTATCCCATGCTCTATTGGCCGATCGTCGCCAGCGCGCCGCAGCCCTCCGCCAAGACGGCGGCGAGAGTCGCGGCCTATATGAAGCAGGGCGGAACGGTGGTCTTCGATACGCGCGACGCGCTCTCGCAGCGCGTCGGCAGCGCGCCGACGCCGGAGACGCAATGGCTGCGCGATCTGACGAGGGGCCTCGACATTCCGCCGCTCGAAGCGACGCCGCGCGATCACGTCATCACCAAGACCTTCTATCTGCTCGACGGATTCGTCGGCCGCTACGCCAATGGCGAGACCTGGGTCGAGGCGCTGCCGCCCGAGCCCAAGGATCAGGCGGCGCGTCCGGTGCGCGCCACCGACAGCGTCTCGGCGATCGTCATCACCTCGAATGATCTTGCCGCCGCCTGGGCGCATGACAAGCGCGGCCAGCCGCTGTTTCCCTTGACGCCCGGCGGCGCGCGTCAGCGCGAATTCGCGATCCGCGGCGGCATCAATCTCGTGATGTATACGCTGACCGGCAATTATAAGTCCGACCAGGTGCATGTGCGTGATCTGCTGGAAAGGCTCGGGCAGTGAGCGGCGTCGAGATTTCACGAGCGCGTTCCGCGGATGCCCGCGAAAAGAGCGGGCATGACGGCGCGGAATTGGGCCTGCGCATATGAGCGATCTCGCGCTCGCCTTTTCGCCGCTCATTCCATGGCCGGCGCTGATCATCTTCGCCGCGCTCGGCGCCGGCGCTCTGGCGCTGATGGCGGTACGAGGCCAGCGCGGCGCGGCGGTCCGCGCGCTTGCGCTTGCCCTGCTGCTCGCCGCGCTCGCCGATCCATCGCTGGTGCGCGAAAAACGCGATCCGCAAAAGAGCGTCGTCGCCGTCGTGATCGACAAGAGCGACAGTCAGAAATTCGGCGCGAGAGAAGCGCAGACCGATGAAGCCCGCAAGGCGCTCGACGCGGCTCTGGAAAAATTCGGCGATGTCGAGACGCGCGCCATCAGCGTCTCCAACGACGCTTCCGGCAATGACGGCACCAAGCTTTTCGGCGCGCTTGCCGAAGCCTTGAAGGATGTTCCGCCGGAGCGCGTCGGCGGCGCCATCCTGCTCACCGACGGCGTCGTTCACGACATTCCCGCCAAGGCCGAAGCGCTCGGCTTCAAGGCGCCCGTGCATGCGCTGGTGACCGGACATCATGGCGAGCGCGACCGCCGCATCGAACTGGTCGAGGCGCCGCGTTTCGGCATTGTCGGCAAGGATCAGATCATCCGCGCCCGAATCGTCGATCTCGGCGGCGACGGCAAGCGCATCCCCATCTCGGTGCGTCGCGACGGCGAGGCGCTGCCGACCTTCAGCCCGTCGCCCGGCGACATCGTCAGCATTCCGGTGCGCATCGAACATGGCGGGCCAAATGTCGTCGAGCTTGAAATTCCTTCGGCGCCCGGTGAGCTGACGCCGCTCGACAATAAGGCGGTGCTGTCGATCGAAGGCGTGCGCGATCGGCTCAAAGTGCTGCTTGTGTCGGGCGAGCCGCATCCCGGCGAGCGGAGCTGGCGCAATCTCCTGCGCGCCGACGCCAATGTCGAACTGGTTCATTTCACCATTCTGCGGCCGCCGGAAAAGCTCGACATTACGCCCGCGAGCGAATTGTCGCTGATCGCCTTTCCGACCGCCGATCTCTTCGGCCGCAAGATCAATGAATTCGATCTCATCATCTTTGATCGCTATTCGAGCCAGACGACTCTGCCCTCGATCTATTTCGAGAATATCGCCAATTATGTCGAGAACGGCGGCGCCTTTCTCGCGGCGGTCGGGCCCGATTACGCGACGCTGCGCGGGCTCTATTACTCGCCGCTCGAAGATATCCTGCCGGCCCGGCCAGACGGCGCGCTGATCGAACAGGCGTTTCGCGCCCGCGTCAGCAAGGACGGCGCGAAACATCCCGTTACGCGCGGCCTCGCGGGCGCGAAATCAGAGCCGCCAAATTGGGGCGAATGGTTCAGGCAGGTCGACGCCAATGTGGTGAAGGGCGATTCGATCATGTCGGGCGTGGGCGACAAGCCGCTGCTGGTGCTGTCGCATGAGGGCAAGGGCAGGGTGGCGCTGCTGCTCTCCGACCAGATCTGGCTCTGGGCGCGGGGCTTCGAGGGGGGCGGTCCGCATGTCGATCTGATGCGCCGGCTCGCCCATTGGCTGATGAAGGAGCCCGATCTCGAAGAGGAGGCGCTGCGCGCGACGGCGCATGGTCGCGAAGTGAGCGTCGAGCGGCAGACGATGAAGGAGAATCCAGCGCCGGTGATGGCGACGGCGCCGTCGGGCGCGCGCGAGGAAATCGCCGTCGCGCAGAGCGAGCCGGGACTGTGGCGGGCGCGGTTCGACGCGAAGGAGATGGGCCTGTGGCGCTTCGAGAGCGAGGGTCTGGCGGCGCTCGTCAATGTCGGCCCGCCCAATCCGCGCGAGTTCCGCGAAGTCGCGTCGACCACGGAAAAGCTGCAGCCGCTCATGGAAGCGACAGGCGGCACGGCGCGACGGCTTTCGAACGGCGCCGCCGACACTGTCTCGATGCCGCGCGTCGTGGAGCTGCGCGACGCCAATCGTTACGGCGGCACGGATTGGATTGGCGTCAGGCAGACCGGCGCCTCGACGCTGGTCGGCGTCGAAATCGCGCCGCTGGGTCTTGGGCTCTGGGCGATGCTGGCGCTTGTCGGCGCCGTTGTGGCGGCGTGGGCGTGGGAGGGGAAGAGGTAGGAGACGCCGAAATTGAGTCCGCTCCGCTTTGATCGTGATAAAGTGCCATCATGAATCAACATCCGGCGACATCTTTCATCCCTGAACCGCGGGCCTTGGTTGGCACGTGTCGCCGCTTTGGTCCATTCGGGCCGGCCTATGAGATCATTGGCGTCGGCAAGGAAGAGCCCTTGGGCGATCGCTGGATGCAAATTCGCGTGCTCGAATCCGGCGAAGTCGTCGATTACAAGTTTAGTGATATTCTCGACGATCCGAAGGAACGTTGATGTTTGCCATCGCGTTCGATTTGGTCGTCAACGAAACGCAAATCCATCATCCAAAAGGCGTCGCGCAGGCCTATTCGGACATTCGCGACACGCTCTCCAAGTTCGAATTCGACTGGGTGCAAGGCAGCCTCTACGTTAGCAAGAATGAAGATTTGGCCAAGCTTTTCTCCGCGATCATGGCCCTACGGAACCTGCATTGGTTTCCACATGCGGTGCGCGACATACGCGCCTTTCGCGTCGAGCAATGGTCCGACTTTACGCAGTTGGTGAAGGGCGCTCCGGGCAATGCAGCGCCGTGACCCCCAATGCGCTCGCCTTTGGTGAGCGACCCTCGCGCAAGGGGGAGGTAGGACGCGGCTTGTCCTGCTAATCTCCGCGATCTAGGAGATTCGCCTTGCCCACCTATCGCTCAATCGGCCTCATGTCCGGCACGTCGATGGACGGCGTCGACGTCGCGCTCATTGAAACCGACGGCGACGCCGCCGTCGCCTTCGGGCCGACGGGACATTACCCCTATAATGACGCCGACCGCGCGCTGCTACGCAACGCCCTCGCCGAAGCCGCGACGCTGGAGGATCGCGACGCTCGGCCGGGCGTGCTCGCCTTCGCCGAGCGCATGGTGACGGATCGACACGCCGAGGCCGTCGAGACGCTGATCAGCGACAATGCGATCGACCTGGCAAGCGTCGATGTCGTCGGCTTTCATGGCCAGACAGTGCTGCATCGTCCCAAGCGGGGGCTCACCATTCAGATCGGCGACGGGCCGGCGCTCGCCGCCCGTCTCGGCATTGACGTCGCCTATGACTTCCGCGCCGCCGACATCGCCGCCGGCGGGGAGGGCGCGCCGATCGTGCCGGTGTTTCATCGCGCGCTGGTTATCGCCGGCGGCATGAAGGGCGAAGTGGCGCTCTTGAACATCGGCGGCGTCGCCAATGTCACCTATGTCGCCGATGGCGAGGCGCCGATCGCCTGCGACACAGGGCCGGGCAATGCGCTGATCGACGATCTGATGCTCCAGCGCACCGGCGCGCCGATCGACCGGCACGGCCATATGGCGGCGCGCGGGCGCGTCAACGAAGCGACGCTGCTCAAAATGCTGGCGCATCCCTTTTTCGATGAGCCGCCGCCGAAATCGCTCGACCGCAACGCCTTCGCGCTCGACGCCATCGCCAAGCTCTCGACCGAGGACGCCGCGGCGACGCTGACCGCCTTTACCGCGGCCTCGGTGCTGCGGCTGTTTCCGCATCTGCCGACCCAGCCGCAATTGCTCATCGTCTGCGGCGGCGGCGCGCGCAATCCGATCCTGGTGCGCGAACTCGTGATGCGCCTGCCGTGCAAGGTGACGACGGCGAACGCGGTCGGCTGGTCGGCGGATTCGATGGAAGCGCAGGCCTTCGCCTATCTCGCCACGCGGCTGCTCGAAGGGCTGCCGATCACCTTCCCGACGACGACCGGCGCGCCGCAAGCCATGCCCGGCGGCGTGCTGGCGCGGGCGGCAGGATCATCTGTCATTCCCGGCAGGCCGCAGGCCTGACCGGGAATCCAGAAAAAAATCAGCATGCTTGCTGGATTTCCGATCGCGCGTCGCGCGTCGGGAATGACAATGACGCCTCAATCTCCCCGCGCGGGAATGGCGATGCGCGGCGGATTGCCGAGACGCCGGTCGAGATAGGCGTCGACATGGGCGATCAGCGGCTCGACCCGCTCTTCGAAGAAATGGTTTGCGCCTTCGACCACCGCATGTTCGATGACGATGCCCTTCTGCGTCTTGAGCTTTTCGATCAGTCCCGTCACTTCCTTGAGCGGCGCGACCCGGTCCTGATCGCCATGAATGAAGAGTCCCGAAGACGGGCAGGGCGCCAGAAACGAGAAGTCGAAACGGTTCGCCGGCGGCGCGACCGAGATGAAGCCCTCGATCTCGGGACGGCGCATCAGCAGCTGCATGCCGATCCAGGCGCCAAAAGAGACGCCGGCGATCCAGCAGGCGCGCGCTTCCGGATTGACCGACTGCGCCCAGTCGAGCGCCGCCGCCGCGTCGGACAATTCGCCCAGGCCGTGATCGAAGGCGCCCTGCGATCTTCCGACCCCGCGGAAATTGAAGCGCAGCACGGAAAAGCCACGCTCGGCAAAGGAGTAGTAGAGATGATAGACGATCTGATTATTCATCGTGCCGCCGAACTGGGGATGCGGGTGCAGCACGATCGCGATCGGCGCGCCGCGCGTGGCGGACTGATGGAAGCGGCCTTCGAGCCTGCCGGCCGGACCGGTGAAGATAACCTCGGGCATTCATGATCCCTTGCGAAACGGGCAAGCGCGCCTTCTACCATGCGGCCCGCAGTCAAATGCAAGGAAATTCGGCGGCTGAGGCCTCGCCTCACGCCGCGCGGGCGATCCCCAGCCCCCGGAAGATGGCGCAGCGCTGGAAAACCGGAAGGCTCGGCGGAAGGTTCTTCTGGTGGCAGAATTTCGCCGCGAGTTTGGCGAGGCCTTTGATGTCGCGGCCGGTCGCTTCGGGAAAGGTCGCGACCAGACGATCGATCAGCGCATCGTCCAAGGCAAGATCGAACTGCCCGGCCATGACGCGCCAGATGCGCCGGCGCGCGTCATCGTCGGGCGGCGCATAGCGGATGAGCGCGATGCAGCGTGAGACGATCGCCTCGTCGATATCGTCGACGCGATTGGTGGTGAGAAACAGCAGTCCGTTGAAATATTCGAGGACGCGCAGGAAGACGCCGACGACGGCGTTCATCGCGATATTGTCGTCGCGGCGCTTGATGTAAACGTCGGCTTCGTCGATCAGCATCACCGCGCCCCAGCGCTGCGCGCGGGTAAGAATGTCCTTCAGCGCGGTCTCCATCGTCGCGACATTGAGCCCGAGCTGGCCGGAATGCACGCGATAGAGCGGACGCTGGATGATCTCGGAATAGACTTCGGCGGTCAGCGTCTTGCCGACGCCGGGCGGGCCGGCGCAGAGCACCGTCGTGCCGCCGGATTTGCCCTGGACGACGTCGTCCATCAGCACATCCATCTCGGCGGTCAGAATGTCGATGAGATCGGTTTGCTCCTCGGGCAGAACCAGCTTTTCCCTCAGCTGCGGCTGATAGCGATACGGCTGCATCTCGTCGACATGCACCCAGACGTAATGATGCAGATCGAGGTGGAACATGAAGACGTAAGGATGCACCGGAATTTGCGTGAACAGACCTCCGGGTGTCAGCGCCTTGAGTTCGGCGATCTCGTCCTCGGCGGCGAAGCGATTGCTCTTGCCGGCCTTGCGCAGAAAATGGCCGAGAATGTCGCCGGGCGCCTCAAGCGTCAGGCTGCGCCCGGTGAGAATGCTTTCGTCATTGACAAGACGCGCCTCCGAGCCATTGCTCGACAGCACGATGAGGTCCTTGCGCGACCAGTCGGTGTCGCGGTGGGTGGAGGTTGGGTCTTCGGCATGAAAGCCGATGCCTTTCGCCGAAAATTGCGCGCCGTAGCGTCCGCGCCAGTCGAAATAGGTCTCGCTGGAGGCGTCGAAGGAGTCGATCAGCGCCGGCGTTTCCCGTACGAAGCCGCGCGCCGCCAGGATTTCGCCGATGGTGCGGCCGGCGATGTCCGAACTCATGATCCGAACCAGGTTCGACTGCAGCGTTCCCTTGGCGTTGGCCTTCAGTTCGATGAGGATTTTTCCCGCTTCGTCATTGGAGGACGGAACATAGTCGAAACGGGTGATGACATAGGGCAGGGGTTTCGACGTGACATTGGCGGTGAAAATCCAGCCGCGGATCGCGTCGGTCGTCAGATAGCGCACCAGCGCCGGCAGCACTTCCTCAAGGTCCTCGGCGGCGAAGCGCGCGCTCTTGGCCTCCATCGCCGCGCGCAAGGTGGCGAGCTGCGCGGCCCTGGCGCGAAGATCGGGTCCGGCGTCTCGATAGATCGCGCCGAGAAAATCGAGCTCTTCAGCGCTGAAATTGGAGAGATCAGCCTCGACGCGGTCGGAAAAGCGCAGCTGCGCCGACAGGCAAGCATGGGCCGGAAAGCGCGCGACGAGCGCCTCCACATGGGGCTTGTCGATCTCGATGTGCATGAATCGCCTTTTCAGGGGGGAGCCGAATGCACACCACATACAAGAAACGCGCCGGGGACGACGCCGTCTGCTAGAATGGCCGCACCATGACGAGGCGCGCCTATCTCGACCATAACGCAACCTCGCCGTTGCGCCCGCCGGCGCGGGCGGCGATGCTCGATGCGCTGGAGAGGCTGGGCAATCCCTCCTCGGTCCACGCCGAGGGACGGGCGGCCAAGGCGCTGCTCGAAGACTCCCGGGCCGCCGTCGCCCGAGCGATCGGCGGACCTCGGCGCGGCGTCGTCTTTACCAGCGGCGCGACCGAGGCCGCGAGCCTCGCGCTGTCGCCTTGGCTTCGCCGACAGGGCGATGAGTCGCCGATCGACGTCCTGCTGATCGGCGCCGGAGAACATCTCTGCGTCATGCAGGGCCATCGCTTTCCGCGCGATTCGGTGGAAACCATTCCGCTGAACCGGGAAGGCGCGATCTCGCTTCAAGCGCTGGAGGCGGCGCTGACGCGGCGTTCCGGCGCGCGCGCAATGCTGGCGCTGCAGGCCGTCAATAACGAGACAGGCGTCATTCAGCCGGTCGCCGAAGCGGCGGCGCTGGTTCACGCGGCGAAGGGCGTCGTCGTCTGCGACGCCGTGCAGTCCATCGGCCGGCTCGAGACGACATTCGCGACGACAGACGCGGACATATTGTTCTGTTCCTCACATAAGCTCGGCGGCCCGATGGGCGTCGGCGCGCTCGCCTTTCGCGACGAGAGTCTGCATCTCGACGCGCCGATGCTGCGCGGCGGCGGCCAGGAGTTCGGACGCCGGGCGGGGACCGAGAATGTCGCGGGAATCGCCGGTTTCGCCGCGGCTTTGAGCGCGGCGATCGCCGAGTTGGCCAGCGAGGGAGCGCGGCTCGCCGAGTTGCGCGACGGGCTGGAGCGGCAAGTCTTGAAAATCGCGCCCGATACCCGAATCTACGGTTTGGGGGCGCCGCGCGCGCCAAACGCCAGCGCTTTCGCGATTCCCGGACTCGCGCCACGCACCATGCTGATGGCGCTCGATCTGGAGAATGTCGCGCTTTCCGCAGGATCGGCCTGTTCATCTGGCAAGATGATGGAATCCCATGTGCTTGTGGCGATGGGCGCGCCGGAAAAGGAGGCGCTGAGAGCCAGTTTCGGTTGGTCTTCGACGCAAGAGGATGTAGAACAATTTGGAAAGGTTCTTGCACGTGTCGTGGACCGCATGAGGTCGCGACATTCCGCCGCCTAGACGACGCCAAAATGTGGCTGGGCGGCGGCGGAACGATCGGCCGGCGGGCCTTGAACCCGTCGTGACGAGGAGAAAGAAAAATGGCGGCTCGTCAGGAGACCGTTGCGCGCGTCGAGTCGATCGACGTCGACGCCTATAAGTACGGGTTTTCGACCGACATCGAATCGGAAAAGGCCCCCAAGGGGCTGAATGAAGACATCGTCCGTTTCATCTCGGCCAAGAAGAACGAGCCGCAGTGGCTCGCCGACTGGCGTCTGGAGGCCTACCAGCGCTGGCTGACCATGCCCGAACCGCGCTGGGCGCGGGTGCATTATCCACGCATCGATTTCCAGGATCTCTACTATTACGCCGCGCCGAAATCGACGTCGGGTCCGAAAACGCTCGACGAGGTCGATCCGGAATTGCTGCGCACCTATGAGAAGCTCGGCATTCCGCTGCGCGAGCAGGAAATACTCGCCGGCGTCGAAACCCGCAAAGTGGCGGTCGACGCGGTGTTCGATTCGGT
>Ga0233425_10004551_pt1 | contig 23079 bp, 13 predicted proteins | sample Watercolumn_Towu_2_FD_181712 | JGI IMG/M metagenome (GOLD analysis project Ga0233425, IMG submission 181712) | Freshwater microbial communities from Lake Towuti, South Sulawesi, Indonesia - Watercolumn_Towuti2014_140_MG | ecosystem: Environmental > Aquatic > Freshwater > Lake | place... | reverse complement strand
CGGGGCAGGCCCCCTGGCTGCGGCTGGCCGTCGCCGCAGGGGCGGGACCCGGCATCTCCGGTGGAGTCGGGCTCAGCCGGTCCAGGGGGCTCCCCTCCGGTCCGGCATGCTCGCCTGCGGGGCAGGCCCCCTGGCTGCGGCTGGCCGTCGCCGCAACGGCTGGAGCGGCGTAGAGGAGGGGGAAGAGGGCGCGGGCGTAGCGGCCCCGCACGAGGTAGTAGTCGGGCCGGGAGCGGACGCGGGTGATTTCGGCCTGGCGCGCATCCGGGATCCGGAGCAGCGACGACGTGAGGCCGGACACGGTCTTGAGCCCGAGCTTCAGGTGCAGCAGGTCCACCAGCGCCAGCTTGTAGGCCCGGTTCTGGAGGAACGTCACCGCGACGAAGAGGACGGAGCCGGCCAGCCCCGGAAGTGCGAACCACGCCGCGGACGAGGGGCTTCCAGCGGCCATGAGCAGCAGGCCCGACGCGATGGACGCTACCGGCATCACGACGCCGAAGACGGCCATGCGCGCGTGGGGCCGGGCGTAGTCCGCCATGGCCCCGTAGATCATCGCGGAGAAGGGCGTCTTGAGCAGCGACTTGAGCTCCTCCCGCACGAACTTGGACAGCACCACGGTGGGAAGCCCCGGCAGGAAGAGCAGCGCGGCAAAGGACAGGAGCACGACCACGGAGTAGGACATGTTGACCCGGGTCGGGGCCAGCGCCTTGGTCATGCGCGCGGACAGCAGGAACTGGAGCACGAACACCACCGCGTTGGACACCAGCACGTACCATCCCCAGAAATGGCGGATCTCGCCCGCGCTCCCGTACAGGTCCGCCAGCACCTGCCCGTAGGTGACCTCGAGGTCTGCGCGCACGAAGATGAGCACGGTGCTGGCCAGGGCCATGGTGCGCACGATGGATGCGGTGCGGACGTACCTCCACGGCGACGGACGGGCCACGTCATCGTCTTCCGCCCGGGCCGCGATGCGCATGCGCGGCGACTCGGCAAGCAGCTTCGAGCTGACCCGCGTCAGCACGAGGGCAGCGGCCAGCAGGGCCGCGGGCAGCAGGAACAGTGACAGGGGACTTGCCGTGGCCGGGAGCGCGACGAGCAGCAGCCCCGCGGGCACCGCGGCCAGCGGCTCAGCGCTGTGCACGAAGGGGAACGCGGTGGAGGACTCGCGCACGGTGAAGAAGTCCACGAGGTACACGCCCCAGTGCAGCGTCACCAGGTTGAACGCCACCCGCTCCAGCGCAAACGACAGCCGCAGCATCGAGTCGTCCGCGGTGGACAGCGACGTGGCCAGCAGCCCCAGGGCCGCCGCGTACCCCAGCGACGTGAGCACCATGAGCCGGCCGTAGCTCAGCCGCCTGAACAGGAAGAAATAGAGCCCCGCTGCCGCGATGCGCAGCACGCCTTCCAGCACGATGACCAGCGCCAGGTCGCGGCCGCCCAGCCGTTCGAGGTAGATCGACACCACGATGCCGCGGGTCAGCTCGAAGGCCGCAGTCAGTGCGAACAGCAGCCCCCACAGTGACAGCGCCCGCCGCCACTGGGCCGGCTCCAAACCGACGAGTCTCCAGAGGCCCACGTCACCCCCGCGTGTCAAACCATGTACTCGTGCTCCGGGTCGCCCACGGTCAGCACCCGGCCCAACTCCAGGGACTCCACCTGCCGCAGCACCTCCTCGCCCCGGTAGCCGAACGGGACGTGCCGGAAGTTGCGGTGGAACACCCGGGCAGACCTTCCCTTGCCCGTGGACAGCTCGAAGACCCGGCCCGCGGGAATCTGGCTCACCGCTTCCAGCCTCTTCAAGCCGGGCAGGGTGTAACCGCCGCCGTGCGGCAGGATGTTCGCGTGAGCGACCCGGTCGTACAGCCCCAGCTGCCGGGCCCACGGGCCGATGCCCGTCCTCTCCAGCACGTGGGGGGCCAGGTTCGGCAGCATCTCCACGATGGGGACCGGAAGGTCCGCACGCAGCGCAAGGGGCACCGGCACGCCGGGCGCCTGTGCGATGCAGCCCAGCACGATGTCGTTGGGGGCCAGCAGCCCCTGGTGCGTGGTGTTGGAGACCTCCTCCACGCCCGGAAACAGCGCGTCTGCAATGAGCTTCCGCCGCTGCCGCGAATGCGCTTCCGCTGCCCGGTACCCGTCCCAGTACTCGGCCAGGCCCGCTCCCCGCACGATGGTGACGGGGCCCAGCGGCGTATCCACGGTCTCAGCCAGCTGACGCAGCCTCGGGGACGCGTCCACGTACAACCCCGGGCCGTGTGGGCCCGGCCCCCTCAACTCCGGGCCGGAGCCGTGCACCATGACGGCCGCAGTCCGGTTCCGGATCGGGTCGCGCAAGCGCAGCACGCTGATGAAGTGGTTGCTGTTGCCGAAGTCCCACGTCAGCGCGGTGCCGCTTACCTCGGGACGCTGAGACTGGAGGCGCCGGATCCCCTCCAGCACCGCGTCGGGGCCCGGCGTGTCGGCAACCACCCCGAAGTAGATCCCGCAGCAGTTGGACTTGACCGAGAGCACCGCGAAGTCGCCGCTGTACCGGATGCGCCCGCCGTACGAAAACCCGGACTCCCACCGTTCGACGTTGCGCGTGATCGTGGCGTCCGGCGCGCCCACGAAGCACGCATCCGGAGGCAGCCCCATGCCGCGCTGCACCCAGTGGACCTTGGCCAGCCCGTAAGCCATGTTGGCACGGCACAGCGCTTCCGCAGTGTCACCCACGCCGGTCAGGAAGATCGAGCGGGACGCGTGGCGCAGGAGATCCTTGCCGTCCGCGGTCTGGCCTCGGGCCATGCACGCCTCCCGGCACCGCTAGAACGCGCTGCCGATGGTGAACTCGAATACGTAGGGCTCCTCGTTCGGCTCGGGGGCAAGCGGGAAGCCCCATTCGAACCGCAGCGGTCCCATGGGCGACCACCAGCGGAAGCCGAAGCCCGCGCTCGTCCTCAGCTCCGCCAGCGACAACGCCTCGTCCTCCGCGAACGCGTTGCCCGCGTCGAGGAACACGACCCCCACGATGCCCATCTCGCGGAAGATCGGGATCTCGATCTCCGTGTTGAAGATCAGCTCCTTGTTGCCGCCCAGCTTGAACGGCACCAGGGCCGCGCCCGGATCCTTGTCCGACGCGACCGGAATGGTCGGAGACAGAGAGTTGCGCTGGAACCCGCGGACGTTGAAGATGCCGCCCACGTAGAAGCGCTCGAACAGCGGGACCCCCTCGGTGGAGGTCGTGCCGATGTAGCCCAGCGTGCCGTTGACGCGCAGGATGAAGTCCCACACCAGCGGGATGTACCACCGCGTGTTGCCCATGTAACGGTAGAAGTCCGACTCACCCCCGAAGTAGGGCGACGCCCACTCCGCGGACACCGAGTGATAGTAGCCGTCCGTCGGCACGATGCGGTTGTTGCGCGTGTCCCAGGCCACGGACAGGCGCATGCTGGAGGTGAGCCCCGAGTCGAGCAGCAGCTCCAGCGGCGTGGAGCTGCGGCCGAGCCGGCCGCCGAGAGTCGTCTGCATCTGCTCCAGCTTGTACGTCAGGTACACGAAGTAGTCGTCGAAGAACCGGTAGCCCCACGACACGTTGCCGCCCGTCGCCTCGGTCGTGAACTCGTCGTAGTCCGTGACCGTGTCGTACAGGTCGAAGGAGAAGCTCCACAGCGTGTCGAGGAAATAGGGCTCCACGAACGAGATCATGTAGATCTGCCGCAACGACGACATGAGCGCCTGGAACGAGAGCGTCTGCCCACGGCCGAGGAAGTTGTTCTTGGCGATGCGGGCCTGGAGCAGGTAGCTCTCCAGCGACGAGAAGCCGGCCCCCACCTGGAAGATGCCGGTGTCCTTCTCCTTGACCTTGATCACGAGGTCCACGAACCCGACGTCGTCGTCCGACGCTCCCACGGGTCGCCACCGCGGCGGGGCGAGCGCAGGGCGGTTGGAGATCTCGACGGTCTCGAAGAAGCCGAGCCGCGTGATGAGCGCCTTGCTCCGGTCGATCTTGCTCTGGCTGTACAGGTCCCCTTCCCGGATCTTCATCTCCCGGCGGAGCACCTTGTCCGCAGTGGTCTTGTTCCCTTCCACCTCGATGTTCGCGATGTAGGTCGGCACCCCCTTCTCGATGGTGTAGGTGAGATCGAGTATTCGGTTCTTGCGGTCCAGGTAGGGGGTGTTGGACACGTTGGCGAACGCGTACCCGAGGTCCAGGTACCTGCCCGACATCCGCTTGGTGTCCCGCATCACGTTCTCGGAGTTGAACGTCTCGCCGGACTTGAGGACGAGCTCCTTGGCCAGCTCCTCCTTGTCCACCAGCATCCCGTCCTCGTCCTGGCACAGGATGTCCACCTTGCCGACCGTGTACTTGGGCCCCTCCTGAACGTCGACGGTGATGACGATGCCCTTGTTGTCCGGGGTCAGTGCCAGCCGGGGCTCGCCCAGCTTCGCGTCCACCATGCCCCGCGTCATGTACAGCCACTTGAGCCGCTGGAGGTCCATGTCCTTGTGCGTGGACCAGAACTGCATGTCGGTGCCGGAATCGTACGCACCGGCCCCTGCCCCCCCGACCTCCTGCCCCGAAAGCACGGAGAAGCCGAAGTCGAAGAAGAGCCCGCCCTTGCCCAGGAACGACAGGTAGTTGGTTTCCCGGGTCTGCATGAACGCCTTGAGCTCGTCGTCCGAGATCTCCCTGTTCCCCACGAAGCTCACCCGCCGGATCTCCGGCTCGAATCCTTCACTAATCTGAATGGTGACGACCACGGAGCGGGTCGCTTCGTCCTTCTCCACCACGTAGCCCACGTCTGCAAGGTAGAAGCCCTTGTCGTGGTAGGCTTCGTGGATGCTCGTGACGCTCTCCATCAGCTTCCCGGTGTCGAGGAAGCGCCCCTCCCGCACCGTGAGCGACTTGCGCAGGTCCTCCTCCTCGATCTCGTCGTTGCCTGTGAGCTGGACCTTGCGCACGACGTACTTCTCTTCAAGGACGAAGGTCAGCGTGATGCCGTCCTCTCCGCCGTCCTTCATATACACCCGCACATCCGTGAACGAGCCGGAAGCGAACAGGCTCCGAATCGCGGCCCGGACCCGCCCTGGAAGCGCGGAGCGGACGATCTTCTGACCCGACTCGATCCCGAGGGCTCCGGTGAGGCTCTCCGGCGGCATGCGCACCAGTCCCTCGAAACGCACCTCCCGGATCGTGATCTGCGCAGGCTCCTGCCCCGCGGCGGCTCGAGGAAACCCCAGAATGCAGGAGAGGAGCAGGCCGGCCGCGAGCAGCAGCGCGACAGGCGCATGGCCGTACCGCTGGCGTCGGACGAGCGACCCGCTTGCTTGGCTGACGTGACTCCCGCTGCCTGCCAGAGGCATTCCCAACCCCACGGTTGGCCCGGCAGTATACGAGCGAATGGCACGGGATGGCAACACCGTTTTTTTCCATCTCCTCTTTCCGCAGTCGGATCCGTTACTGGCTTCTTAAGAGGCTTTACAGACTTGCTGAAAAACAGTAAGGTCTGTCGCGGTTCTTACCCCAAACGGGGAGCGTTCGACGCAGGGTGTCCTGGTTATCAGGGAGGTGCAGCATGTCCACGTACCGTTGGCTTCTTGTGGTTGTTCTCCTGGCCGCCGGGTCCATCAACGCAGGCTGCAGCGGCTGTAGCGATTCCTCCGGTACCATGGAGGGAGACGCAGACGTCCTGCCCGACGCGGACGTCTCCACGGACCAGGAGCAGCCCGACGAGGTGGCACCGCCCGACGAGGTGGAGCCGCCCGACGAGGTGGCACCGCCCGACGAGGTGGAGCAGCCCGACGAGGTGGCACAGCCCGACGAGGATGCGTACGTCCCCGACCCGCAGGTCTCGTTCTGCATCCAGACCGCGCAGGGGGACTGCATGACGGGCGACGAGCTGGCCCTGACCCTGGCAGCCGATGACCTCTACCCCGGCGACGCGGACCCCGGCCTCCAGATCGACATCCTCGTCACCGTGAAGGACATCCCCTTCGGCACCAAGGCGGAGCTGTGGATCGACAAGGCGCTCCAGAAGCCCACGGTCAACATCCCCGCGGACCAGTTCACCTTCTCCAAGGTCACCCTGACCCACGCGGTGGCCCCCTCCTGCCACGTCATGGAGGTCCGGATCTTCAAGGTCGTCTCCGCGTTCAAGACCGTGTGCGCGGACACCGGCATGTGCGGCGTCACCATCGAGCCGACGTCCGAAGCCTGCCTCACCGCCGACGCAGACCCCGCCACACCGGGCTTGCAGCTCGAGGTCACCGTGACCAGCAACGGCACCGACTGCGACCGCGCCTGGGTGGACGGCGACGTCCCGGCCACGGACCCCGTGGACCTGGTGGACGGCTCGGCCACGTTCTCCATCTCCCTGACCGACCAGGACGGGCCGATCAACTGCCTGGATGCCCTGGTGGTGGCCCACGTCACCGACTCCAAGGCGCCAGAACGCGAGGAAAGCCTGGAGATCTCCTATTCGGCCGACACCCAGCCTCCGGCCCTGACCATCGACCTGCCCACCAAGAGCTCGCTGAGCCTCGTGGACGACGAGGACGGCGATCCGGCCAACGGAGTGCAGGCCACCGTGGCGGGTACCGCGGTCGGCGGCGGCCCCGAAGACGCGATCGAGCTGTGGGTCAACCAGCAGCTCGTGGACACCACCGTGGCGCTGGACGGCGAGTTCGCATTCGATAACGTCACGTTCCCCCAGACCGGCCTCTACTCGGTGGAGGTGCGCTCCGAAGACTGCTGCCTCCAGCAAGGGCAGGCGACCCGCAACATCCTCGTCGTGCTCGGGTACGCGGACGTCGTCATCCTGTCCCCAATGGACGGAACCTGCCTCGACGCGACAAAGGACGGCAACCCCGCCACCGCAAAGGTCTTCGAGACGCTGCTCCTGGTCCAGGCCCCCACGCTCACCGCAGGCGACATCATCACCATCGAGTGCCGGCCCAACCTCGGTGGCACCGCGTGGAGCAATGTGGTCGGCTTCTCCGTGCCCGAGGTCGCCGCAGACTTCAACTACACGGTGGACGTCGCGCTCGACACCGTCAAGCTGACCCAGAACGTGCTGTGCCGCGCCTCCATCAACAAGGGCGGCCTCAAGGTGAGCCCGGTGGTCGGTATCACCGCTGCCATCCCCGCTCCGACGCTCGTCATCGAGGAGCCGACGGCCGGTGCGCTCGTGGACCCGCAGGCCGTCCCGGTTTCCGGCTCGGCCACGGGACTCGACGGCCAGACCGTGACCCTGTCGCTCCTGTCCGGGAACAACCCCCTGGCCCAGGCCGAAGCCGTGGTGGCCAAGGGCCTCTTCTCCGCGACGCTCGGCCCGCTGGCCCTGCCCGATGACCTCTACACGCTCCGGGCCGAGGCCTCGGACAGCCTGTGCAACGTCATCGCCGGTCCGTCCGCTCCATCCGTGGACGTGGTCGTGGACTCGCAGCCGCCCACGCTGGTGTACGTGACGCCCCAGGACGGCGACGTGTGCACGCCCCCCGCGTGCGCCGACGCGGTGGACGTCATCCCGGGCCACCAGATCGAAGTCGCACTGGAGGTGCTCGGGGAGCCCATGCCCGAATCCTCCGAAGTCTGCCTGTCCGTCAACGGCTACGACCAGCTGCCGTGCGTGAGCCCCGCGGAGGAGGGCGGCGCATGGATCGCCCGCTTCTACGGTGTGACCCTCCTGTCCGGCAACAACCTTTTCGTGGCGTCGGCTACCGACAGCCTGGGCCACTCCGTGGACAACGTGGTCGCCAACGTCCTGTTCGACGTGACCACTCCCCGGGTGACCTTCACACTTCCGGCACAGGACGTCGTGGTCGGTGCGGAGCCCGTCCACGCGTCCCTCCTGGTCACGAAGCCCGACCTGGCAGGCGCCATAGAAGATGCGACCGTGGCCATCTTCCTGGACGGAAACGAGGTGGGCACGCTTCCCGCAGGAGAGGGCGGCGTGTACGAGTTCGACGTCACCGGGTTCACCCCGGACGCCACCTCCATCCTCCAGGCTTCCGCAACGACCGGCGACGGCACCGGCTGGTCCGACGTGCGCCGCGTGACGTTCAAGACGACGGCACCGGCCGTCGCACTCGACGGCATCACCGACGGGCAGGTCTTCAACCTGGCCTCCGCAGCGTGCGCCAAGGGCACCGCGGGCTGCAAGCTCACGGTCAACGCAACCACCGCCAACGTCGAGACCCTGGCCACCGGCAAGCTGACCGTGGACTGCGGCTCCGGCCCCGTCGAAAAGACCTCCAAGGTGTACTCCAACAAGCTCCAGTTCGTCGGCGTTCTGCTTTCGGACAATGCCTCGTGTACCCTCGTCGTGTCCGTGACGGACCTGGCCGGCCAGACCGCCAGCGGGACGCCCGTGTCCGTCACCGTGGACCGCACCGCACCCGTGATCCCCAAGTTCGACAAGCCTGCCTACGCAGCCCTGCCCAAGGTGCTGGACGAAGACCCGGCCGCGGCCGGGTTCCAGTACACCGTCGTCGTGGTCGTCGGCGGCCTCGAGGCCGGGGCCTCGGTGTCTCTCGACATCACGCCCCCCGGCACCCAGCTCTCCCAGTCCCTGGCCGAAGCCGTCGCAGACGGCAAGACCGTCAAGGTGACCTTCCCCCAGCAGACCTTTGACCAGGGGCTCTACTCCCTCACCGCTTCCGTCCTCGACGCGGCAGGCAATCAGGCCACGCTGTCCAAGGATGTCCAGTTCTACCTCGAAGACGTCGACGTGCGCTTCGATTCCGCCAACTACCTGCCCGAGGATCCCTGCACTTCCGACGCACAGTGCGCACCGGCCGGCATCTGCGTCCCGGGCCCCGGCGGGAAGCACTGCATGCTCCCCTGGAAGCTCTCTCCGCAGACCCTGCCGTTCTGGACCTCGCCGGCCGCTCTGTTCGACGGCACCGACAACGTCCGCCTGTGCAGCAGCAGCACCGGGCTTGCAGGCAAGGCGCCGCTGTGCGCAACGGACGACGGGGAAACCAACTACGTGGTCCAGACCATGAGCCATCTGGGCGGGTACGACACCCTGGCCCTGCTCCAGAGCCAGGTCCAGGCCCTGCCCCAGGGCGTGCACCACATGCTCATCGAGGCCCGGCGCTCGGACACCGGGGAGTGGTTCCCGAGCACCGCGTCCACCTACTTCTTCGGCAAGACCCGCTACGTGTTCGTGGACACCACCCCGCCTACCGTGGCAGCGCCGGCCTTCCCGCAGGACACCCTGCCTCCGCTGGGAGTGCTGAGCGCCGCGGAGCTGGCCCCGGGCGCTTCCGCCCAGGTGTCCGTCACTGTCGCCGGAGCCGAAGGCGGTTCCGTCAGTTTCACTGCCAACGGAGCGGACAAGGGCTCGGTCGCAGTGGCCGGCGCAACCGTGAGCACCACGTTCAAGCTGAGCCCCGGCGTCAACGCAGTCTGCGCCACGGCAAAGGACCAGGCGGGCAACGCTTCGGAGAAGGCCTGCGCGAACGTGACCGTGGACACCGAGGCCCCGACCCTGGTGTTCACCTACCCCGACTACAGCCCCCTGCTGGCAGGGTCGTCCGCCAACGCGACGCTCCTGTCCAACCTGGTGGGCGGCACCGTCCACATCGAACGGCTTTCCGGCGGCAACTGGAGCGAAACCGGCACCGCAGTCGTAGGTCCCGCAGGCAGCGCGGTCGTGGCCAACGCCCTTGCCGAGGACGGCAGCTACGAGCTCAGGGCCTGGATCCAGGACGCAGCCCTGAACAAGACCACTACCGTCACCAGCCCGGCCGTCATCCTGGTGGACCGCAACGCACCCGTCGTCTCGATCCAGGCCCCCGCGGACCAGAAGCAGTACCAGCCCGCAGAGGACCTCAACGGACCCGACTCCGGCTTCCAGGTGGAGGTTTCATTCACGGCGGCCGGAGCCGACGGCTGGAAGATCGAGTCCCAGCGCTGCCCCGACGCACAGTACCTCGGTTGCGAGGACTGGGTGGACAAGACGCCGGGTCCCGCGGACATCACCGACCTGGGCAACGGCGCGTTCAAGGCCAGGATCGTGTTCGGCAAGCAGCTCAATCCCGTCGAGTACCGCATCGTGAGGGTCTCGGCATGGGACGCGTCCGGAAACCAGGCCGCGGCATCCGTCACCGTGTCCGTGGTCGTCGGAAGCTGCTCCGCAGAGTTCCTGGACCTGCCCGAAACCGACTACGTCAACAACTCCTACTGCGCGGTGCCCGGCCAGGACTGCGCTGCCGCGGACGTGCCCATCACCGTGGCGTTCGGGGGCGGATGCGGAGCCGTCGACCAGGTGGTCCTGTTCGTCAACGACCTGCCCGCTGCCACCACCGCGGACGTGGCGGACGGCACCGCGGAGTTCTCCATGTCGGTTTCACACGGGGATGCCGTCCAGGTCGAAGCGCGGCTCTACTCCCTTGGAGCGGAGACCGGCTCCGGAACACCGGTGCGCTTGCTCGATGTGGACCTCCAGGACCCGGTCCCGGTCCTCACGACGCCGGCTGCCGACCCGTTCCTGTGCAACGCGGCGTCCGACCTCAACGCAGGCAGCGACGGGTGCCAGTTCAACGCAACCGGCACCGTCACCGGCGACAACCTCGTGGGCGGCAGCGCCATGTTGCTGCGCACGGACGGGAACCTCGAGGTCGTGGTGGCTTCCCAGGTCATGAACGCAGAGCCGTTCAACGCCGCGTTCAACCTCGCCACCATCCCGGAGGGGACGGGCAAGAAGCTGCTGCTGCGCGCAACGGACGCAGCAGGCAACACCGCGGACGACTCCATCGGGACCAACGTGGACGTGACGCCCCCCGGCGCGGTGAGCCTCAACGACCTGAGCCCCTCCAGCGACGTGAACCGCCGCCGCCCGTGGGTGCGCCTGTCGTGGCTGGCCGTCTCGGACAACGCAGGCGACGAAGCCTCCGGCCCCGCGACCGGCTACGAGTTCCGCTACTCCCCGTCTCCCATCACCAACGCGGCAGAGTTCGACGCGGCGTGCGACCCGCTGGACGTCGCGGGCACCAAGGAGCCGCCTCTGCCTGCCGCTTTCGGCACCTCCCAGACCTACGAGATCTCCGGCCCCGATGCCCGCAGTCCGACCGATGCCTGCCGGTTCACCATGGGCGCTACCGCAAGCAAGACCTGGCATTTTGCTGCCCGCGCGGTCGACGAGCTGGGCAACGTGTCCCAGGTGTCCGAGACCGACACCGTCTCCACCGCGGACCTCGCACTCAAATACGCTTCCGTGGCACGGGGCACCTTCGGGCTCGGCATGGGAAGCTACGTGTTCCCCTTGAGCGACATCAACGGCGACAACCTCGCAGAGTATGCAGTAGGCGGTGATTCCACCTACTACGGCTTCTGCATCGTCCGCGGCCACGCCAACCCGCCCGCCACCATCACCCTGTCCGACGCAGCCAACGCAAACGTCCATTGCCTGGGTGACGCGTTCAACTCCATGCAGGGCTACTTCGTCATCGGCCTCGGTGACGTCAACGGCGACGGGTTCAGGGACGTCGCCAGCTCCGTCTATGCAGACGACAAGGGCACCTACCTCACCGAGTACCGCATCCACATGGGCAACGCTTCCGGCTTCGTAGGCGATACCCCGAGGCTCAAGATCATCCTCGGCGGCGGCTTCTACAGCCTCAGCGGCATCTTCTACGCGGGCAACTTCAACGGCGACACCGGAGGGGCAGGCAAACCCCTCAACGACATCCTCGTCTCCTATCCGGAGCAGAACCGCGTGTTCATCATCCCGGGCAACGTGGCCTGGACCGCGGGCCAGCCCACCACCACCATCGACCTGACCAAGGCCGCGGACCTCACCACCTGGAAGGTCCAGGTCATCCAGGGCCTCAGCTTCCCGGCCAACGCGGAGTTCGGCAACCCGGCCAACGGGGTCGGCAACGTGCTGCTCGACGGAAACGGCTCCGGCACCCAGTACGACGACATCGCCATCGCCCGCAAGAAGGGCCCCGGAGCAGTGTACGTGGTCAAGGGCCGCGCCACCGGAGCCTCCACCGTCTTCACCCTCTCCGAAGGCATGACCGGAGCGGGCACCGAGGATGACGCGGCGGTCAAGCTGATTCCCGAAGGACCCACCGCGAGCGCAGACTGGTTCGGGGCCACCATCGACGGCAGGAAGGACGTCAGCGGAGACGGCGTACCGGACATCCTGCTGTCCCACCCGTACTACACCCTCTATACTTCCTCCACCCACTACCTGTTCTTCAGCGAAGCCATGAATGCCGCGGTCGGTACCTCCCTCAAGCTCGGGGTTGTGATCTCTGCAGGCGGCTACCTCGTGGACAAGGGCCCCGGAGGTCTGCGCCTCCAGGGCAACTTCTTCAACGGTGCGTTGCTGGGCAACTTCGACTTCTCCACCGGCGTGCAGACCGCGTCCGTGGACCTCGTGTACGGCGACTTCAACGGCCAGAGCACCTGGGGAAGCGTCTACGTGCGCTTCAACCTCTCCGGCCTCTCGCTGGACGGCAACCTGTTCCCCTACCAGGACCTCGTCATCAAGAACCCGTTCGACCCCGCGAGCATCAAGTTCGGCAACTCGAAGCTCGCCGCAGTCGGCGACGTCAACGGCGACAGCATGCCCGACCTGCTCATCCCGACGGACAGCAGCGGGTACGCGGTGCTGGCCTACTAGGCCCCCCGCGGGTTGACATCCCTGACCGCAGCTTGTAGTCTTGCAGCGTGGAGGAGGAGGCAGCGATGAAGAAGGGCCGCAAAGAGAAGAAGCAGTATTCCAAGCCGCGGGTGCGCTCCCAGTCCACCCTGGAACGCCAGATCCTCGGTTCCGGCGGGTGCACCTGGCAGGGCAACGCCGGGCCGGTGCCCCCGGGCTGCACGAAGAACCTGGCCTGACAGGCTGCTCGCGTCGCTCATAGCCATCATGCCGCGGTTTTCATACGGGCCGTTCACCGCGGATCTGCTCGTCGACTCCGAGCTCACTCCCCACTTCCCCAACTGTCGGTACGTGGCTGAACGCACGGGAGCTCCCGGTTCCGAAGTGTCGGTCACCCGGGCCCACGGAGCCGCTTCCCCCGTCTCGGCCGGACCACCTGAAACGCCGCGTTCCGGCATCCCAGTCCCAGGCTCGGCCGGTCCCTTCGCCACACTGGCCCCGGACCGCAACAGCATCACCATCCGTTTCCCCACCTGGACCGCTGCCGTGTCCCGGTCCCGCGCAGACGTCCGGCTGGCCGAGCAGCAGGGCAGCACCAGCGACCTGCTCGATACGGTCCTCAGCTCCGTGGGACTGGCCATGGCGCTGCTCTCGGGCGGCATCGTGCTCCACTCCTCCAGCGTCGTCACCTCTTCGGGGGCCTGCGTGCTCATGGGACCCAGCGGCCGTGGCAAGAGCACGCTGGCCCGAGCGCTGGCCCGCAGCGGCGCCATCATCCTGTCCGACGACCAGACCGTTCTTTCGCCGACCGGAAGCGGCTTCGCGGCGCAGACCGCGGTCCGCTCCAACGGCCGCAGCGAGCCCGTGCGCGGGCTCTACTTCCTGGAACAGGGGACGCAGACCCGGCGCACGAGGCTGTCCCGAAAGGAAGCCTTCCCGCTGCTCCTGCGGCAGGCCCTGCTCTTCCCCTCCGACCCCGCGCTCCACGAACTGCTGCTGGACGCGGCATCCCGGCTCGTCGACGCGGTGCCGGCTTGCCGCCTCGTGGTAGGCCTTTCCGACGTCTCCCCTGCCTGCCTGGAGGAGTAGCGTGGCGGGCATCCTCACACGGCTGTCCGCCGCGTACCTGAAGTCGGGCCTGCCCATGACCGCACATCTCGACCTCACCTATCGCTGCCCGCTCCGCTGCAGGCTCTGCTACGCCAGGGGGCAGAGCACGCAGGAGCTGTCCGCCAGGCAGTGGACCCGCGTGCTGGAGGATCTCCGTGACCTCAGCGTGCTCACCCTCACCCTCTCCGGGGGCGAGGTGTTCGCCCGCCGCGACTTCCTCGACATCCTCGACGCAGCGGTGCGCCTCTCGTTCCTCGTCACCGTCAAGTCGTCGCTGGCCAGCGCTTCCAGGCCCCGGCTCCGCCGCCTCGCCCGGATCCGTCCCGCGATGGTGGACGTGAGCTTCTACTCCCACAGGCCCGAAGTCCACGATGCCGTCACAGGGGTTCCAGGCTCCTTCGAGAAGACGCTGGCCGCGGTCCGGTTCCTCCAGGACAGCGAGGTCCGGGTGGACGCGGTCGTGACGCTGCTGAAAGGCTTCGAAGAGGACCCTGCCGCATTCAAGTCCGGCCTCCACCGACAAGGGGTCCGCTCCGTCATGTTCAACACCGTCTCCGACGCGCTGTGCGAGCGGGTGGATGTCTCCGACCTGCTCGTCTCGGACCGCGTGCTCGAGGAGCAGTGGGCCGCTGCCGCGTCCGGTCTGGACCCGGGCACGGCCCCTCCCCGGCCAAAGCCCTCCACCGTGGTCTGCTCCGCCGCGGTCGGGTCGCTCTTCATCGGCCCGGACGGCACCGTGACCCCGTGCGTCCGTGTCCTGGAGCCCGCGGGCAACGTGCTGGCCACCCCGCTTTCCGAGATCTGGCGCGATTCGGAGGTGCTCCGCAGGTTCCGATCGGTCCGCTGGAAGCACCTCGACCAGGGCCGCTGTCTCCGGTGCGAGCACAGCCCCTACTGCTCCTACTGCTTCGGCATCAGCCTGTCCGACACCGGGTCCCCCCTGCTTCCGAGCGAGGAGACGTGCCGCATCGCCCGCGCCACGCACGCAGGGCTCGACACGCTGCGCAGACGTGCGGGACGCACATGACACGCCCGCGAACCATCATTGCACGCGGCATCAGCATGTTCCCCCTCATTCCGGACGGCACCGTGCTGCTCTTCGAGCCCACCACCGCGGTCGCTCTGGGCGATGTCGTGCTCACCGAGCACGACGGGCGCTGCTTCGCACACCGGGTGGTCCGCTTGGAGGCAGACCGTGTCGTGACCTGGGGAGACTGGAACCGCCACCCGGACCCCCCGGTGCCTCTGTCCGCAGTCGGCGGCAGGCTGGCGGTCATGCTGCGCAAGGGAGTTCCGGTGAGCTTGGACTGGCCCGAGGTGCGCCTCGCATCCGTCCTGCTGGCGCGCCTGCTGCCAGGCCTCAGGTCTGCCTTGACCGCACGGCATCGCATGGATTAGCATGCGGCAGAGGGTGGTGATGCAGGGCACACGGGCAGCCGACGAGCTGAAGAAACTGGTGGGCCAGGACCAGGTTCTGGACGGAGAGCAGGACCTTGTCACCTACGCGTCCGACATGCTGCCAAGGCACCAGATCCTCAAGCACGAGGCCCAGCTTCCTTCCACTCTCCCGGTGGCCATCTGCTTTCCCGAGTCGGTGGACGATGTCGTCCGTGTCCTCCGGTTCTGTGCGGCGGAGCGCATCCCCGTCATCCCCTTTGGCGCGGGCTCCGGCGTATGCGGCGCCACCGTGCCCGAGGAGCCCGCAGTCATTCTGGACATGAAGCGGATGGGGCGCGTCCTCGAGCTGTCCGAGGCCTCGCGCTGCGTCACGGTCGAGCCCGGGATCCTCGGTGAGCGCCTGGAAGAGCACCTCCAGGCACGGGGGTTCACGCTCGGCCATTCCCCCTCCTCCGTCGCCTGCTCCACCGTGGGCGGATACGTGGCGTGTCGCTCCGCAGGCCAGTACTCGAGCCGCTTCGGCAAGTTCGAGGACATGACCCTGGGCGTCGAGGGGGTCTCTGCCGACGGCACGCTCCTGCGCTTCGGAACGCTGGGCCGCGGTCACCACAGGGACCCCCTCGTGGCCGCGGTGCTGGGAAGCGAGGGCACGCTACTGGTGGTCACCAAGGTCGCCCTGCGCATGGAGCCCCTGCCGGCTCGCACCGACTTCAGAGGCCTGGCCTTCCCCTCCGTCGAGGAGGGGCTCCAGTGCATGCGCCGCGTGATGCAGGCGCCCCTGAGGCCCACCGTCATGCGCCTCTACGACCCCCTCGACAGCTTCATCGCCGGCCACAGCCACAGGACTCCGGCAGGCGAGGACGTCCACCGGGCCGCCGGCAGGTTCTCGGGGCTCAGGCTACTGCTGGCTTCCGCTCTGACCGACTTGAACCGCAAAGGGCTGGCCGCACTGCTCTACCAGCCCGGCCTCGTGAACAAAGTCGCGGAGTTGCTTCCCACGCGGCCGCTCCTCGTCGTCGGCGTCCAGGGCTCGCGCACCGCGGTTTCCCGACAGTGGGACCGCATCATCGACATCGCTCAACGCAGCCGCGGAGAGGATCTGGGGCCCGAGCCCGGGTGGGCCTGGCACAAACGCCGGTACGCCGTGTCCCACAAACAGACCAAGGTGTTCAACGCCGGAGCGTTCGTGGACACCATGGAGGTCGCGGCGACCTGGGACGGCCTCTTCCCACTCTACAAGTCGGTCCTCAAGGAGATGGGACCCCACGTGTTCGTCACCGCGCACTTCTCCCACGCCTACGAGGAGGGGTGCTCCATCTACTTCACCTTTGCCGGATACAGGCCCTCCGTGGCCGCAGCCCTCAAAGTGTACCAGCGAGCGTGGAAGGCCGGTCTCGAGACCGCGGTCCGCCACGGTGCGACCGTCAGCCATCACCACTCCATCGGCGTGCTCAAGCGCGGCTTCCTCGACAGAGAATCGCCGGGTGCCCGCGAGCTGTTCGCCGCGTTCAAGAAGGCCCTCGACCCGGCCGGGATCCTGAACCCCGGCAAGCTCTTTGCCGTCGATGCCCAGGAGCGGGGGGCGCCATGACCTCTCCCATGACCGGCTCCCGCCTCAAGAGGGAGGTCGCTCGCATCATCCCGGCCCACCGCCTCGCCGCGTCCGATTCCCTGCGCCACGTCGTCGCCACCCCGGACTCCTTCCAGGAGGTGTCGCAGTTGGTGGCCTACGCAGGCCGCGAAGGGGTGCCGGTCCTGCCGTTTGCGGCAGACGCCCCCTCCGTCCGCCTCGACGCATGGTCGCTGCGTCTCGACCTCGACCGACTCAGCTCCATCGCGGACTACAGCCCCGATTCCGGCCTCATCAGCGTCCAGGCCGGCGTCCGCCTCGACGACCTCGGCGTCTGGCTCATGGAAAAGGACCGGTCGCTCGGAGTTCGGGCCGAGGAGCCGGCAAATCCGAGGCTCTGGGACTTCCTCCTGTCTCCCAAGGCAGGCAGGTTCGGCCCCCGGTTCGGATGCAAGTGGGACCAGGTGCTCTCCATGAGCGCGGTCCTCCCTTCCGGCCGCGTCTTTCGCAACTCCGCGGCCCCGGCCCGCGCAACCGGGCCCGACTTCTCCCGCTCCATCCTCATGGCCGGCGGCAGGCTCGGCATCCCGTTGGAAGTGCACCTGCGCGTCCATCGCATCCCAACCCGAAAGACCTTGCTTACCTACGAGCTTGCCGACCCCCTGGCCGGCGTGGAGCGCGCCTGGCAGGTCGCACGCGACGTGAACCCCGTCTACATCGAGGTCGGCATCACCCCCAGGGCCAGGAAGAGCCGTCTGCCCCACGCATTCCTCGCTGTCGAGCTCTGGGAGCACGCCAAGGGGCTGGGCATCCACAGGGAGCAGGTCCGGAAGCTCCTGGCCGACGTCGGAACCCCTGCAGAGCTTCCTGAAGAGACGCTGCTGGACCTCGAAGGAACCTACGACTTCGACCCCTCCTGCACCCGCCAGTCCGTGGTCGACAGGGATGCGCTGGCCCAGCTCATTCCCGACCTCGTCCAGGGCTGTCCCGGTCGCGTCCGCATGCGCCTGCGCGGGTTCGTGGACAACCAGGTCTGCATCACCTACGACAGCGCGGGACCCAACGCCTGTGCCCTGCCTGCCCCGCTCGTGGACGCTTCCTACCTGTCCACCGACGCCGCGGTCATCCTGGACCGCGTCGCATCGAATCTGGACCCGGCCGGCGTCTTCCAACACATCCCCAAGCTGTGGAGGTAGCCGTGCCGCGCATGCCCGTCGACTCCTCCATCGGATTGTGCCTCTACTGTCCCAATCTCTGCCTGTCCCGCTGCCCGGTCAGCCTGTCCACCGGCAACCTGACCCTGTCCGCGTGGGGCAAGATGTCCTGCGCATGGAGGTTGCGAAGCCAGCTCGTCACCGAGACGCGCGCCTCCCGCCACCCGACGTTCATGTGCCTCGATTGCCTCGCTTGCAGGGAAGCGTGCGACCACGGCCAGGACGTGCCGTCCGCGCTGGCCGAGGTCCGCTTCGGGTTCCGCACGGCCCCTGCCGAGCCCCACGCCCGTGAACCCGACCCCTCCGGCCTTCCGCTCCCCGCTCTCGTGCCCTATGACCCGGAGGAAGCGTGGCGCATCCTCAGGGACGCAACCCCGGCCTGGCGCCGCTCGGAGGACTGCCAGGCGCTCCTCGTGCCCGGCATGGAGCTGCTGGACGCAAGCCTCGCTCCGGTGCTGGCCGCGATCTTCCGGGTGCTCGACCTCGTGGGGGACCGGGAAACCGGGGTGAACCGCGACTCCGTGCTGGAGTGCGGGCACAGACCCCACGCTTGCGGCGACCTGTCGGCCGCTATCGAGGAAGCCCGTCGCGCCGCGTCCCGCTTCAGCCGGTACTCCCGGATCCTCCTGGCCTCACCCCACTGCGCATCGTTTGCGCTCGGCAGGTGGCCCACCCTTGACCTCGGCCGCTCGCCCCGCATGCTCACCCTGCTGGAGCACGTGGGCCGGAATGCCGACCTGCTCCGGCCAGGGAGCTTCGACGGAAAGGTCGCCTGGCACGACCCGTGCCACCTCGGCCGGCACCTCGGCCAGTACGGACTGCCACGCGACCTGCTCCAGTGGGCGACCAACGCCAGGCCCGTCGAGCTGCCCTACTCGCACAACCGCTCCTACTGCTGCGGCGGCGGTTACCCCCTGTCCGCCGCGTCGCCCACCGTCTCGCTGTCCATCGCATCGCTTCTGGCCAGCCACGTGCGGGAAGCCGCAGCCGACGTCCTGGCCGTGGGCTGCGGCAACTGCCTGAAGAACCTCCGGCTGGCCGCGCCCGACCTTAACGTGGTGCACATCATGGAAATCCTGGCACGGAGGGGAACATGATCCGGGACGCGCTCAAGACCTTCGTGGTCGTCAATCCAAACTCCAGCGGCGGCAAGACCGGAAAAGGCTGGGAACCGCTCAAGGAAGCCATCCACCAGCAGGTCGGGCGCTTCGAGTTCGGATTCACCCAGTTCTCGGGCCACGGAGCAACGCTGGCAGCAGAAGCGGTCGCAAAAGGGTTTGAGATGGTCGTGTCGCTGGGCGGAGACGGCACCCACAACGAGGTCGCAAACGGCCTGCTCCAGGGCGGCTCCCCGGACAAGGTCGTGCTCGCCATCGTTACCAGCGGCACAGGCGGCGACTTCCGTCGCACCCTCGGCTTGGGCAAGGGCCCCCTGCCAGCGATCCGCTGCCTGTCGGGCCGCTCGACCCGCACGCTGGACGTGGGCAGGTTCACCTACGTGGACCACGGCGGCGCCAAAGCCGTCTGGCACTTCATCAACATCCTCAGCTTCGGCATCGGCGGTCTCGTGGACCACATCGTCAACACTTCCGGAAAGGCGCTGGGCGGCAAGGCCACGTTCTTCCTGGCCACGCTGCGCGCACTCGCGAAGTTCAAGCCGGCCGAGATCTCCCTGTCTGTGGATGATGGAAGCGCACGCGTCGTCACTATCCACAACGTGGCCATCGCGAATGGAAAGTACTTCGGCGGCGGCATGCTCGTGGCCCCGGACGCAGCCCCGGACGACGGCCAGTTCGACGTCGTGTCGTTCGAAGGCATGTCCACCCTGTCCTTTGCCGGGCTGGGCTCCAGCATCTACGCGGGCAAGCACGTCACCAACCGCCACGTCACCGTCACCCGCGCCCGGCGTGTCGTGGCCACCAGCAAGGACCGCGTCCTGCTGGACGTGGACGGCGAGCCCAAAGGCATGCTGCCCCTGACCGTGGACCTGATGCCGGGTGCACTGAGGGTCAAGGTCGCATCGTGATCCGTCGTCTCCTCCCCTACCTCCTGGCACTCGCCAGCGGACTGGCCATCGCCCTCGCATTCCCCCGCATGGAATGGTGGCCCCTGGCATGGGTGGCCCTCGTGCCCCTCCTTGCAGCGGCAGAGGGCCGCACTCCCCGGACCGCATTCTTCCTGGGGCTCGTCTCCGGCTTTGCCGCCAACGTGGTCGGGTTCTTCTGGATGAACGAAATGCTCGTCACCTTCGGCCACCTCCCCAAGGTCCTGTCCGTCCCTATCGTGGCCCTCGGTGCCGTGTACCAGGCCCTCACCTATGCCGCAGCGCTGGCCGCCACCGCGGCAGCCGCTCGGCGCTTCCCGTCCGCTTCCCCGCTCGTGTTCCCGCTGTTCTTCACCGCGTTCGAAGCATTCCACCCCATCCTGTTCCCCTGGTACCTGGGCAACTGCCAGTACCCCTTTCTCCAGTTGATCCAGGTCGCGGACCTCTTCGGCATCAGCGTAGTCACGTTCCTGGTCGCCTGCGGCAACGTGGCCCTCTACGCGGTCGCAAGGCGTCCCGCGAAGTGGACCCGGACCGCTGCCGTGGCCGCACTTCCCGTGGTCGCAGCGCTCGGCTACGGAGCCTGGCGCCTGCCCGACGTGGAACGCTCGGTCGCGGCAGCAGACCGCCTGAAGCTCGCGGTCGTGGAGCCGGAGATCGGCATCTTCCAGGAGCAGAAGAAGGAGTTCCCCAAGGGGACCCACGCACTGGCCATCTTCCGCTACAACACTCTGCAGCTCCAGTGGGCTTCGGCGGACCTGGCCAAAGAGCATCCCGACCTCATCGTCTGGCCCGAGAGCATGTACTTCCCCGCGCTCACCGTCGCGGCCCGGACCCCCGCATCTCCCGAGTTCGAGGAGCACTCCTGGTGGATCCCCGCGGATGCCCGTGCCCTCTACCAGTCCGCCAAGCCGTTGCCCCTGTCCCGCTCGTTCCCGGAGGGCGTGCTGGAAGATGCCGAGCTCGAGGACAAGGACGTCAACGCCGTCCAGCGCGGCTTTGCAACGCCCCTCCTGTTCGGCGCCACGTCGGGGTTCCTCAAGAACAGGGAGGACCCCAACGGCTCGGACAGCATCCGCTACAACAGCGCGTTTGCCGTGGACGAGACCGGCACCATCCTCGGCAGGTACGACAAGCAGTACCTCCTCGCATTCGGCGAGTACATCCCCCTGGGCGAGACCTTCCCGTTCCTGTACGACTGGATCCCCGAGGCCGGCCATTTCTCGAAGGGACCGGAGCAGGCGCCCATCCGGTTCCGGGGGCGGTCCCTCGGCGTGCTCATCTGCTACGAGGACATCATCGCAAGCCACACCCGCGCGGTCGTGGAGCAGGGTGCGGAGATCCTCCTGAACATGACCAACGACGCATGGTTCGGAAAGACGCAGGAAGCCAAGCAGCACTTCATCCTCGCACTCTTCCGCTCCATCGAGCACCGCAGGACCCTGGTGCGCGCCACCACCACCGGCATCAGCGGCGTGGTCCTGCCCACCGGGGAGGTCTCCCGAATCACCCGCCCCACCGGCGCAGAAACCTTTGTGGAAGACGTGCCCCTGATGCAGACGGCTACGGTCTACAACATGGGCGGCTGCTACTTCCCGCACACGCTCCTGGCCATTTCCCTGGCGCTGCTGGCTATCTGCATCCGTACCGGACGAAGACGTTGCGCCAGCGAAGGACCTTCTCCACGTAAGAGAAGTTGAAAGGAAGCACCAGGTCCTTGCTGTACTTGTTCGTGTTGCCCGGCCCGGTGTTGTACGCGGACAGCCCGTAGACCAGGTTGCCGCCGTAGCGGTCGATGTACTTGCGCAGGACCTTGCAGCCGCACGCGATGTTCGTCTCCGGGTCGTGGAGATCGGAGCCGCACTCCATGTGCTGGCCCGTGCGCGGCATGACCTGCATCAGGCCCGTGGCCCCCACCCGCGACTCGAGCTCCGGGTTGAAGCTGGACTCCACCTTGATGACCCCCATCACCAGCTCCACCTCGAGGTTGTGCTCCCGCGCATACTTCTCGATCGTGGGGAGGTACAGCTGACAACGGGTCTTCCGGGGCTTGTGCGTCTCCGGCACGTTGGACGACGCCTCCGTGGATGCCGCGGCCACCTTCCGGGCCTTCTTCTTGCTTCCCGTGGACCCGCGGTGCGACGAGCGCGAGCCTGTCGTGACACACCCTGCCAGCAGCACGGCACAAAGCAGACTCCAGGCTGTGGCCTTCACCCACATGGATCCAGTCTAAACCCCCGAGCCTCACCGGGCAAAAAAGCCTCCCGGCCGCCCCTCACGGGCATTGCAAATCCCGGGGACGCGGCTTAGATTCCTCCGGTTGCCGGCGGAGGACCCCATGGCTCGTGCCTTTCTGGTTGTACTCGATTCGGTCGGTGCAGGCGCAATGCCGGACGCGGCAAGCTTCCTCGACGAGGGGACCAACACCCTGGCCAACACCGCCCGGGCCGTGGGCGGCCTCACGCTCCCGAACCTCGCAAAGCTGGGCCTCGGCAACATCACCCCCATCCTCGGCGTGCCCGAGCAGCCCGCGGCGACTGCAAGCTGGGGCCGGATGTCCGAGCAGTCCCCTGCAAAGGATACCGTCATCGGTCACTGGGAGCTCGCGGGCCTGCCCAGCAGCGCACCGTTTGCCACCTATCCCGACGGCTTTCCCCCCGCTATCATCGAGGCCTTCGAGCAGGAGTCCGGGTTCCGCTCCATGTTCAACAAGCCTGCCAGCGGCACCGTGGTCATCGAGCAGTGCGGGCCGGAGCACATGGCAACCGGCAGGCTCATCGTCTACACCTCCGCGGACTCGGTGTTCCAGGTAGCCGCTCACGAGGACGTCGTCTCCGTGCCGAGGCTCCATGCCGCGTGCGAGGCGGCCCTCCGGGTCGTGGCCCCCTACCGGGTCGCCCGGGTCATCGCTCGGCCGTTTGTCGGCGCGCCCGGGTCGTTCAAGCGCACCTACAACCGCAAGGACTTCTGCATGCCTCCGCCCAGCGCCACGCTCCTGACCGAGCTGACGGACCGGGGCCTGCCCGTCCACGGTGTGGGCAAGATCGAGGACATCTTCGCCGGCCGGGGAGTCTCGGACTCGGTCCACACAGAGGGCAACCGCGACGGCCTCGAGCACACCCTGCGCCTGGCGCACACCGCACCCTC
>Ga0233425_10004550_pt1 | contig 23090 bp, 22 predicted proteins | sample Watercolumn_Towu_2_FD_181712 | JGI IMG/M metagenome (GOLD analysis project Ga0233425, IMG submission 181712) | Freshwater microbial communities from Lake Towuti, South Sulawesi, Indonesia - Watercolumn_Towuti2014_140_MG | ecosystem: Environmental > Aquatic > Freshwater > Lake | place... | reverse complement strand
GCGTTCCGCCAGGGAGATCGATGTTGACGGGACAAAATACCCTGTCGAAGCTATTACTCCGGAAGGTTTCAAGGGTATAGATATTGCCTTGTTCGCCGGGACCGAAGGCGAAAAGGGCGCGGCGGTGACTTTTGCCCAGGAGGCGGTCAAAAGAGGGGCGGTAGTAATCGATAATGGCGCGGATTTCCGTATGGATCCTGATGTTCCCCTGGTGGTCCCGGAAGTGAACGCCGATGATGTTAAAAAACATAAAGGGATAATCGCTAATCCCAACTGTTCGACTATTCAGATGGTGGTAGCTTTGAACCCCATACATAAAGCCGTCGGTATTAAAAAGATAGTAGTCACTACTTTGCAGGCTTCTTCCGGTGCGGGAAAAAGCGCAGTGGACCAGCTTAATGAAGAGGTCTCTGTGATTACTAGCGGCGGGTTTAATAATGTGCACGTAAACGCCAAGACTAAAGCTATGCCGCAGCAGCTGGCTTACAATGTTTTTCCGCATATCGGCTCTTTTGTGGAGTTGGATTATACTAACGAAGAGTGGAAACTGGTTAAAGAAACCCACAAGATTATGCACGCCGATAAGATTAAGATCTCGGCGACTACCGTGCGCGTTCCGGTGCGCACCGGGCACTCGGAATCGGTGTATATCGAAACCGAGAAACAGTTCACTCCCGAGAAGGCCCGAGAAATACTCTCCAAGGCTCCGGGCGTAATCGTGATCGATGATCCCAAAAATAACCTTTATCCTTTGCCTAAAGATGTCGAAGGCAAGGATGAGACTTTCGTGGGTAGGATACGCCAGGATGCCTTCGACAAGAACGGATTGTGGCTCTGGGTTGTCGCTGATAATCTGCGTAAGGGAGCGGCGACCAACGCCGTGCAGATCGCTGAATGCGTAATCTCCGGCTTGAATTAGAATACGACGGCACGCACTATTGCGGCTGGCAGGTCCAGGGAAGAAACAGCGGAAGGAAGAGGAGTATTCAGGAGGCCCTGGAAAAGACCCTGTGTATCATCCTCAACGAAAAAATCCGCACTATTGTTTCAGGCAGGACCGACGCCGGGGTTCATGCCCTGGGCCAGGTAGCCAACTTCAGAGTCAAATCGAATATCCCCCTGCACCGCCTGAAATACGCCTTGAATTGCCTACTCCCTAAAGATATCTCCGTAAACGATATCAAGGAGGTTTCTGCCACCTTTCATAGCCGTTTCCGGGCCAGATCCAAGACCTACCGTTACGCTATTCTGAATCGAGAACACCCCTCGGCATTATCAAGGAATACCGCATATTTCTATCCTTACCCCTTAAACCTTTCGTTCATGCGTAGGGAGGCAAGGTGCCTTATCGGCAGCCATGATTTTAAGTCTTTTCAGGCGGCAGATAAGAAAGAGAGGGGTTCGGTGCGCACAATCAAAAAAATAAATATTGCCAAAAGAGGGGATTTTGTTTATATTGATATCCAAGCGGACGGTTTTCTTTATAATATGGCCCGGAATATCGCGGGCACGCTCATAAAGATAGCCAGGGGAAAGGCGGAGCGCGGAAGCCTCAAGAACATCCTGGATTCGCGCGACAGAAAATACGCCGGCCCGACCGCTCCGGCAAAGGGCTTAACCCTACTTAAGGTTTATTATTAAGAGGAGGAGAGAGATGGAGAAAAGAGGGTTTTCGCTGATGGAGGTAATAGTAGTCGTAATCATCGTCGGTGTGCTGGCTACTCTGGGTTTTCCGGCTTATCAGAACAGTATAGATTATTCCAATAGCAAGGTTTGTAAGGCTAACCTTGAGGCTTTACAAACGGCGCTGGATATCTACGCTATGGAACATGACCGTATACCCGGAGATTTGAGCCAGCTTCCGGCGGAATACATAAATAAAGGACTGGCTAAGGTACGTAGAGAGGGCGGCTGGAAATTGAAGCTTGCTTATTGGTTGGTGGAAGTAAGGGATAGCGGACTAGCTTATGCGGAATTAATGCAGCGGCTTCAAGGGGGAGTAGTTATGACGTGTCCGGCGTCCAGAGGCGCGCATTCTTACGGCCTGTGGAGCGGCCTGGCCAACCTTACTGCTCTCGAATACCGGCAGCTGTCGGATACCCAGCCGTTAGTGGCAGATTGTGCTGCGGATACATTTGACGCTTTGGCCGGGACCGATAGGAGGCATGCCATCTACAGGATTTTGAGCGCCGATAGTCCTTATTCCTGGTCAATCAGTCGGACCTCATTAATACAAAGCGGTCCGAATATGAATATAGTGATACCCCGTATTGCCAGCATAATTCCCGAGGCAGGTAGAAGTTCGGGTCAAGGTGCTACTGGCAAGGTCGCAACTCAAGAATAGCGGATACTTAGCGATTGATTATTAAAGACAAGAGTTATATCAGATTATTCTGTTTAGGGATTTTTTCGCTCTCTTTAAGCTTCCTGTTTGAGTACTTCATTCCCGTCGCCCCCTTCCAGAGAATAAACGACCTTACCTCCAGATACGCGTATTTTTCCAGCCGGAGCGCTAATTTAGGTTTGAAGATTGTAGGCGTAGCCGTGGATGATTATTCCCTGAATAAAATCCCCGAGCGCCGGCCCTGGAAGAGAGCAAGATACGCCGAGCTTATCAGGATATTGGACCGGGAAGAGACATCTGTTATCGGACTCGATTTTGTTTTTGCCGGCGCCTCCGAATACACCGACGATGACCGGACGTTAAGCGAGGCCTTAAAGAATTCTACCAGCCGCGTAGTCCTGGCCTACAACTTTGATTTCAAAAACGCCCAGCCGATATTCCCCCTGGATGAGCTGAAAAATTCCGCGTATTCCCTGGGTATGCTAAATACCCCGGAGGACAGAGACGGAGTAATGCGCCGTCTGCGTTCGTATATAAGGCACGGAGCGAACGACTACTATTCTTTTTCCGTCCAACTTGCCGCTGCCTATTCCGGTAGGAAGCCGGAGGAATTAATCGTCCGCCTACCGCTTTTAAAGGACAAAACCTTCCCGGTTAACTACTTGATACAAGAGAAGGATATTGTCAAGGTAAGCTTTTACGAGGTAATTAATGATCTTCCGGGATTAAAAAGCAGGCTGGGCGATGATTTTCTAAAGGGCGCCTTGGTACTGGTCTATCCGGAGGCCCGGATAATGCACGATGCCTATCTTACGCCTTTAGGCGAATTGCCGGGAGGAATTATCCACTTAAACGGAGCCGTGGATATCTTAAGCGGCCGCCTGCTAGATGAAAACAATCTTTTGTCAGCGCTCTTCCTGCTAGTCTCCCTGTGCCTCTTGGTTTATGCGCTAAGAAATGCGGGGCCAGTTATCTCCGGGCTCCTGACCCTGGGAATAATCCTTCTGGACTTCTGGTCTTCCGTAGTCTTAAGCCTATCCGGATTGAGGTTTAATTGCGCGCTGGTGGTAAGTTTCTGTTTCCTGTTTTTCGTCTCCGCCAGCTTCTATAGATATGCCGTATTCCTTTCCCAGATACTTCAAATCCGGGAGAGGGTTACCCTGGACCCCTTAAAGAACCTGCTTACCTTAAGATACTTCTATTACCGCTTGGGGATAGAGGTAAGGAATATTTATTTCCGTAAAGACATCTATCTGGTTTTTGCGCTCCTGGAAAACCTTGAACAGGATTTGGAGGGCGCGCCATTTGACAAAATAAAGGAGTTCTGGTTAAGGGTTTCCCAGTTTCTGCATATCAGGCACAGTTTCTGGTCGGTTTATTCCGAGGAGAGTTTTGTCGGTAGCCTGGTCGGAACCAGGAAGCTTGCCGGCCGCAGCGCTCTTAATCTGGAGAGCGGCATTAAAGATATTCTGGCGAAAAGCGGGTTTGCTGCACGGGTAAAGATCGGCTACGCCCGCCTTAATAAAAAATATCCCATCCAGGAATTCCTCTATGCCTTATCCGAAGAAACCGGGAAATCAGCCGAAGGCGCCGCATTTATAGAAGACGAATCCCTTGCCGGAAGAATCGCCCAGTACGGAGTTAAGCAGGGCTTAGGGGAGAAGCTCCTTGAGAGTATAGAAGAGGGGATCGAAGACAAGAATAAGCAGCTCCTGTCGCTTATCGACGAATTAATCAAGGAGCATGCCAAGACCAAAGAGGCCTATTTCCAGATAATGGCCTCGCTGGTTAACGCCCTGGAAGCCCGCGATACTTATACCGAGGGACATTCCGAGCGGGTGGCCCGCTACGCTTTAAGGTTGGCGCAGGAATTAGGATGGCCGCAGGCGGAGATGGAAAAACTAAAGAAAGCAGCGCTTCTTCATGACCTGGGCAAGATCGGGATACCGGACAGAATACTGCATAAGAGGGATAAGTTGACTGACGAAGAGTTTGACATCATTAAACAGCATGAGATTATCGGGGTCAAGATTATCGAGCCGCTTAAAGATCTGCAGGACATCCTTCCCTGGATCCTCTATCATCATGAACGCTGGGACGGGACAGGTTATCCTCATGGTATAGGCGCAGATAAGATTCCCGAGGCTGCCCAGATCCTCTCTTTAGCCGATGTTTATGACGCCCTTACCACCGGCAGGGATTATAAGGTGGCTTTTTCTACGGATGTGGCTGTCGCCGAACTCCTTAAGGATAAAGGGGCGAGATTTTCTCCCCGGCTCACCGATGTATTTGTGGAATTAATACGTAAAAATAATTTGACTTAAAGCGGATTTGTGGTATACTCTTTTTTCTTATGCATAAAACATACTCTGTTAAGAAGGAAGACATAAAGAGGCAATGGTACCTGGTTGACGCCAAGGATAAGATTCTGGGAAGGCTGGCCTCCAGGGTAGCCGTGCTCTTGCGCGGTAAACATAAGCCGGTATTCACCCCGCATCTTGATACCGGAGACGGCGTCATAGTGATAAACGCCGCCCAGATCAAGGTTACCGGCAGGAAGATGAAGCAGAAGATATACGGGCGCTTCTCCGGTTATCCGGGGGGTTTGAGGGAAGTGACCTTGGAGAATATGTTGAAGAACCGGCCGACGACGGTAATCCGGCTTGCGGTTCAGCGTATGCTCCCGGGAGGTCCGTTAGGAAGGGATTTAATCAAAAAATTAAAGATTTATGCTGATGATAAGCACGGACAGAGTGCGCAGAGTCCGGTGAATTTGGAGGTTTAATAGGTTATGGATCAGTCAAAATTTACGGCAGTAGGAAGAAGGAAAGAATCGGTAGCCAGGGTGCAGTTGCTCCCGGGAAAGGGAGATATACTGGCTAACGGTAAGCCGTACGATAAATATTTTTTAAGGGAGACAGACAGGATTATAATTACCCAGCCGCTGGTTTTAACCAACAGCCTTGCGAAATACGATGTCCAGGCTAATCTCTCCGGAGGAGGCCTTACCGGACAGGCAGGAGCTTTGCGTTTAGGTATCGCCCGGGCATTGATCGCTGCAGAGCCGGAGTCAAAGGATCTGTTGCGTAAGCAGGGATACCTTACCCGTGACCCCCGCTCCAAGGAGCGTAAAAAGTACGGGCTTAAAGGCGCGCGTAAGCGCTTCCAGTGGACTAAGAGGTAATATGTAAATTAATAATAAATTTAAGATTTCAAAAAGTCCCGCTGCGAAGCGGGATTTTTTGTTTGTATTAAGGCGTGGGTTCTGCCGTCGAGAAAAGGCTTGACTATCGACGGGTTTTGCATTAATATTAATTTAATATGCGTACGCAAAGGAGAATAAAATGATTAACGTAGGCGTTGTTGGCGCAACGGGTTATGTCGGAGAAGAGTTGGTCGCTATACTTTTAAGGCATCCCGGAGTGAAGCTTACCAATATATCCTCAAGGACTTCGGGGGGCCAGAAGTATTCCGATTCAGCCCCCTGGTTCAAGGGGAAAACCGATATTATTTGCGAAAGCCCGGATATAAACAAAATCGCCGCGAAGAGCGACCTGGTATTCTTGGCATTACCGCATACGGCAAGCATGGATTTTGTGCCGGAGCTACTCAAAAAGGGCAAGAGGGTGATTGATTTAAGCGCTGACTATAGGATAAAAGATTTAAAAATTTATGAAAAATTCTATGCCGGCCATAAGGATAAAAGCAGCGTTAAAGATAGCGTTTATGGCCTCCCCGAAATCTACCGGGCTAAGATTAAAGGCGCTAAACTTATCGCAAACCCGGGTTGCTATCCGACGGCGAGTATCCTGGCCTGCGCCCCGCTGGTTGCTTTGGGGGTAGCTGATCCCGCCTCGATCATCATCGACGCTAAGTCCGGCGTATCGGGGGCGGGCAAGAAGGTCGCCGAGGCGATGCTCTTCCCGGAGGTAAACGAAGATTTCCGGGCCTACAAGGTCAATAAACACCAGCATGCCCCGGAGATAAGCCAGGAGATTTCTAAGTTGGCGGGCAAGAGGATCGCGGTTACTTTTGTGCCACATCTACTGCCTTTAAATAGAGGAATACTGGCGACGGTATATATAAAGAAAAGCCAGAAGTCAAAGGACAAAAGCAAAAATTTGCTGCAGCTCTACAAAAGGTTCTATAAAAACGAGCCGTTTATCAGAATAAAGGAAGAGGGGAGTTTTCCCAGGCTCAAAGACGTAGCCTACACGAATTTCTGCGATATAGGAATCGAGGATTGCGCAGAGAGCGTTATTGTTATCGCGGCTATTGATAACCTGCTTAAAGGCGCTGCCGGCCAGGCCGTGCAGAATATGAATATAATGTACGGCTTACCGGAGAAGACAGCTTTATTATGAAGAAAAAGTATTTACCTAAAGGTTTTAGGGCCGGCGGGGTAAGCGCGGGAATAAAGAAATCGGGAAAGCCGGACCTTGCTATCTTTTATTCCGATTGCGGCGCAAAGGCCGCCTGCCTGTTTACCTTGAATAAGATTAAGGCTGCCCCGCTTAAATTAAATAAAGCGCATCTGAAATCTGGGCGGTTATTCAGGGCGATAATCGTAAACAGCGGCAACGCCAATTGCTTGACCGGCCGGGCAGGTTTAAAGGATGCCAGGACTACTGCTGTCTATGCGGCCAAAGCCTTGAGAATAAGCCCTGTTAGCGTCCTGGTGAATTCCACCGGGGTGATCGGCAAAAGGCTGGCAGTAGATAAAATAAAGAAAGCCGTGCCTCTTTTGGTAAAAAAACTATCCGAGTCAGGTTTAGGAATGGCCCAGAAAGCCATCCTTACTACCGATACTTTTGCAAAATCCGCCTCCGCAAAGTTTTTTATCGGTAATAAGGCCGTAAGCATCTGCGGGGTTGCCAAGGGTGCGGGGATGATCTCTCCGGATATGGCGACCATGCTGGTTTTTATCCTGACCGACGCCAATATAACCCAGGCGGCTTTAAATAGTGTCTTGAAGGCCTGCGTTGCAGGCACCTTTAATTGCATTACCGTTGACGGATGCATGAGTACCAATGACAGCGTGATGGTTTTAGCTAACGGTATGGCAGAAAATTCTCTGATTAGAAGCGGCGCCGGGCTTAATAAATTCCGTTCAGCCCTGTATTCCGTCTGTCTAGGGCTCGCCAGAATGGTAGTAAGGGATGGAGAGGGAGCGACTAAATTTATAGAAATTACCGTGGATAAGGCCGTAAACGCAAAGCAGGCAAAGAAGGCGGCTTTAGCAGTAGCAAACTCCAGCCTCTTTAAGACCGCTATGTACGGAGAGAACCCTAATTTCGGAAGGATTGCTGCAGCTATCGGAGCAAGCGGCGTTGATGTAAATGAAGAAGGGCTTAAAATTAAAGTCAGCCCTTTGGCGGATAAGGAGATAAAAGTTTATTGTTCTCTTAATAAGGGTAGAGGCAAGGCTACGGTCTATACTTCTGACCTTACTCCGGAGTACGTTAAGATAAACGCAGAATATAATTAGAAAGGTTTATATGGAAGAAGCGATAAGAAAAGCGGATGTCCTGATCGAGGCTCTCCCTTATATAAAGAAATTCCACAAGAAGGTCGTGGTCATCAAGTACGGCGGAAGTATTCTGGGAGAGGAGAAGATCAGGAGAGGCGTCTTAGAGGATATAGTTTTTCTTAATTTTATGGGCTTGAAGCCGGTATTGGTGCATGGCGGGGGGCCTAATATCAGCGACCGGCTGCGTCAGTCGGGGGTTAAGACCGAGTTCGTGGAAGGTATGAGGGTCACGGATGAAGCCACATTAAAGGTGGTTGAAGAAGAATTACAGGAGCTTAATGATCTGATTGTTAAAGAGATTAACGAGCTGGGGGCCAAGGCTTCCGGACTCAACGGGAAAAATAATATGATTATAGCCCAGAAGAAGAAAGCCAGTATCGACCTGGGGCTTGTTGGCCAAATAATAGAGGTCAATACCGAAGAGATAAACGATGAGCTAAGGAAAGACAGGATCGCGGTAATACTTCCGATGGGTAAGGGTAAGGATAAATTATATTATAATGTAAATGCCGACGAGGCAGCCTCCGGTATCGCCGCCGCGCTTGAGGCTGAAAAACTAGTCTTACTTACTAATGTGAAGGGTATAATGCGCAACCCCGATGACCAGCACTCTTTTTTGTCGACGCTTACAGAGGAGGAGGCTAAGAGTCTCATTCAGGATAACATTATCCAACAGGGGATGATCCCCAAGGTTAAGGCGTGCTTTGATGCACTGGATAACGGAGTCAAGAAGGCGCACGTGATTGATGCCCGGATACCCCATGCCTTGCTTCTTGAGATATTCACCGACCAGGGTATCGGCACAGAGATATCAAAATGAAACTAGAACAGGTATTTAAGAGTTATAAAGATAACATAATGCCGACATACACCAAGGTTCCTCTGGTGTTTGTTAAGGGTAAAGGGTCTAAGCTTTGGGATATAAAGGGCAAGGAGTATTTGGATTTCTTCCCCGGCTGGGGAGTAGGAAACCTTGGGCATTGTCATCCCGCGGTAATGAATGCAGTAAGGGACCAGGTATCCAAGCTTATTTTTATACCGAATAATTATCATCACGTGCCGCAGGCAAAGCTAGCCGAGGAGATCATCTATCGGACTTTTCCGGGCAAGGCCTTTTTCTGTAATTCCGGGGCAGAGGCTAATGAGGCTGCGTTTAAATTGGCTCGCAAGTTCGGCAAGGGCAGGTACGAAATAATCACCTTTGAAAATTCCTTTCACGGAAGGACGCTGGCGGCATTAGCCGCCACCGGCCAGAAGAAATACCAGGAGGGTTTTGCGCCTCTGCCGGAGGGGTTTAAGACAGTTAAGTTTAATGACCTTGAGGCGGTAAAGGGCGCCCTGACTGATAAGACCGTGGCTATAATGCTTGAGCTTATTCAGGGTGAGGGTGGGATAAATGTGGCAAGTAAGGAGTTCGTCCAGGGGGTCGAGAAGATCTGCGAAGAAAAAAACCTCCTCCTGATAATAGACGAGGTACAAACCGGTATGGGCAGGACGGGAAAATTATTCTGCTATCAGCATTACGGTCTTACGCCTGACGTTATGACGCTGGCTAAGGCTTTAGGAGGAGGCCTGCCTATAGGCGTTACAGTGGTTAAAAAAGAGATTGCCGACATTCTGCAGCCGGGAATGCATGCCTCCACTTTCGGCGGAGGCCCGGTAATCTGCAAGGCGGCGCTGGCTTCTTTGACTGCGATACAAAAGGAAAAATTGCTTGCTAAAGCTTGCAGAATGGGGGATTATATATTAGAGAAGCTGAATAAGCTTAAGAATAGATATCCGGCGATAAACGATGTAAGAGGTACCGGTCTCATGCTCGGGCTGGATCTGAATATCGCGGGTAAACCGGTAGTGGAGAAATGCCTGGAGAAAGGGCTCCTGATTAACTGCACCCACGACACGGTCTTAAGATTGATGCCTGCTTTGAATATCAGCCGGAAAGAGGTTGACCGGGCGCTGGATATAATCGAAAAATCACTGGTAGAGGTGTTGAATGCATAAAGACCTGATTTCGGTAAAGGATTTGAGCGTTAAGGATATCGAAGCCGTTTTCAGCCTGACGGACAAGCTTAAGACAAATAAGGCGAAGTTTAAGAATGCGCTGAGCGGCAAGACCCTGGCACTGATTTTTCAGAAGCCGTCGAACAGGACAAGGGTCTCTTTTCAGGTCGGTATGTATCAGCTGGGCGGAAACTCTATCTATCTTTCGCCGACAGAAATCAACCTGGGAGTAAGAGAGTCAATTCCGGATGTTGCGAAGACCCTTTCAAGGTATGTGGACGGTATAGTCCTAAGGACCTTTTCCCATAAGACGGTCGTAGAGATGGCTAAAAGTGCGACTATTCCGGTCATTAACGGGCTTACGGATTTCTCGCATCCTTGCCAAGCGCTGGCGGATATTTACACGGTCAGGGAGAAATTCAAAAACCCGAAAGGAAAAACCCTTGCCTATATAGGCGATGGCAACAATGTCTGTAATTCTTTGTTATTTGCCTGTGCCAAGACCGGGATTAACATTAATGTTGGCGCTCCCAAAGGTTATCAGCCGCCTAAAGATGTGGTGAGCGAATCGCTGAAACTGGCAAAGCCTAATAAGTCTGTAATCAGGACATTCGACAATCCTTTCGATGCCGCGAAAGGCGTGGATGTGCTTTATACCGATGTCTGGGCGAGTATGGGCCAGGAAGGAGAGGCGGAGGCGAGGAAAAAGATATTCAAAAACTTTCAGATTAACTCCGCGCTTTTGAAATTGGCTAACAAGAATTGTCTGGTGATGCATTGCCTGCCGGCCCACAGAGGAGAAGAGATAAGCGCAGAAGCTATCGACAGTAGAAATTCGATAGTTTTTGACCAGGCGGAGAACAGGATGCATGTGCAGAAGGCGATTCTGATAAAGCTATTAGGGGATTAATGGGTTAGCCCCAATCCCCCCCGTTAATCCAAACGTTACTTTAAGAACCGGAGAGATAAAAAGATGAAAAAAGTGGTATTGGCTTATTCCGGAGGGCTGGATACTTCCTGTATAGTCAAATGGCTTACCGACAGGGGTTATGAAGTAGTCTGTTTTGTGGCTGACCTCGGCCAGGGCTTAGGTAAAGGCGAAGACCTGGATGCCATAGAAGAAAGAGCTCTGGCTGCCGGCGCCACTAAGGTTTATATAAAGGATTTGCAGGATGAATTTGTGGAGGGTTTTGTCGTCCCGGCCCTGAAGGCAGGCGCGGTTTATGAAGGCAAGTATTTACTGGCGACTGCCCTGGGCAGGCCGCTGATCGCCAAATACTTGGTTGATATTGCTCATAAAGAGAGAGCCGGCGCTATTGCTCATGGATGCACCGGGAAGGGAAACGATCAAGTCAGATTTGAAGTAACTGCCGGAATACTTGATCCCAAGCTGGAAATTATAGCTCCGGTTAGAGAATGGGAGTTTAAATCCAGAGAAGAAGAGATTGAATATGCAAAAGAGCAGGGGATCCCTATAGATGTCACCAAGAAAAAGCCTTACAGTATAGACAGGAATATCTGGGGGATAAGCATTGAGTCGGGGATTCTAGAGAATCTGGAGCAGGAGCCGCCGGAGGATGCTTACATGATAACCTCAAGCCTCAGCTCTCAACCCACATATCCGAAATATATAGAGGTTTATTTTGAAAAGGGAGTCCCTAAGAAAATAGACGGTAAGGCGTACAAGCTTAAGAATCTCATAAGCCACCTGAATGAGGTCGGCGGACTTTATGGTGTAGGAAGAAGCGATCTGATAGAGAATAGGCTGGTAGGTATTAAATCCCGGGAGATTTATGAAGCTCCGGCAGCCACGATACTCCATAACGCGCACAGGGAATTAGAAAGCCTGGTCCTGGACAGGGAGCTTGCGCATTTTAAAGAAATCGTAGCGTTGAAGTATTCGGAGCTGATTTATTACGGTCTCTGGTATTCGGCGCTTAAGCAGGCGCTGGACGGCTTCGTAAACTCGACGCAAAAATACGTCACCGGGAGTGTCAAATTAAAACTCTCTAAAGGTAATTGCGTGGCGGTGGGAAGGAAATCTAAGAATTCGCTTTATAAAAAAGAATTGAGTACTTACGGCAAAGAGGATAAGTTTGACCAGAAGCTTGCCGAAGGCTTTATCAAGCTCTGGGGTATGCCGTATAAAAGGTAGAAGAAGGAGAAGGATATGAGAAAAGATTTAATGTTGCTGTTATTATTGTTTGTATTCTTTATCCCGTTAAGTTTCAGCGGCCAGGAAGAAATTACGTTTACGACTTATTATCCTTCTCCTTACGGAAGTTACCGGGTTTTGAATATGGGTCCGACTACTCGGCCGGCTAATCCTGGTCAAGGCGATATCTATTATGATAACGGCTTGGGAGGGATTTCCGGAGGTATGTACTATTATAATGGTACGGATTGGATTCCCATGGGTGGCTTGACCGAAGAACAATGGGTCGGCGGACTTGAAGCAGGCGACTTTCAGCAGAGTCCGATTGCCTATAATAATTGGTTTAGTCCGTCGAGGACTAACACTTGGTGGTATCAGGTTAACAATTATACGCTAAAAGCGGGGTCTAATACTGCCTTGCATTTGACAGCTTCTCCTCAAGTAGTCTGGTTTGACCTTTCTGCTGCAGACATAACTTCAGGGATGTACAGGTTGGAGTACGGAGGAGGGACTGCCAGTTTTCTCGGAGGAGGCAAGTTTAAGGTTGCTCTTTGGGTAGCTATGAACGGCGGTTCGTGGTATTCCGCAGACGAGTTTTATTTGGAAAATCCTGCGGCAAGAGACGGAGTACAGTGTAATTTCAGCACTGGAGTAGCTAATATCCCCAGGAGGTCTGTTCAATTTTATTTGTACCGTAACAGTTATTTGGTATTTGCTGTCGCATTTGAGCCGGTCTATGAGGCTCTTGATTGGGAACATGAGATAGGCGTAAGCAATTTATATGAAGCTGGTTGGATTGCTGCCGGTAGGCCGTCATTTGCCAGTACGACAGCAGGTAATCCTTATAAATGTGATCCTAATATGCTAGGGCAGAAATGCCCGCTTCCTTTAGCACCCCCCGCCTATGATCCGTTCGGTTGGTCTAATTACGGAATTAGTTATTGGAATATTCAGACTGTAAATTCATGGGGAGCGGCTAATTTTTCAGGTTTTAACATAGATATTTATAAAAATTTTTAATTTTGCGGAGGTGGTATGAGGGTTAAGTTTCCCGCGCTAGCTTTATTACTGTTATTTTTATTTATGCCGGTTTATATTTTGGCACAGAACCCACCCGGTAAATATACCGTAGATGAAGTAATCGCCGAATTCAAGAAAATGCAGGCTAAGAAGCAGCAGGAGCTTGAAAAGCAGAAAGAAGCCTTGCAAAAGAGCGCAGTAAGAGTTCAAGAAGCCTATATTAAAACTACTAGCTCCCAGGAAAAAGAAGATGATGAAGATGGCGGAGAAAGTAGTGAAAACAAGAAACAGGAAAAGGAATAAGAATGGCAAAATTGTGGGGGAGCAGATTTCCAAAGACAACGAGCAGTTTAACCGATAAATTTACCTCAAGCATCGCTTACGACAAGAGGCTTGCGGTTTACGATATCCTGGGGAGCCTGGCGCACGTGAAGATGCTGGGTAAGCAGAAGATAATCCCGTCGATAGACGCCAAAAAGATAGTTGCCGGACTTAGCGCCATCTTAAAAGAGGTAAAGAGCGGAAGGTTTAAATTCGACCCCGTGGCGGAGGATATTCATTCCAATATCCAGGATTTACTGGTTAAGAAGATCGGCTCTGCCGCGCATAAGCTGCATACGGCAAGATCGAGGAATGACCAGATAGCCCTGGATGTTAAGATGTACATAAAGGAAGAGATTGGGGATTTAAGTGAGCTGGTCTCAGAACTGCAGAAGTCTATATTGAGGTTTGCCAGGGCTAATTCTAAAGTGATTATCCCGGGTTATACCCATCTTCAGGTGGCCCAGTGCGTCCTCCTTGCGCACCACATGCTGGCCTACATCGAGAGTTTAGAGAGGGATAAGGAGAGGCTGCTGGATGCCTATAAGAGGATTGATAAGATGCCGCTTGGTTCCTGCGCGCTCTCCGGTACAGGGCTTAATATTAACAGGGAACTGGTAAAGAAAGAGCTCGGTTTTAAGTCGGTTACGGATAACAGTATCGACAGCGTCAGCGACAGGGATTATATCATGGAGGTCCTGGCGGTATTATCCATACTCTCCGTGCACCTCTCCAGGATAGCCGAAGACCTGATTTTATGGTCCACGAAGGAATTTAATTTTATCGATATTGATTTTTCTTTCTGCACCGGATCAAGCATTATGCCCCATAAGAAGAATCCCGATGTCTTAGAGCTTATTCGGGGCTCGGTGGGCAAGGTCCAGGGTGATTTATCCAATGTCTTGATCTTGATGAAAGGCCTGCCTTTGTCCTATAACAGGGATATGCAGCTGGATAAGCCACCGCTTTTTGACGGTATCGATACGGTGAAGGATATACTCGAGATCTTCGTCGCATTATTCGAAAATATTGTTATTGAAAAAGAGGCGATTAGTGCTAAATTAATGGATGAGGCCTTGTTCTCCGTGGACATCGTCGAGTACTTGATTAAAAAAGGCGTTTCTTACAGGGATGCCCATGATATCGTCGGTTCCATGGTCAGGGACTGCCTCGATAAAGGCATCAAGATTTCGAGCTTAAATAACGCGCAGTTAAGAAAATATTCGCCTAAACTCGGGCCTGATGTAAGGAATATTTTAAATGCCTGGGCTTCAGTCAATTTAAAGAATTCTTACGCCGGGACGGGCCCTAAACAGGTGGAAAAGCAAATTAAGAATTGGGAGAGGAAATTAGGATAATGAACAGCGTGTTCAAGAAGATTTTATTTGTAATGATTTTATCCTCGATCTCCGCTATTGTGTCTGCGCAGCAGCAAGAGGAGATAACCTTTACTACTTATTATCCTTCTCCTTACGGCAGTTTTGTAGAATTGCGCGCGGTTTCGACATCAGTGGGGAGCGGCTATCAAGGAAGCGACCCGGGAGAAAATAATATGATAGTAGAGGGGAATGTCCGCGTGGGCGAACCGGCTACCTTTTCTTCTGCTGTCATCAATAAAATTGCCGCAGATCCTTCTCCAAGCCCGATGGGTCTTTTGGATATCTGGGATGCCAGGCTTACTTCTGTAAATAGATGGTTAAGTGAAGGTGGCACAGGAGAGCTTGTGCCAGCATTGACTATGCAGGTTTGCGAAACATCCGCCGCTCCCCTTACTGATCCCGGTCATTGCGGAGATCCTTCGCATGACGCTTTACAGGGTAGGGATGAAGTGCCTTTTACGGTATGTTACTTGAGCGGTTTCGGTATACAGAGTAATACCGGTTGTAAAGGCGAGCGAGTGGTCGGGGTCTATTTGGAGGAAGATCCGAATGATGGCATAAGCAGATGGTATACCTATGTATCTAATGCTTGCACTTCAAGCGGAGGAAATCCCAGCGCTCCATTAGGCGCTTGGGTAACTTGTTTAAAATAATATGCTAGCTAATCCGAATATTATAAAAATCATTGTTTTATTTATGCTGGCCTGGACCGGTTTTCTTTCTTGTAGCCTTGCCCAGCAAGACGAAGTAATCTCTCTAACTTCCTATTATCCGGTTCCTTTCGGCAGCTACAATACTGTTTCAACCGATAAGATGTCTGTGGGAACTGTTTTTGAGTCCGAGGCAATTTCAGATGACAGCCTTATTGTTTCGGGTAACATAGGCTTAGGTAGTCCGGGTTTCGTTAGCCAGATAACATCAGCGGTTCCCAGCACGGGATATCTTCAGGTAAACGATATCTGGCTGCGTTCGGTCAACAGGTGGGCAAGTGCCTCTGGTGGTAATGTAACGGTGACCCGTTACGGAAATTTCTTGCCAAAATCGGGGCCTATCTGCCATGGCGATCCCGCCAGCCTTTATTACGACGCGCTTCGGTCTACTAATCTGGGAGAGCACAATTTCTGTGCGTTAACTTGTATAGTAAGGAGTGATAATCAGGACCCCCGGCAGTATGGCATACCGGGTTGTACTTCATATCTCACTCCGAGCTCGACTGGTAGATGGCAAGTCATGGTTTATTCTATGCCAAACCCATCTAACCCAAAAAAGCGGCTTTGGAGGCTCCGCGCCACTGATAATATGGGTTCGGGCCCTTATGGCACAAGGGGCTGTGCTATTTGCCTTGATTGGAACTAACTATGTCTAAAGTAGAAAACATTGTGATGATAATCTTTATAATATCAGCAGCAGTTTTATTTTCTTTAAGTGCTATCTTTGCCGAAAAGGAAGATATAACTATCACTACTTATTATTCTTCGCCATTCGGAAGCTACGAAGAATTAAGGGCGAACCAGATTTCTGTGGGTAGTTCCTATGCGTCTTTATCTAGTATTCCTGCAAATAGCGTTATTATTTCCGGGAATATGGGCATTGGGACAAGTTTGCCGACAATAGTAGCATCTCCTGCTAACGGCGCCACCGTAGGCAATCTTGATGTCAGGGATGTCTGGATAAGAAAGGTGAGCAATTGGGCAAGCCTGATATCCGGTGCGCCTTCGCTAGTTTTTGGATTGGATAAACCAGCGCTATCCGGGGGATATAACGCGAGCAGGAATCCTTGGTGTAGCGGTCCGCCATCTTCTAACTGGCAACTTTGCCATTATAATCAGAACATATGGGATTTAACGAACATGGAGATAGCTGCCGGTAATCCCTCTCCTAGATTGTGTATCCTCGGCGGGGTAAGAAGACAGCATGGCAGTTCTCCTGATTATTTTCAGAATGCTAAAGTGTATTTGGATACTTCTGATAACCATTGGAAAGCGGAGATTTGGAATCCGGGACTTAATGTAGATAGCGATCCGTATAGCACAGGCGATGATTCAAGCTGCTGGTGGAGCGGTTCGGGAGGTGGTACTACGAACTGTTGGTGGCGCGGAGCGATTACCTGTTTTTATTAAGGTTTATGCACGAATTTAAATACAAAAGAAATTACCTTTATTGTGAAAATATAAGAATCGAGGACTTGGCAAGGAGATTCGGGACGCCGCTCTATGTCTACAGCTACCACACTTTAGTCGACCACTTCTTGAAGCTGCGCAATGCTTTCCGCTCCATTAATCCGTTAATTTGTTATTCGGTTAAGGCCAATTCAAATTTAGCTATCCTTAAAGCTTTGGTTAATATCGGGGCGGGCCTGGATATTGTTTCCGGAGGCGAGCTGTACCGTGCCCTGAAAGTTGGTTGCCCCGCGCAGAAAATTGTCTATGCTTCGGTAGGTAAGACCGATAAAGAAATCGAAGAAGCGATTAGGAATAAAATATTATTTTTTAACGTAGAAAGTGCGGCAGAGTTACAAAATATTAATCGTATAGCTAGAAAACTTAATCGGACGGTACAGGCGGCAATCAGGATCAATCCGGATGTCGAGCCCAAGACCCATAAGTACATAACGACGGGGAAAATCACTAATAAGTTCGGGATAGATTTTAAGAATGCCTTGCAGATCCTGCTTTTACGCCGGGCTTTCCCGAATGTAAATATTTCAGGCTTGCATATACACATCGGTTCGCAGATCACCGAAAGTGACCCTTACGTGGCCGCCCTGAACAAGACTATCTCCTTTATCGGAGCCCTGCGTAAGAAGGGCATCAAAATAGAGTATCTTAATATAGGTGGAGGATTAGGCATAATCTATAATCAGGAGAACCCGCAGACTGCGGATAAATTTGCCGCCAAGGTGCTCCCTCTCTTGAAAAAGTCGGGCTTAAGAATAATCATGGAGCCGGGCAGGTTTATTGTGGGTAATTCCGGGGTGCTCGTAGTGCGCGTGCAGTATATAAAGAATACGCCCAAAAAGAAGTTTATCATTGTTGACGGCGGGATGAATGATTTGATCCGACCGGCCCTGTACGAAGCGTTCCATCAGATCGTCCCTTTAAAGAAGGTTACCGGTAGGCTCGAAAAATCCGATGTGGTGGGGCCCATCTGCGAGAGCGGGGATTTCTTTGCCAAAGAAAGATTGCTTCCCAAGGTAAAAGAAGGGGATTTTCTGGCGATAATGAGCGCGGGGGCGTACGGTTTCAGTATGTCCTCTAATTATAATTCCCGGCGCAGGGCCGAGGAAGTGATGGTAGTCGAGGATAAGGCTTTTGCGATAAGGAAGAGGGAGACCTACGAAGACCTGGTTAAAGAGGAGATTATCCCGCCTTTTCTTCTGAGTATCTAATATGAATAAGATTAAATTCGCTAAAATGGTGGCTTCAGGGAATGATTTTGTGCTGATAAACGAACCCGAGGCTAGGGGTATGAATTTTGCGGCGCTTGCAAGAAATCTTTGCGACAGGAAGTTTGGCGCCGGAGCCGATGGCTTGCTTCTTATCGGTCGCTCTAGGATGGCGGGAGTGCGTATGCGCATATTCAATACCGATGGCTCGGAGGCGGAGATGTGCGGGAACGGCGCACGCTGCGCGGCGTACTTTGCAAAGTCGTGCCTTTCCGGCGGGATAGAGACTAAGGCTGGCATAATCGGTGCGAAGGTTTCCGGGGATACGGTAAGGATAAGGCTTACCGATCCTAAGGATATCAAAACATCCATCCCGATTCAGGTCGGTAGAAGGATCATGAAGGTTAACTTTCTTAACACCGGTGTCCCGCATGTAGTGGTATTTGTGCAGGGTTTGGACAAGATCGATGTTGTAGCACTTGGCCGCTTCATCCGTTACCACCGCAAGTTTTCGCCAGCGGGGACCAACGTCAATTTTATCGAAGTTCTTGGGCCGGACGCGATAAGTATACGGACATATGAGCGCGGGGTGGAGGATGAGACCCTCGCCTGCGGCACGGGAAGCACGGCCTCGGCAATAATCTTTGCCCTCAAAGGCGCAAATGGGAACAGGATTAAATTAAAGACTCGGGGCGGAGAGGCCCTTAAGGTTTATTTTGAGAAGAAAGGCGATAAATTTACCAATGTCTGGCTGGAAGGAAAGGTCAGGCTAGTCTATCAAGGAGTCTACCATGTTTAGAGGCTCGATAACCGCTATAGTTACGCCGTTTCATAACGGAAAAGTTGACGAAAAGAAATTCCTGGAACTGATCGAATTTCAAATCAAAAACGGAACGACCGGGATCGTCCCCTGCGGGACTACCGGCGAATCGGCGACCCTTAATTTTGAAGAGCACGACCGGGTTATTGAAATTGCAATTGACCAGGTAAGAAAGAGGATACAGGTCATCGCGGGAACCGGCTCAAATTCTACAGAAGAAGCGATTATGCTTACACGTCATGCCGAAAAAGCGGGCGCGGATGCATCTTTGCAGGTTTCTCCCTATTATAACCGTCCCACCCAATCCGGGCTTTATGCGCACTTTAAAGCTATCGCGGATTCGGTAAAGATTCCGGTTATGCTTTATAATATTGCCTCCCGCACCGGAGTAAATATCGAGCCGGAGACAATCGCCAGGTTGGCCAATGACTGCAAGAATCTGATTGCGGTAAAAGAGGCCTCCGGCAGCCTGGACCAGATGTCGCGCATCAGGCAGCTCTGCCCGGCAAATTTTGAATTACTATCCGGAGACGATTCGCTGACCCTGCCGGTATTGAGTATAGGCGGGACAGGGATAGTTTCCGTGGTCTCCAATATCGTGCCAAAGGACGTCGCGGAGATGGTCGCGGAGTTTGAGAAAGGCAATATCAAAAGAGCTAGGGAGATCCACTATAAATTACTGCCGTTAATTAAGGCAGTATTCCTGGAGACCAATCCTATCCCTATTAAAACAGCTATGGGCCTGTTGGGTATGTGCGAGCCGGAATTGCGGCTCCCCATGTGCCCGATGTCGGCGCAGAATCACGATTCACTAAAAAAGGCGCTGGTCAATTACGGCCTGCTTAAGGGCTGAACTGGCCATGCGGGTTACCATTAAGAGCGGTATTTTGTTTTTCCTGATTGCTTCGCTGGCTTTAAATGTCTATTTCAGGCTTCCCGCCTTGTTTTTACCTTATTTCGAAGAAGAGGCCAGGGATGTGGTGTATAGCGATTCCGCTGGGGTTGTAGAAGAGTTGATTTTAAAAAAATATCCCGGCCTTCCTGTTTCTGCCAGACAGAAGCTGCAACGGACTCTGTTATCGGAATACCTGAAGGAGAATAAAACGGAGGTTAAACGCGCAGTCATAAACAAAGAAAGGGATCTCAGGGAATATTTTCAGGACGAACGCGGGTACGCGTTTCTTACGGAAACGGATTCTTTCCGCTGGATGAGATGGATTGAGAATTATTCCCGTACCGGAAGTTTCGGTACTAGTACCAGAGATAAACAGGATTACGATGACCTGATGTTTTTTCCGGGCGGTGCGAAGATAGAGCCTATCAAGGGCCATTATATTCTTTCTCTTTATTTTTATAAGTTATTGAATTTCTTTAACCATAAACTGACTTTGTCTGAAGGACTCGGTTTATTCCCGGTATTCTTCAGCGTGTTGGCAGTGCTGTTGATTTTTGTTATTTGCGCGCTAACGGGGGTTTCCATCAAGGGAAGCTTCATTGCCAGCCTTGCGGCTGGAATGGCCCCGGCTGTCTTGGCAAGGACCAGCTTCGGCTGGTTTGATACCGATATATATAACTTGATTATGCCTCTAGCCATAGCTTCCTGTATTGCATTCTCCTTAAACAGGGATGGTCCTAAACAATACCTGGGTCTCCTAGTATCAGGGCTTCTGGTGGGATTATATTCCACGCTTTGGGCTTCTTGGTGGATAATATTTTATATATGCGTATTGGGATTACTAGTCTATAATCTCGAGGTTGTTATTTATTCCAAAAAAGATATGCCGGTTAAAAGGGTAAGGAATGCTTTTGTTTCCTGCGTAGTTTTTGTTGTTTCCTCGTTTCTATTTGCGTTCTTGTTTTCGGGCCCCGTGGCTTTGAAAAAGGCGTTCGCGGAACCGTTCTCCTGTTTTATGATAAGAGAAGGCATGATGCTGAATCAGTTTTGGCCTAACCTTGCCCCCAGTATCGCGGAGTTAAAGAGGACGGGGATTTATTCCCTGCTTTATAAGGAAGGGGGGGCGCTCGTACTTTACGGCGGGTTCGCTGGACTCTTGGGTTCTTTCCTGCTCAAGCTACATAAAGGCAGCCTTCCGGGAAGAAGATTCATCCTGTATCTATTATTTGTCTGGTCGCTCTCGGCGTTATTTCTGACCCGTTTCGGGATAAGGTTTACTTTGTTTCTGGCCCTACCGCTGGGTATTTCTCTCGGTTTACTCTGGGATATAGCGACGGGTTTCTTTTGTAGGTTGAAGAATGGTTTAAGGGCTGGGGTTTCAGGATGTGTCTTTGCGGTTATGTGCCTGGTTCCTTTATATAACGCCTCTACTTTCGCGCAACTGCCGGTTATGAATAGGACCTGGCAGGCCGCACTTTCTCAAATAAAGAATGATACTCCCGCTAATGCCGTCATCAACGCCTGGTGGGATTATGGCGATTTCATTATGACCTTAGCCGGCAGGGCTACCGTGCATGATGCCAGTTATCAACATAACCCCGTTACTTACTGGATTAGCAGGGCGCTTTCGGCCGAGAACGAAATTGAAGCGGTAGGCATATTGAGGATGGTGGATTCCGGAGGCAATGGCGCCTTTGAAGAGATAAGTTTGGCTTTGGGAAACGATAAGCTGGCCGCCATTAAGTTAGTGAATAAACTGGTTATGCTTGACAGTAAGGCCGGCAGGGAGTTGTTAGAGAAATATATTAAAGATAGGCCTGATGTTACGGAGAAGATAGTCCGGAGTATGTATGGCGGAAAGAATCCGGCGTATCTGCTTATTGAAGACCGGATGCTGCGTTTTTTTTCTACCGTTTTCAGGGTGGCCAGATGGGATTTTGAAAAGGCGCAATTATGGTTAAAGTCCAGCGGCTCCCAGGAGTCAGAATTTATGGATTACGCCCAGAAGAGGTTAGGATATCTCCCGGAGGAAGCCCGCGCGATTCTTGAGAACCTTAAGCTTATGGATGAATCAGACGCCTTAAACTGGATAACCGATACAAACCTGCGTCTTTATACGGATTTCTCCCAGATAAGCGGGGGTCGGGCGGATAAAATACTGCTTTTTGACAACGGCTTGGCTGTGAAGGAAGATGGGTCAGGGGCATACTTCAGGGACGATATTACAGGAAGATGGTTTGTTCCCGGGAAAGTGATCTTAGTCGACAAAGAAGGCATGAGGGAGGTCGCAAACAGCGGCGGTGAACAGAATTACACTGTGCTCCTAGAGAAAGACAGCAACACCTTTAAATCGGCGATGTTCAGTACTGCCTTATCCAAGACCATATTTTTTAAACTTTTCTTCGATAAAGGGAGAAGTCTTAAACATTTTAAATTAAAGTTTCATGAGTCTAGTCCCGATAAGACGGAGATCTTTCTATATAAAATTGAATAAAGCGTTTTAAAAAATACCGGGGGCAATCAATGATTAAACTTGGTGTAGCAGGGGTATGCGGGCGTATGGGCAGGAGGATTCTTGAGCTGGCTTCGCAGGATAAAGAATTCGAGCTCATGCTCGCACTTGAGAAAAAGGGTACGCCTATGATCGGCAAAGATATCGGCAAACTGAAAATCTCCTCCAGCGCCGACGGATTATTTCTTATCGATGTGTTTGTGGATTTTACCGTTCCGGAGGCGACCGATACCAACCTTGATTACGTGGCGCGTTATAAGAAGCCTCTGGTCTTGGGGACTACCGGCTTATCCGATGCGCAGATTAAGAAAGTAGAAGATGTTTCCAGGGTGGTTCCGGTGGTATTCTCGCCGAATATGTCTATCGGGGTTAATGTCCTCTTCGGGATTCTTCCGGAGCTGGCCAAAAGGCTGGGGCCGGATTACAATATCGAAATAGTAGAGGCCCATCATAAGGCTAAAAAGGACGCGCCCTCGGGGACAGCCAAGAAAATGGGTCAGGTCCTGCGTGATGCTACCGGCAAGGATATACCTACCCATGCGGTGCGCTTAGGCGATATTGCGGGTGACCATACGCTCATCTTCTGCGGCAATTCCGAGCGTATAGAGGTTAAGCATCAGGCGCATTCGCGCGACCTCTTTGCCGTCGGGGCCCTGAAGGCAGCAAAATGGATATTTAATAAGCCCGCCGGTTTATATTCCATGCAGGACGTTTTAGAATAGGGGAGG
>Ga0233425_10004549_pt1 | contig 23090 bp, 9 predicted proteins | sample Watercolumn_Towu_2_FD_181712 | JGI IMG/M metagenome (GOLD analysis project Ga0233425, IMG submission 181712) | Freshwater microbial communities from Lake Towuti, South Sulawesi, Indonesia - Watercolumn_Towuti2014_140_MG | ecosystem: Environmental > Aquatic > Freshwater > Lake | place: Indonesia... | reverse complement strand
CTCGACGGCGACGGCGACGGCGACGTGTGCGACGACGATGACGACGGCGACGGCCACGACGACGCCGACGACAACTGCCCCATGGCGGCCAATGCAGGGCAGGAGGATCTCGACGGCGACGGCGACGGAAACGCGTGCGACGACGATGACGACGGCGACGGCCACGACGACGCCGACGACAACTGCCCGTTGGTGGACAACCCGGATCAGGAAGACCTGGATGACGACGGGTTCGGCGATGCGTGCGACGACGAGATCGACCAGGACGGTGACGAGATTCCGGATGCGGCGGACAACTGCCCGATGGTGGCCAACGCGGACCAGGCCGACCAGGACTCGGATTCGGCCGGAGACGTGTGCGACCCGGACCGGGACGGCGACAACGTTCCCGAGGACGGCGACGACAGCGGTACCGAAGGGGATAACCCCTGCTCGGAAACCTCGCTGGCCTGCGACGACAACTGCCCGGACAAGGCCAATGCCGACCAGAAGGATCTCGACGACGACGGCACCGGGAATGCCTGCGACGACGACGACGACAACGACGGGTACGCCGACGACAACGACAACTGCCCGACGGTGGCCAATCCAGGCCAGGAAGACCGGGACGGCGACAGCGAGGGTGATGCGTGCGACGCCGACGGCGACGGCGACGGCTACGACGACGGCGACGACAACTGCCCCACCCTCGCAAACCCGGGTCAGGAGGACCTGGACGATGACGGCCTCGGCAATGTCTGCGACCCCGACAGCGACGGTGACGGCCTGACCAATGACGAGGAGGCGGACCTCGGAAGCGACCCCCTGCTCGCCGACACCGATGGCGACGGCCTCGATGACGCCACGGAGGTCGAGTACGGAACCGACCCGGCCCTGGCCGATTCGGACGGAGACGGGGCAGATGACGGCGCCGAGCTCCAGGCCGGCACCGTGCCGACCGACGGCAGCGACTACCCCGGCCACCGGCGCCCCGAGGACGGCGAGCTCAAGGCCCCCGGCTGCTCGGCAGCGCCCGCAGGCGGCACCGCCGGAAGTGTGGCTGCTCTGCTCCTCCTGGCTGCGGGCCTCTACCTGCTCTTTTTGCGCTGCCGCCACGCCGTTGCACCGCTCCTCCTCCTCCTCCTTTGCCCGCTTCCTGCCCGGGCGGGCAGCTTCGACCTGAGCGGCGGAGGGCTGAGCGGCTTCCCCGACTTTCCGGCGGACGTGCAGGCGACCCCCGTGCTGCTGCCCGGGGAATTCGCCGTGGGCCTGGGAACTCTGTACCAGCAGGGCCTGGCAAGCCTGTACTACAACGGAGGTGCGGACTCCCTGCCCGTGATCGACTCGGCCCTGGCGTTGCACCTGGTCGGTGCTGCGGGGGTGTACCGAAACATCCAGGTGGGGCTCCAACTACCCGCAACCGTCTGGAGACAGCGGGGCGAGGACTTCTCGTCGGGCAGCGGTGCGCTGGCACCTGCCGGCATCGGAGACATCACGGCCGAGGTCAAATACCAGGTGCTGGACCGGCTGGCCCTCCCGGTCGGATTGTCGGTGGCTGCGTTCGGGGGGATTCCGTCCGGTTCAAGGGGCAATCTTCTCGGCCATGGTGCCTTCACCGGCGGTCTGCGGGTCTCGGCCGACAGGCTGCTCGGGCCGGTGCTGCTGGCAGCCAGCCTGGGCTGGACCTGGCGGCCCGATACGACCACGCTGGGAACCACGGTGGGCCAGTCGCTCCAGGGAGGAATCGCTGCCGGAGTGGACATCTGGAAGAGCTACCTGTCCGCCTCCGCAGGTCTCCAGGCGGACTGGGACTACCGCCACGAAGGTGCATCACCCGTGGAGGCCTTTGCCGGCATCCGGACGGGGTACGGCGATCTGGGTTGCACCGTGGCGGCAGCGCTCCCGCTCAATCGGGGGCTGGGCGGCAACAGCGCCGCGGCCATGCTCCTCCTGTCCTACGAACGCCGCGGCCGAGGGGACCGGGACCATGACGGCGTGATCGATCGCCTCGATTCCTGTCCGGCCCGGGCGGAAGACCCGGACGGATTCCAGGATGACGACGGTTGCCCCGATTCCGACAACGACCGGGACGGGATCGATGACGCGCTCGACAAGTGTCCGGGAGAGCCGGAAGACCGGGACGGCCGGGACGATCTCGACGGGTGTCCGGACCTCGACGACGACGGAGACGGCTTGCCTGATGCGACGGACGGCTGCCCGCTCGGGCCGGAAGACCGCGACGGTTTCTCCGACGAAGACGGCTGCCCCGATCCGGATAACGACGGGGACGCCATCCCGGACTCGGCCGATCTGTGCCCCGACGAGCCCGAGTCGGTCAACCGGTACCGGGATGCCGACGGCTGCCCCGATGTCCGGCCCGCATTCGTGTTCGAGGCGGGACGACCGCTCGTGCTCCACAACCTCCTGTTCGCGCCGGGGACCGACCGACTGCTTCCGGAAAGCTACCCGGCCCTCGACCTCGTCGCCCGCTCCCTGGCGGAGCAGCCCGACGTGCGGATCCGCGTCGAGGCCCACACCGATGGCACCGGCGACGCAAAGGTCAATCGTGCCCTGTCTCTCCGCAGAGCTGAGGCGGTGCGGGACTACCTGGCCCGTGAAGGAGTCAAGAGGGACAGGGTGGAAACCGCCGGCGCCGGCGGGGATGCCCCGCTGACGGACGACGCAACCGAGGAAGGCCGTGCCCGTAACCGCCGTGTCGTCATTGACGTGTTGAGCAAGGACTAGGAAGGACCCATGTCCGAGATCGCAACCTGGTATTGCCGTCGCTGCTTCGAGCCCTTCGGTCCGGGGACCGTCGTCTGCCCGCAGCACCAGCTCAAGCTCGTGGAGGTCAAGGACCCCGGCACGTCCATCGTGGGCCAGCTCGTCGACGGAAAGTACAAGGTGGAATCGGTCCTGGGAATCGGCGGCATGGGGACCGTGTTCCGCGCCCGCCAGATGCCCATCGAACGAGAAGTCGCGCTCAAAATCCTGAACCTGTCCCTGATCCGGGACAAGACCGGCGTCAAGCGCTTCATCCAGGAAGCCCAGGCCGCCAGCATGCTCAAGAGCCGCTACAGCGCGATGGTCTACGACTTCGGCCTCTCCTACGAAGGCTACCTGTACTTCACCATGGAGCTGGTCGGAGGCCGCCTTCTCTCTGAAGTCCTCCAGGAGGAGAAGAGACTCCCGGTCGAGAGAACGCTCCATGTGGCCATCGACGTCTGCCGTTCGCTCGAAGAGGCCCACAACCGGGGGATCATCCACCGGGACATCAAGCCCGGAAACATCATGCTCTCGGAGCTGGACGGACACGAGATCGCCAAGGTGCTCGACTTCGGCACCGCGGAGCTGATGTCCTGGAAGAAAACCAGCAAGCTCACCGACCTGGGCAAGGTGCACGGGACGGCCGAGTACATGAGCCCGGAACAGGCTCAGGCCAAACCGGTCACAGTCGGGACGGACTTCTATTCCCTCGGTATCACCATCTACGAGATGCTGTCGGGCCAACCGCCGTTTACCGGCCCCGCCGCGATCCCGGTCCTGCTCAGCCACGTCAACGAAACCCCGCGCCCGGTTTCGCAGGCCGCACCCGAAGTGGCCATTCCGCCAGAGCTGGACGAGCTCGTGCTCCGACTCCTCCGCAAGGCCCCTGAAACCCGCTTCGACAGCGCGCAGGAGCTGCGATACCGCCTCGAAGACATCCTTGGCGAGGTTGCTGGGCCGCTCAGCGGGGGAGCGCTCCGCCTCCATCTGGCCCGCCCGGACGTCCAACCCCGACGACGGAACATCGTGATCTTCGATACCGCGGTGCAACGTCACAGCTCCCGCCGGGTCGACGAGAAGTCCGAGCATGTGGTTTCCTCTCGGCCCATCCAGCAGACCATGACGCTCGACCCCCAGCAGCTCTGGCGGGAAGCGGAGAAGCAGAAGCCGCAACCGGTGGAGATGCTCGATCCCGGGATGGTCGTTCCCGGACCGTCGACGGCCGAGATCGACGAAGCTGCACCACGAATGGGTGGCACCGAAGCCCCGCCCCCCCCTGTCCCGGAGACTGGGCCTGCCCCCCAGGTCCCCCGAACGATCATCGATGCCGCTGACGCCATCGAGCGCCGGACTCCGACCGTCCCCGACATGCCCGCGGCCCGCGGACGAGGTTCCAGGAGACTGGCCGTCTCGCTGGCCGCCACCCTCCTCGGACTCACCATTGGAGGTGCGGTGGTGCTTCTCTACCCCGAGTTCTTCGGGTTCACGTTTCACGGCGGCTCCGACACCACCCCGAGCGGTGCCGTACAATCGGCCGGAGAGGTCCCGGCGGGGCTGTCGGACGAGGCGACACGGCCCGCATCTCCGGATGTCAGCAGAACGGCCGCACCGGGCAAACCGACAGCGACCGAGGCCGATGTCCACCCGGGCACCGCAGTCGATGCCCGGGTCGCAACCTCCACCGACCCCGAGGTTCCAACGGCAGCGGATACCGGAGTTGCAGCGGCAAGGGATGCGGCTGTTGCCAATGTCACCGACGCCACTGTTGCCGCGGGCCCGGATGCGGCTGTTGCCACTGCCACCGACGCTGCCATTGCCACTGCCACCGAAGCCGCAGCTGCCTCGGCCAGGGATGCAGCGGTCGCAGCGGCCACCGATGCAGCCGCGACGGCTGCCGGGACTGTGCCTGCCACGGCCACCGATGCTGTAGCGGCAGGGGTCACGGATGCTGCGGTTGCGACGGCAGCGGATGCCGCGGTTGCGAAGAAGAAAGCAGAAGACGAGGCGGCGGCAAAGAAGAAAGCAGAAGACGAGGCGGCAGCGAAGAAGACAGCCGAGAACGAGGCCGCAGCCAGGAAGAAAGCAGAAGACGAGGCGGCCAGGAAGAAGGCAGCCGGGCGCACCGACAAGCAGCACCATGGGAAGACGGGGGTCGCGATCGACAAGAAACAGAGCGGAAAGGAGACGATCAAGTTCTCCGAGGAGGATCTCCAGTGAGACCGAATCCGCCGAGCCCTAACCCGCTGGCAGTGGCTCTGCTGTTGGCTGCGCTGCTTCTCGTCGCCTCGCCGAACGTTGTCCTCTCCTGGGAGCGACAGGGGGATTCGGCCCGCAAGAACCTCAAGGGAAAGGAGCTGTTCAAGACCGGCCTCAAGCTTGAGGCGACTCAGGTCTGGGAAGAGGCGTTTCTCGATTCCTGCGGCGGCGAGGAGCTGGGGATTGCGAACAACCTGGGCATCGTGCACTACCAGCTTGCGCAGAAGCAGGCGGCATTCTACTTCTTCCACTATGCGCTCACGTTGGACTCCATGGGGGCCTTCCGCCTGAAGAACAGGGCCAAGGTCGAGGCGGCAGCGACCGACCTGGAGACGACCCTGTCCAAAGACTTCACGCGGCTCGAGATCCGGACCAGCCCGGTTCCCAATGCACGGGTCTGCTTTGCTTCGCAGCAGCTCGGCGGGTGCTACAAGACGCCGTTCGTCTGGTATGCCGCCGAGGGTCTCCACCTGTTCACGCTTGCCAGGGAAGGGGGTGAGGAGAAGACCGTCGAAGTAACCCTGGTGCGGGGGAAGCCTCAGACCCTCACGGTGGACCTTCCCGGCCTCGAGACATCGGACGAATTCTCCAGGACCATCGTCGGCAAGGGCCATTCTTGCGGACTGGACGGGGCAGGTCGGCTTTCCTGCTGGGGAGACAACCGTTTCGCTCAGCTCGGAGGCGGTACGTGCGAATGGTCGAGACCCGAGCCTCTGCCCGTTCGGGAGCTGCCGCCCGGCATCACCGAAGTCGCAGTCGGCGGAAAGACGTCCTGCGCGCTGACCGGTGACGGGCTTGCCTGGTGCTGGGGAGACAACACGTCGGGACAGGTGGGCAACGGCTCCGGCGGAGGCGGCGAGGATGTCGTTCCCACCGCGACGCCGGTGGCCGGCATTCCGGCCGAGGTGATCGGCATCGCGGTGGGCGAATCTCACGCGTGTGCCCTGCTCCGTGACGGCTCGGTCCGCTGCTGGGGGGACAACCGCCGGGGGCAGCTCGGGGTGGGCCTCCCGGTGGGAACGTTGGCCATGACGGCCGTGCCCATGGCGATCCCGGGGCTGACGGCACCGGCAACCCGGCTTGCGGCCGGCTCGGCTCACACTTGTGCGCTGCTCCAGGGGGACACGGTGATGTGCTGGGGGGCCAACGAGTCGGGGCAGCTCGGCAACGGGACCCGGATTCCTTCACCAGGCGCCGTGCCTGCGACGGAGCTGGGCAGCGACGTGAAGGAGCTGACCTGTATGCCCGAGGGGACCTGCGCCATCCAACCTGGAAACATCCGGAAATGCGTCGGGGAAGTCCCTCGATAGACGCGTGCCGGTACGCGGTTGCGGAATTCAGTAGCGGAGCCTGACCTCGAGCCTGGAATGCGCAGCGACCCCTTGAAGCGGATGCCGCAGTCCGTACCGGGCCTGGATCCGGTCGCGCACCTGGGGAACCGCGCCCAGTCCGTGCCCGCGTGCAACAATGACCACAGCATCGGATGGGCAGCGCCGGCATCTGCCGAAACGGCGCCATGCCAAAGAGAGAAGCAGGAGCCCGAGGAGCACCGCCCCCGGCATGGGCCCTGACGAACTGCCGGACACAGAGCAGGAATTCCCGTCGCCGTCGAAATCGAAGCAGGCACCGCAGTCCTCCGGGCAGAGGAAGCAGTCCTCGGTGGTTTCGTCGCAGGTCCCGTCACCGCACGTCTCGCTGTTAATCACGCAGTCGTCCGGACACGACTCGGAGGTCTCGGGGGCCTTGCACTCTCCATCGCCGCAGGAGCCTTCGATGAGGCAGTCATCGGGACACGACTCGGACGTCTCCGGCGCCTCGCACTTGCCGTCGCCGCACGATGCCTCGGCCTCGCAATCCTGCGGGCAGGACGTGTTGCTTTCCGCAAACTGGCACACCCCGTCACCGCAGACTGCGTCGGTGCAGTCTTCCGGGCAGACCTCGGGGGATTCCCCCCACTCGCACATGCCGTTGCCGCACTCCGTGTCCGGGCCGCAGTCATCGGAACACGTGGCGGCCGTCTCCCCGGTTTCGCACTTGCCGTTTCCGCACGTCGTGGCGGTCTTGCAGTCCGCGGGGCAAGACGAGGTCGTCTCCCCCGACTCACACTTGCCGTTTCCGCAGGCAGGGCCGGTGACGCTGCCGCAGTCCTTGGGGTTCTCGCCCGACGGGTCGGCAGCACCCGACGTGCCGCAATCGTAGAACGACGCACCGGTCTGCCAGCCGCACGACGGCTTGTTGGAGCAGTTGATCTGCTTGAGCTCGCCCCCCTCGCAGTACTTGAGGGTATCCCCGGCGCAACAGCCCTGGTAGGAGATGCTCCCGCACGAGCCGCCGCTGCAATCCTTGGGGCAGGTCTGGGCGTTTTCCCCCGCGTCGCACTTGCCGTTGCCGCAGTTCGGAAGCACGGCACCGGTGTTGTAGCAGACCCCGTCCCCTGATGGCGGGGGATTGTTCAGCTTGACGCAGGAATAGCCGGACGGGCACCCGGTCCCGCCGTCCGGGTCGGAACAGTACTGTGTGCAGAAGTTCCCGGTCGTGGACTGCACGCAGACCATGCCGGACTTGCAGTCGCTGCCCGAGGAGCAGGCAGCACCAAGCCCCCCCTCGTTCCCCGCAGTACAGTCCTGCGGGCAGCTCTGCTCCGTCTCGCCGGCCTCGCAGTAGCCGTTTCCGCACTTCACCTCGACGCCGCCCGGGTCATACTGGTTGATGATCCCCTGGAGCCACTGGGCATGGATGTCGATGCGGGTGTTCCAGCCGTTCTCCACGCAGTTCGCGTCGCCGGCCGACACCACGCTGATCACCTCTTCCGTTCCGCCGTTGTTGAGCAGTGCCGGGCCTCCCGAATCTCCCACACAGGTGTTCTTCGGGTTGTTCGAGTTGGTGAAGTTCCAGAACCCCTGGGAGTTCACGTCGCCTATGGTGCTTCCGACGGAGTACTTGTACCCGCTCTGGTCCTGGTAGATGCTCGACTTGCCGTACCCGACGAACGTGATCCCCTTGCCCTCGGTCCCCACCAGCGACGATGTCCGGAACTTCATGGGAGCCACGGGGGCTTTGTCCTTGAGGATCACCACCGCGATGTCGTGCACCGACAGCATGTACCCGTCCACCGCCTGGTTCCCGTATTGCGGATGGGGGATGGACTTGACGATCGTGAGCGTGGTCGACGGGTAGTAAATGTCGCCGCCCAGCGTGAACCACTTCGGGACCAGCCCGCCGGCCATGCAGTGCGCAGCGGTCACGACCACCTTGGACGAAATCAGCGTCCCGGTGCACAGCGTCGAGCTGGTCATCACGGCCCCGACCGCCGGGTGGCCTGAATCGGGAGAACCGCCGATGATCGGCTGGTGCATGGTTGCTGGTGCCAACGCAGGACCGTCCTCGCATCCCCCCATGCCCGCAAGCCCGAAGACAAGCACTGTCAGTGTCACCGCCACACCACGAGCACGCACCATCGGCCACACCTCCCTTCGCGGCAGCGTGAGCGGCTGCCGGACCGCGCCATGTTACGCACAGCAGCCCATCCTGGCAATCAATTGACTGCGATCGGGAAACCGCTATCCTACGCAGCCGGGAGGAACGCCACATGAGAGACCACATCCTGCGGCAGATCGTGGAAGAACGGGAAGTCCGGAGGGTGCCGCTGCATTCCCTCATGCCGCGGCGGATCACCCGGATCCTCCTCGTCTCCAGCCTCTACGACTCGTTCACCTTCGAAGAGGAAGGGGCCCTGACCGACCAGATCTTCGCAGAGTACATAGCGCTCAACCTGAGCACGTCGCCCCGCGTGGAGCGCGTGTCCACTGGCCCGGAAGCACTGGATCTGCTGCGCAAGCGCCCGTTCGACCTGATCATCTGCATGCTGCGCCTCGGAGAGATGGACATCCAGGACTTCTCCCGGGAGGCCAAGCAGATCGCGCCCGACCTCCCGCTGATTTTCCTGGCCTACAATACCCGGGAGCTGGAGCTGTTCATGCCGACCAACAGGCTCCCGTTCGTCGACCGGGCGTTTGTCTGGCAGGGGGACAACGAGCTGTTCTTCGCCATGGTCAAGATCATGGAGGATCTGCTCAACGTCGAGCACGACGTGAAGCTGGCAGGAGTCCAGGTCCTCCTGCTCGTGGAGGATTCGGCCCGGTTCTACTCCTCGTACCTCCCCATGCTCTACAAGGAGGTGATGAAACAGACCCAGGCCCTCATGGACGAGGGGGTCAACAAGTTTCAGAAGCTCTTGCGCATGCGGGCGCGCCCCAAGATTCTGCTGGCCACCACCTGGGAGGAGGCAACGGCCCTCTACGAGCGGTTCGACCCGTACATCCTCGGGGTCATCGTGGATGCCTCGTTCCCCCGGGACGGCAAGCTCGAGGAAGGCATCGGTTTCGAGTTCGCACGAAAGGTCCGTACCGCTACGGCGGACCGGCCGGTCCTCATCCAGTCGACCGAAGTGAAGAACGGGGCCATCGCCCACCAGATCGGTGCCCGCTTCATCCACAAACAGTCTCCGTCCCTGCTGGCGGAGCTGAGTCTGTTCATGCAGGATCACCTCGGGTTCGGCGACTTCGTGTTCCGCCGGCCCGATGGACAGGTCGTGGCCCGGGCCAGAGACATGGGAGAGCTCACCGAAGCGCTCCAGACCGTGCCGGACGACAGTCTCCTCTACCATGCCAACCGGAATCACTTCTCGGCCTGGCTGCTGGCCCGGACCGAGTTCGACCTGGCGCATCGTCTCAAGCCTCGCAGAGTGTGGGAGTTCGAGAATGCCACGGCCATCCGGCGTTACCTGCTGCGATCCGTGGTGGAGCAGCAGGAACGCGCCGCAGCAGGTATCGTCGCGGAGTTCTCCACCCGATCGCTCAAGCCCGCCTCCATGTTCGTCCGGATCGGTTCTGGCTCGCTCGGGGGCAAGGGCCGCGGGCTTGCGTTCATGAACGCGCTCATGGATGCCTACAAGATCAAGTCGCACGTCCCTTCGGTCCGCATCTTCGTGCCCCCGACCGCCATCCTGGCCACCGGCGTGTTCGACGAGTTCATGAAGCATCCCGGCCTGCTCGACCGCGTCCTCTCCGGAGATTCCGCGGACGAGGAGATCAAGAGCGCCTTCCTCGAGGCCCCCTTCCCCCAGGGGGTCCGGGCCGACCTGCGCGCATTCCTCTCCCGGGTCCGATATCCACTGGCAGTCCGCTCCTCCAGCCTGCTGGAGGATGCTTCGCTCCAGCCGTTTGCCGGGGTCTACCGCACGTACATGCTGCCCAACAACAACCCGGATCTCGACATCCGCCTCGAAGAGCTGACCGTCGCCATCCGGCTCGTCTACGCTTCCACCTACTACAAGGATGCCCGCACCTACATCGATTCCACGCCCAACCGCCTGGAAGAGGAGAAGATGGCGGTCGTGATCCAGCAGCTCGTCGGAAACCGCCACGCCGACTACCACTACCCGGACGTCTCGGGCATTGCACGGTCGCGCAACTTCTACCCGGCCGAGGGGATGGCAGCGGAGGACGGCGTTGCACTCGCGGCGCTGGGCCTTGGAAACGTGGTCATGGATGGAGGTCGCTGCGTCCGCTTCTCCCCCGCCCATCCCCACAAGCAGCTCGGCGTCTCCACCGTGCGCGACATGCTCCGCACCTCCCAGCGGGAGTTCTTCGCCCTGGATCTCACGCGGGGGGGCCCCAGGGGACGTGACACCGACGAGTCGTACGACAACCTGGCGAGATTGGGCCTCGATGTGGCGGAAGAGCACGGGACCCTCCATGCGGTCGGCTCGGTCTACAGTCCGGAAAACGACTCCGTCCACGACGGCATCTCCCGGGAAGGTCCCCGCCTGGTCACGCTGGCGGGAATCCTGAAGTCGGATGTCTTCCCCCTGGCCGAGACCCTGGCATTCATGCTCAAGGTCGGGGCAGCGGGCTTCTCCACCCCGGTCGAAATGGAATTCGCGGTCCGGCTGTCGGATACCCCCGAGCGTCCCCACCAGTTCGGCTTCCTCCAGATCCGGACGCTGGGCGGCTGCGCCGGGCTCGGCGAGCTCCGCATCGAGCAGGTCGATGCCGAACAGGCAGTGTGCGTATCGAAGAAGGCCCTCGGCCACGGTGCAATCGCGGATGTGTGTGACATCGTGATGGTGCGCAAAGACCACTTCGATCGTGGCCGGACCGTCGAGATCGCCCGGGAGATCGGGCTTGCAACCCAGTCCCTGCGGGCAGCGGGGCGCCCGTTCGCCCTGATCGGGATGGGCCGGTGGGGCAGTGCGGACCGATGGCTCGGCATTCCGGTCACCTGGTCCCAGATCGCCGGCGTCCGCTGCATCGTCGAGACCGACATGGATGACCTGGCGGTCGAACCCTCCCAGGGATCCCACTTCTTCCAGAACATCACCTCGCTGGGAATCGGCTACTTCACGGTGAACTTCGGCAAGGATGGCGGCAAGCTGGACCAAGCCTGGCTGGACTCGCTGGCCCCCGCAGCGGAATCGCACTTTGTCCGGGTCCTTCGATTCCCCAAGCCGCTCGACATCGTGGTGGACAACCGTAGAAGCCTGGGCGTGATCATGAAGCCGGGGTTCGCTGTCGACCGTTCCTGCGAAGAATAGAAATTATTCCCTTTCCGCTGCCGTGGATTTCCGTTGCATTTGCCCCGCCCTGACGTATGATGCCGCAATCCTGGGCGGAGCCCGGGCTGAAAAACTGGAACAATTCTAGGAGGTTGCAATGTCTCAGGGCGTCATGGAGTTCATGGACAAGGTGAAGGCGAGAAACCCGGGGGAAAAGGAATTCCACCAGGCTGTCCAGGAAGTGGCCGAGTCCCTGTGGCCGTTCCTCGACAAGCATCCCCACTACCGCAAGGCCAAGATCCTCGAGCGGATCGCGGAGCCGGAACGGGTCCTCATGTTCCGGGTTCCGTGGGTCGACGACAAGGGCGAAATCCAGATCAACCGCGGCTTCCGCATCCAGATGAACAGTGCAATCGGCCCGTACAAGGGCGGCCTGCGGTTCCACCCGTCGGTCAATCTGGGCATCCTGAAGTTCCTGGCGTTCGAGCAGGTCTTCAAGAACTCGCTGACCACGCTCCCGATGGGCGGCGGCAAGGGCGGCTCCGATTTTGATCCCAAGGGCAAGTCGGACAACGAAGTCATGCGCTTCTGCCAGTCGTTCATGTGCGAGCTGTACCGCCACATCGGCCCGGACACCGACGTTCCGGCCGGCGACATCGGCGTGGGCGGCCGTGAGATCGGCTACCTGTTCGGCATGTACAAGAAGCTCAACAACGAGTTCACCGGCGTCCTCACGGGCAAGGGGCTCAAGTGGGGCGGAAGCCTCATCCGGCCCGAGGCCACGGGGTACGGCTCGGTCTACTTCGCTGCCGAGATGCTCAAGACCCGCGGCCAGGACATGAAGGGCAAGACCGCCCTCGTGTCCGGCTCCGGAAACGTGGCCCAGTACACGGTGGAGAAGCTCATTGCCCTCGGTGCCAAGCCGGTCACCCTGTCCGACTCCAACGGGTACATCTACGACGAGGAAGGGATCACCACCGAGAAGCTCGCGTGGGTCATGAACTTGAAGAACGTCCGCCGCGGCCGCATGTCCGAGTACGCGGACCAGTTCAAGGGTGCGATCTACACCGCGGTCGATTCGGGTGCGGACCACAACCCGCTGTGGAACCACAAGGCAGAGCTGGCGTTCCCGTCGGCCACCCAGAACGAGGTCAACGGCAAGGATGCCCAGAACCTCATCCGCAACGGCGTCTACGTCGTGTCCGAGGGAGCCAACATGCCGTCCACTCCCGAGGCCATCAACGTGTACATCGAGAACAAGATCCTCTACGGCCCCGGCAAGGCAGCCAACGCGGGCGGCGTCTCCACGTCCGGCCTCGAGATGAGCCAGAACTCCCTGCGCCTCTCCTGGACCCGGGAAGAAGTCGACCAGCGCCTCCACAACATCATGAAGGCCATCCACGCACAGTGCGAGAAGTACGGCAAGGACGGCAACTTCATCAACTACGTCAACGGCGCCAACATCGCCGGCTTCGTGAAGGTTGCGGACTCCATGCTGGATCACGGCGTGGTGTGATCGGCCTTACTCTTCCACCGGGAAGCGGTGACTGCACCTCGCTTCCTTTCCCTGCTCCACCGTAACCTCACAGACGTGCTCTTGCTCCAGGTAGTAGAGCACCACGGTATGCCGGCCTTCGGGGAGTTCCCTTCGATTGACCGGCGTGTCACCCCAGCGCTTGCCATCCACGCGGATCGCGGCGTAGGGTTCGGCGTTGATCGTGAGGTACCCCCGTTCCGCCGGCTTCGCCCCCACCACATCTCCCGTGTCATCCGCGGCCGAGGCGGGGCTGGAACCCGGTTGCGATGCCGATTTCTCCTTCTTCCCGGTCTCTTGGTCTGCCGCCTTTGGGGCAAACCCCGGGGCACCCTTCTCGTCGGGCTTCCCGGCCCCAGCGGCCACCAGCTCGAACGACAGCCGGGCCTCCCGGGTCTCGAGCGGAACGACCCGGCTCTGCGGCACATACCCCTTGGCCGCCACCTCGACCGTGACGGCATCCCCCATGCGCCCCGAGAATTCAAAGCGACCGTCCCGTCCCCCGTCCAGCTTCCGCCCCTCCACGAGCACCTCGCTGCGAGGCGGCTTGACGTAGATCTTCAGCCGCGAGGGCCGGGACATCCGAAACAACCTCGAATAGCCATCCTCGAGGACGATGTGGTGCTCCTCCGCCGCATAGCCGCTGCGGGTCAGCTTTACCACGACCTCGTCCCCCGCTTCGCCCTCGACTTCCAACACCCCCGACTTGTGAGGGATCGAACCGATCCAGATGCGCGCATCGGACGGGTCGGTCCGCACGGCAAGCTTGAACACGCGCCGCCCCGAACCGGCGGAATCCCCGCTGCCCACGGCCCCGCCCGGCAACTCCCCGACTCTCGGCACGCCGGTCGGAGAAGCCGCAAGCCTTCCGTCACCGGTCTGCGATTTCCCCGCATCTCCGTCACCACCCGAGGCAACGCCCGCACCCCCGTCACCACCCGAGGCAACGCCCGCACCCCCGTTACCACCCGGCCCGGAACCGCCCTCACCCGTTCCGGTCGGCAGAGCTCCGGAGCGAAATGCGATCGGCCCTGCCCCAGCCGGGGCCGCCCCCTCACCAGCCTGCCGCAAGGACGCTGCCGCATCCCGCAAAGACAAGGCCTTCTGCCCCGGAGACCGGACCGCCGGCCCCGGCGAAGCAGCAGATGGTTGGGATGCCCCGGACGCCTGGTCCGGAGACCTTGCAGATGGTTGGGATGACCCCGACGCCTGGTCCGGAGACCTTGCAGATGGTTGGGATGACCCCGACTCCTGGTCCGGAGACCTTGCAGATGGTTGGGGTGACCCGGACGCCTGGTCCGGAGACCTTGCAGATGGTTGGGATGACCCCGACGCCTGGTCCGGGGACACGGCCCCCGGCTGTGCCGCTGTGGATGCCGTCCCGGAATCGCCGGTCAGCCCACCCTCCCCGGAAAAACGCTTGAGAATCTGCTGCCCGAACAGCAGCCCGACCAGGAAGAGCGCTCCGAGGAGGAGCAGCCCCACCGAGGAACGCAGCAGAAGCCGATTTCGTCGCGACGCGATTCCGCGCCGCAGGACCGGCCGCGTAGCCGTTCCTGGCTCCTCGTCGTCCAGCGTGTCGAGTTCAGAGAAGTCGCTTTCCGTCGCCCGGTCGGCCCCAAGGCCCCGCCTTGCGGCCCCCTCCTGCGTACCAACCGGCTCGTCCGTCCCGGCAAGCTCCCCGAGATCAACCGGCTCGTCCGTCCCGGCGAGCTCCCCGAGATCAATCGGCTCGACCGCCGCTCCCGGCTCGACCGTACCAACCGGCTCGCTCCTGTCCTCCGGGCTTGCCGGCGCTTCATCCGAGGGCTCGGGACGCTCGAAGGCCAGGTGCTCGCCCTGTGCGAGACGTTCCATCTCCTCCGGAAAGAGGTCGTGGACGAACCGGGAGATCCCCTCGATGTCGGGATAGGCCCCGGAATCGAACAGCACCCGGGACAGCTCCTCGTGGAAGGCCAGCATCGTGGGGTATCGCTCCGAACGCTGGCGGGAAAGGGCCTTGAGCACGAGGGGAGACAGGCGCTCCGGCACTTCGGGGTTGACCTGGTGGCAGGGCGGAACCTTGGTCCGCAGGAGCCTTGCGATGGTCTCCCCGTCGTTCTCGCCGGCAAACAGGCGGCGCAGCGTGAGCATCTCCCACAGCACGACGCCCAGCGAGAAGATGTCGGATCGATGGTCCACGGTCTGGCCGGAGACCTGCTCCGGAGACATATACGCGTACTTGCCCTTGACCCTTCCTGCAAAGGTCACGGTCTGCCTGGTCATGGCCCGGGCTATCCCGAAGTCGACGAGCTTCACTTCGCCGGAGCGGCTGACCATGATGTTCTGGGGGCTCACGTCCCGGTGCACGATGTTGAGCGGCCTGGAGGATTCCCGGCGGCTGTGGACGTAGAAGAGCCCCTTGGCCACTTCGAGCGCGATGTAGACGGCCAGCGGCCATGGGAGCCGGATTCCCCGCTCGGCGCAGGTCTTCAGGATGCAGCGGACGTCCTTCCCTTCCACGAACTCCATCGCCAGGTAGGGGATGCCCGCGACGATGTCGAAGTCATAGACCTGGGCGATGTTGGCGTGATTGAGACGGGCTGCGATGGCAGCCTCGTCCTGGAACATCCGGAGGAACTCCTCGCTGTCGGTGAAACAGGGGAGGATCTTCTTGATGGCCACGATTCGGGCAAAACCGCCGGGACCGATTGCCACACCACGGAAGACCTCGGCCATTCCGCCGGTCGTGATCTTCTCGAGCAACGTGTACTTACCGAACTTCACGGGCCCCATGGAGCGATGCTACCTGTGCCTTCCATCCGTCCACGAAGTCTTGCACGAAAGAGATCCGCTACTCAAGGACAAACACGGCTATGCCTCGCCCGGAGATCGACAGGGATGCCTTGCCTCCGGACACGGAGGCTTCGGTTCCGGACAGCAGATCCTCGAGCACGCTGCCATCCGGTACAGGCACCGGCACCTGGAGCGCGGCCGTGCCGGATGCCCGGTTGGCGGCCACAAGCACCGTCTGGCCGCCGTAGGATCGTGTAAAGACGAAGTGGTCCGGGGTAGCCAGGAGGATGTCGAAGTCCCCCCGGCGCAGCGGGGTCAGATCGCGGCGGAGCTTGCCCGCTTTGCGGAGGAAATCCAGGGTGCCGGCCTGGTGTGCGGACAGACCGCCGAACTGCATGTCCCTGCGGTTGTCGGGATCACCCGCTCCGGCCAGTCCGACCTCGTCGCCGTAGTAGAACATGGGGATCTCGGGAAGGGTCAGGCACAGCCCCATTGCGAGCCGGAGCCGAAGATACGGGTCGGCATCGTCCGGCTGATCGGGAGGTGCCGAGAACCCCTGCTCCTTGCTGCCGTTCCCCCAGAGATCGGCAATCTGGCCGGCCGCGTGCGAGGCGAACCTGGGCACGTCGTGGTTGCCGATGAAGCTGACCATCAAGGCAGCGGGACCCCAGAAATCGAGGCTGACTTCGAGCATGGCCGCCAGCTCGGCAAAGTCCCCCTCATCCCGCCCCACGGCTCGAAGGACCTTCCAGTAGAACGGGAAGTCGAACTGCCCGTCCAGCTCCCAGCCGTTCACGTACTCCTTGATCACGGTCTCCGCCATCCCGGTGCCGTTTCCCCACTCGCCCATGAAGGTCTCGCCGACCATGTAGAACGGAGCATGCGTGGTCACGATCCCCTGCTCCACCCGCTGCCGCACCGACCGGATGAAGTTGTGCACCATGTGCTTGACCGCATCGACACGGAAGCCGTCCACGCCGGTCTCCCGGATCCAGTAGAGGGCGTTCTCGGCCGTGAGCTCCACGACCTGGTCGTTGGTATAGTCGAGGTCGGGCAGGTAGGGCTGGAACCAGCATTCCACGGGCTTGTCCCAGGCCGGCTCGCAGGGGTGGAAGGGATGAAACCACCCGTCCGCCTCGTGCTGCTGGAACAGGGGCGAGCTCTCGTGCACGTGGTTCGCCACGAAGTCGAAGAGTACCCGCATCCCCCGGTCGTGGGCGGCATCGACCAGAGCCCGCAGCTCATCCATGGTACCGAAGTGCTCTTCCGTCCCCTCGATGTCCACCGGGAAGTAGCCGTGGTAAGCCGTGTAGGCGATTCCCGGGACCTGTCCGCCAAAACAGCCGCCGGGGTTGTCGATGACAGGGCTTATCCAGAGCACGTTGATGCCAAGCTGCTCGAAGTAGCCCGACTCGATCTTCTGGCGGATCCCGTCGAAGTCGCCGTTGTGCCAGTTCGTCGGACCGTCCTTGGGGGCGCATCCCTCGACCGCATCGTTGGCCGGATTGCCGTTGGCGAACCGGTCGGTGAACGCGAAGTAGATCACGGCATCCCGCCACTCGAACGGTTCCTGCTCCAGCCAGACCGGAAGGTAGAGCGGTACCGCATTGCCGATCTCGTTGGCAACCGAGAACAGCATCCCGACCTTGCTCCCGGGCTTCTGCCCGCTCAGCGAAACCTCGAACCGCCCTTTTTCCGCGTCGAAGACATCGCCCTCGATCGGCTTCCCGTTCACCCGGACCTTTGCCGATGCGGGGTTCACTCCAACGCTCCCCACCCCGCCGAGCACACGGACGACGGCGGAAACGCTCCCCATGGCAGCGTCCACGGTCACGGAGTCGAGAACCAGCTCGGGCAGGCGGCAATCGGGTACCCGCAACTTGGAGTTCTCGACCCCCGCGACCCACTTCGAGGTGGGATTGGCAGGATCAAGGAACCACCCGTCGAGGCTCGTGTGAAACTTGTAGCCGTGCGATCCGGACGACAGGGTGGACAGGTCCAACTGGATCGAGTAGACCCCGTCGCCGTCACCGTCTTCCATGGGCAGTTCGCCGTCGGCCCAGCCCGTGAACTCCGCAGCAAGAAACGGAGTCCCGCCATCGGGCGGCACAAACTCCAGGACCTGCAGACAGTCTCGTGTCTCTCCTGGCCCGACGGTCGTGTCGGACGCCAGGTCTTGGCTCCTCTCCTCCCCGGAAGGCACGTCAGTTCCGGTTCCATCACCGGGTCGGACGTCGTTGTCCCGGGACACATCCTGCGCTCCGGGAAGCTCCGCCGCGTCCGCGGCTCCGGGCACCTCGACTCCGGGAATGTCGGGGGGGGCACCGTGGTAGTCGTAGTCGGCCGGACCGCCAGAACAGCCAATGCCCGCCAGCCCGCCAAATGCCAGGACCGCGCCCAGCGCAATCCTCACGAGCCGGCCGTGACCCATCCAGCCCCGCAACCACGGTGTTCGCGACATCGTTCCCCCTGATCCCACGCCGACCATCCGCTGTCGCACAAGACTTCGGCAGAACTTCATCGACCATCGACCGTCGACCGTCGACCATCGACCATCAACCTTCGACCGTCGTGAACGGCCGTCGGTCATCGAGAACCCTCAGGAGCCCCCTGCTCCGCGGCAGGCTTGCCCCCGGCAACGCCGCCCAGGGCGAGGAACAGGGCCAGCAGGCCGGCCAGTGCAAGCAGCGCCACGGAGACCCAGGCCAGCCCCATGGCCTCCCGCCAGACCAACTGCCCCTCCAGCACCACCTTCTGCTCGGGAATCCGGTGCAGCAGCATTGCGATCCAGAAGACCGACAGCGCCTCAACCACGATCAGGTTGAGCCAGCTCCGGACCCTGCGGCCGGTCACGACCGCCCAGGTCGCCAGCAGATAGTAAATCAGCAGCAGCCCCCACATCGCCAGGTGCATGTACCAGTCCGAGATGCCGACCGAGCGCGCCTCGGAGACCTCCAGCAGCCCTGCGGCCGCGACACATCCCACGGCAGCAAGAGACAGCCACCAACCATGCCTCCCCACGAACGCCGAGACTCTCCTGGGCATTCCCCTCTCCGCAATCTTGCGGAACCGGCCTGCCGGCCCCATTGCCGGGGATCCCGTTCCCGGGCCCGCCGATACCGCCGTACGGACCGTGTTTAGCACGTTCCGTGAGCGCGGGCAAATCGACAATCCCGCGCGAATCGTCCCATCGTGACGATAACGGGGAAGGAGGTGACTGCCATGCTCGATACCCTTGCCGAGGCCCTTTTTCCTTCCCGGTGCGCCGCATGCGGGAAGCTTTGCGGAACCCCGTCCATACTCTGCGGCCAGTGTCTCGCCGAGTGCGAGCCCGCGGATCCGACGTCGTGCGGCATGTGCGGAGGGCCCCAGCCTGACTTGCCCCGGCCGGCCACTCCCTGGCCCAGCGAACCGTTTCCCCTGCCCCGCACAACCCCCTTCTGTCCAAGGTGCCGGGCGTTCCGGCCGAGCTTCGAGGAGCTTCGCGCAGCCTTTGTCTACGGCGGGCCGATCCGGGACGCGCTCCTGGCGCTCAAGCACTCGGGTCGGCTGGAGACCGGCAGACGGCTGGGCGGGCTTGCTGCGGGCCACCTCCCTCCTCCTCCGGGCCCCTGCCTGGTCATCCCCGTGCCTCTCCATCCGCATCGCCTGGCCGAGCGAGGTTACAACCAGGCGCTCCTGCTGGCCCGGGGGATGGGCTCGGCCTGGCGACAGCCTGTCCGCACCGACATCCTCGTGCGGACGCGTGACACGGGGAGCCATCGGGGACGGTCGGCGGCCGAACGACGGTCGGCTCTGACCGGTGCGTTTTCGGTTCGCCCGGCACGCCTCCCCCCCGGCTCCACCGTCCTCCTGATCGACGATGTGGCGGCATCCCGTTCCACCTCGCTGGAGTGCGCACGCGTGCTGAAGTCTGCCGGAGCGTCGGAGGTTCGGGTGCGGGTCGTGGCCTCCAGCATGGAATGAGCCGTTCGCGCTGATAGCCGAAAAGAGGCAAGAAAAACGCGGATCGCCGCATGGCAGGCCGGTCCGGTCAGGCTGCCCAGGGGGCCTATGCGCCAACTTGTCACATACTGCGCCAAACTGCACACCTGTTGGAATTGCGGGAATACGGCCCTGGTGGCCGTGCTCTGCCGATTTGAGACAATGCCGAGACACCGCATGGCCGTAGGGCCGGAGCGATTGCCTCACAACCGTCTCACGGGCTTGTCCCGTCTCGCCGGAACGGGGCAGAAGCGCCTGGATGGCTCACCGCCACGTCGAGATCCGGTGGTTCAACCTTGATCGCAGCCGCTGTTTGCGCAATCGTGAGCTTGCCAATGACTGATTCGGGGAAACCCGAGGGAGTTAGACTTCGTGAACAGACTGTCGGAATACGGCGGAGGAGATACGATGAACAGCACGGGCAGCGGCAATCGTCTGGGGCTTGGGATTGTGCTGGCAACCCTGGTGCTCATGCACCTCCAACCGGCTCTGGCGCTGGGCATCGGAGTAGGGCGTTCGCCCGCTCCGCCCAAGGCCATCGTCAACGACGGCTTCGGCGTGGAGAGCTACAACTGGTCGATCGAGTTCGAAAGCACTCCCGACCACTACACCGAGTTCATCCTGGACCCGCACAACAACCTCAAGAAGTGCGTGTTCCACGATCTGATCGGTTGGACGCCGGTCCCCCCGCCGCCGTGGGACACGTGCACCTACGTCAACGAATCCGCAAGCTGGCCTCAGTCCACTCCGATCCTGGGGGCAAGCTCGTGGACCGCACCGGCCGGAGCGATGCTGGGGCGCTACGAGATCCGCATCCAGTACTTCTCACTCGAAGGCGGTGAGCCGTGGGAGGCGGAAGGGGCCGTGACCTTCTACGTGGCCCAGGCAACCGGCTCGCTCAAGTTCTTCAAGTTCCGGGATCTCAATGCCAACGGCGTGGCCGACCCCGGCGAGCCCGGCATACCGAACTGGAAGATCAGCTTTGAGGATCCGTTCGGCACCGTGTTCCACCGCCTCACCGATGCCTCCGGCTTCGTCGTGGAGAACGGCGTACCGGTCGGAACCTACAAGGTCTGGGAGACCCTCAAGTCGGGCTGGATCAACACGACTCCGATCACGCAGACCAAGGTCGTGGTCACCAACCAGACCACCCGGTTCAACTTCGGCAACTACCAGCTCGGCAGCATCGGTGACACGGTGTGGCTGGATGCGGACAAGAGCGGCACGTTCGACCTGGACGAGTCCGGCTTTGGCGGCATCGTGGTCCACCTGTTTGCCGATGGCAACGGCGACGGCGTGTTCGAGACCCTGGTGAGCACCGAGACCACCAACCCCGCTGGCTGGTACCTGTTCGACAACCTGCCTGCCGGCACCTACATGGTGGACGTGGACGAAGCCTCGTTCCCGGTCGGACAGTTCGTGCTGACCACGCCGCCGGAACCCCGTGAGGTCGAGCTGGCCCCGGAAGAAAACTACCTCGACGCGGACTTCGGCTACTACCAGTGCATCGGCGAATCGTGCAACGGGTTCGATGACGACTGTGACGGCGACGTGGACGAAGATTTCCCCGTGGACGAGGCGTGCGACGGCAGCGACTCGGACCAGTGCACCAACGGGCACTATGTCTGCAACCCCAATCCTCCGTCCATCTGCCGCAATCCCGATGCCTGCCCGGTCTACGAGCCCGTGGTGTGCGTGGACGACGTTCCCGCGGACATCGTCGAGGTGTGCGACGGCGTGGACAACGACTGCGACGGCAGCATCGACGAGGACTTCCCGGTGGGGCAGCCGTGCGACGGCGACGATCTCGACTTGTGCGAGAACGGCACGTTCACGTGCAGCGCTTCCGGCGGTTACGAATGCGTGAACGAGACCTCGCAGGACATCCCCGAGCTTTGCAACGGCTTTGACGACGACTGCGACGGCAGCATCGACGAGGACTTCCCGCTGCTGGGCCTCGCCTGCGACACCGCGGATTCCGACTTCTGCGCCAACGGCATGTACGTCTGCCTGCTGCCGGGCCTCTGCCGCAATCCGGACGGCTGCCCTGCAGGACCGTACCAGTGCGTCAACGACCTTCCCGCAGACATCGTCGAGATCTGCGACGGCGCGGACAACGACTGCGACGGCGTGCGCGACGAAAACCTCGGTTCCACCACCTGTGGCGTCGGGGCCTGCATCGTGACGGTCGACAACTGCGTCAACGGACATATCCAGACGTGCATCCCCGGAACCCCGGTGGCTGAAACCTGCGACCTGGCCGACAATGACTGCGACGGCCTCGTGGACGAGGATCTCGGAACCACTACCTGCGGCGTCGGCGCCTGCGTTGCCACCGTCGACAACTGCGTCAACGGACATATCCAGACGTGCATCCCCGGAACCCCGGTGGCTGAAAGCTGCGACCTCGTCGACAACGACTGCGACGGCCTCGTGGACGAGGATCTCGGCACGACCACCTGCGGTACCGGCGTCTGCCAGGCAACCACGGCCAACTGTGTCGACGGACAGCTCCAGAGCTGCGTCCCGGGCAACCCCGTCGGCGAGAGTTGCGACGGACTGGACAACGACTGCGACGGCAGCATCGACGAGAACCTCGGAACCACCACCTGCGGCGTCGGCGCCTGCACCGTGACGGTCGACAACTGCGTCAACGGCCTGGTCCAGACCTGCGTTCCCGGCAACCCCGTGGCCGAGACCTGCGACCTCGTGGACAACGACTGCGACGGCAGCATCGACGAGAACCTCGGAACCACCACCTGCGGAGTCGGCGAGTGCGAGGTCACCACGGCAAACTGCATCGACGGCCAGGTCACCTCCTGCATCCCGGGTGCTCCGATTGCCGAGCTGTGCGACGGCCGGGACAACGACTGCGACGGGTTCGTGGACGAGGATCTCGGCACCACCACCTGCGGCGTCGGCGAGTGCGAGGTCACCACGGCAAACTGCATCGACGGCCAGATCACCTCCTGCATCCCGGGTGCTCCGATTGCCGAGCTGTGCGACGAGCGTGACAACGACTGCGACGGTGCTACCGACGATGGGCTCGGGACCACCACATGCGGAGTCGGCGCCTGCGTCGTTACTGTCGACAACTGCATCAACGGACAGGTCCAGACCTGCGTCCCGGGCAACCCCGTGGCCGAAACCTGCGACCTCGTCGACAACGACTGCGACGGTGCCACCGACGAAGGGCTCGGGACCACCACCTGCGGCGTCGGTGCCTGCATCGCCACGGTC
>Ga0233425_10004548_pt1 | contig 23094 bp, 18 predicted proteins | sample Watercolumn_Towu_2_FD_181712 | JGI IMG/M metagenome (GOLD analysis project Ga0233425, IMG submission 181712) | Freshwater microbial communities from Lake Towuti, South Sulawesi, Indonesia - Watercolumn_Towuti2014_140_MG | ecosystem: Environmental > Aquatic > Freshwater > Lake | place... | reverse complement strand
GCGGTCATTAACCTGAATCAGGCGACCGGCTGTAGTCGCCTCGAAGCGGACTTTCAGGTTTGGCTGTCAGGGTGATCGATTCAAAGACTGCTTGAAATAGTTGTGATTTCGATATGGTATTTTTGATCACTGCTGTCCGGTTAAATTGAGGGGTGAATCGCTGTAAGCCATGAATGACAAGGGTTTCCGAGCGACGAGGGGTGTCTCCGATTTGAAATCGAAATTGGCATTCCCGCAGAATTCCGGGCTTTGGCCCGGAGACTGCCATGAACACCGGCAAGACGTTGTTCGCCCAGATCATGGACTTTCTGCCGTGGAAGACCTTTCATCGGATCGTGGCACGACATGGTGGAGACAAGGGTGTTCGGACACTGACCTGCGCCGAGCAATTCCGGGCGATGGCCTTTGCGCAACTGACTTACCGCGAGAGCCTGCGGGATATCGAAGCCTGCTTGCTGGCACAAGCGGCGAAGCTGTACCACATGGGATTTCGCGAACCCGTGGCCAGATCGACCTTGGCGGACGCCAACGAATCGCGCGACTGGCGAATCTGGGAAGCCTTTGCCGGACGGCTGATCATTCAGGCCCGCGAGCTGTATCTCAGCGAGGACTTGGGGCTCGATCTGACCAACACCGTCTATGCCTTGGATTCGACCACCATCGACCTGTGCCTGTCGGTGTTTCCGTGGGCGCACTTTCGCACCACCAAGGCGGCGGTGAAGATGCACACGCTGCTGGATCTCAAGGGCAGCATACCCAGCTTCATCCATGTCTCCGACGGGAAACTGCACGATGTGCATGCCCTCGATCTGCTGGAACTGGAGGCGGGCGCCATTTACGTCATGGATCGTGGCTACGTCGATTTCGCCCGCTTGCATGCGCTGTATCTGGCTGGGGCATTCTTCGTCACCCGCGCCAAGTCGAACATGGTCTGGCATCGGGTCTATTCGGCGAAGGTGGATCGCAATACCGGCATCATCTGCGATCAGACCATCGCGCTGGATGGCTTCTACACCCGGAAGGAGTATCCCGCTCATCTGCGCCGCGTCCGCTTCAACGATCCAGAAACGGGAAAGACACTCGTCTTTCTTACCAACCAGATGACCTTGCCTGCCACGACGATCTGCGCGCTCTACAAGAATCGTTGGCAGGTCGAGCTGTTCTTCAAGTGGATCAAGCAGCATCTTCGGATCAAACGTTTCTTCGGCACGTCGGAGAATGCGGTCAAGACGCAAATCTGGATCGCGGTGTCGGTCTATGTGCTGGTCGCCATCATCAAGAAGAAGCTGCATCTGGACGCCTCGCTCTACACTTTGCTACAGATTTTGTCGGTCACCCTTTTCGAGAAAATGCCCTTGCAGCAAGCCTTTCCAGGCAGCGAGCACATTCACCCAGAGGGTGTTCCATGCAACCAAATGAATCTATTCAACATTTAACCGGACAGCAGTGTGGTGCTCTATCAACTTAACGAGCTCAGTGGCTACATCAGCCGGGTCCTTCAAGGACCCCTTCTCTTGATAGGAACGAAAAACTTCCACCTCTGGCATATCCTCTACATTCTGAGTACGGATTAGCTTTTGCATGGAGGTGTCCATTACGCCTGGATCGAAGTGGACAGCTCGCACATGCGAATTCTCAGCAGCCAGTACATCCAGCCCCATTTTGTATGCTGACTTGCTGCTGCAGTAAGCTTGCCATCCACGTATGGGTCGATTAGCAGCACCGCTACTAATATTGAGAACAAGTAATGTTCGACCCTGCTCTTGTGAAATCTTAGTAAGTAAATTCGCAACCATTAAGGGGGCTATGCAATTTATCCGCATCGAATGCTCCAAGCCAGAATACGTGAGCTCGGTAGCCCGGCTAATCGGATTGATGATTGATGCGTTACTAATAAAAACTAGAGGACTAGTCGCGTCTGCGGCCACGATCCCGTGCACCACATCCAATAAATCCAATAAGTTTGCTGGATCAACACCGAGATCAAACTCGACAAGTTCAACAAATCCTATCGCCCTCTTCACTATGGCTGCAATCCGCTCTAGGTTCCGACCTATGGCTACCGTAGGATATCCTTCAGATAGGAGCCGCTCGAAAAGTGCATAGCCTAGACCACGTGTTGGACCAGAAAGTATGACTGTTGGGTGTAAAGACTTATTGGTAGCGTTTATGTGGCTCATAACATTTCTTTGCACACACGGGATGCGCCATTGCCATCGGTTATCCGTGCAGCGGTCGCTGAAAAAATTGATAGGTTCTCCGTTATGCGTGTGTACTGCTTTTTGAACGGAATGCAATCTGACTGGCCTAATTCAAAAGAATCAAGACTTACAGATGCATTGTTCGATGCAAGGGCGGCTATGACTGTTCGCTGGTTATCAGCTGTGCAGATGAGCAAACTAGGAATGCCAAGACAGCAAAATTCCCATGATGTGCTACCCGCTGCACCAATGGCTAAGTCGCTCTCGGCCATGAGCTGGGCCATGTTGTTCACGCCCACCAACACCTCGGTGTGCCAAGGCATTTGCGTTGCCTGCGCCTGCACTTGCGCTAGCCAGGGCGCATGTGGCCCCATGACCACGGTCACGCGCAAGTCGGCTGGCAAGTTGCAGCTTTGCAGCTCAGTCAGAACTTGGCCCGTGGCGTTGTCTTTGTCCACTCCACCCATGGTGACTAGCAGGCTGCTCAGCTGTGTGTTGCTCTGGCGGCGAGCGATGCTTTGCGCTCGCAACGCTGCAAATTCAGGGCGCAGCAGCGCGTATTGCGGGCCAATTAAAGTGTTGTTTTTTCCTTTAAGTAACCCGCAGTAGTCCTGCGCGCTTCGGCCCAGGTTTTGGTCCAGCAACAAGTCGCAAGCGTGAGGCCGATCAGCCAGGTCGTCTATGACCATGATGCGCGTGGCTTGTGAGCGCAGGGCGTGTTCCCAGCGGACATCCAAAGCGTAGTGGTCTACCACCAGCCAATCGACGTGCTGGCAGCGCGTGGTAGCGTTGAGAGCTTGTTGGGTGTCTTGCGCGTCTGTAGTCCAGTCTGTGCCCAGCCAGCGGGCGTGCTCTGTGCCGTTGCGGTTGGGTTGGGCGCCCTCTTGCAACTCGGGCAAAGCCAACGCCTGGTGGCCGCGCTGGGCTACCAAGGCCAGCAGGTGCCCTTCGTGTGGGCGGCAAACAAAGCTGCACCTTGCACCGCGCCTGCGCAACTCGTCGGCTAGCGTCAGGCAGCGCATAACGTGGCCTGTGCCAATTTGCAGCGAGGCGTCGACCCGGAAAGCAACGTGCATGTTTTGTTTGGCTAAGTAGCTTAGTTCAGGCGTTTAAAGCCGCCGTGGCACACCGGGCCTTTGAGCAGGCTCATCACGTCGCGGCCTTGTTCGCACTCTTTAATGGTGGCAAAGATCGGATCCAGCTCGGCAAAATAGCCGTCCAATACAGCGGGCGTGTGATCGGTACACACGTACACGCTGTTGCCAACCAAATAGCCCTTGGCCAGCATTTCTTGGGTGATGAGTGTTTTGTAGGCCAGCGCGTTGTCGCTCTTGAATGTGTAGCCCGTCAACGCGGGCAGGCCCCAGTGGTCAATTTGCAGGCCATGTTTGTCGGCCAGTTGCTGCCAGCGCTGGCGAATGTTCAACCCGGTTTGCGTAATGGTGTCCCAAGACTTGGTGCGTTCCATCACCTCCAGTGTTTTGAGTGCGGCAGTGGGGCCAATGCGCTCGGTCCAGAAGGTGCTGCTGATGAAGGTAGACTGCGCCGCCTCCATGATCTCGCGGCGGCCAATGGTTGCGGTGATGGCGTAGCCATTGCCCAGTGCTTTACCAAACATGGCCATGTCCGGCTCCACGCCATACATCTTGTGCAACCCACCAAAGGTCTGGCGAAAGCCCGAAGTGCATTCGTCAAAAATCAGCACAATTCCCCGTTCTGTGGCCAGCTTGCGCACCTTGTGCAGGAAGTTGTCTTCCGGCCCCTTGTTGCGCACCACTTCCATTTTGATCACGCCAATGTCTTGGGAGCTGACCAGGTTCTCCAGTTGAGCGTAGTTGTTGTAGTTGAACGGGAACACAGTCCCGCGCAGATTTTGCGGCACGCCTTTGGGATCCAGGCCCGGCAGCAGGTGGCCCGCCAGGTTTTCATCGTCGCCCAGGTTGGCCGACAAGTACCAGTCGTGCCAGCCGTGGTACCCGCACACGGCCACTTTGTCTTTGCCAGAAGCTGCCCGCGCAATGCGGATGGCAATGGCGTTAGCCTCCCCGCCCGAGCGGGCAAGGCGAGCCATGTCGGCCCAGGGGTGCATCTCCACCAGTTTTTCGGCCAGGTAAACCTCCTCCGGGCAGTTGAAGGTGGACATATTCCCGGCAGCCACGGTTTGCTGCACAGCGGCGTCCACCTCTGCATGGCCATAGCCCAGAATGTTGGTGCCAATGCCCATGATGGACATGTCGGTATATTGCTTGCCGTCCATGTCCCACACTTGGCAACCCTTGGCCTTACTGAAGTAAGCGGGCCACTGTTCGGGTAGGAACATTTCTGCCCGCTTGGAGAGCAGCATGTTCCCGCCAGGAATGATTCCTTTTGCGCGTTTCCAGAGTTTTTGACCAGTGCCCATGGCGGCTCCTTCGTTACGAATGATGTTGTGATTGGCGGCAAAGATGGCTGGCTGGCTGCGTTGCAGGTCCAGCACTTCTGTCCAGGAAAAATGAATATTTGGTGCAAAGTGCGCAAAAACTTGGCTGACCACGTCAAAGTCTGCGGGTTCGTCCACCGTCCAGCGCAGGCCAGACAGGTCTTCGCTGTGTTGCATGCCGCCAGTCTTGTACAGGCCGGGCTTGCGCAAATACGGGGTAACGTGCTCGTGGTCAAACGGGTCCTGGCTTTCGCGCCCCGCCCGCTCCAAGGCCTGCAGGGTGAACACCTCGGTGTCCAGGCCATCCGGGTAACTGGCTGGCGCTGCATTGCTCAGGTAATCCACGCCTTCGGCCTTGAACTTCGCAATAGCCTGGTCAACCAGAGTTGGGTCGATGAGCGGACAGTCCCCGGTGATGCGCACCACCACATCTGCTTGTGCCTGTCGGGCGGTGACCAGGTAGCGCCCCAGCACATCGCTTTCGCTACCGCCCACGCAGATGTAACCCAGCTTTTGAACATGCTCGACCAGCGGAATGTTGCGCTCATCGGTGGAGGTGGCCAGTACGATCTGGTCGATCTGAGTGGATTTGGCCAAGCGGGCTAGCAACAGCTCGATCATGGGTACGCCCGCAATCGGCTTCATGACCTTGTTGGGCAAACGGGTGGAGCCCATGCGTGCCTGAACGATAGCGACGACTTTCATAATTGGTTCCAGCTTGCGGGATTGACCAGCCTTGCATCCTGCAAAGTGTTGAATTCAGGCAGACTTGTCAACTTGCCATCTGCGGCTTCGACGATCTGGTTGAGTTGGCTGACGGTATCCACCCCCACAATAACGCGATCAATCGCCAATAAGTTGGTGACGTAACGCAGACAGGCTTGCAAAGGGGTGAGGCCCTCGCGAGCCAGCCAGCCATCCCACACATTCCAGACATCGGCCCAGCGGTTGAATTTGGCTGGCCGCTGACTCGGCGACATCAGCAACAGGCCCTGCAAAAATGCCGAACGAGTATGTATCTCTATTCCTGCATCATGTAATCGGCTGGCCCAAGCTGACGCCACCAAACCGCGATCCAGAATGTTCAGCGGCACCTGAACAAGATCAAGCGCATAAGCATCAAACAGCGCGTCCAGTTCGGTCGTGCTATAGACAGAGACCCCAATTTTGCGGGTCATGCCTTGGGATTTGATGCTTTGCAATGCGGCATACAAAGCAGGCCCCATGCGCTCCAACAATTGAGCAGGACGATGCAGCAACACACCATGCAATTGCGTCACACGCAAGCGTGCCATGGATTGCTGAATTTGATCGTGTACCCATTGAACAACATCATGGCAATCATCCGGCACAGCAGGCAGCTTGGTAATGGTCTGCCACTGCTCGATGCCCAATTGCCCCAACACAGCTTCACTGTCACCGTAGGCGATGGCTGTATCGAGCGTGTCCATCCCGCACACTCGGGCTCGCTGGAGAATGGCGTTGGCCTCTTGTACGGCGACACGCCCAGACGCATTGGCTACACCGTAGTCCAGACCAAACTGAACGGTTCCCAGCGCCAACTTCATGTTGCTAGCACCTTGCGCAGCACATCAACCACTTGATCGTGCTGCTCGTCGCTCAGGGTTTGGAACATGGGCAAGCTGATGGCCTCAGCGTAATACTGCTCGGCTTGTGGGTAATCGCCGACTTTAAAACCCATCCGCTGGTAGTGCGGCTGGGTGTGCACTGGAATGTAGTGCAGGTTGACGCCAATGCCCTCTTCGCGGAGGGCTTCAAACACCTGGCGGTGGGTCTTGCCAATCTTGTCCAACTGTAGGCGCACCACGTAAAGGTGTAGGCCTGAATAGCTGTCCGGGTGTTGCCAAGGTGTAGCAAGCGGCAGGCCAGCGAGCAATTGTTCGTAACGCTGAGCCAGTTCGTGGCGACGGGCCACAAAGGCGTCCAGCCGCTGCATTTGGCTCACGCCCAAGGCGGCTTGCAGCTCGGTCATGCGGTAGTTAAAGCCTAGGCCAATTTGCTGGTAGTACCAAGGGCCGTCCGGCGCGTGGGTCATTTGCGCGGTGTCGCGAGTAATGCCGTGGCTGCGCAGCAGGACCATTTCGGCGGCCAGTGCGTCGCTGTTGGTCAGGGCCATGCCACCTTCGGCGGTGGTGATGATCTTGACCGGGTGGAAGCTCAAAACGGTGATGTCGCTGTAGCGGCCATTACCGACAAATTCGCCCTTGTATTTACCACCAATGGCGTGCGAAGCGTCTTCAATGATTTTGAAGCCGTACTTCTGGCCCAGCACGTGGATGGATGCCATGTCGCAGGGCTGGCCACACAGGTGCACAGCCACCAACACCTTAGGCAAATTGCCTGCTTTCTCGGCGGCAACGAGTTTGGCTTCCAGCGCTTGAGGGCACAGGTTGTAGGTACGCGGGTCAATGTCCACAAAGTCCACCTGCGCGCCGCAATACAAACCGCAGTTGGCGGAAGCCACAAAGGTGACGGGCGTGGTCCATAGCCAGTCGCCGGGGCCAAGGCCAAGTGCCAAGCAGGCAATGTGCAAAGCCGAGGTCGCGCTATTCACGGCCAGGGCGTGTTTGGCGCCTACGTGTTTGGCAACGGTTTGCTCAAACCGTGGCACTTGGGGGCCTTGCGTCAAAAAGTCTGATTGCAGAACAGCCACCACCGCGTCAATGTCGGCCTGGCTGATGTCCTGACGACCGTAGGGGATCATCAAATGCTCCCGATTTTTTCGCGGTTTGCGTTGATCCACCCTTGCAGTTCGGCGTCAGTCATCCATTCGGCGTTGTTGTCGCTGGCATAGACAAAGCCTTCGGGTACTTTTTTTCCGTCCTTGATGCGCTCGGGGCTGCTGCCCCAATCGTTGATGGTGGGCAGGATTTTGAAATGCTCGGGGTATTCGAAGGTGTAGTAGGCGTCTTCTGCACCGATCATCTGCTCGTGAAGTTTTTCCCCAGGACGGATGCCTACCACTTCTTGCTTGCACTCGGGCGCAACCACACGGGCAAGGTCGGTCACTTTCATGGACGGAATCTTCTTGACGTAAATCTCGCCACCCACCATGTCTTCAAACGCGTGCCAAACCAGCTCGACGCCCTCTTCCAGCGAGATCATGAAGCGGGTCATTCGCTTGTCGGTAATCGGCAGAACGCCCTTTTCGCGAATGGACAGGAAGAACGGAATGACCGAGCCACGCGAGCCCATGACGTTGCCGTAGCGCACGACCGAAAAGCGCGTGCCGTGCTCGCCTGAGTAGGCGTTGCCTGCGACAAAGAGTTTGTCGGAGGTGAGTTTGGTCGCGCCGTACAAGTTGATGGGGCTGCTAGCCTTATCGGTAGAAAGGGCTACCACACCCTTAACACCTTTGTCGATGCAGGCGTCAATCAGGTTCATGGCACCATTGACATTGGTTTTGATGCACTCAAATGGGTTGTACTCAGCAGTTGGCACAATTTTGGTGGCAGCGGCGTGCACCACATAGTCCACACCGTCCAGAGCACGATACAAACGCTCTTTGTCACGCACATCGCCAATGAAAAAACGCACGCGGCTGTCGTCCTGGTACTTTTTGGCCATGTCCCATTGCTTCATCTCGTCACGCGAGAAGATGATGATTTTTTTGGGGTTGTATTTGGCTAATGTCATGGGAACAAAGGTGTTACCAAACGAACCCGTGCCGCCTGTGATGAGGATGGTAGAGCTTTTCAACATTTCAATTTCTTCCATATGTCACTGCTGTCCGGTTAAATTGAGGGGTGAATCGCTGTAAGCCATGAATGACAAGGGTTTCCGAGCGACGAGGGGTGTCTCCGATTTGAAATCGAAATTGGCATTCCCGCAGAATTCCGGGCTTTGGCCCGGAGACTGCCATGAACACCGGCAAGACGTTGTTCGCCCAGATCATGGACTTTCTGCCGTGGAAGACCTTTCATCGGATCGTGGCACGACATGGTGGAGACAAGGGTGTTCGGACACTGACCTGCGCCGAGCAATTCCGGGCGATGGCCTTTGCGCAACTGACTTACCGCGAGAGCCTGCGGGATATCGAAGCCTGCTTGCTGGCACAAGCGGCGAAGCTGTACCACATGGGATTTCGCGAACCCGTGGCCAGATCGACCTTGGCGGACGCCAACGAATCGCGCGACTGGCGAATCTGGGAAGCCTTTGCCGGACGGCTGATCATTCAGGCCCGCGAGCTGTATCTCAGCGAGGACTTGGGGCTCGATCTGACCAACACCGTCTATGCCTTGGATTCGACCACCATCGACCTGTGCCTGTCGGTGTTTCCGTGGGCGCACTTTCGCACCACCAAGGCGGCGGTGAAGATGCACACGCTGCTGGATCTCAAGGGCAGCATACCCAGCTTCATCCATGTCTCCGACGGGAAACTGCACGATGTGCATGCCCTCGATCTGCTGGAACTGGAGGCGGGCGCCATTTACGTCATGGATCGTGGCTACGTCGATTTCGCCCGCTTGCATGCGCTGTATCTGGCTGGGGCATTCTTCGTCACCCGCGCCAAGTCGAACATGGTCTGGCATCGGGTCTATTCGGCGAAGGTGGATCGCAATACCGGCATCATCTGCGATCAGACCATCGCGCTGGATGGCTTCTACACCCGGAAGGAGTATCCCGCTCATCTGCGCCGCGTCCGCTTCAACGATCCAGAAACGGGAAAGACACTCGTCTTTCTTACCAACCAGATGACCTTGCCTGCCACGACGATCTGCGCGCTCTACAAGAATCGTTGGCAGGTCGAGCTGTTCTTCAAGTGGATCAAGCAGCATCTTCGGATCAAACGTTTCTTCGGCACGTCGGAGAATGCGGTCAAGACGCAAATCTGGATCGCGGTGTCGGTCTATGTGCTGGTCGCCATCATCAAGAAGAAGCTGCATCTGGACGCCTCGCTCTACACTTTGCTACAGATTTTGTCGGTCACCCTTTTCGAGAAAATGCCCTTGCAGCAAGCCTTTCCAGGCAGCGAGCACATTCACCCAGAGGGTGTTCCATGCAACCAAATGAATCTATTCAACATTTAACCGGACAGCAGTGATCCATGATACGGATAAATTGCAATGATGATATTGCGCCGTAGGTTGGGCTTCAGCCCGACAACAGCAGCAAATCACCCCCTCAACATCTCCCTCACGCCCTCATCGAGGCCGATGCCGGCACGCCAGCCGAGTTCCCACTCGATGCGGGCCGGCGAGTAGCAGGCCGAGCCCAGCAGCCGTTCCGTCACTTCCGAATTCAGGGGCAGGATCCGCCCAGCGAGCCTGCCCAGCCTGTCGCCCAGTATCCCGCCGCAACGCAACAGGGATGCCGGCACCCGCCAGCGCGCCGACGCCCTTCCGACCGCCTCGCGAATCGCATCGTAGATCTCGCGCCCGGAATACGCTTCCGGATCGGCCACGATGTAGGTTCGCCCGTTCGCCGCTGGCGCCTGCACGACCAGACGCATGGCCGCCACCACGTCATCCACGTGCACGAGCGAGCGGCGGTTGCCGGTCTCGGGCAGCGGCGGAAACCAGCCGGCGCGGATGCCGCGCGCCATGCGCTCAAGATTGCCCCGCCCGCCGCGGCCATACACCATCGCCAGCCGCAGGTTCGCCACGTGCATGCCGTACTTGGCGCCGGCCTCCAGTACGGCCTCTTCCGCCGCGCGCTTGGCGCGGCCATAGGGCGTGGCCGGTTCGCCCGGCCAGTCCTCATCGACGCAGGCGTCGCCCGGCTCCGCCATCGCCTTGACGCTGGACAGGAACACGAAGCGGCGCACCCCCGCCTCGCCCGCCGCCGCCAGCAGGTTGCGCGTGCCCTCGAAGTTGATGCGCCGGTGGATGTCGGGATCCGATGCAGAGAAGGCATGGGCGTAGCCGGCGCAATGGAAGACGCTCTCGATGCCCTCGCAGGCTGCCCGCAGCGAAGCCGGATCGAGCAGGTCGCCTACCGCCGCGCCCGGCATCGCGCCGGCGCGCCGGACCAGCGCCCGGACGACTCCCTCGCGGCCAAGCGCCGCCACCAGTCGGCCGCCGACAAATCCGCTTGCGCCCGTGACCAATGCCGGCATTCAAACCTCCTTGCGGCCGGAAAGCGCCGCGTGCGCCGTCTCGCCGCGACTGACTTTTGCAGCGCTTGCAGCAATGTAGTGGCTGCTGCGAAAGAGGAAACGTTTTTCCACCCCATGCCACATCAGCACCGCACCGGCCGCGACGGCGACGACCACCGCCGCCAGGAACAGGACGGGGCTGTCGCCGAACCAGCCCGCCTGCACGAACAGCTGGATGATCGGGAAATGCAGGATGTAGGCGCCGTAGGAGAAATCGCCGTGCTTGCCGAAGTTGCCGAGATAGGGAAACAGCCCGAAGAACACCACGACGACGGCCAGCGCGAAAGGCTCCAGTGCCGGCAGCGGGACGAAGCGGTCGATCGCCAGCACCGCAGCCGCCACCGCCAGGAAGTACGCCTTGCGGCGCACGAAGAACGACAGGTAGTAGTAGAGGAAAGCGCCGGACATGAAATAAGACAACTGTCCCGGCAGCTGCCGCGCAAGCTCGTGGTACAGCCCGCTGCCCGTACGCTCCGCCGCCGCCGTCAGCAGGGCGAAATAGGCCACCGACGCGCAATAGACAAACACGATCGCCGGCAGGCGCGGCGCCCGGCGGAACAGGTAAGCGAACACCGGCACCGACACATAGAACATGACCTCGATCTTGAGGGTCCACAGCGCGCCGTTGACCGCAGACATGTGGTTCGCCTCGAAGACGCCGGGCAGGGTCGGCTGCAGAAAGTTCAGGAAAACGAGGTTGGCCAGGACGTACTTGAGCCAGGCGAACGAAAAGTACTCCGCAAGCGGGCGGGCGCTGGCAAGCGCCAGCCCCAGCGCGCACAGCATCACCACGGCGAAATACGCCGGGTAGATGCGCCGGATGCGCTTGCCCGTGTAGGCGCCGAGCGACGCCGAGCGCTCGTAGCTCATGAAGATCAGGAAACCGCTCACCACGAAGAAAGCCTTCACCGCCACGGCCGTCGACAGGAAAGAGGCGATCCACGCCAGCTCCCGGAAGCCGGAGAGCTCGTAGGCATGCACCAGGCAGACGGTGCCGGCAAACAGCAGGCGCAGCAGGTCGAAGTTGTTCCTCGCCAGGCACTGCTCCGGATCCGGCACGCCCGTCCCCTTCACCGTCGCGCCCCGGACGTCGGCAGCCTGCCCCAATGCCGGATGAAATAGCGCGCCATGCTGCCCAGATGCCAGGTCAGGTGGCGCAGGTTGCGGTGGCTGGCGCGCTGCGCCGCATGCACCGCCGCGGCCTGCGGGCAGAGCACGATCCTGCGTCCCGAGCGCCACAGGCGCACGCACAGATCGACGTCCTCGTAATAGAGGAAGTACTTCTCGTCGAAGCCGCCCAGCGCCGCATAGTCCGCCGCGACGACCAGCATGAACATCCCCGCCACCCAGTCGGGATGGAAGGGCGGATCGCTCCTCGCGTATCGGTAGCGTCCGTCCGCGACGCCCAGCAGCTTGGCGAAAAGGCCGAGGAAACCGGGGAAATGCCGCGCGCTGTCCTCGATCTCGCCGGCCGGGTTCGTCACTGCCGGCGCGCACAAGGCGACGCCGTCCTTCAGGCAGCCGAGCAGCGTCGGGAAGGGATCCGCGTCGAACCGCACATCCGGATTGAGGACGCAGAAATACGGCGTGTCGCAGTGCGCGAAGGCGGCATTGTGGTTGGCGCCGAAGCCCTTCGGCGCCGCGTTGCGCAGCACGACGGTGCGGCCGGACAACTCGGCCGGAACCACCGGCTCCTGCTCCGGCACGTTGATCGTCAGGACCACGCGCGCCACCTCCGGGCAGGAGGCCAGGTCGCCCAACAGCGCGTCGATCATGCGGCCGTATCCATGGCTGACGATCGAAACGGTGATCATGGCTGCGCCCCTTCCGCAGTCGCCCCCATGGCCTTCCGGTAAACGTCGAGCACCTTCATGGCATTGCTGTCGGCATCGAACTGCGTGCGTGCCAGCTGCGCCGCATTGCGGCCCAGCTCGGCCCGCCGCTCGGGGTTGGCGTAGAGGGACAGGATCGCCTCCGCCAGCTGGCGCGGCTCGCGCGGGCGCACGGCCAGTCCCGTCACGCCGTCGACGATGGTGTCGCTCATGGGCTGCGTCACGGCCGCGATGCTCGGCACGCCGAAGAACGCCGCCTCGAATATCGGGCGCCCCGGCGCGTCGAAATGACTCGGAAAGCACACCACGTCGAACTGGCGGTAGACCTTCTCCAGGTCCGTCGTGAACGGCCAGAACTCGACCGCGTCCGCCAGCGCCAGGGCCTCGATCCGCGCCTTCAGCTCCTGCTCGATCTCCTGCGACAGCCCGAGCCGCCGCAGCACGAAGTCCCTCGCCGCCGAGCGGCGCCGCATGCTTTGCCCGACGAAGACGAAGCGGATGTCCGCCCCTTGCGCCCGGCACAGGGCGGCCGCCTCGACGAACTCCAGGCAGCCCTTGGCACGGGACAGCCCGCCCACCATGCCGGTGGTGAACCGGGCATGCGCTGCGGCGGGAGACGGTTCGCTCCGCGCAACGCGCAGCCCGTTGTGGATCACCGCCGCATCCAGCGCCGGATCCAGGCTCGCCTTGACCGTTTCGTCGATGGCGATCAGTCGCCGCGCACTGCCTCTCAGCACCGCAGCGACCAGCCGGCCGCGCCAGCCCCGCAGCGGCTGCTGCACCGAGCGGACATGCACGATCACCGGGCAGCCGAACAGGCGCCGCGCCAGCCAAATCGCCAGCAGCAGCGTGACATCGTTGATATGCACCAGATCGACCCGGCCCCATTTCCGCTTCGCGGCCAGCAGCCCGCCCAGCGTCGAAGGCAGGTAGGCCAGCTCGCGCAGCAGGATCAGCCAGCGCCAGCCCCGGTAATGGCTATAGCGCGTGTTGTCGAACTGGGAGACGCCGCCGCAGCCCAGCACCGCTACGCCCGCATCTTCGAGGATCTTCTGGAACTGCCCGCTGCGCGTCAGCACCAAGGGCCGCACCGCCCCCGCCGGAAAGCTCTGGATCATCTCCAGCAAACTCCGCGATGCGCCACCGAACGGCGCGGCGTGGTGCACGTAAAGCACCCTGATCGGCGGGTTCCGGTCCACTCGCGGCAGGCTCATCAGGATCAGGCCAACGCCACCTGGAAGCGCTTCATCCAGGCGGCGAAACTGATCATGCGCCATACCGTGAAGTCGAAGGCTCGCCTGCCGGCGATCACGTCGTCGGCAAGCCGGAGCGCATCCGGCCGCAGCACCCCCTGCGAGGCGGCCACCGCATCGCACACGGCTTGCCTAAATTTCTCCGGTGCCTCCTCGCGCATCCAGTGCTCCTCCGGCGTCACGAACCCCAGCTTGCTCATCCTGACGCGGATCGTCTCCGGCAGCACGCCGCGCAAGCCCTCGCGCAGGACGCGCTTGGTCACCCCGCGATGTATCTTGCAGTCGTCCGGCAGCCCCAGCACGAACTCCACCAGCCGGTGGTCGAGGAACGGCACCCTCGCCTCGATGGAATGCGCCATGGAATCGCGGTCCTCCCAGTGCAGCAGCATCTGCAGGTTGCTGCGCGTCAGCTGGCGGTAGGACAGCTCGCCGATCGACAGCGAAGCTCCCGCCTCGCCGCGCATCGGATCGCACGGCGCCGCCCCCAGCCGCTGCAGATCGAGCCATGCCGGCGCGGTCGTCTCCTTGCCGACCATCGCCCGCAGTGGATAGCGCAGCGCCGCCGGCAACAGGGCGTCGGCCAGATACTTGACTGCCCAGAGCGGGCCGTGGCCATGCACCCGCCGGGCGGCGCGTATTTCACGCCAGAGCTCGACCCAGCGCAACTGCCGGAAGAGGCTGGCGTACAGGGCGCCGTGATAGCCCTGATACCCCGCCAGCTGCTCGTCCGCCCCCTGCCCGTCGAGCATGACCTTCACGCCATTGTCTGCCGCGAGGCCGAACACCGACCACTGCGCGAAGATGCTCGTCGAGCCGAACGGCTCGTCCTGATGCCAGGTGATGCGGTCGAGCAGATCGAACAGCTGGCCGAGATCGGGATAGACGTAGTGCGCCTCGATGCCGGTATGACCGACGACCTCCTCCACGTATGCGCGCTCGTCGAAGCGCGGAATGGCGGAGCAGGACGAAAAGGAATGCTGCTTCTCCTTCACGCCGTCCCGCCGCAGCAGATCGTTCATGGCGCAAACGATGGACGAGGAATCCAGGCCGCCCGAGAGGCACGAGCCCAGCGGCACGTCCGCCCGCAGATGGGCGCGCACGGCGCCATGAAAGCGCTCGCTGAAGCCGGCCGCGGCATGCTCCAGGCCACCCTCGAACGGCCTGCCGGCGAGCCGGTACCATTCGCGCGTCTCCAGCCGTCCCGACGGCTCCACGGCCAGCCCTCGCCCCAGGTCGAGCCGCACAGAGGTCCCCGGGCGCAGCTGATAGACGCCCTTGAACATCGTCTCGTCGGTATGGTCGAGGATTCCCCATGCCAGGAAATCGTAGGCGCGCTGGCCGTTGAGCATCGCGCGCCAGCCCGGCAGGGCGGAAAACTGCTTGATCTCGGAGGCGAACGCCACAGTGCGGTCCGGCGTCACCCAGTAATACAGCGGCTTGATGCCGAAGCGGTCGCGCGCCGCGAACACCGCCGCGGCATCGCGGTCCAGCAGGACGAACGCGAACATGCCCTCGAGCCTGTCCAGGCAAGCCTGCCCCCATTCCGCATAGGCGGCCAACAGGACTTCGGTATCGGAACGGGACACAAAGCGATGCCCGGCCGACTCGAGCTCCCGCCTCAGCTCGAGATGGTTGTAGATCTCGCCGTTGAACACGATCCAGCAGCGCCCGTCCCGATAGGACATCGGCTGGTGCCCGCCCGGCGAGACATCGAGAATCGAGAGGCGGCGGTGCCCGAGAGCAACGCGCGCGTCCGCCGGCTGCGTCGCGCCCGCTACCGGCGCATAGGGCAAGGCGGCCGTGTAGCAGTCGGCCGGTGTGTCCACCCCGCCGCCCCAGGATGCGTCAAGGCTATCGCCCTCGAATGCCGCCCATCCTTCGTCGTCCGGGCCGCGATGCCTGATCGCGTCCAGCATCGCGGCCAGGGACGCCGCGGAAATCGAGTGAGTTCCAACCAGTGCCGCAAGCCCACACATAATCCGCGCCTTACTCCGCCTTGACGGGCAAGTTCTTTGCCCGTGCAATCCGCTCGTAGTCGACTTTGATGTCCTGCGCGATGCGAACCGGATCATGCCAACGCTCGACATACCGGCGGCAAGCCCGGCCTCTCGCCTGGAGTTCGCCGCGCCGGCCGGTCAGCCACTCGCGCATCACATCGCAAACGTTGGCTGGCTTGGCATTGATCAGCGGCAGTTCCGAGCGCATAGCCTCCGGCAGGAAGCCGAAATCCGAGTCGCGCAGGTAGCAGATGACCGGCTTGCCAAGCGCCATGGCTTCCACCGCAAACCCGCCGTACCAGCCGGCCAGCAACTGATCGACGACCAGGTCGGCACGCTCATACAGCTTGCGCGCTTCGGCGTTGGAAAGCTTCTCGACCAGGACGAACTCGAACACGATACCTTCCGCCTTCAGGCGATCGACAGCCTCGAGAATGTGCGCGGTACCCTTGGCGCCCCGGTGGCTCGGCGCATGAATCACGACGGGCGTATCCGTCGGCGCCTTGTCCACAGGCACCCAGTCCGCAATATCCAGGTGCGCATAAGGCACGAACCGCGCCCGCTTGGGCAGCACCCACAGCAGATCCGGATTCACCGCGTAAATCAGGTCTGCATATTCGTCGAACCAGGCGATGCGCTGGCGAGTCCGCTCGTCGGATACAGGCGTGTAATAGCTGTCGCCAGTTTCGTGCGCGATCGAAATATCGAAATGTTGCCGGCAATAATCCCCCTGCCGGGCATCGTCCCCCTGGAAGGTGACGGCAATCACCTTCTTCCGCAGCAGGGCACGTTCAGCCCGACGGCAGACATTCGCATACGCGGTATAAAGCGCCCACTTCGGCGAACCCCACGACGCCCAGCGACCGGAAAAGCTCCATGGCAATATCGAACTGCCGGCGTTGTAGTGCACGACATCGAACTCCCGGCAGGCGCGCTTCAACAGCTTCCAGCAGCGCCACTGCTGCACCCACAGCGGCGTCCCTTCCTGCCAGAGCACTTCATCGCTGGGGTAGGCAATATAGTTTTGCGTGAATGCGACGGCGTGGCTGTCGAGGCCAATCAGACGCTCCGCCCGTGCCAGGCCCTGCGGGTTGCCCCCGGTCGTGGTGGGGCAGTGCAGGATGCGCAACCGGTTTGATTTACCGGCTTTCTCGATGGCCTGATACATCAGTCCGCATCGCTCCGCGCCATTGGGTTGGAAAAATACCCGATACGCCAAACCAGCAGGAACATGAATGCCAGAATTGCGGCCTTTGCGATCGCCCATTCGAGCGACGGGTCCGTCTGCGCCAACCCGACCGACAACAAGGTGGCCAGCCCCCCCAAGGCCGCCAGCTTCACCATCTCGCACCCGCTCACTTCGATCGCATGGATCTTTTGCGTCAGCAGCAAATAGCTTGCGGTAAGCATTATGGAGATCAGCAGGTTCGAAAATGCCGCACCGATCAAGCCCAGCCAGGCAACAAGCCCCGTGCATGACAAAACCGAGAATCCCGCAACGACCCAGGTTGTCTTGGCGATCAAGTCCGAGCGTTTTTCAAAGACCATGCCCAGGATGGTAATCTGGGCCGTACCCGCAACGGCGGCCGACAACGAGAGAATGGCCACCAGCACCGACGGGCGGCCGTATTCGACTGGGATGAACCAGTCGAACAGATGGGGGACGAGGGCCGCAACCGCCGCCGCGAATAGCAACAGTACGGTGGCAAGCCTGGTCAGCATCCGCCCTGCAATCCGCCTGTAATCGGGATGCTCCGCGTGCAGGCGGAGTATCAGGGGTGACCATGCCAGCCCGAATGCGCTTGTGCACAGTGTCACAATCGCCGCCAGCTTCAGGCTCAGCGAATAGATACCTACCTCCGCCGGCTCCTGCAGCAGCCCAAGCACCCAAAGATCGATCGACGAAATCAGCCATTGCGCAAATCCGGCTAGTACGAACGGATAGCCATACACAAGCAGCTTTATCGCATCGGCACGCTCCAGGCGCAGCGTCAGATCGCGCCGCATCGCCGTCATGGCCCACGGAACCAGCGCAAGGTAGCCGAACAGCAAGCCGATGAAATACCCCTGCAGTCCGGCATCGAACCAATGCACCAGCGACAGGCCGATGGCGTAAGCAGTCAGCGTCTTCAGGACGGCGATGAAGAAATATTGCCAGTGTGCCGAATACAGCCTGAGCACATCCTGCCCATACTGCAGGACCTGTATGGGAATCACCGCAGCCAGGCCAATGATGGTCGGCCAAAGCAAATCTCCGCCCACCCATGCACCAAGAAACACGGCGCCCGTCGCCAGGGCAACCGCTACTGCAACGCAAAGCAACGACAGCGCAGCCAGACTCCATAATCCCGCGGAGATCGTAGATGCGCGGTTTGCGGGCGTAGCCTCACGGTCGAAATAATAACGGTGGACTGCGTTTCCCAGTCCGCAATTGGCAAGCAGCCCGACGAAGCCGATCAGGCTGGTGATCAGCGCGATTCGTCCGAACTCCTGCGCGGAGAACAGCCGGGTCATCAGGGGCAGCGCCAGCAAGTTGATGCCGCGCGACAGGCCCTCGGCCAATCCGTAGGCCAGCATGGGCACCACAGACCACCGAATCAGCGCGGCCATGGATGCTCAGGCCGCCTCAAAACAAAGAAAGACTTCATCCCGCCCGCGATAGTCCAGGACCGTACGCCTGAAACCGGCACGCGCCATCTGCCTGGTCAGGTCGTCGGGGTTTTCGTGATAGCAGTGGAAAGGGTCGACCGCCCACGACGGGATATAAACCACCACATCAGGGGGATAGATGCGGTAACGATACAGGGGATATCCCGCCTGCAAGCTCTTCCACCGAACCCGCAGGCCGCTGAACAGCTTCCTCCACCATGGCCTTCTCTGATCGCACATCCACACGATCAGCACCCCGCCGGGACGGATCACCCTCCTGGCTTCGGAAAGTGTCTTCCCAAGGTCAACCACATGGTCAAGGCTGGTCGCGAATATAACCGTGCCGACCGACGCCGCAGGCAGCGGAATGAATTCGCTACTGCCCACGACTCTGAAGCCGTCGAAATCGGACGAGTCGATCGGGTCGAGCCCGATGATCTCTGCGCCGGCTGCCTTCAGCCGCTCCAAGTAGGCCGGCAGGCGCAGAGGCCCGCAACCAACATCGAGAACCGTTCCGGAGCGCGCATGGGCGGCCACGAATTCCGAGAAAGCGCGCACGTCCTCACGGTCGTCCGTCGACAGCGATCCGCCTGCAACTCGGCCATATACGAGATCGGCATTGTTGTTGAGCACCTTGTTGCGCAGATACCGCTCGCCGTACCTAGCCAGCAGCAGTGCGTGGGTTTCGCAGCGAAGATACCGGTCGCCGCCCGTATAGTCCATGGAGCAGGATGGGCACGAGAATTTCTGCAGCGCAGACGGAAGCCGGAGTTCCTTGCCGCACTGGATGCACTGGAGATTCATCTGGCTTTCGCGCAAGCGGCATCGGCGCCCTCACGGAGCGTTCGCTCCACCCCATCGAGAAACGAAGTAAACCGGGGCGACATCGTCCTGATCAGATTGCGCGTATCGGCAATCAGGTCGGAATCCCGCGGCGATGCGGACAATTCGAATACCGGCGCGCGTCCCACACGGGACCCGATCGCTTCCGCCATGGCCCGGATGGAAAGCGACTCGGCGCCGGCCAGATTCAGGTACGCCGGTCCGCCATTGCGCAGCAAGCCGACGAGAATTTCGGTAGCGTCGTCGATATAGCAAAGCGAAATTCTGAGGCCGTCCTTGTCGTCGGCCGCATCCGGCCGGGCATGCAGCGTTATCGGCCGCCCGGTCTTCACCGACTGAATCAGGTTCGGCACCAGGCGGCCGCTCTGCAACGGGCCATAAATTCCGAACGGCCGCACGACAATCACTTCCATGTCCGGACGAAACAAGGCCAGGGCCTCCTCCCCATGCAATTTGCTGAGCACATACCAGCTATCGCGCCGGACCGGCGCGTCTTCGGAGAGAGGGGCAAATGACGGGGCGTACACCGTTCCCGTCGACACATATATGAAGCGCCGGACGCCCGCGGCTCGGGCCAGTGTCGCCGCACGAACGGCGGATAGCGTGTTCACGGCAAGCACATGCGCCGCTTGGTCGGGCACTTCCCGGTAGCGGGGCGACTGTGCCATGTACACCACGGCCGAGGTGCCTGGAGGGATGGCGAATGTCGCGGGCAACAGCCCGCTTTCCGGGTCGATGCCGGTTCCGTCCGACGAGCTGATTCCCCTGGCGCCGAGGCCGGAGCGCGACAGCCCGGCCATCAAGTGGCGCCCCATGTAGCCGCTGCTGCCGATCACCAATACTGTCATGCAACCACTCCCAATTCACGATATGTACGCTCCAGACGCCCCGCAAACGCCTCGAGCGAGAAATGCTTCTCGATGTAGCTGCGGCCGCGACGGCCGATCTCCCCCAGCTCGTCCCGCCGGTCCACGACCCGGCGAAGGTCTTCCTTCAAGGTCATGACGTGGGTATTGATTATCGGGCATTCCTCCGGATGCAGCAGATATTCATCCGGCTTTCGGATAAAGCACATCACCGGCTTGCCGAGGGCCATCGCCTCCAGGGCAAAGTAGCCGTGGAACCCGATGAGACATTGATCAAAGATCAAGTCAGCCGATTTGTATATCTCAAGTGCCTCTTCATTGGAGCGGCGCTCGACCAATACTAACTCAATCTCTACAGCCTCCTGCCGCAGGGAGTCTACCGCCTGTTCCAAATATCGCGACCCCTTAAACTCTCGATGATTGGGTGCATGGACTACGCGGAGTGGCCGATTGCGATCGCTAGTGGGATACACCGGTTGGTAGCGTTTCCCACTTTGTGCTGCAAGATCGATTGGCCAGAAAAAAAGATCGTTGCGGCTGCCTGGTGTGTACTCAATCATGTCTCCCATCGAGAACACTGCTGCAGCAGTTTTGTACACCCGAACATAATTTTCTTCGCACTGTGCGGTATCGCAGATACACGCTGTGCCAATTTGCGTGCAGTCCGTACAGCAATTCGGCTGGCCAAGGCCTATCGTCGCATTACGCGTACGGACGTCTGCGCCGTAAGTCCAAATAAACAGACGAATTCCTAATAAGCGATAAATAAATAATTCCAATGAACTGAAATGCCGTCGAACCCGCGAAGGAAGAATTCCACCGTCAACATAGGAATGCACCTGCTTGGCGAGCACGCAGGCCACCAGGAAAGAAAAGTAAGTCAGTCCTAACGAGAGAAATCTGTTACCTCTGGACAATCGTGAAAGGTCAAAATCGAACTCGTCAGTAATGTAATAAGTACTTCTAACCAGAGATCGGGAGTTAAAGCCAAGCAACCGCTCTGCCTTGCAGGTTTTTGCCATGCATATGATCGGGGCGCCAGACCAAATCGAAATTGGCCTCATCCTTAAACCCCGCATCAAACCAAGCATTATTAGCCTGCCAAGCCAAAAGAATGGCAATAAAGCAACAACCAACCCATCAAGCACTGTGATTGCAAATACCCGCATGAGCTTAATCCGACAGCTCAGGGGATTTATTTAGGACGCAAGAATAGATTGATATTAGCTTGTCTGCGATAGCCTTATTTGAATGGTGCCTTTGATACCATTGCTTTCCCTGCTCCTGGATCTTCTCTATCTCCTTTTTGTTTCCGTGTGCAAACGAAAGCTGGAGGAAAACCTCGTCTGATGTCTTGGCATTCAACACAGGCGGCATTTCATGAAAGCACTCGCGATGAATTTCAGGATCTAAATAAAGCATGGAAGCACGACCGCATGAGAGCGCTTTAGGCAAGGTGCTCCCGAAAGCACCGAGAAAGAATTGATCTGCAACCAAGTCACTTGCCCGGATATACCCCACCATTCTTCTGTGTGACATTGGAGGCACCCATATGACATTGCCTGTAATGCCAAGGCTCTCGATTAATTCCCGGCTATCCTCAACGGAAGCCCCCCACTCGACAAGAACAACCGCGGCCCGCCTTTCCACTTCGTGTATAAAGCGTGCAAAGCCTTTCAGAAAAATATCATTGCCTTTTTCCCAATCTGGATGCCGTTTTTCCGACCAATGTTGCCTTGTTGGATGAAAAACAAGGAAAGTGGCGTTTAGTTTCGCCAACAGATTCTCGCGTAAAGATTTTCCGCAATTTGAATCGCTTATTCCGTCCTCGTTTACCGGATGCGGGACAAACGTAAAATTCTGGATTCCGATACGTCGTGCTGAGTTCATGTTGTCCGCATTAGTTACTACAGTCCAATTCGAAAGCAGATAACTCAGTGCGCACAAACGTCCTTGGATGGTCTCTTCATAGGGAATATTTCGGATTGTTCCATGCTCAAATGCTACATATGGATGTCCAGTCAATAGCGGCAAAATAGGGTCCGTTGCATACGCCTGTACCAAATCGTAGCACTTGAACAGTCGACGCCATTGGCAAATAATTGAGCGATAATTCTCCAAATCGGTCGCATCAAGCTTGTCTGTGCGCGATGGGAATGCGGCTGCAAACAAATTGACGAGTTCCGCGCCCCTGGCGTCAAACGAAAACGCAGAAGTCTTTTCCGGACCTATCAGGTGCCTGAAAGGATATCCGCCGATCCGCACTAAGAGGGCGACTGTAACCAGCCCCCAGGCAAAGAGCAATCGCACTACTTCACTGCTGGATAAGGCCGCAACGCATCCCGAATCGCAACTGCCCGCAATTCTCGATGCTATGCCGCGCGACACGACAAGATGACGTAAGATCTGACCGATTCTGCTCAAGTAGTGCTGTAGACGAACCGACCACAGGAAGACTTTTATCTGCGCACCCGAATCCGTTGGCATGCAGCTTCCATTCAACGCCGATAGTTTGCTCCACCGGCTACCCGCTTCCTTAACCCGTCCTTCCCTCCTGGCAACGAGGTAATCGATGCAATCCCGTACCGGACCTTGCGCAAACCAGCGCGGCCGTTTGAAGTCTTTTACGCCAGCCGCCACCCAGTCCGGCTTGAATTGGTCGCCATAATTGCCGGAAAAGTCGGCATCCTCCCACTCCGGGCAACCCATGATGTGATAGTAGTCGTAGCAGATCACATCGCAGTCTAACCCTGCCTCGTTCAACAACTTGGCGTTGATGTAGGCATTGTTAAACATAGCGTCTTAAATAATGCCGCATAATCGACGCAGCACCGAATTGGCTTGTCGCCAGCGATCGAAGCATTGCTCGACGGCGGCGAGCAGTTCGCCCAGCGTGGCGAAGAAGCGGTTGTGCGT
>Ga0233425_10004547_pt1 | contig 23096 bp, 21 predicted proteins | sample Watercolumn_Towu_2_FD_181712 | JGI IMG/M metagenome (GOLD analysis project Ga0233425, IMG submission 181712) | Freshwater microbial communities from Lake Towuti, South Sulawesi, Indonesia - Watercolumn_Towuti2014_140_MG | ecosystem: Environmental > Aquatic > Freshwater > Lake | place... | reverse complement strand
GGACGCGGGCCCTCCCGAGGACGTTGCCAAGCAGTGCTTGGTCTTCCACGGGGAGGGCGCGCGTCCTCGCGCGCCGCAGCCGCAGGCACGCCCGTGAATCGGCGGTTGGCTTAGCCGTAGATTTGGGGGATCCAAATCCAAATCGAAAATCGACCTTTTTCTCCCGCGGCGGCCGCCCGCGCCGCGCCGCCTCCGGCCGGCGCCTCGCTGGAGAGGCCGCTAGGCCCGCTGGTGGTGGCTGGCGACCACCTTCTCGCGGTGGCGCCGGAGCTGCTTCTCGACCTTCTCGCACGCCAGGTCGATGGCGGCCGGCATGTTCTCGCACACCTCCCGCGCCTCCACCTGGGCGAGCCCCTTGTGCTGCACCACGAATTCCGCGCTGAAGCGCTTGCGCTGCTCGTCCAGCACGACGTGCACGTGCTCGATCTTGGGGAACTCGCCGATCAGCCGCTCCGCCCGCCCGCGCGCGAAATCCTGCAGGTCCGGGCTGATCTGAAGATGGCGGGCCGTGATTTCAATCGCCATGTCGCTGCTCCTTCTCCTTGTACCGGCGCCCGCGGCGCGGCCGCCCCCCGGCGGCCCGGCGCACGGGCTACATGCGAAAGCCGCGTCCCAGGTACAGTTCCCGGGCGGTCTCGTCGTTGATCAGAAACTCGCTCGTGCCCTCGCGCAGCACCTGCCCCTCGCACACGAGGTAGGCGCGGTCCACGATCGCCAGGGTTTCGCGCACGTTGTGGTCGGTCACGACGATCCCCAGGCCGCGGCCGCGCAGGTCGCGGATGATGCCCTGGATGTCGTTGACCGCCAGCGGGTCCACGCCGCTGAAGGGCTCGTCCAGCATCAGGATCGCCGGCCGCCGCACCAGCGCGCGCGCGATCTCCAGCTTGCGGCGCTCGCCGCCGCTCAGGGTATAGGCGCGCTGCCGGGCCACGCGGGTGAGCGAGAGCTGCGCCAGCAGCTCGTCCAGCCGGCTGCGGCGCTGCGCCGGGCCCAGCGCGAGGGTCTCGAGAATCGCCAGCAGGTTCTCCTCGACGGTCAGCTTCCGGAAGACGGACGGCTCCTGCGCCAGGTAGCCCAGGCCCATGCGCGCGCGCCGGAACACCGGCAGGCGCGTGACGTTGCTGCCGCGGAACACAATCCGTCCGGCGTTCGGGCGGACCAGGCCGACGATCATGTAGAAGGTCGTGGTCTTGCCGGCGCCGTTGGGTCCGAGCAGCCCGACGATCTCCCCGCAGCGCACGCCGAGCGTCACGCCCTTGACGACCGTCCGGCCCCGGTACTGCTTGACCAGGTCCACGGCCTCCAGGTCGGCCGCGCCGGACGGCGGGCGGCCGGCGCTCTGGTCGGCGTCGCTCACGGCGCGAGTTCCCGGTTCTTCATGCTCTCGGGCGCGATCCACATGCGGCCGTCCGTCACGATCACGCGCTGGTCGTTCAGGAAGATGACGACCTCCGACCCGGTGATGCGGTCGTTGCCGCGCGTGAGCACGGGCGTGCCGGTCAGGCTCACCTTGCCCGTGTCCTTCTCGTACACGGCGCGGTCGCAGGTGGCGCGACGGTCGGTCTGGCTGATGTTCACGCTGCCGATGGCCAGGATGCGCGCGATCTGGTTGGTGCCGGCGAGAAACACCAGCACGCGGTCGGCGGTCAGGTTGAACTGCTGGTCGGACACGCGCACGCGGCCGTCGAAGGCCACCACGAACTCCTTGTAGTCGAACTCGAGCCGCTCCGAGGTGATGGTCATGCCGGCGCGGTTCGTGTCGCCGGAGATCGAAAAGAGCGAGGTGGTCACCGGCTGGTGCGGCGCGGGAGCGGCTGGCGCGGGAGCGGCCGCGGCCGCAGGCGCCGCGGCCCCCGCGGCCGGGACGGCATGGGTGGCCGGCGCCGACGCGGCGGGCGCCGGATCGCGCGGCGGCGCCGGCGGCGTCACCGGCGCGTTCGTCGTCTGGGCGCGCACGCCGGGCAGCAGGCAGGCCGACGCAAGCAGCGCGGCCGGCAGGGCGAGTCGTCGGATCGTCACGGCTGTATTCCTTCCAGTCCCGCCGGCCGCAGCGGGCGCGACAGGCGCACCACCGGCTCGGACAGGATCCGCATGCGTTCGTCCGCCATCGACCAGTAGAGGCCCACGCCGCTGACCGTGGCGTTCGTGCGCACGAGGCGCACGTCGCCCGGACAGTAGCCGCGCCGGTTGCCGCGGTCGTAGAGGCAGTTCGCCGCCTCGACCGAACCGTCCGGCCGGCCGTCGGGGTCGAACAGGTCCACCACCACCTGCCACGACCAGATCATGCCGCTGCGGCCGAGCGCCGCCCGGCCGGCGCGCAGCACGGCGCGCACGCGGCCGTTCTCGTAGTGCTCGATCGGCAGCGTCAGGTTCTCGACCGGGCTGGCGTCCGCGTCCGGCTGCCGGCGCCAGGTGTCGGCCAGGTCGGCCCAGGCATCGCGGGCCGGGGCGTTGGTGGAGGCGATGGGAGCGGCGGAGGAGACGGAAGAGACGGCGCCCGTCGGCGCGGTGGCAGGCTCCGGGGCGGCGGCGCGCGCCGCCATCCACACCGCGGCGGCGCACAGTGCGGTCCCCACCCCGCGTGCCAGGCCGCGATCACGCCACCACGTCATGAATCTCCTTCAACACGCGCCACATCGCCGGCACGTCGCGCAGGGCGATGGCATTGGCCTTGTCCGACAGCGCCCGCTCGGGGGCGATGTGCGTCTCCAGGAAAACGCCGTCGCAGCATCCGGTGGCCACGGCCGCCCGCGCCAGCACCGGCGCCCAGCGCCGGTCGCCCCCGCTTTCCTTGCCGGCGCCGCCCGGACGCTGCACGCTGTGCGTCGCGTCAAACACGACCGGCCAGCCCAGGCCGCGCAGGATCGGCAGGCTGCGCATGTCGGCCACGAGGTTATGATACCCGAAAGAGGCCCCGCGTTCAGTCACAATGATCCGCCGGCAGCCGGCGCCTTCCAGCTTGGCGACCACGTGGGCCATGTCCTCGGGCGCCAGGAACTGGCCCTTCTTCACATTCACGGCGCAACCGGTCTCGGCCGCGGCCACCAGCAGATCGGTCTGGCGGCACAGGAAGGCCGGAATCTGCAGGATGTCCGCCACGGCGGCGACCGGCGCCGCCTGGCCGGGTTCGTGGATGTCGGTCAGGATTGGAAGCCCGAAGCGCGCCTTGACCTCGGCCAGCACGGCCAGTCCGGCCTCCAGGCCCGGGCCGCGGAAGGAGCCGGCCGACGTGCGGTTGGCCTTGTCGAACGACGCCTTGAACACCAGCGGCGCGCGCAGCCGCTTCGCCAGGCTGCCGAGCCGGCCGGCCAGGTCGAGGCAACCGGCGCGCGATTCGATCACGCACGGGCCGGCGATGAAGGCCAGCTCGCCGCCGCCGAAGACCACGCTCCCGACTCGAACCTTCCTCATGCGCCTCTCTCCTTCAATAGTCGCTCAACATAGCCGACATCCTCGGGCGTGTCCACTCCGACACCCGCATCGCCGGTGACGATCACCGCGATCCGCGCGCCGAGGTGCAGCGCGCGCAGTTGCTCGAGCGACTCGGCCCGTTCCAGCGCGCAGGGCGGCTCGGCCACAAACCGGCGCAGGAAGGCGCCGCGGTAGGCGTAAAGGCCCAGATGCCGCAGGTAGAGGCCGGCGGCCAGATCCGGCTCGCCGTCGCGGCGGCAGGGAATCGGCAGGCGCGAGAAGTACAGCGCCCGGCCCTCGCGGTCGCACACGACCTTGACCACGCTGCGCGCGTCCAGATCGCGCCGGTTGGCGATCGGACAGGCGGCTGTGGCCATGTCCCAGCCGCGGTCCGCGACCAGCCGTTCGGCCAGGGCGTCAATCAGCGCGGGAGCGATCAGCGGTTCATCGCCCTGGATGTTGACGACGATGTCTTCCGCCCCCGCCTGCGCGGCCTCGGCGATCCGGTCGGTGCCCGAAGGGTGGTCGGGACGCGTCATCACCGCGCGCCCGCCCGCGGCCCGGGCGGCCTCCGCGATCCGCGCATCGTCGGTGGCGACGATCACCTCCTGGAGCCGCTTCGCGCGCCGCGCCGCCTCCACAACCCAGGCCACCAGCGGCCGGCCGCACAGGGGATGCAGGCTCTTGCCCGGGAACCGCGTCGATCCCCATCGCGACGGAATCACACCGATGATTTTCATGCCTTCTTGCGCCGGTCGCCTCCTGCTGGCGGCGGACGCCAAGAGGGTAACGAAACGCGCCCGCCGGGGCAAGCCGGCAGCGGCAGCGTGGTGGGCGCCCAACTCCCCCATTGCCGGAGCGTGCGGGGGCGGGTACTATTCCGCCATGCACGCGCTTCGATTCCTCACGGCCGGCGAGTCGCACGGGCCGGCGCTGACGGCGATCCTCGAGGGTCTGCCGGCCGGCCTGGCCGTCTCCGCCGCCGACATCCGCCGCGACCTTGCCCGCCGCCAGCGCGGCGCCGGGGCTGGCGGACGCATGGCCATCGAGCAGGACCAGGCGCAGATTCTGGGCGGCGTCATGGACGGCCGCACGACCGGCGCGCCCGTCGCGCTGCTGATTCCCAACCGCGACCACGCCAACTGGCAGGGCCAGGCCGTGCCCGCGTTCACCACGCCGCGTCCCGGCCACGCCGACCTTGCCGCCGCGATCAAGTACGGCTTCGACGATCTGCGCCTGGCGCTGGAACGCGCCTCGGCGCGCGAGACCGCCGCGCGGGTCGCCGTCGGCGCGCTCTGCCGCGCCTACCTGGAGGCCTTCGGCATCCGCCTCGGCGGCTGGGTGTCGGCCATCGGCGGCGTCAGCGCCGACCTCGGCGCCATCCTGTTCGAAAAACGCATCGAGCGGGCGCTCGACTCGGACGTCGCCTGCCCGGACCCCGAGGCCGCGGCCCGCATGCGCGCCGCGATCCAGCAGGCCGGCGAGCAGGGCGAGACGGCCGGCGGCGTGATCGAGGCGGCGGCGCTCGGCGTGCCGGCCGGACTCGGCAGCCACGTGCACTGGGACCGCCGCCTGACCGCGCGGCTGGCCGCCGCACTCGCCAGCATCCCGTCGGTCAAGGGCGTGGAGATCGGCGAGGCGTTTGCCGGCGCCGCGCAGCCCGGCTCGCGCGTGCAGGACCCGATCCGCCTGCAGGACGGCCGCGTCCTGCGTCCCTCCGACCGCTGCGGCGGCATCGAGGGCGGCATCACCAACGGCCAGCCCGTGCTGGTGCGCGTGGCGCTCAAGCCGGTCGCCACCACGCATCGCACCCAGCCGTCCGTGGACCTCGCCGCCGGCCGCGAGGCGGAGACGAAGTACGAGCGCTCCGACATCTGCCCCGTGCCGCGCGCCGTGGTCGTCGTGGAAGCCATGCTGGCCTTCGTCGTCGCCGAGGCGCTCCAGGAGAAACTGGGCGGCGACAGCCTGGCCGAGCAGCAGGCGCGCTTCGCCACGCTCCGTGCCCCCACCATCGAAAGCCTGAAGCAGCGCGGCGAGCCGCGCGTCTTCTGGCCCGCGCCCCCGGCATGAACGACCTCTTCCTGCTCTACGGACCGCCCCGCAGCGGCAAGACCACGATCGGCCGGCTGCTCGCCGAGCGCCTGGACCTGCCGTTCGTGGACCTCGACGCCCGCCTCGCGGAACAGGCCGGGCGTCCGCTGTCCGCGCTCCGCCAGGGCGAAAGCGAAGCGTCCTTCCGAGGCCGTGAGACAGCCGCGCTGCGGCAGGCGGCGTCCGACGGGCGCGGCGTGGTGGCCCTGGGCGACGGCGCGCTGCTGGCGCCGCTCAACCGCGGCCTGGCCGAGGATGCGGGCGTCGTGCTGTGCCTGGAGCCCGGACCGGAGACGGCCGCCGACGCCGGCGCCGGCGACGCACCCGGCGCGCCGGCCCGCCGCCCGGATCCTTTCTCCGAGCACTACGCCTCCTTCCCGCGCCGGCTGGCCGTCGCGCCGGGCGTGCCGGAGGAGAACGCCGACGCCGCCCAGATCGCGATGGGCGCGTTCCGCGTGCGCGGCATGGGCGCCGCCTACGACGTGCGCGTCGGCGCCGGCAGGCTCGACGACCTCGGCGCGCTTCTCGCCGCGCGCGGCTGGCAGGGCCGCGCCGTGATCGCCGGCGACGAGCACACCCTCCCCGAATACGGCCGCCGCGCGCTGCAGGCGCTCGAACAGGCCGGCATCGAGACGCGCACCTGCCGCCTGCCGGCCGGCGAGGCGCACAAGACGATCGAGACCGTGCAGGCGCTCTGGCGCTCCTTCCTGGAAGCGCGCCTCGAACGCAGCGACACGGTCGTGGCCCTCGGCGGCGGCGTGGTCGGCGATCTGGCCGGCTTCGCCGCGTCCACCTGGCTGCGCGGCGTGCGGTGGGTCGGCCTGCCCACCACGCTGCTGGCCATGGCGGACTCCAGCCTCGGCGGCAAGACCGGCGCCGACCTGCCGCAGGGCAAGAATTTGGTCGGCGCCTTCCATCCGCCCGCGCTCGTCGTGGCGGACACCGACACGCTGGTCTCGCTGCCGGACGCCGAACTCCGCGCGGGCCTGGCCGAGGCGGTGAAGCACGGCATCATCGCCGACCCCGAGCTCTTCGACCAGTGCGCCGAGGGGTTCGACAGCCTGCGGCAGGAGATGTCCGCCGAGTTCGTCAGCCGCGCCATGGCCGTCAAGATCCGCACCATCGAGCGCGACCCGTACGAGAAGGGCGAGCGCGCCGGCCTCAACCTCGGCCATACAGTCGGCCACGGCATCGAGAAGGCCGCCCGCTTCACGCTGCGCCATGGCGAGGCCGTGGCCATGGGCCTGGTGGCCGAGGCGCGGCTGGCCGAGCGCATGGGCCTGGCGCACGCCGGGCTGGCCGATCTGATTGCCGGCGTGCTGGCGGGGCTCGGTCTGCCCGCGGCCATCCCGGCCGGCATTGACCGCCGCGTCGTGGCCGAGGCGATCCAACTCGACAAGAAGCGCGCCGGCGGCGTGGTCCGGTTCGCCCTGCCCGTGCGCATCGGCGAGGTCCGCACCGGCGTCGCCGTCGACCCCGCGCTGCTGGCGGAAGTGCTGGTGTAGCCGTCGTATCGTGGGCGCCGCTGCGCCGGCGATCGTCCCCATGGTGCAGTCCGGCGCGGAAGAGCGGAAGGACGGAAGGTCAGCAGACGCGCTCGGGATTGTGCCGGAAGCGCAGGTAGAGCGCCAGGTCCACGGCCACCATCGCCAGGTTCAGCGCGTAGAGCCAGATTACCGGCTGGACGCGGCCGGTGGCGGCGTCGGGATTGAGGATCTTGTGCGTCACGCCGCAGGCGTAGCCGGCGATCACGATCGCCAGGAAGACCGGGCTCTTGCCGCGCACGAAGCGCGTGCGCAGCGCCTTGGCGATCGACACCGGCCAGCTCACGCCGAAGCAGACCAGCATCAGGGACTCGAAGAGGGTTGTGTGCATGCTTCCACTTTCACGTTGTCGAACCAGTAGACGCCGGCCGGGTGGTAGGCGTAGAGCATGACGCGCATCTCGGTGACCTCCGGCCGGTGCTGGGTCGGGTTGAACGCCAGTTCGCAGGTGCGCCACGCGTCGCCGCCGCCGCGGCACGGCAGCACGGCGTCGTAGCGGTGCGTGCGCGCGCCGCGGTGCAGGCCGTAGCCGCGCACCCAGATCTTGGCGCCGGCGGGCCCGCGCACGTCGCAGGAGACGCGGTAAGCCGTGCCGGACGCGACGGGCATGGAGACGGAGTAGAAGCTGAGGCCGTAGGTGTCGGCGATGGCGTTGCCGGCGGCGTTGGGGATGAACCACGCGTTGGTGAGTCCGGCGCGCGTCCAGCTCGCATTCATGTCCCGCTCGGGCACGCGCGTGTCCATGCGGATGGCGCGGCCGCGGCCTTCGCCGGCGTCGGCCCACTGCACGCCCAGGCCGTCCGGCCGGTCCCAGCCGAGCGGCGCGCCCGGCCGCGCGGGGTCGGCGGTCTCGAAGTCGCCGTTGCGCACGAGGTTGGTGCCGGCCCTGGACGCGCCGGCAAGCAACAGCGCCGCCAGCATGCCGGCCGCGCGTCCTCCGCTCCTCCGTCCTGCCGTCATGGATTCCTTCCGCTCGCCGAGGGCCGAAACGTCGGCGCGAGGCGTACGGGCATGGACGCATTATCACACCCCATGAGGTGTGAGAGAAGGACGAATCCGCAGGCGGCACGCGCGGGCCAGGGCCGGCGCCGGTCCGGGCTGCCGCGCCGGTCCGGGCTTGCGTTCGCGCCCGCAATCCGCGACAGTGTGCCCCCAAGACGCCCACCAAACGGAGAACCGGATGAAACTTCCGCTGTCCGCCGCCCTGGTCTTCGCCCTCCTCCTCCACGCCGTTGCCGCGGACGCCAACGCGCCGCGCCGGCCCAGGGCGGCGCCCGCCGCGCTGGCCAAGCCGGCGCTGCAGGACGGCCAGAAGCTGCTGAGCGGCACGTTCACCTGGGCCAGCAAGCCGGCCGAGGTCCACGAGATCTACGTGGTGCTCACGCCGGACGGCGACAAGCGCTGGACGGCCCGCTACCTCTTCCAGTGGGGCGGCCGGGACACGGAGTACACCGGCGCGATCCGCGGCGACCTGCAGAGCGGCGAAGTCGAGGGCACAGGCGACCCGGCCGGGGCCAAGCGCACGTTCATTTTCGAGGGCCGCGCCACGGGCAGCGGCATCTCCTTCAACAGCTTCGAGACCACGGGCGGCAAGAAGGCCCGGCAGGGGACGGGGAAGTTCAAGCTGGAGGCGTAGCGTAGGCCGGGCCCCAGGCGGCAGCCGCCCTACTCCTTCTTCACTCCCGTGTGCGCCGCCGGCAGCGCGAAGGCCAGCGCGTCCCGCGTTTCGTTGAGCTTCGCCGCCACCGTCCCGCTCACCTCGCCCGTGTGCAGGATCTGGTCGGCGAGCGGGTCCTCCAGGTAGCGCTCGACCGCCCGGCGCAGCGGACGCGCGCCGAGGGCCGCGTCGAAGCCCTTGTCCACCAGGAAGGCGGCGGCGGCATCGTCGAGTTCGAGGTTGATCCCCTTCTCCGCCAGCCGCGCCCGCACCTTGGCGAGCTCCAGGTCCAGGATCTGCACGACGTCGGCGCGTTCGAGCCGGCGGAAGACAACGATGTCATCGAAGCGGTTCATCAGCTCGGGCTTGAACACGCGCCGGGCCTCGTCGAGCAACTGGCGCTTGAGCCGCTCGTAGTCGTCTTCGGCCGAGCCCTGGGCGAAGCCGAGCCCCTGGCCCTGCCGGGCGAAGTCGAACCCCAGGTTGGAGGTCAGGATCACCACCGTGTTGCGGAAGTCCACGTGGCGGCCGAGGCTGTCGGTCAGGCGGCCCTCCTCGAGGATCTGCAGCAGCATGTGCATCACGTCCGGATGGGCCTTCTCCGCCTCGTCGAAGAGCACGACGCTGTAGGGCCGGCGGCGCACGCGCTCGGTGAGCTGGCCGCCCTCCTCGTGGCCGATGTAGCCGGGCGGCGACCCGACCAGGCGGGAGACGTTGAACTTCTCCATGTACTCGGACATGTCGATCTGGATGAGCGCCTTCTCGTCGCCGAACATGCGTTCGGCCAGCGCCTTGGCCAGCAGCGTCTTGCCGACGCCGGTGGGGCCGAGGAAGACGAAGGACCCGATCGGCCGGCGCGGGTCCTTGAGATCGGCGCGCGAGCGGCGCAGCGTGCGCGCCACGGCCTTGACCGCCGGCGACTGGCCGATCACGGCGGCGTCCAGGTCCTTCTCCAGGCCGAGCAGGCGGGCGAGCTCGCCCTCGCTCATGCGTTCCAGCGGCACGCCGGTGATGCGCGAGACGGTGGCGGCGATGTCGTCGGGCGTGACCGGCAGGTCGTGGTCGGCGTGTTCCTCGCGCCAGCGCTTGACGATGGCGTCGAGCTCCTCGCGCGCCTTGCGCTCGGCGTCGCGCAGCTCGGCGGCCTCCTCGAAGTGCTGGTCGTGGATGGCGGCGTCCTTCTTCTTGGCGATCTCGCGGATGCGGCCCTCCTGCTCGCGCAGGTCGGGCGGCCGGACGGTCACGCGCATGCGCACGCGGGCGCCGGCCTCGTCAATGGCGTCGATGGCCTTGTCGGGAAGCTGCCGGCCGGGCTGGTAGCGCGCCGTGAGGCGCGCGGCGGCATCGAGGGCGGCGTCGGCGTAGGTGACGTGGTGGTGCTTCTCGTACCGCTCGCGGATGCCGCGCAGGATGGCGATGGTCTCCTCGATCGTGGGCTCGTCCACGCGCACGGTCTGGAAGCGGCGCTCGAGGGCGGCGTCCTTTTCGATGGACTTGCGGTACTCGCCGAGCGTGGTCGCGCCGACGCACTGCATTTCGCCGCGCGCCAGCGCGGGCTTGATGATGTTGGAGGCGTCCATCGTGCCCTCGGCGCTGCCGGCGCCGACGATGGTATGGAGTTCGTCGAGGAACAGGATCACGTTGCCGAGCCGGCGGATCTCCTCCATCACCGCCTTGATGCGCTCCTCGAACTGGCCGCGGTACTTGGTGCCGGCGACCATCAGCGCCATGTCGAGCGCGACGACGCGGCGGTCGCGCATGCGCTCGGGCACCTCGCCGGCGACGATGGCCTGGGCGAGGCCCTCGACCACGGCGGTCTTGCCGACGCCGGCCTCGCCGAGCAGGGCGGCGTTGTTCTTCGTGCGGCGGCAGAGGATCTGGATCACGCGTTCGATCTCGGCCTTGCGCCCGACGACCGGGTCCAGTTCGCCGCGGCGCGCCAGTTCGGAGAGGTCGCGGCCGAAGGCGTTGAGCGCCGGCGTCTTGATCTTGGCCGGGGCCGCCTTGGCGTCCGGCTTGCCGGCGTCCGGCTTGCCGGCGGCCGGCTTGCCGGCCGCGTCGGCGGCTGGCGGCTCCCCCTCGGGCGCCTCGCCGGCCTCGCCGGCGTCGAAATTGGCGTCGAGGTACTTGCGCACGGCGCTCTGCACCTCCTCGCCGCTGACGTTCAGGCTGGCCAGGGCCTGCGCGGCGGCACCCTCGCCCTCGCGCAGCAGGGCGAGCAGGACGTGCTCGGTGCCGACCTGCGGCTGCTGCATGGCCTGCGCCTCGGCCACGGCCAGTTGCAGGACCTTCTTGGCGCGCGGCGTGTAGGGCTTCTGGCCGGCGGTCTTGGTTTCGCCGCCCTGCCCCACCTGCCGCTCGACGGCCAGGCGCAGGTCTTCGAGCGACACGCCCATGCTCTCCAGCACCTCGACGGCCACGCCCTCGCCAAGGGCCAGCAGGCCGAGCAGCAGGTGCTCGGTGCCGATGTAGGCGTGGTTGAAGCGGTCGGCCTCGCGCGCGGCGAGCTGCAGCGCGCGCCGGGCGCGCGGCGTCAGGTTGTTGAATCCATTCATCGTGTTCTCGCTTCCGCGCCGTGCAGTTCCGCCTGCGCCAGCGCCGCGCGCATGAAGTCCGCCCGCACCACGTCCCGCCGGGCCGGCTCCAGCGTCTGCCCGAGCCGCTTCTGGAGGTGGCCGGGCTGGATGGCCAGCGTGAGGTCGTCCACCTCGGCAACCGTCAGCCGCCGGACGAGTCCCAGGTGGACGCCCAGTCGCAGGGCCGAGAGGTGGTCCAGCGCCTCGCCGGTGGCCATGATCCGCGCACTCTGGATCACGGCCAGCGCGCGCGCGACGCAGTCCACGAGCACTTCGGGCGAGTCGCGCCGCAGCCGCAGGCGGGCGTTGCGCTCCTGGCGCACGACCTCGCCCACGATGTCGAGCAGCTCGCCGATCAGCGTGGCCTCGTCGGCGCCGAGCGTCTCCTGGTTCGAGACCTGGAACATGTGGCCGGCGGCCTCCGAGCCCTCGCCGGTGACGCCGCGCACGGCGAAGCGCAGGCGTTCGAGGGCGCGCAGGCTGGCGTCGAGATCCTCGGCGAGGTGCAGGCCGAGCAGGTGCACCATGATGCTGGCGCGCAGGCCGGTCCCGACGTTGCTGGGACAGGCGGTCAGGTAGCCGAGGCGCGGCGAGAAGGCGCAGGCGAAGCGGGCGTCGAGGCGCGTGTCGAGCGCGTCGGCGACGCTCCACGCGTGCTGCAGATCCATGCCCGGCTCGATCACCTGGATGCGCAGGTGGTCCTCCTCGTTGAGCATCACGGCCAGCCGCTCGTCGCCCGCGACCACCAGCCCGGCGCCGGCGCCGCGGCCGGCGAGGTCGGTGCTGATCAGGTGGCGTTCGCAGAGCAGGTCGCGCGTGGCGTCGTCCAGCGCGCCGACGTCGAGGCGGCGGGCGCCCTCGATGCCGGCGTCGTGTGCCAGCCAGGGCCCGAGGGCCTCGAACACGCGGCGCCGCCCGGCCTCGTCGGCCCAGTCGGGAAAGCGTTCGTCGCGCAGGTTGCGCGCCAGGCGCACACGGCAGCTCACGGCGATCCCCGCGGCCGCGTCCTGCGCCGCCGGCGGACGCCGGCGCCAGGAACTACGAAGCAGCATGGTCGCCTCCCGGTTCCGGCGCGGGCCGCGGCTCCCCCTCGGGAGCGGCGCCCTTCTCGCGCGGCGTGGCGGCCCCCAGGTCGCGCAGCCGGTCGCGCAGCACGGCCGCGTCCTCGTAGCGCTGCGCGCGGATGGCGGCGCGCAGCGCGGCCTCCAACTCGGTGCGCTTGCGTCCGATGCGCTCGCGGGCCGGGATCTTGCCGACGTGATGGTCGCCGCGGTGCATGTCGCGCAGCATGGGCGCGAGATCGCGGCGGAAGGTCTCGTAGCAGCGGACGCAGCCCACGCGCTGGCGGCTGCGGAACTCGGCGCGCGGCAGGCCGCAACCGGCGCAGGACGGCTCCTCGCGCGGCGGCACCTGCAGGTCAATGGCGGCGTCGAGCAGCATCTCGACCAGCGAGCCGACCAGCTTGCCGGCGGCCCGCTGCGCGCAGGCGCGGCACACCTGCATTTCGCGCTCCGCGCCGTCCATCACCTGCTTGATGGCGACTTCGGCGGGGCGTTCCTTGCAGAGGGCGCACTTCATCAGAAGGGGGTGCCGCTGTCCGCGCGGGCGACGTAGGCGCGAAAGAGTTCGATCAGCCGCCGCGTGCCGGGACCGGGCTTGCCGTCGCCGATGCGGCGCCGGTCGATCTCGACCACGGGCACGATCTCGGCCGCCGTGCCGGTGAGGAAGATCTCGCCGGCCGTGTACAGGTCGTAGCGCGTGAGCACGTCCTCGCGGGTGCGGAAGCCTTCGGCCGCCGCCAGTTCGAGGACGGTGTTGCGGGTGATGCCGACGAGACAGCCGCACCAGGCGGGCGGCGTCACCAGTTCCCGGCCGCGCACCACGAAGACGTTGTCGCCCGTGGCCTCGGCGACGAAGCCGAGGTGGTTGAGCATCACGGCCTCCTGCACGCCGCCGTTCACCGCCTCGATCTTGGCGAGGATGTTGTTCAGGTAGTTCAGGCTCTTGATGTTGGGGTTCACCGCCTCCGGGTGGTTGCGCGGCGTGGGGACCGTGACGATCCGCAGGCCCTGCTGGTAGAACTCCGGCGGGTAGAGCTGGATCGTGGCCGCGATGACGATCACCTGCGGCTTCGGGCACTGGAAGGGATTGAGGCCGAGGTTGCCGACGCCGCGGGTGACGACCAGGCGCACGTAGCCGTTGCGGCAGTCGTTGGCGCGGCAGGTGTCGGTCACCGCCCGCATCATCGCCTCGGGCGGCATCGGGATCGAAAGCGCGATGGCCTGCGCCGAGCGGTACAGGCGGTCGACGTGTTCGCGCAGCCGGAACACGCGGCCGTCGTAGGTGCGGATGCCCTCGAAGACGCCGTCGCCGTAGAGCAGGCCGTGGTCGAACACCGACACCACCGCCTCGGACTCGGGCACGAATTTGCCGTTGAGGTAGATCGTCATGACATGGAATCCCCGTAACCGAAACTTGAATATACCACACCGGCGGCCCGCGGAGAAGACCGGGCCTGAAAGATGGCGGGAGCGACGGGGCTCGAACCCGCAACCACCGGATCGACAGTCCGGTGCGCTAGCCAATTGCGCCACGCCCCCGCTGGTGCGAAACGCGGGGAGGACTATACGGGCTTCGGGGACGCCAGACAAGGCCAAAGTTGGAGGCCCCGACCGGCCGACCGGCCGACCGGCCGCCTTGACGACGACCCCGGCGCCATGTTATTGAGTGAGCACTTACTTACCGGAGAAAGCCCATGCCCCGACCGGTTGTCATCCGCGACAACGCCATCCTGCGGGCCGCGCGCGACCTGTTTCTCCGCCACGGCTACGGCGCCTCCACGGCCGCGATCGCGCGGCGCGCGGGCGTCTCCGAGGGATCGGTCTTCAAGCGCTACCGCACGAAGAACGGGCTGTTCCTCGCGGCGATGGAGGTGGAGGGCCGGGAGAACGCCTGGGAGGGCTTGCTGGCCGGCGCCGCCGGCCGGGGCGACGTCCGCCGCACGCTGGAGGAGGCCGGCCGGCGCCTGCTCCGCCGCCTGGAAATCCTGACGCCGCGCATCATCGCCGTCCGCGCCAGCGGCCTCACGCTGCCCACCGGCTACCGCCGCCGCCGCCGTCCGCCGCCGGTCGTGCACATCGAGACGCTGGCCCGCTACTTCCGCGAGGAGACGCGGCTGGGCCGCCTGCGGGCGGCGTCGCCGCAGGCGCTGGCCCACGTGTTTGTCGGCGCGCTGGCGCACTACGCCTTCTGCGAAACCGTGTTCCGCTACCGCTCCGCGCCGCCGGCCGTCTTCGTGCGGCAGGTGGTGGCGGCCGTGCTGGCGGCCGCCGCCGCCAGCCCGTCCCCGGAGAGCGCCCCATGACCCGCACGCGACTGTTTTCATCGGCCCTGACGGCGCTGGCACTGCTCGCCGGCTGCGTGTCCGCACCCGTGCCCGAGGACCCCGGCGCAGCCTGGCAGCCGCCGCCGGAAATCCGCACCGCCGCCGACGCGACCTGGCAGGCGGTACGCGGCCGCGCCGCCGCCGCCGACCGGCCGCTGACGCTGGCCGAACTCGCCGACCTCGCCCTGCGCCACAGCGCCGCCACGCGCGCCGCCTGGAACAACGCCGTCGCCGCCGCCGCGCAGGTGGAACACGCGCAGGGGCTCTTCATGCCCGAACTGACCGCCACCGGCGGCGGCTCGCTGCAGCAGACCGTGTCGCGGCCCTCCGGCAGCGACGTGCGGCAGTTCAAGTACGGGCCGGGCGTGCGGCTGAGCTACCTGGTCCTCAACTTCGGCGGCGGCCGCGCCGCTGCCGTGGAGCAGGCGCTCCAGACCGTGTATGCCGCCGATTTCGCCTGCAACGCCGCGATCCAGGGCGTGCTGCTGAACGTCGCCACCGCCTACTCCGGGCTGGTCGGCGCCCGGGCGGCGGCGGCCGCCGCCGCCACGACCGTCCGCGACGCCCAGGCCGCGCTCGACGCCGCGCAGGCGCGCGCCACCGCCGGCCTCGGAACGGCGCTCGACGTGCTGCAGGCGCAGGCCGCGCGCGACCAGGCGCGCTACAGCCAGGCCGCCGCCGACGGGCAGGCCCTCTCGGCGCGCGGCGCCCTCGCCCAGGCCGCGGGCCTGCCGGCCGACGCGCCGCTGGCGGTTGCCGAGCCGCCGGCCGAGATGCCGGCCGGCCCGGACGCCCCGGACGTCGCGCGGCTGCTGGACGAGGCGCTGGCGCGCCGGCCCGACATCGCGGCCCTGCGCGCCACGCTGGCCGCCCGCCGCGCCGCGGTGCGCGTGGCGCATGCGGCGTCGTGGCCGTCGCTCTCGCTCGACGGCTCCCTCGCCCGCAACTGGTACGAGAACTACGGCGCCGGCCGCGCGTCGGCCGACCGCGACTGGGCCGCGTTCGCGGGCGCCAGCGTGAGCTGGACGATCTTCGACGGCTGGCGCACGGAGAGCGACATCCGCGCGGCCGAGGCCGCCGCCGCCGCCGCCGCCGCCCAACTGGAGGCCGCCGTGCTCGCCGCCGGCGCCGAGGTGTGGTCGCGCTACCAGGCGTACGCCGCCGCGCGGCAGAAGGTCGTGTACAGCGCCGCCTTTGTCGCCAGCGCCGCGAGCGCCCACGAGCAGGCGCTGGCGGCATACAAGGCCGGCCTCAAGAGCATCCTCGACGTTTTGAGCGCCGAAACGCAGCTCGCGCAGGCGCGCGCCCTGCAGATCGCGGCGCGGCAGGAGGTCTTCACGGCGCTGGCCAGTCTCGCCCACGCCGCCGGCACGCTGCCGGCCGGCCGCGCGGTCGCGCCGGCCGATGTCTTTCCCACCCCCACGCAGGAGCCCCGCCCATGACGTTGCGTTCTGCCAGCCGCGCCGCGCTGCTTGCCGGCGCGTTGCTTGCCGCCACTGTGTCGTGCAGCCGCAGGCCGGCCGCCGCCGGGCCGCCCGCCGCGCCGCCGGTCTCGGTGCGGCTCGCCGTCGCCGCGAGCCGCGACGCACCCGTCGTCGTCACGGCGTTCGGCACGACCGTGGACCGCATCAGCGTTGACGTCGTGCCCCAGGTCTCCGGCACGCTGCTGCGGAAGCTGGTGGCGGACGGCGCCGCGGTCACCAACGGCCAGCCGCTCTTCCAGATTGACGCGACCGACTACGCCCTGCGCGTGCGCCAGGCGGAGGCGCTGGTGGCGGCCGACGCCGCCGGCCTCGACCTCAGCCGTCTGACCGCGCAGCGCACGGCGCCGCTGCTGGAGAAGAACCTGGTCGCGCAGGCGGACTTCGACGCCCTCACCGCGCGCGTGGCGGCGGCGACGGCGCAGCTCCGGGCCGACGAGGCCGTGCTCGACCAGGCGCGCCTCAGCCTGGCGCGCTGCACGGTCACCGCCACGGTGGACGGCGTCTGCTCGAAGATCTACGTGGACGAGGGCAACCTGGTCGGCGCCGGCCAGACGCGACTGGTGAACATCCGCAACCTTGACCCGCTCCTGGTCGAGTTCGCCGTGCCCGAGAACCGGCTGTCGCTGCTGCGCGCCGCGCTGGCGCAACCGCCGGTGCCGCTGGAGATCGTGCCGCGCGGCGAGACCAACGTCTACGCCGGCACGCTCGTTTCCATCGACAACGCCGTCAACCCGCTGACCGGCACGATCTTGCTGCGCGGCCAGGTGCCGAACCCGGACCGCCGGCTCTGGTCGCACCAGTTCGTGGACGTGCGCGTGCGCGCCGGCGTCGAGCGCGGCGCCGTGCTCGTGCCGGAGGGAGCCGTGCAGTTCGGCAAGATGGGCGCCTACCTGTACGCCGTCAACGCCGCCGGCGAGGCCGAACTGCGGACGGTCGAGACCGGCGTGCGCTGGAACGACCAGATCCAGATCGTGCGCGGCGCGGCGGCCGGCGAGAAGGTCGTCGTGCTCGGCCAGTTGCTGCTGCACCCGGGCGCCAAGGTGATGGACCTGGCCGACATGCCGCCGCCGGGCGGCCCGCCGCCGGCCAGTCCGCCGGCCGCGGAGCGCACGGAGAAGCCGGAATGACCTTCTCCGAAATCTTCATCCGCCGGCCGATCGCCACCACACTGTTGATGGTCGTGATGTGCGTCTTCGGCGTGGCGGCTTACCTGCGCCTGCCGGTCAGCAGCCTGCCGACGGTCGATTATCCGGTCATCCAGGTGACCGTCGCGTATCCCGGCGCCAGCCCCGCCACGATGGCATCGGCCGTGGCCACGCCGCTGGAAAACGAGTTCACGCAGATCGCCGGCCTGCAGTTCATGTACTCGGACAACAAGTCCGGGCTGACCACCATCAACCTGACCTTCGCGCTCGACCGCAACGTCGACCTGGTGGCGCCGGACGTGCAGGCCGCCATCGCGCGCGCGCAGTCCAACCTGCCGGCCGATCTGCCCAATCCGCCGACCTATCAGAAGTTCAACCCCTCGGATGCGCCGATCTACTACATCATGGTGTACTCCGACGTGCTCGAACACGGCGACCTCTACGACTGCGCCCGTCAGCTCATCTCGCGCCGGCTCAGCATGCAGGAGGGCGTGTCGAAAGTCGAAGTCTACGGCGCCAAACGTGCGATCCGCGTGCAGTTCAGCCCGGCAAAGATGGCCGCCCTCCAGATCGGCGCCGACGAACTGGCCGCCACGCTGCGGGCGGGCACGGTCAACATCCCCGGCGGCAGCCTCGACGGCGCCATGCGCGCCTATTCCATCGAGCCGCAGGGGCAGCTCCGCACCGCGCGCGAGTACGGCGAGTTGATCGTTGCCCAGCGGCAGGGCGCGCCGGTGCGCGTGAAGGACGTGGCCACCTGCGTTGACAGCGTCGAGAACGACATCGTCGACATCCGCTACATCCGTCCGGGCCTGGACGAGAAGGCGCGCTGTGTGGTCATGGCCGTCTCGCGCACGCCTGGCGCCAACACCGTGGCGGTCGGCGACCGCGTGACGTCGACGCTGCGCGCGATCCGTCCGGAACTGCCGCCGTCGGTCGTCGTGGAGCCGATGCACAACGGCGCGGATCCCATCCGCACCTCGTTCCACGATGTGCAGATGACCGTCCTGATTGCCGTCGTGCTGGTGGTGCTGACGATCTTCCTCTTCCTCGGGCGGCTGCGCGCGACGCTGGTGCCGGCGGTCGTGCTGCCGGTTTCGGTGCTCGGCACGCTGGTGGCGATGCAGATGTCCGGCTTCAGCCTCGACACCCTGTCGCTCATGGGCATCGTCCTGGCCGTGACCTTCCTCGTCGACGACGCCATCGTCGTGCTGGAGAACACCGTGCGCCACATCGAGGAGGGCACGCGCCCGATCCCGGCGGCCATCCGCAGCATGCGCGAGATCACCTTCACGCTGATCTCCACCAGCGTGGCGCTGGTGATCGTGTTCACGCCGCTGGTATTCATGCAGGGTGCCGTCGGCCGCAACCTGAGCGAATTCGCGCTGACCGTCATCTACGCCATCGTCATTTCCACGGTGGTCGCGCTTACGCTTTCGCCCATGATGTGCGGGCAGTTGATCCGGCACAACCGGCCGCCCAACGGCCTGCAGCGCGCGATCGGCGCTGCGATCGGCGGCATGGTGGCCGGTTACGGCAAGGCGCTGCGCTGGCAGTTGCGGCACAAATGGCTGGCCCTGACCGCCTGGGGCTTCTGCCTGCTGGGCACGGTGGCGCTTTACTTCATCCTGCCGAAGACCTTCCTGCCGCCCGGCGACAGCAGCTTCATCATGGGCGCCATGATCATGCCGCAGGGCGCGTCCTCCGAACAGATGAAGGCCTATCAATCGAAGGTCGCCGCCGTCGTGGGTGCCAATCCCCACGTGCGGCAGGTCGGCACCGTCACCGGCGTTTTTCCCGGTGCGGACCAGAGCATGGGGTTCGTCTTCATCGGCTTGAAGCCACCCCGCGAACGGCCGCCCATCGAGCAGGTTGCGCAGGGCCTCATGGAGTCGTTCGGCGCGATACCGGACGGGTTCTGCGCCGTGCGTCCGATGCCCGTGCTGGAGATCAGTTCCGGCGCCGAGACCACCGCCATCGGCAGCGAATACGCCTACATGCTCACGGGCCTGGACCGCGACACCGTCTACCGCACGGCGCAACAGGTCGAAGGCGCCATCCGCGGCGTGGGCGGCGTCGTACCCTTCGCCGTGCAGAACTCGGTCAAGCTCGGTCTGCCGCGCCTCACCGTGACGCTCGACCGCGACCGCGCCGCTTCCCTTGGCGTCAGCGCGGCAGCCATCGAGCAGACGTTGGCGCTTTCCTTTGCCGGGGGGCACGTCGCACAGTTCACCACGGAGCAGGACCAGTACAAGGTCATTCCGGAGATCGACCCGTCGCAGCAGCGCCGACCGGAGGACCTGCTGAGCCTCTACCTGCGTTCGGCCGCCACCGGCGGGCTCGTGCCCTTGCAGAACCTCGTGCGGTGGAACGAAGAAGCCAGCCCGCAGAGCGTGCCCCGCGCGCAGCAGCTTGAGGCCGCCACGGTTTCGTTCAGCCTCTGGCCCGGCGTGCCGCTGAGCTACGCGACCGGCGCCATCGAGGGCCAGGTGAAGCCGCTGCTGCCGCCCGGCGTGAGCGGCCGCTTCACCGGCGACGCCTTTGCGTTCCAGAAGTCCGTCGCCAGCCTCGGCATCCTGCTGCTGGTCGCCATCTTCCTCAAGTACATCGTGCTGGGCGTGCTCTACGAGAGCTACGCGCATCCCTTCACGATCCTGACGACGCTGCCGGTGGCCTGCTTCGGCGGGTTGCTCACGCTCCTCGGCGCGCTGCTGCTCAGTCCCATGTCCGGCAAGGGCCTGCTCTCGCTCTACGCCTACATCGGCCTCTTCGTGCTCATCGGCCTGATCACCAAGAACGGCATCCTCATGGTGGACTTCGCCCTGCAGCGCCGGCGCGAGGGCATGAACAGCCACGACGCCATCTACGACGCCTGCCTCGTGCGCTTCCGGCCCATCCTGATGACCGGCCTGTGCGCGATCCTGGGCGCCATGCCGATCGCGCTGGGGTACGGCGCCGACGCTTCCAGCCGCATCCCGCTCGGGCTCGTGGTCGTCGGCGGTATGGTCTTCGCCCAGATCATCACGCTCTTCGTCACGCCGGGCATCTACCTCTACATGGAGAAGATCCAGGCGCGCTTCTTCGCGGAACGCACCGACCCGGAGTAGCGCCGCGTCCGCGGGTGCCGTCCACACCGCCGTCGCATACCGCCTGCCTGCACAACATCATACCAGTTCTCGCCGCCCGGCGCCTGCACGTTGGCGATCACCAGCAGCCGACGATCCAGCGCATCCTACTTGCCCGCGACCGGCCGCTGGTGCATCGCTTGGTTCGGCTTTGCTCGGTCAGTGCATGTTCAATGGCACGTGCCTGGCGAGCAATGCGAAGCGCCGGTCAAAGGAGAAGAGCGCAAGGTCATTCTGGATCGCATGCTGGGCAATGATCAAGTCGGGGATGCCAACCTTGTTGACGCCTTTCCGGAGACACAGGACCTGCATCTCGACAATGCCGTCCCATTCAAGCGCAAGAGGAACACGCTCGATCTCCCGCAGAAGGCCGACCAACTTCCGCTCCCCACGGACGAGAAGCGGAGGTGTCAGTTCGGCCAGGATCAGGTCGTTGGTGACAATGACCCCTTCCTCGATCATCCAGTCCAACGGCGCCGCGTCGCCCGTGCCGCGGAAGTACGCGATCCACACGGAACTATCGACGAGGATCTTCATGCGCGCTTTCGCACAACGTCCAGGTCCAGGTCCAGGTCGACGCCCCCCTTGTATCGCCTCAATTCCTGAAGCCGGCTCTTCCGCACAAGGTCGTTCAGGGCCGTAATGATGACGGCCGTCTTCGTTCTTTGGTGCGAAGCCTTCATGGCGTCGTGCATGAGCGCATCAGGCAGGTCCAGTGTCGTTCTCATCCGCCCTCCAGTCAGTATGCATCCACTCTGCAATCAATGCATACAGGATATGCCATCGGCCTCTTGGCTGTCTATATCCTTCTTTGCTGCCGAACAGCGCGGTGAGGCGGCGGTATCCCGTCGCCTGCACCGCACGGCGCGCGGGCAGCGAAAGTCCGGCTGGCCGACTTCCTGTATTGCGCGCAGAAGAACGCCGCGCAACTGCTCGGGCTCCTCAAGCCAGGGATAGTGCCCGACCCCGGGGATCTCGACGTACCGTCCGTGCGGAAGAGTGTCCGCCAGCCGCCGTGCAGGAGGGCGGCCGGCGGGCCTCGCCCGCCTGTCTCCGTATAGAGCCGGCAGCCTTCTACGGTGACGTACTCGCATCGCATGGTCCGCGCGGAACCGCGAAGTCCGCGGCTCCCCTCTTTTCCCGCCCGCCTCAGGGCGCGCGCAGCACGGCGGCGGCGTGGCGCGCAAAGTGGCCGCGGATGTCGCGGGCATACGCCCCGAGCAGACGCGCGGCCAGCCCGTCGCGGTCACCGCCGCGCAGGAGCGCGCGCGCCAGGTAGAACTCGCGCAGCGCCTCGTTGCGCGTGCGCGTGTCGGTGCGGCTCTCGGGAATGTCCGCCAGTTCGGCGGCGAGCGTCGTCCAGGCATGCCCGGCAATGCCCGGCTTGCCAAGCACATCGGCCAGCGCGGCGCCCAGATCGGCGCCGCCCAAAGCCTCGGCGTAGAGCGCCACGGCGCGGAAGTGCGAGAAGGCCTGCGCCGCATCCAGGCTGCGCACCCTGGCCAGCACGGCGTCGCGGGCGCCGTCGGCGCGGATCGCGGCCAGCGCGACGATGGCATCGTCCAGCGGACTCAGGCTGCGGCCGAACTGGCCCATGCCGGTGTAGTTCCAGCCCGCGTCCCAGGCGGGCGCCTCGCGCACGGTGGCGGCCAGCACGTCGGCGCCGGCGGCGTCGCCGATCATGGCCAGGGTCTTGGCGCAGGCCAGGCGCGCGGCGGCGTCCGTCTCCTTCGCCAGGCGGCGGCGCAGCAGCGGCGCCGCCACGTCCGGCCGCGACAGCAGCGCGGCGATCTCGGCGTGGTTGTCGAGCCCGCCCGCCGCGGCCGACTCCACGACGCCGTCGGCCAGCCGCCGGCGGTCCTCGTGCAGCAGCACGCTGCCGGGCAGGATGCCCCGGGCGACGAGCTGCCGCTGCAAGGCGCGCACGTCGAGTCCGCGCACGTCGCCGCCCGCCCGGGCAGCCGCGGCCGCGGCCAGCCCGGCCGCGTAGGCGTGGTTCTGGATGTCCGGCTGCATGCGCAGCACGGGCATGACGTCCCGCTGGCCGCTGAGGGCCAGTCCGGTCACGAGCAGGCCGTCCAGTGCCTTCGGCAGCAGGGCCCGCAGCGGCAGCCACGCGTCCAGGCTCACGCGGTCCGGCGGCAGCACGAAGAAGATCGGGTGCACGGTGAAGCCGTGGCTGTCGAAGTTGCTGCGGCTCAGGCAGATCGTGTCGCGCCAGGTGCGGCCGGTGTAGGCGTCGAGCGGCGTGACCGTGACGTCGCCCGCGATCTGGCGGCGCTCGCGCGTGTCGCAGATCTGGGCGAGGTCGAACTCCTTCGCGAACTTGCGCCGCGCGACGACGAAGGCGCGGGTGGTGTCCGACGGATCGCCGTCCTCGATGAAGGTGTAATCGGTGTTGCGATAGGTGGGCCGGAACGGCCGCGACGGCAGGCCGCTGCCCTGCACGGCGAGGTCGCGGTCGCTCACCGTGCCACACTCCGCGCCGGCGGCGGCGGCGACGTCGGCGTTGCCCGTGGCGTCAATCACGGCGTCGGCGCCGACCCAGCCGCGGCCCCAGGGGGTGTTGACGATCACGCCGTCCACGCGGCGGCCGGTCGTGCGCGCGCCGGAGACGACGCTGCCGAACCAGACCGCTCCGCCGGCCTTGCGCAGCTCGCGGCGAAACCACTCGACCT
>Ga0233425_10004546_pt1 | contig 23097 bp, 25 predicted proteins | sample Watercolumn_Towu_2_FD_181712 | JGI IMG/M metagenome (GOLD analysis project Ga0233425, IMG submission 181712) | Freshwater microbial communities from Lake Towuti, South Sulawesi, Indonesia - Watercolumn_Towuti2014_140_MG | ecosystem: Environmental > Aquatic > Freshwater > Lake | place... | reverse complement strand
TTTATCGAGGCATCAGCATATGCAAAGGCATTCATAACAGGTGAGCTGAAATCCCCAGGGAACGATTCAGGCACGCTCCATGGGGAATGAGTTGTAGATGTCATGAGATGAGCGGTAAAGGGGCCGGGGCTATTCACAAGCACGTCTGCAGCCGTGCTGAGATAGAACTTGTCATAAAGGCCGAGTGCATTCTCTGTCTCGCCTGCAGGCCACCTGCCTTCAGAATGTTTTTTGATGCTGTCATAGTCATGGACAAAATATCCCTGGTTCTGCATGAATGCCGTAAAGTCTGCGCTGCTGTGGACAAACCCGAGGAAGAAATAGTGGCGCATATTCCGGCCTGCCAATATATGAGGAAGGCTTCCGTAATGACCGGACAGCTCGGATGTTGTGAAGCGCATGGTCTGCTCGTTAAAGCTGTCCTTGTGAAAACCTGTCACTGCAGCAAAAACGCCGCCGGCAGTAGCATTGAAGCCCTGATAGGTGTTTGGAAAATAGATATTCTCCCTGCTCAGACGGTGAAGGAAGGGCATCACATATTTCCCGTCCTCCATGTGGTCAACAAGGAACTGAGACAGACCCTCCACCTGAATTATGACAACGCTCTCTATGCCTCTTCCTGCAGTTCCCTTAAGGTCCGCAAGAAGGGGATAATCTTCCCTGCTGCCGCTTATGCCGAGGAGTGAACGGGTGATCTCAAGTGCCTTCTTCTCCTCAAGCTGATATCTCACCTTGCCTGAAAATTCTGCGGGCAGATATACCCATAACAGCTCCTGCACAGGGTTGATGACTGCCTGGTTCAGGACCATGCTGTTCATCACTGCATAATATTTGCTCAGGCAGAACTGGAGCTTCCAGCCCTTTGCAGACCTGGTCTTCTTCACCTTGACAGGCTCGAGGGCAGGAAGTGCGGCAAGTCCCAGCAGCAGCAGAAAAACCGGCAGCCGTCTCCAGGGTTTCCAGCTGTCCATTGCTGCAGGGTCGAGCCTGCGGCTGTATATAATGCCTGCATATGCAAAGGCTGCAGAAGCTGTCAGCAGCCCGGCGAACAGAAGATAGTGGTCTGTGATGAACGGCATGGCTGCCAGATATACCTGCCTGGGGCTTGTTATATATCCCATTAGCAGGTCCCCCACCTGCTGGTTCCTCTCATGGAACACAAAAAGGTTGCCGATGCTGATCAGGACATTGAAGAGCGTAATCATGCAGAGCGTGACCGAGAGGCGTGAAGGCTTCAGAGATCTGGCAGCCAAAAATATCGCTCCAACAATGAAAAGCTCGGAAGAGAGCAGCGCAGCATCAAGCCTCAGCCCTCTGAGAAGCGCCTGAACCTTCAGCGCAGAGGCTGCATCTCCTGAAAACCACTGAAGGAAAACTGTCCGGTAAACAGCAAAAACTGCAGCATTAAAAAGGCAGAAGCTGCCCAATAAGATCACAAGGCGCCTCTTCACTTTACTGGTGGTCCTTCAGGATGTTGCTTATGGTCATATTTTTGTATAAAAGGCAGATTCATGGTCAGAACTGCCGGGCATTCATGTCCCGTCTTCATCAGCTGCATTCAGGCTGAGGCCTTATCCGCAACTTCTATTCAGATGCAATAGTGTATAATATTTACCATATTTTTTGGGCCGTGAACATAAATAGAAGGCCCTCACCAAGGAGCATAACTCGATCGTGGCAGACCATACACCCCAGGGACAGCAGCCAGGCAGTACAGTCACGGGGTTAAGAAAGTTCACTCAGCTTCATGAGGACCAGAGGGTCATCTCGGCCTGGCAGGGTCTTGCAGGTCCTGCTCTCAAGTGGCTGACGCCTGCACGGAGACGCCTTATCCTGGCAGCAGGGGCCGTATTCTTCGCACTTAAGGGCCCGGCAAGGGAGATGCTGAAAGCAGGCGGAGATCCGGAGGCATATGCCGGGATAATGAGCGCCTTCATCGTTACAGGACTCTTTTTCGCCCTCCTCTGGTCATGCTACAGGGCATCGCTGAAGTTTTCGGCCCTGCCTGCTATTGTACGCAGCAATCCGCAGCTCAGCCTGCATATGCTCTTCTGGCTTCTTCTGGCCCTGATCTGGAACATATCGCCTGATGCATTGACGCTCAGGATGGTGCTTACAGGGCTTGCCATACAGATGCCATTCTTCCTCTGGCGAATAGGATATATGATCCTCTCTGCAAAGCGCGGAAAGACAGCAGGCACCCGCTTCACCGACCACCTCATCTACCTCTGGCCCTTTTATGGCTCTAACACTCCTTACGGCAAAGGGCTTGATTACCTTTCGAGATTCGAGGCAAAGGACGAGACCGAGCTTGCAAAAAGCCAGTTGGCAGGGATCAAGCTGCTGATCCTGTCTGTGATCTGGAATGCTGCCAACGAAGTGCTGAATGCTGTTGCATTCGGCGTTGACAATCCTGTAAAACATGCCCTGGGAGGGCTTTCACTAAATCTTCCACATCTCAAACAGCTGATCAACCGGACGCAGACTGCATCCATCGGAATGTCATGGCTATGCCTCTATTCCGAGCTCTTCAGGGATGTGCTGAGCCATGCGATAAAGGGCCATGTGATCATAGGGGTCGCCCGCATATTCGGCTTCAATGTATTCAGGAACACTTACAAGCCTCTGCTTTCGGTGTCAGTCGTTGAATTCTGGAACAGGTATTATTACTACTTCAAGGAGCTGATGGCAGAACTCTTCTTCTATCCGACCTTTATGGGCTGGTTCAGAAAGAACCCTGTGCTGCGTCTCTTTGCTGCAGTATTCATGGCGGCATTCGTCGGCAACATGTACTATCATCTGATCAAGATGCCGGGAAGGCTTGCGATGGGAAATTTTCAGGAACTCTGGGACCTGCTTCACCCGAGGCTCTTCTACTGCTTTCTGCTGAGCATGGGCATCTTCCTGTCTATGCTGCGTGAGCAGAAGAACCCCGGCAGGGCGCGCTCCGGAGGACATGCCAGACAGGGCATTGCAATATTCGGGGTATGGACCTTCTTTTCGGTGATCAGCATATGGAACCAGAAGAATGCAGGGTCTTTCATCGAAGTGACGAGGTTCTTTTTCGGGATATTGGGAATATCGTAATACTGACAAGGAGAATTTATCATGCTGCTCGATCTTAATGTAGGGAACATAACAGAACCTGTAAGCGGCAGGCGATGGGACCAGGCCGAAATAAGGTCCCAGACCGCACTGCGCATTGGCCGGCTAAGGAAGCTCGGCATTGCACAGAAGGACCGCGTCTTCCTGGCCTTCGGCAACCGTCTCGAGTTCTTCTCTGAGCTCCTTGCCATATGGAGCCTCGGCGGCTGCGCAATACCCATAGACAGCAGGCTTACCTCATTCGAGGTAGAGAACCTTGTGAATGCCGCATCCCCTGAACTTGCCGTAATTGATGACGAGACCCCGCAGGAGATAATCAGCATGCTCACTGCAGCGGGTGTAAAGGTCGTAGCAACATCCGACACGGGCAGTGATGCGGTCACAGTAAACAGCATCCACCTTGACAACGATGCGCTGATATTATTCACCTCAGGCTCCACAGGGGACCCGAAAGGAGTTGTCCATACTCACCGCTCGCTCCGCGCAAGATGGATGTCCCTGCGCGACCACCTCGGGGTTGAGGCATTCAGGAGAACGCTCTGCATGCTGCCAACCCATTTCGGGCACGGCCTGATATGCAACAGTCTCTTTCCATGGCTTTCGGGCAATGACCTGTATATCACCCAGCCCTTCAGGCCGGACCTTGTGATGAAGCTCGGCTCACTCATTGACGAGCATGGCATAACATTCATGTCATCCGTCCCTGCCATATGGAAGCTGGCGCTCAGGCTCGCAAAACCGCCGCAGTCCGGCACGCTCCAGCGCGTGCATTGCGGTTCTGCTCCGCTCTCTTCCCATATGTGGGACGACATCCGCAAGTGGACAGGCACTCAGAATGTATGCAATGCCTATGGCATAACAGAGACAGGAAGCTGGGTTGCAGGCCTTTCTGTGGCAGATGTACCTGCTGTCGACGGGCTTATAGGTCAGGGGTGGGGTTCGGTTATCCGGGTGCTGAACACCAACGATACTTTCCAGTCCATAGGGCCTGATAACATCTGCGGACCTGGAGAGTCGGGCTATGTCTGGCTGAACACTCCGGCGCTTATGAAGGGCTATTTCAACCGCGACGACCTGACAGCAAAGGCAGTCTCTGACGGCTGGTTCATGACAGGAGATATAGGGTTTATTGATGAAACCGGTCGCCTCGTTCTGCGCGGCCGCGAGCGCGATGAGATAAACAAGGGCGGCATGAAGGTCTTCCCGTCAGATATCGATGCGGTGGTCGAACGCTTCGGGAGGACAAAGGATGTCTGCACATTCGCGCTGGATGATCCCATCTACGGACAGAATGTGGGCATAGCCATTGTTCTTGAGGACACGAGTGATGACACCGTAAGGGCGCTTTACTCATGGATGAAGTCTCATCTCGCAGAGTCAAAGATGCCTGTGCGGTGGTGGATGATTGACGCCATTCCGCGCACATCCAGAGGCAAGATAAACAGGGACGCTGTGAAGGCAGCATGCCAGGAACTTCAGCCGCTTGACATGCCTTCCATCCTCGGAAAGGGCGCATGAAGATGACAGACCTGCGTCAGAACAGAAGAGCGGGGCTGATAAACTTCCTGCGAGGCATACAGAAGGCCGGCATGCCTATCGAGAATCTCGGCGACAGCGACAGGCTCGTGGCATCAGGCCTTATAGACTCTCTCGCAATACTCCAGATAGTCATGTATCTCGAACAGACCTATGGCATTAATTTTTCTGCAAACGGATTCGACCCTGAGCAGTTGGGCTCCATAGGAAACATACTCGACCTTATCGAGAGGGAGTGTCCTTAAGCGGCCATTATTTATATAATAGACAGAACGCTAATACGAGAGGTAAATAACATATGTCAGTGAATACATCAAACAGGCAGGCATTCTCCCCGGGCAATCAGATGAGGGAGACCCTCGCAGGCAGGCCAATAACACCGTTCATCGGCGTTTACGATGCCTTTTCAGCATCAATAGCTGCCAGCCATTTTGATTCCCTCTTCATCGGAGGGTTCGGCTTTGCAGCAAGCCACTACGGCCTGCCTGACATAGGCTTCATAGCCTGGCCTGACATCATACATTTCGTGCAGAGGGTCAGGACCATACTTCCGACACATAACATACTCGTTGATATAGATGACGGATACTGCGACACAGAGGTGGCATGCCATGTGGTATCGCTGCTTGAGGCCTCAGGCGCCTCTGGCGTTGTCATAGAGGACCAGAAGAGGCCCCGCCGCTGCGGACATTTCGAGGGCAAGCAGATAATGGAACTTGATGAGTACCTTGAAAAGCTGAAGAAGGTTCTCGCAACAAGGAGAGAACTCTTCGTTGTAGCAAGGACAGACAGCTCTGACCAGGAAGATATCATGCGCCGCATCAAGGCGTTCGCAGAGGCAGGGGCTGACGCGGTGCTTGTGGACGGACTCAAGAGCTTCGACACGATACGCAAGATCAAGTCCATGGTGAACCTGCCGGTCTGCTTCAACCAGATAGCGGGCGGCAAGTCGCCTGCATGCACACTGACAGAACTCGCACAGGCAGGGGTCAATCTTGCCATATACAGCACACCCTGCCTCTTCCCTGTGCAGAATGCGATAGAAGAGGCGATGTATGCGATAAAGGCTACAGATGGATCGCTGGCAGGAAGCAAGATAGGCGTGCAGGACTGCACAAGGGTGCTTAACGAGAATGTTGTTCGCAGGGAGACAAGACCTTAAAGACAGGTCTAAAATCAGGGGCATCTCAATATAGGAAAGTGATTCTGGTTCCTCGGAGATTTCATGAGCTGTGATAAAATGCGTTAATGTATCAATTAGGAGATGAGCTGTAGCAAAGAATCAAGTAGTTATGGTTAAGAGATATGGCATTAAATGGGAAGCAGCCGGGTTTGTAATAATGCTAATAGGAATGGGTGGTTGCATCGCTTCTTTCATGTTCAAAAATATTTCAACTTCAGGGATTACTTTAGGGGCCTTATTCACAGTCATAGGATTTGTCATCTTCATGATTGGTCGCTTCAAATAAAAAAAGAACCAACATAATTAATCAAGCAGATAATAATAAATTAAGCCAGAGGAACACAGAGTTTTCAGACAGGCTTCACATCCCATTTTCTCACTCCCCATTCCTAAGATTATCCCCCGGAATTTTATCCGATCATGTCAACAGCATATCAGCCATATAAAGTATAATCTTCCATGCAGGACTTTTTTCGCTAACTCCTAAAATATTTCTTTGCTACTGTCAAATATCCAGCGATAGGCCATTTAAGTCCCCATCTCAATTTCTCTGTTTTAATCCTCTTCAGGCTTGACCCTCCGGCAGACTTTGATATACCGTATCTGTGGATATGATGACCCGCAATCTAAGGATAATCTCACTGCTTCTCGGAATCGGACTGCTCCTCTATTTTGCCGCGCCTTCGCAGTCAAAACCTTCTGCCCTCGACGAGATAAAGAAGAAGGGCTATCTCCTCTGGGGGGCTGATGCAGAGGGCGGCGCTCCTTATATATTCCCTGACCCCAAGGACCCTTCCAGGCTTATAGGCTTTGAGGTCGATCTTGCAGACGCAATCGCGGCAGAACTTGGAGTAAAGGCGAAACATTCCCAGAACGCATGGGACAGCCTCGTGCCGGGGCTTCAGCGAGGAGATTACGATATCGCAATGAACGGCATCGAGATCACACCGCAGAGAGAGCAGGAGGTGCTCTTCTCAATACCATACTATATCTATACAGAGCAGCTCGTTGTCAGAAAAGGGAATGCTGACATCCGGACCATTGACGACCTCAAGGGCAAAAAGGTCGGCACGCTTTCAGGCACGGTTGCACAGGACATCCTCACAAAGCTCGGCGGCGTGGATGTCAGGATATACCCGGGCCAGGTAGAGCCTTATGAGGATCTTGCAATAGGCAGGATAGATGCGGTGCTGCTGGACCTCCCGATCGCTGCGTTCTACGGCAAGCCGAACCCTAAGCTCAAATATGCCGGCGCTCCGATGGGAGAGGGCTTTTATGGCATTGCAGTCAGGAAGGGTGATGCAGACCTTCAGAAGGCAGTGAATGATATCCTCGCCAGGATGCTCAAATCCGGAGAGCTCAAAAAGATATACGAAAAATGGGACCTCTGGAACGATACGCAGGAAAAGCTCTTTAAGAATATTGAATCAGCATCAGCAGGGCTCGAAGAGAGCAGGAAGGCCCCTATATTCACCTTCTTCCCGATGCTCCTCAGGGGCGCAGGACTGACCATTGTCCTTTCCGTAACTGCAATGGCCCTTGCTATAACCTTCGGCCTTTTGATCACAGTTGTCAGGCTATACAGCAGTGCCCCCTTCAGCAGCATAGCAACCGCGTATGTCGAGATATACCGCGGCACTCCGCTTCTGATACAGCTATATATCCTTTATTACGGGCTTCCGAATATCGGCATATCCCTCAGCCCATTTTCAGCTGCATTCCTCGGCTTGGGCATGAACTATGCTGCATATGAGGCAGAGCTCTATAGGGCAGGCATCAGTGCAATACCAAAAGGACAGATGGAGGCTGCGCTTTCGCTCGGCATGACACAGGGGCTTGCGCTCAGAAGGATAGTGCTGCCGCAGGCCTTCAGGATAGCTCTGCCCGGCGTCACCAATGATTTCATCGCGCTCTTCAAGGACTCATCCCTCGTCTCGATCATTGCAATGGTCGAGCTCACAAAGACCTATACAATCCTTGCAGCATCCACACTCAGATTCTTCGAGCTCGGGCTGATCGTTGCGGTGCTCTACTTTGCGATGAGCTATCCGCTCTCACTGCTTGCAAGAAGGCTTGAGGAAAAACTGAAGGGCAAACAGAGATGATAACTGTAAGAGACCTTCATAAATCATATGGCGGGCAGGAGCTCTTCAGGGGGATCAGCCTCGAAATAGCAAAAGGAGAAGTGCTCGCCTGCATAGGGCCGTCGGGCAGCGGCAAGTCCACATTCCTCAGATGCATAAACGGGCTTGAGCTCTTCCAGAAGGGTGAGGTCACGGTCGCAGGCATAGGGCTACATTCAGTGAACAGGCCGAGTCCTTCCGGAGATGACCTTGAGGCAATGAGAAGGGTGAGGCTCAAGGCAGGCATGGTCTTCCAGCAGTTCAACCTCTTTCCTCATATGACGGTCCTCGAAAATATCATCGAGGCGCCGAAGCAGGTGCTGAAGATGCCGCAGGACAAGGCAGCAGAACAGGCTGTATCTCTGCTCAGGAGAATAAACCTCGAACAGAAGGTGAACAGTTATCCTGATCAGCTTTCCGGCGGCGAGCAGCAGAGGGTCGCGATAGCACGCGCGCTTGCGATGAGGCCCGAGGCAATGCTCTTTGATGAACCGACCTCCGCGCTCGATCCCGAGATGGTGGGCGAGGTGCTTTCTGTGATAAAGGACCTTGTGAATGAAGGCATGACGACCGTCATCGCAACGCATGAGATGGATTTTGCCCGCGATGTTGCAGACAGAATAGTCGTGTTCGACAAGGGCGAGATAGTCGAGACAGGCACCCCTGATCAGATATTCTCAAATCCCAAAACCGAACGCACAAAGACCTTCCTGAGCCGAGTGCTCAAGAGATAGCCCTATAACATGCAATTGCAATCATCCGCCTATTTCATACTCATCGCATACATAGCTGTCCAGTGCATCGGATACTGGCTCGATTACATCAACATCAAACATATGAAAGAGAAGGGGCTTGCCATCCCTGACGGGTTCGAGGGCTATATAGACAAAGCACTTCTGAAGAAGACCCATGCCTACACGATCGAGCATAATACAACAGGTCTCATCGAGTCAGTGTTCGGCAATGTCGTCACGATCGTATTCATCTACGGAGGCCTGCTCGGCATCTATTCCTTCTGGACAGAGACCATCTCCTCCTCGTTCATAATGCATGGACTCGTCTTCTTTCTCCTGATGAGCTATGCAAGTTCCGTCCTTTCCATACCCTTCAACCTCTACAGCACATTTAAGATCGAAAATAAATACGGCTTTAATACCATGACGCCGAAGCTCTGGATCATTGATCTCATCAAATCCACGCTCATATCAACAGTTCTGATGGGGATACTCATAACCTGCGGACTCTTGATAGTAAAGAACAGTCCTGACCTCTGGTGGCTCTATATCTGGGCCTTCTTCTTCGTCTTCAGTATATTCATGATGTACATATCACCGTATGTGATCGAGCCGCTCTTCAACAAGTTCACGCCATTGGAAGGAACAGATCTCGAAGACAGGATAAAGGTGATGATGGCAAAGACCGGCATCAAGATAAGCCTGGTGTTCAAAATAGACGCATCAAAGCGGAGCCACCATACCAACGCCTACTTCACAGGCATAGGCAAGACAAAGAGGATCGTGCTCTATGACACCCTGCTTAACAAAATGGATGAAGACGAGGTGCTCGCAGTGCTTGCCCACGAGGCAGGCCACTGGAAGAAGAAGCATGTACTTAAGATGATCGTTGTATTTGAAGCGCTGTCACTCGTTGCAGCATATATTGCTTTTAAGGTGCTTAGGTCAAGCATATTCGGAGAGATATTCGCATTCCAGGGGAACTCTTTCTTTGCAGAGCTCATGGTGCTGAGCTTTGTTTTCAGCATTGTCTCCTTCCCCTTCTCTCCTCTCTTCAGCGCCTTTTCAAGAAGGCATGAGCGCGAGGCGGACAGGTTCGCGGTCGAGCTCTCTCCTAAGCCGGATGCCCTTGCGACCTCGCTCATAAAGCTCTCGAAGGACAACCTCTCGAACCTCCATCCGCATCCGTTATATGCCGCGTTCCACTACTCCCACCCGCCTGTTGTGGAGAGAGTGAAGAGCATAAGGGAGATGGCAGGGACGAAATAACTGCAGGCTCTTTACAATTTTTCCAGCCATTGACTTAAGGTCCTCATTTCCTTACACTGAAAGTAAGGAAATTTATCCTTACATAGAGGTCCATTATGATAACAGCGAAAGTTACTTCAAAAGGTCAGGTGACCATCCCGAAGAAGGTGAGGGAAAAACTTGGCATTCATCCAGGGGAAGATGTCGGCTTTGAGGAGAAGGATGGCGTGGTTATCCTGAAAAAAACGGTTAAGAAGTCCCCTTTTGACATCTGGGTGGGTGCACTCAAAAAACCGAAGGGCAGCAGAACAGATGCCATAATCCGCAATCTGAGGGGCGAATGATCACGGCCATTGATACCAATATTCTGCTTGATATACTGATCCCTGATGAAAAGTACGCAGAGAGCTCGAAAAGCCTGTTGGACTCTTACATTGAGAAGGGGCGGTTAATAATTTCTGAAATCGTATATGCAGAACTCGCGTCACAGTTTGCATCATCGACGGAAATGAACAGGTTTCTATCTGCAACGGGAATAAGACTCCTCGGTTCCAGCGAAAAAGCCCTGTATATGGCAGGGGAACGATGGACACGGTATGCGCGGAAGAAGGGCAGGGAGGTCCACTGTCCCAGGTGCAACAAACAGATAGCAATTGTCTGCCCTTATTGCAGCGCTGCAGTCAACATTCGTCAGAAGGTGCTGAGCGATTTTATAATCGGAGCTCATGCGCTGGTCCACGCTGATCTGCTTCTCTCCAGGGACAGGGGGGTGTATAAGACCTATTTCGGCGACCTTAAAGTCATGGGCAAGCTATGACCTTTAATCTTATGAACTACAGGAGGGGATAGATGGATAGAAAATTATTGGCGGCAAGGTTGAATTGATCGATGTAAAGACCGGCCAGTGGGAGATGTTCTCGCCAAAGGCATTTGAGGATACTGCGGTCAGCGCTTCACTGTCACGGGAGCAGTCTGACCAGGGGCAGGTGGCGCTTCTGAAGGCCAAGGCATATCAGTCTGCTGTCGAGAGCACAGTGGCGCGATATGTGAGATAGGGTAAAAAGAACAGGGAGCAGGACAGCCCCCGCTCCCTGTTAAAAAAAATTACTGCGGCCTACTCAATATTGAATGTTGCAACCTCTTTCATTCCGGGAATATACTGGCCTACCGGAACGAGCTTCTTGTTCTCCCTTACACAGTCGATAATGATGGTCCAGAGCTGGTTGAGTTCGTCCTTCTCCCTGTCATTCTCCGGTGTCATTTTAAGCAGCGAGCCTTCAAGTTCGATCTTCATAAACATTCCTCCGATTTAGCAGATGGTTTATTATACTACGTCTTCAGTTCCTTATAACTCTTTGAAAGGTCCTCGAATATGGCAGTTGCCGCAAGCGCGCCCTGGCCCACTGCAGTTGTTATCTGTTTGAGTCCTCCTGTTATGTCTCCTGCAGCATAGATGCCCTGGACATTCGTCCTTTGGCCCTTGTCCACCCTCAGGTACCCTTCTTCGTCCATATCAATTCCGAGCTCCCCTGCAATACCGCTCTTCGGTTCATATCCGATGGCAATGAAAAGCCCGTCTATCTGCATCTCTGTGGTCTTTTTCTCTTTAAGGTCTTCAAGCACAACGCTCTTCACGGACTTGTCGCCTTTTATCTCTTTAATAACAGTGTTCCATATTATCGGTATATTGTTCGCAAAGAGGCTCTCCTGCAGGAACAGTTCGGCCCTCAGGCTGTCCCTCCTGTGGACAAGCACAACCTCTGCGCCGAGATTCCTGAGATAGAGCGCCTCTGTCACGGCAGTATTGCCTCCGCCCGCCACTATGACCTTTTTGCCGTCCTTATAGAAGTATCCGTCACATGAAGCGCAGTAGCTTATACCTTTTCCCTGAAAGTCTGTCTCTCCAGGCACATCAAGCCTCTTCGGCTCGACACCGGATGCTATGAGAAGGGCAGCAGTCCTGTAAAGCGCCCGGTTCGTCCTGACCTCGAGAAGCTCTTTCCTCTGAACAGAGAGCACTTCCTCGCCGGTATGTATCTCTGAATACTGGATCGCCTGCTGCGCCATCATGTCCATGAGCGTCTTTCCGCCTATCCTTGTGAAGCCGGGATAGTTCTCAACAACAGGGGTGATGGCCACCTGCCCCCCGATATTGCCCTTCTCTATCACAACAGTATCAAGACCGCTTCGGGCTGCATATATGGCAGCAGTAAGGCCGGCAGGGCCGGCGCCAATGATAACGAGGTCCTTCTCTGTCTCGCCGCTGCCTTCATACGCACTGACCTTCACGGCAGAGGCGGTCATAACCTCTTCAATGAAGACCTCCTCAGGCTGGAGCCCGACCCCGACCTGGTTATCGCCGATAAATACCTGGGGCACGCTGAATGCGTTATATTCCTTTGCAAGATCAGGGTTCTCATATATCTCGATTATCTCGACATCAACAAGACCGGGCTGCTCAACTGCAGCAGATATCGCAAGTATGGCCGCGGCAGGACAGTATGGACATGTAGGGCTGACAAACACCCTGATGCTCCGCCTCTCCCTGAGCTCCGAGAGCCGCTTCTTTGACTGGTCCGACAGTATTGAACTGCCGACCGATGCCATGACAAGGGTTATAAGAAGGGTCCGCGCCTCCTCGCCTGCAGGAGCGCCTGTGAGCTTAATTGAATATTTTCCCGGCTGGACCAAGATGGTCGGGAACCTCGTTATGCCGTATTTCAGGGCTGCTTCGCCTCCTGGAGCTTCGAACTGAGGTCTGATCCTGTCGGTAATGGAGGAAAGTTCACCCAGCAGTTTTCTGCAGTATTCGCCGAAAGGCCTGTTCTGATCTTCCGAGATGAAGGCAATGACATCGACAGGGTCCTTCATCTGGCCAAGTTCCTTTACAAGGAGCTTCTTAGTGTCTTCGGATATAAGCTGATTTTTATCCTTCTGCATTGGTCACAACTCCATTAATGTAATGATAAATATTTTACATTAATACCGCCTCTATCCATATAAAATTCATATTTTCAAGGTCTGAGGCATTATTTGACTTGAAATTCTCGTCTCGGATAAAATAGTTTCCCTATGAAAATCGCCATCGGATCAGACCACGCAGGTTTTGGACTCAAACATGATGTTGTCGCCATACTGAAGGAGCTTCAGCACGATGTAACTGACTGCGGAACAGACACAACAGCATCGGTTGACTACCCGGATTTCGGCGAAAAGGTCGCCCGCATGGTCTCAAAAGGCGAGGTGGACCGCGGCTTACTGATATGCGGCACAGGCCTCGGAATGTCAATGGTGGCCAACAAGTTCCCGAATGTAAGGGCAGCGCTCTGCAATGACCTTTTTACTGCCCGCATGAGTCGTCTGCATAATGACGCAAATGTGCTTGTGCTCGGCGGCAGGGTGATAGGAAAAGACCTGGCAGCCGAGATAGTAAAGACATGGATGACCACTCCGTTCGAAGGTGAGAGGCATATGAGACGACTCACCAAAATCAAGAAAATAGAGGAAGACCTTAACAGCAATGGAAACTGAAAGCCTGAAGAATACAGATCCTGATGTCTTTGAAGCCATAAACAGGGAAAAGGACAGGGAGCATGAGAAGATCGTGCTCATCGCCTCTGAAAACTATGTTAGCAATGCTGTTCTTGAGGCACAGGGTTCCATCTTCACGAACAAATATGCTGAAGGCTACCCTTCAAGGCGCTACTATGGCGGATGCGAGTACGCGGATGCGGTAGAGACCCTCGCAATAGAGAGGGCGAAGAAGATCTTCGGCGCTGAGCATGTGAATGTACAGCCCCATTCAGGCTCGCAGGCGAACATGGCTGTCTACTTCTCGGTGATAAAGCCCGGAGATACCATACTCGGAATGAGCCTGAGCCATGGCGGGCATCTCACGCACGGCGCATCGGTCAGCTTCTCCGGCATGCTCTATAACAATTTCTCGTACGGCGTCAACAAGGAAGGCCTGATCGACTATGATGAACTCCGCAAGCTTGCACTTGAGCATAAGCCCAAAATGATAGTTGTCGGTGCAAGCGCCTATTCAAGAACTCTGGATTTCAAAAGATTCTCCGAGATAGCAAAAGAGGTCAACGCATATCTTATGGCTGACATAGCCCATATCGCAGGCCTTGTTGCTGCAGGGGTCCATCCATCTCCCATACCTTATGCCGATTTTGTGACCACAACCACACATAAGACCCTCAGGGGCCCGCGCGGCGGGATGATCATGTGCAGGGCAGAGCATGCAAAGGCGGTTGACAAGATGATATTCCCAGGCATACAGGGCGGCCCGCTTGTGCATGTTGTAGCGGCCAAGGCCGTTGCATTCAAGGAAGCAATGTCAGACGGGTTCAGGACCTACCAGCAGAATGTAGTGGCAAATGCAAAGACGCTTGCATCTGAACTGATAAAGAGGGGCTTCAATATCATATCAGGCGGCACAGACAACCATCTCATGCTGATAGACCTCACCAATAAGAACGTAACCGGCAAAGATGCAGAGACGGCGCTGGACAAGGCAGGCATCACTGTCAACAAGAATGCAATACCATATGACCAGAGGCCCCCTGCTGTCACAAGCGGAATCCGCCTCGGCACCCCATGCATAACAACAAGGGGGATGGGAAGCAAAGAGATGACCGAGATCGCTGAGCTTATATCCAATGTTATTGACAACCATCTCGATGCCGGCAGGATAGAGTCATGCGCTGCAAGCGTAAAGACCCTCTGCAACAGGTTTCCCATCTACAGGTAAGCAGTGAAGTGCCCCTTCTGTGAAAACCAGGAAGACAAGGTAATTGACTCACGCGTAAGCAAGGAGGGCAATGCCATCCGACGCAGACGCGAATGCCTCAAATGCGGCAAGCGCTTCACTTCCTATGAGAGGGTCGAAGATATGGCCCCCATGGTGATAAAGAAAGACGGCAGGAGGGAGCCGTTCAACCCCGAGAAGATAAGATCAGGCCTCCTGATAGCATGCAAGAAGAGACCCATCCAGACGGACAAGATAGACGAGATAGTCGACAATATAGAAAAGAAGCTTATTAGCCTCGGCGAAAAAGAGATCCCGAGCTCGGTGATAGGCGAAGAGATCATGGCCTGCCTCAGGGACCTCGACAAGGTGGCCTATGTAAGGTTCGCCTCGGTTTACCGTCAGTTCAAGGACATTAACGAGCTGATGGACGAGGTGAAGACCCTCTTCGAGCACAGCGGCATCCCGACAAGAAAATAGCAGTTCTTAAGCAAGTTCCGCACGCCTTATCATTTCCTCGATCTTCCCTGCAGCAAAACCACGGGAGTACGCTTGCGGTCTATTTAATTAATGTAACCGTCCGGGCCGGCCGTTAATAACCTTTATTTATTGCCTTATTAATGCAAACTTGACAGACCCCGGCATGGCATGGTATTACATTACGGCCTTTTTTTGGCCTCCCAATATCCCAAGGAGGAAATCTTCATAATGGGCACTGTAACGTTTAAAGGCGGCATTCACCCGCCCGATAAAAAGGATCTGGCAGCAAACGCAGCAATCACTGAAGCAAAAGCCCCAAAGATCATCGTTATACCTCTAAGCCAGCACATCGGAGCCCCCTGTAATGCAGTCGTGGCCATCGGCCAGGAAGTGAAGAAAGGACAGGTGGTCGGAGAACCTTCTGCCTTTGTCTCTTCGCCTGTGCACAGTTCTGTTTCGGGCAAGGTCGTGGCGATCGGAGAATTCCCGAATGCAATGGGAAGAATGATCAATTCTGTCGTGATCGAGAATGACGGGAAGGACGAATGGACTGCCCTAAAGGACAATCCTGACTACATGGGCCTCTCTGCAGATGACCTCAAAGAGAAGGTCAAGGCAGCAGGCATAGTCGGCATGGGCGGTGCAGCATTCCCTACATCAGTAAAGCTCTCGCCTCCCAAAGAGAAGAAGATAGATGCAGTGCTGATAAACGGCGCAGAATGCGAGCCCTATCTTACAGCAGACTACAGGCTCATGGTGGAGAAGCCTCAGGAAGTAGTTGAAGGCCTTAAGGTTCTAATGAAGATCCTCGGCGTTGACAAGGGTTATATAGGAATAGAGGACAACAAGCCTGATGCTATTGCAAAGATGACAGCAGCCGCATCAAAGGAGCAGAACATAAGCATCATTACCTGTGAGGTCAAATATCCCCAGGGAGCGGAAAAGATGCTGATAAAGGCAGCCCTCGGAAGGGAAGTGCCTCCCCGGGCCCTGCCTATGGATGTGGGAGTGGTGGTGCAGAACATAGGCACTGCGCTTGCCATATATGAGGCAGCAAGATTCGGCAAGCCCCTGATAGAGAGGGTCGTGACCGTAACAGGCGAAGGCATAAATCAGCCGAAGAACCTCATGGCAAGGGTAGGTTCAAAGATATCAGACCTTGTCGGAGAATGCGGAGGCCTGAAAGACGGCGCTGCAAAGGTAATATCCGGAGGCCCGATGATGGGCTTTGCCCTCTCCTCGCTTGATGTCGCGGTGACCAAAGGCACCTCCGGCATCCTCGTCATTCCCGGGGACCAGGTCTCCCATACAGATGAGTTCGGCCCCTGCATAAGGTGCGGCAGATGCATCGATATATGCCCGATGGGCCTCATGCCGTCCATACTGAGCGTGCTTTCCGAAAAGGGCTTTTATGAGGAGGCAAAGGAATACAATCTGTTCGACTGTTTTGAGTGCGGCTCATGCGCATATGTATGCCCCTCAAAAAGGCCGATAGTGCAGTTCGTAAGATTAGCTAAATCCATGGTTAAGCCTTAAGGAGAAATATAGATGGAGGCAACTAAGAAAGATCAGTTCATAGTCTCGGTAAGTCCGCATGTAAAGAGCGACGAGACTACAAGCCGCATAATGTGGACAGTAAGCATCGCGCTGATGCCTGCCTTTCTCGCAGGCATGTACTTCTTCGGCCTTAAGGGCCTGTTCGTGACCCTTCTCTGCATAGCAAGCTGCATGGCCTTTGAGAAGCTCTATATGTCATGGGTAGGCAAGAAGGCGCCAATAAGCGACGGCAGCGCATTTCTGACAGGCCTGCTGCTCGGCATGAACATGCCTGCTTCATTATGGTCGTTCTCGCCCTTCCTTCTGCATGTGCCGGTCATAGCTTCATTTGTTGCGATAGTCATAACAAAGCAGCTCTTCGGAGGCCTCGGGTTCAATGTGTTCAACCCGGCGCTCATAGGCAGGGCATTTGCGCTGATCTCATGGCCAAAGGCAATGACCGTCTGGAACGAGCCTGCAGCAGCCTTCTTTGCAATGGATGCAAAGACGACCGCAACACCCCTCGGCATTCTCAAGGAAGAGGGAGTATCAAAGCTCATAGAGACATTCGGGGACAAGACCAACCTTTATATACACCTGCTTACAGGGAACAGGGCAGGCTCCATCGGAGAGGTCTCTGCAGCAGCGCTGATCATCGGCGGCATCTTCCTGCTCTACAAAAGATACATAAGCTGGCACATACCAGTGTCATTTCTTGCATCTGCAGCTGTCATGGCCTTCGTATTCGGCGGGAAGGATGCGGCCACCGGAAACATGGTCCTCTTTGCAGGCGACCCGATAGTTCATCTTCTGAGCGGCGGCATGATGCTCGGGGCATGGTTCATGGCGACAGACTATGTGACCTCCCCGTCGGTAAGGAACGGCCAGATACTCTTTGGCATCGGCTGCGGGTTCCTTACAATGCTTATAAGGCTTAAGGGCGGGTTCCCTGAAGGCGTCATGTTCGCAATACTCATCATGAACTGCTTTGCGCCGCTGATCGACCGGGGCTTCAGGTCAAAGGTGTTCGGCGCAGTAAAGCAGGAAAAGGCAAAGGAGAGCAAGTAATGACCGGCAAGGACATTTTCAAGATAACCCTCAACCTCGTCATAGTCTATCTCATCGGCGGATTCATTCTTGCCTTTGTATATGCAAATGCATCTCCAAAGATATTTAAAAACAACGAAAAGGCCGAGCAGGATGCATTAAAACTCCTGATCCCGGGCGCTGAGTTCAAAAAGCTCGGGGACTGGACCATCCATGACAAGCATGCAAAATATTTCGAGGCAAAGAAAGACGGCGAAATAGCAGGCTATGTCATCCAGTCATTCGGAAAGGGATACTCAAGCTATATCAACACCTTCATTGCAGTTGACAAGGAATTCACCGTACAGAAGATCAATATCCTCGGCCACGGCGAGACACCAGGCCTCGGCGACGAGATAGAGACGGACTGGTTCAAAGACCAGTTCAGGGGAAAGACAATAGAGCACCTCAAGGTCATAAAGGGAGACACTAAAGATGATATTCAGGCGATCTCGGGTGCAACTATTTCGACCCGCGCAGTTTCAGAGGATGCAGTAAAGAACGGCGTGGCATTTCTGATAAAGACGATAAAGGAAGGAGGCAGCACAGATGTCCAGCACAAGCAAAATTAGTCTCAAGGACCAGTTCCTTAACGGTATCATAAAAGAGAACACTATCTTCAAGCTCGCACTGAGCCTCTGCCCTTCTATCGCAGTCACTAACAACCTCAAGAACGGCATCTTCATGGGCCTGGCAGTGCTTTTTGTCCAGACAATGGTCAACATAACCATTTCCCTCATGAGAAAAATAATTCAGCCCAAGGTGAGACTGCCGATCTTCATGCTCGTAATTTCCGGGTGGGTCACTATAACCCAGATGCTCATGGCAGCCTTTGTGCCGGATGTCTATGCAAAGGTGGGACTCTATATTGCGCTGATCGTCGCCTTTGCCTCGATCCTGGCAAGGGCAGAGATGTTCGCATCCAAGAACAGCATTGTCCCTTCGATGGTTGACGGTCTCGGCATGGGTGTAGGCTTCTGGTTCGCACTAACTGTCATCAGCTTCTTCAGGGAGCTGGTAGGCAAGGGAACACTGACCGTGCCTACAGGGCTCGCCTCACAGCATGTCTTCACCTTTATCAATACAAAGCCTGTGCTGATAATGGTGCTGCCTGCCGGGGGCTTTCTTGCCGTGGGCATACTCATGGCGCTTTTCAACTGGATCGATGCGCGGTACATGAAAAAGGCCGCACACGCTTCGCATTAGAGGAGGAATTGCAAGATGAACAGTGAATTTACGAAACTCTTTGAACTGATAATATCAGCATCACTCATTAACAACTTCGTCTTTACGCGTTTTCTCGGGCTCTGCATCTTCTTCGGCGTCTCAAAGAAGATGGAGACTGCCGTAGGCATGAGCATAACCTTCACTGCGGTCATGATGATCAGCGCCGCGCTCAGCTGGGTCGTATATTCGTATCTGATGGTTCCGCTTGAGATCACTTTTCTCGAGATCATTGTCTTCATCGGCATAATCGCAGGACTTGTCCAGGCATCCGACACGATAATGAGAAAGGTCTCTCCAGGCCTCTATTACAAGCTCGGCATTTACCTTGCGCTTATCTCGACGAACTGCATAATACTTGCCGTTCCGCTCGTGAGCGCAGGAGAGAAGTACACCTTTATCCAGAGTATCGCCTTCGGGTTCGGTTCAGGCCTCGGCTTTGCGATAGCGCTAATCATAATGGCAAGCATAAGAGAGAAGCTCGAGCTTGCAGAAGTGCCTGCAGCCTTTAAAGGACTTCCGATGGCTTTCGTTATAACCGGGCTGATAGCCCTTGCATTCACCGGCTTTTCAGGATTAATTACGCTTTAATTTTATAAGGAGCTATATGATGCTTAATGTCTCTAAGATAAAAAAGATATGTGTCATCGCATCTGCACTGACACTGACACTGTTTGCAGCTGCCTTTGCAGGCGTTGGCGGAGGGGTCGAGGCAAAGGAGTCGGTTGACCTTATGCAGCTTGCAAAGTGGACCCTCGTATTCCTTGCAGGCCTCGGCACTGTCTTTGGGGCAGGCCTTGCAATAGCAGCAAAGAGATTTGCGGTTCAGATAGATCCGAGGGTAGAGAAGGTAAAGGACGTACTCGCGCATGCCCATTGCGGCGCATGCGGATATGCCGGATGCGAACAGTATGCAGAGGCTGTCGTCAACAATCCTGATGTATCACCAAATCTCTGCATACCTGCCGGGGCAAAAGGGGCAGAGGCTGTCGCCCTGATCACGGGCAAGAAGGCCGAGGTCAGGGAGCCTGAGTTCGCACGCATAATGTGCCAGGGCTCTGTTTCGAAGTCCAGAAAAAAATTCATATACGAGGGTGTCATCGACTGCAGGGCTGCGGTGCTTGCAGGAGGCGGCGACAAGTCATGTGCATACGGCTGTCTCGGCTACGGGACATGTTCACGCGTATGCCCGTTCGGCGCCATCACGATGAGCACAGACGGTCTGCCTGTTGTTGATATCACAAAATGCACAGGCTGCAGAAAGTGCGAGCAGGCATGCCCAAAGAAGGTAATAGAGGTGCTTCCTGCATCAAAGATGGTCCTCGTTGCATGCCACAGCAGAGACAAGGGCGGAGATACAAAGAAAAACTGTGACCTTGGCTGCATAGGCTGCGGCATGTGCGTAAAGGTCTGTCCCTTTGATGCTCCATCTGTCCAGAACAACTTCTCGCGCATTGATGTCAATAAATGCAGGGTCTGCGGACTCTGTGTCGCAAAATGCCCGACAAAAGCGATCGCTGATCATCTTCCCGTCAGGACAAAGGCCTTTATAACAGACAAGTGCATAGGCTGCCAGATCTGTACAAAGGTATGTCCTGTTGATGCTCCTTTCGGGGAACAGAAGAAGAAGCACGAGATCGCCCAGGCAAAGTGCATAGGCTGCGGCATATGCACTGCAAAGTGCCCAACCCAGGCGATCGACGGCACATTCAATGCCCAGGAGGTCTTTGCAGCTGCCGCAGCCAAAAAGGCAAAGCAGGCAGCTTCTCCTGCAGCATAGAAGAATACTGCAGACAGTCAAAAAGGCCCTGTAAAAGGGCCTTTTTTATTCATGCGGACAGCATACTGCCATGAAAAAGCCAATATTAATAGGCATAGGCTCATCATATAGCGGCGCAGGAAAGACCTTTCTCGCCTCGGCAATTCTCAGGTATTTCACCGCAAAAACAAACAACTCCATATGTGGGATGAAATGGGGCGCTGTCAAATATACAAGGACAAGGGCCCTTCCCGAGATCATAACAGACAGGTCCGTGCTCATGCAGCAGGGCAAAGATACATGGCAGATGCTGACATCCGGCGCCTCAAAGGTGATATGGGTAAGGTCTGCAAGAAATGGCCTTGCTGAAGCGCTTCCGCAGGCGCTCAGGCACCTCAGGAAGGCAGATGCTGTTATAATTGAAGGGAACAGTGCAATTGAGTTTTTGAAACCCGATATTGTAATATTTATTCTTGGCAAATGCCGCAGAAAATGGAAATCTGCCACTGAAAAGCATTTATCAGCGGCGGATTTTGTTCTCTGTGAGGCTGGGACTGAAGTTCCACCGGGAATCAGTACCGGAAGGGTTTTTCATCGCGGCATTTCGGATAGGAAATTCCTCATGGCACTGACGCAGGAGATAAATGAAAGAAGAACTGAAACGGGAGATGCAGAACAGGTCTGTTGACAACAGGATACTCTGTGCTGATGCCAGGAAGATCGCAGAAGACCTGAAGATCCCCTATAAGGAAGTCGGGGATGCTGCAAATGAGCTTGGAATCAGGATCATGAACTGTCAGCTCGGGTGCTTCTGATGGAAACGACCATTCTTTTTGAGCTCGCCCTTACCTGCTACTTTGCGGCAACCATCGTATGCATCCTTGAGCTGTTCAAAGGGACGAAGACCACTTCAAGGATAATGTTCGGGCTCGTCATTGCAGGGTTCGTACTGCATACCGTCAATATACTGGCAAGATACTTCATCTCCGGTCACATTCCTACTGCAAGCATGCATGAGGCATCATCCTTTTTTGCATGGTGCATTGTACTGCTGTTCTTCTTCCTTGAGTACAGATACAGGGTCGGACTGCTCGGTTCGTTCATAATGCCTGTAGTGTTTGCGATGATGCTCACCTCGTCCATGCTTCCGAGGAAGATGGAGGCCTTGAGCCCGGTGCTCCAGAGCTCCTGGCTCTTCCTCCACACGGTCTTTGCATTTATAGGCGATGCTGCATTTGCAATGGCATTCGGCGTAGGCATAATGTATCTCGTTCAGGAGCATTATCTTAAATCAAAGCACCTCGGAGGGCTCTTCAGGAGACTGCCAAGCATACAGGTGCTCGACGAGATGAACTACAGGCTCATAACAATAGGATTTCCTTTTCTTACCCTTGCCATTATCTCCGGCGTCATATGGGCACAGAGCGCATTAGGCACATACTGGAGATGGGACCCCAAAGAGGTCTGGTCGCTTATCACCTGGTTCATATATGCGCTCGTCCTCCATGTTAGGCTTACACAGGGCTGGAGGGGCAAGAGGGCAGCAATACTTTCGATAATAGGCTTCAGCGCTGTGCTCTTCACCTTCTTCGGTGTCAACTTCCTTCTAAAGGGATATCATTCATTCTGATGAAGATAGCAGTTATCGGACTCAATCACAAGACAGCCACTGTCGAGCTCAGGGAAAAACTGGCATTCAACGGACCAAAGCTTGAGGAGGGCCTGCTCAGGACAATGGAGGTTCAGGGCATCAGGGAAGTTGCCATACTGTCTACCTGCAACCGCGTCGAGATATATCTGCATGTCCAGGATGTGGAGAGATCCTTCTCACTCATGAAGGATTTCTTTGTCAGCTTCTTTGATGTCAGGCGCGATCATCTTGACGCTGCCCTTTATCTTCATGAAGGCATGATGGCGGTGAAGCATATATTCAGGGTGGCATCGAGCCTCGACTCCATGGTTGTAGGCGAGCCCCAGATACTCGGGCAGCTCAAGGACGCTTTTGACTTTGCCCTCGAAAAAAAGACCACAGGAGTGCTGCTGAACAGGCTTCTGAAGAAGTCCATATCAGTTGCAAAGAGGGTTAGGACAGAGACAAGGATAGCGGAAAATGCAGTCTCCATAAGCTTTGCTGCTGTAGAGCTCGCAAAGAAGATATTCACAGATCTTTCCGGCAAAAGCTTCATGCTGCTTGGCGCCGGAGAGATGGCAGAGCTCGCTGCAAAGCATATGATGAACAACGGCGTAAAGGACATCATGGTTGCAAACAGGACATATGAACGCGGGTGCGAGCTTGCCAGGGAATTTGAGGGGAAGGCAGTAAAGTT
>Ga0233425_10004545_pt1 | contig 23097 bp, 21 predicted proteins | sample Watercolumn_Towu_2_FD_181712 | JGI IMG/M metagenome (GOLD analysis project Ga0233425, IMG submission 181712) | Freshwater microbial communities from Lake Towuti, South Sulawesi, Indonesia - Watercolumn_Towuti2014_140_MG | ecosystem: Environmental > Aquatic > Freshwater > Lake | place... | reverse complement strand
GATCTCTGCAGTCAGAGGATAGAAGGAGAGGCTTTCGCGGACCTCCTTCTTCTCCTCGTCCGTCTCCGCCCATTTGAGCAGATAGTCCTGTACAGCAGGCTCAAGAGAATCGAAATCCCTGCCTGCTGTCTCTATATCAAATATTATCCTGGCCATTGGCTTGAATTGGGTTCAAGGGTCAGGGTTTCCGTGGGGCAGGTATCTCACCCTTGAATCCTCGAACCCTGCCCCCAGCCCTTTATTATGATGCCTTCGGCAGGGTCTTGAAGACATTCCAGGTCTTCAGAATATCCATGGCCCTCTGGAGCTGAAGATCGTCCTTCTCGTCCACATCGACCGGCACTGTCTCCTTCTCGTCTATCTTCTGGTCAGCCTGTTCATTCTTCAAATGGCGCTCAAGGTCCTTCTCCCTCATCACGGGATGCTCCTTGCCGCCGTTCTTTGCCTCAAGTTTCACGACTATGTCCGGTGTTATACCTGTGTTCTGTATGGACTTGCCCTTGGGGGTATAGTACTTCTGGGTCGTAAGCCTGAGGCCTGATCCGTCGCTCAGCGGGATCACGGTCTGCACAGAACCCTTGCCGAATGTTACGGTGCCGAGCACTACAGCCCTGTTCCAGTCCTGGAGCGCGCCTGCAACTATCTCTGATGCGCTTGCGCTTCCCTGATTCACCAGCACTATCATCGGCAGGGTGAAATGGCCGGTATTGTCTGTGAAGAACTCCGACTTTTCACCGCTTCTTGTCTTTGTATAAACAACGAGCTTGCCCTTTGGCAGGAACTGGCTCGACACATCAATGGCACTGTTGAGAAGACCACCCGGATCGTTCCTGAGGTCAAGGACAAGCGACGTGATCTTCTCGTCTGTCAGCTTCTTTATGGCGGCTGCCAGGTCGTTCGAGGTCTGCTCCTGGAACTGGTTTATCTTCACATAACCAATGCCGCCGTCCAGAAGCCTCGACTTGACGCTCTTTATCTTGATGATCTCCCTTGTTAAGGTGAATTCCTTCAGTTCCTTCCAGCCCTCACGCATCAGGCTTATTGTCACCTGAGTCTTCGGCGTGCCCCTCATCTTCGATACTGCATCCTGAAGCGTCATATCGCGGGTAGATGCGTTGTTAATCTTTATTATCTTGTCTCCGGCCTTTATGCCGGCCTTGTGAGCAGGCGTGTCCTCTATCGGGGCAATAACTGTGATGATACTCTCCTTCATGCCAATCTGTATGCCGATTCCGCCGAACTCGCCTTTTGTCTCGACCTGCATCTCCTTGTAACCCTCAGCTGTCATGAAGCCTGAATGGGGGTCGAGGGAATTCAGCATGCCCCTTATCGCCCCATGGACAAGGTCCTTCATCTTGACCTCTTCCACATAATTCTTTTTGACCATGGAAAGCACTTCGGTAAAGGTCCTGAGGTCCTCATATCCCTCTCCCTCTGCGCTTATAGCCGTTGCAGTGAACCTGCCGACAACAATGCCTGTTGCCACTGCTATCAGGAGCAGCAGGACGAACAGAGACCGCCTCTTTATATTGATCATATGGATGAAACCTCCTTGGTTAATGCTTTTTTCTCTTCAGCCACTGGGCCGGATCGAGCGGCTTGCCTTTGTACCTGACTTCAAAATAGATGCCTGCGGCATTTATCAGGCCTGATGTCCCTGCCCTGCCGATCGACTGTTTCTCTTTTATTATATCCCCAACCTTCGAAAAAATCTCAGAGAGGTTGCCGTAAAGAGTGTGGTAGCCGCTTCCGTGATTGATTATTACAAGCTGTCCGAACCCCTTGAACCAGTCTGCATATATCACCTTGCCTGCATATACAGACTTCACCTCGTTTGCGCCGTCGCTCTGTATATGCACGCCGTTCCTGAATACAGGCGTATCGAACTGCGGGTCCTTGTGGGTGCCGTACGGTATTGCTATCCTGCCGTCCACAGGCCATACAAGCTTCCCCTTCAGCTGCTGGAAACCCCTGCCTTCATAGTCGTCGGTCTTTGATGACTCCCTGATTATGTCGAGCATGCGCTGGGATGCTGCCTTAAGGCCTGCTATCATCTTCTGGCGCGCCTCTTTCTCATTGCGCACCTCATCAAGCAGGTTCTCCTTCTCCTTCTTCTTCACTGAGAGTTCGGCCTCTTTTGTCCTGACCTTCTCTTCCCTTGCAGAAAACTCCTTTTTCAGGGTTTCGAGCTTGGCCCTCTCTTCGCCAAGTTTTCTGAGATTATCTCCATATGAGGTCAGCACAAGATGCTCATGCCTGGTTATAAGGTCGAGATATTTCCATGTGCGGATCAACTGTGAAGTATCATCAGAATTCAGCAGCTGGGTAAGCGCATCTCCTCCATATCCAAGACGGTTCATGGAGCGCAGCTTCCTGCTGATCCATCTTTTCTGCCTCTCGATGCTTCTCTCGGTCTTCTCAGTCTCGACCCTGATCTCAGCCATTGCAGCCTCGGTCTGTTTGAGGTTCTTCCTGTATTTCCTGAGGTCCGTATCAATGGTGAAAAGCTTCCTGTTCACATCATCTATCTCGTTAAGGACTGATGATTCCCGTTCCTGCACCTCGCTCAGTCTCTTCTTCTCTTCGAGGAGCTTCTCCTGTATCTTTTTATATTCCTGCTCAGGTGATGATGCCGGTGATACTGCAGGAAAAAGCAGTGCGACTGAAAGGACAAGGGCAAACAACATCAGTATCTTAGCCTTCCAAGGGCAACGGCAGCGCCAAACAGGCCGAGGAACATGCCTATCACCGGAAGGAGGAGAAACCAGACAGCAGGGAAAAGCACTGACTTGAAGAGCGGCACAGATATGGTGAGCTTAAGGAATACAAAATAGTAAAGAAGGAAGACCGAGGCAAGGCTCGTCAGGCCGCCTGCAGTCCCTATCGCAGCGCCTTCAATGATGAAAGGCGCACGGATGAAGCCCTTTGTTGCCCCAAGGAGCTTGAAGGTCTCTATCTCTTCGTTCCGCCTGTAGAAGAGTATCTTGACAGTGCTGTAGCAGACGAATATTATGCCTGTGCAGAGGATAATGGCAAGGATGGTGCCCCCGATCTTTACCCCGGTCCTGATGTTATGGAGCGCAGAGAGGAACTTCTCGCCGTAATCAACCTCAGTGACGCCCTTCATCTTCCTTGCTTCATCTGCAAGCCTGCTTACAGACTCGCTCCCCACGGCATCCCTCCTGAGCCTGACCTCAAAAGAATCCGGCAAGGGGTTCTCCTCAAGACCCTCAAGCACATACTGGGAATCCCTCAGCGTGCTCTTCAGCTCCCTGAACGCATCGTTCCTTGAGATGAATTTGACAGAAGAAACGGTATGTTTCGATCTCAGTGTGCCTGCTATCTCATCGATCCTGGTCTGGGGCAGATTGTTATCGAGAAATACCACCATCGAGAACTTTTCAGGCAGGTTCCTTGTTGCAGCCTCGATATTGTAGAAGACAAAGAAGCTTATGCTTATTATGAAGAGACCTGCAAATATGGTCAGCATGGAGAGGATATTGATCCACTTGTCCTTTCTGAGACTCTGCATGGCAAGCCTGAAGGCGTACATAAGAGGCATCAGCAGACCTCCTCTCCGGCCAGCATGCCGGAATCGAGCCTCAGCACCTTCTTGCCGGAGTTCCTGTAGAGCTCCCTGTTATGGGTCGCTATCATTATGGTCGTGCCTTTTGCATGTATCTCCCTGAATGTCCTTATCACCCCGTCCGCAGTTTCCGGGTCAAGATTGCCGGTAGGTTCATCGGCAAGGAGCACTGTAGGTTCTGCAGCCATTGCCCTTGCTATTACAACCCGCTGCTGCTCTCCTCCGGACAGCTTCTTTGGATAACTGTCAGCCTTATGTCTCAGGTTTACGGTCTTTAATGCATCATAGACCTTTGCCTTGATCTCGCGGTCCCCCGCACCCCTTATCCGCAAGGCAAGGGCAATGTTCTCGAACACTGTCCTGTTGTCAAGAAGCCTGAAATCCTGAAAAACAATGCCTATATTCCGCCTCACATAAGGTATGCTCGATTCCCTGAGTTCCGAGGTGTTCCAGCCTGCGATGGTTACCTGCCCGGCATCAGGCCATTCTGCCAGATATATAAGCTTCATCAGTGTTGTCTTGCCTGAACCTGAAGGTCCGGTCAGAAAGACCATCTCTCCCTTTTCTACAGAAAACGAGATATCGCGCAGGGCTGTCTGCGCATCATACTCCTTTGTGACATTCTGAAAACTTATCATCGGCCCGACAGGTTCAGTCATTGCCCTTCTCTGCCTTTAGAATATAGTCAAGAAGTATATCGTCAAGACTCTTGGATATCTGTTTCTTATGTTCAGGAGCAGGAAGAGCAGGCGGTTCAGAAGGCTGGGGAACTTCATCTGCAGCAGTTTCCAGAGCCGGCGATGAGAGGCTGTCCGGCTTCATTTCTTCGGCAACAGGTTCGGCTGCAGCCGGAGGGGTTTCAGCCGGAGGCTGCTCTGCTGTATGTTTGCCGGCTATAAGCTCCTTGATCATTGCCTTGTGCTGCTCCTTCATGATCTCCCTGACCTTCTCCTTATAGTCAGGGGCAGAGGCAATGTCTTCATAGCCCGTCTTTTTTCTCGATAGAATTATACCCTTGAGATAGAGCAGCGTGATTATATGCGGGTTCCTTATGCCGCTGTCCTCAGTCTGGACATGATATATGGTCCCCTTGTAAGAGATATTGGTGTTGTAGCCGACAAGCATATCACATTTTATTATAAAAACAGGGATTTATGGAATATAAATCGGCCATTCAGCATGATTTTCAGCAGATCTTGCACTGATAACATGCAGTAACAGCAGGCCGTTCGCTTGTTGAAAAATCCGTGCAATCTGATATTGTATATTTACATCATGCCGTATTTTATTAAGAGATCGCTCGCAATACTATTCCTGATGGCATATCTGGGGCTATATGCTCCCACCCTGCATGCTTCAGCAGAGACAGAACAACAGCAGAAACCTGAGTATGAGCTGAAGGTCTCTCTTCCCTCCGGCACGATCAGGCCTCACGAAACGATCACAGTGAAGGCATGGCTCACTGCCGGCAGCGAAATAGCCGGCAGCGGCACTGTCAGGTATCTTGCGATATCTGCATACATAAAGCAGCCGGACGGGATTGGATTCAGCAGAGCGCTTTTTGACAACGGACTCGACGGGGACGAGAGGCAGGGCGACGGAATATTCACCTGCAGGCTGACCCCGTCTTCAGAAGGAGAATTCACTGTCAGCATTTCTGCCGAGGGCAAGGGGCTCAGGAAGAATGTTGAGCAGAGGTTCAGCGTCGCTGCAGCTCCGCCTGAAAAACCTGCTGCTCACGCAGGCGAAAAGCAGGATGAAAAGGCAGAACATCCGGATCAGCCCCCCGGCTCCGGAGGGTTGTCATGGGGGATATTCATTGCTCTCAATGCTGCTGCGCTGGTCTTCTGGCTTGGGCTTTCAGCTTTAATGTATATGAAGCTGAGGAAACGCCCCGGACAGAAGATAGAAATGAGCCCTGCAGCCTTTTCCGGGGAGATCAGGAAGCATGCAGAAGAAACAATGAAAAGATCTGCGGAGGGAACTGGCAGCGCATCGACCTCTGATGCAAAGGTCATAAGCGATATGCATGGCGCCCGCCAGATATTCCTCAAGGCCGTCTGTGAACAGAAGAAGGGGGCAGCTGACAGTGCCGGTTCTCTCTGGGAGACTATATACAAGGGGTTTGACAATGCACTGAAAGAGGTGCTGAAAGGGAAAAAATCGGCACTCGATGAGATAGGAAGCCTGCAGGAGAAGGTGGAGGAGATAGACTCCATAGGCGAGGAACTGAAAGAGGCAAAATCCCTATCCGAAGCACAGGCAAAGAAGATAAGTTTCCTTATGGGCTTCAAGGATGTGATCGCGGAATCAAAGGAGAAGTTCGAGGCCCTCTCTAAAAAGAACAGGGAACTCGAGAAGAGCCTTTATGAAGCTGCACATGCGGCAGGCCTGTCCGAAAAGGTGAAAGGGCCGATCGACGAGCTTCAGGAAAATTACAGACAGCTTGAGCTCTGCGTATCTACCCTTGAGAACGAGAACGAGCGCCTTGTTGAAGAAGTAATCAAATGGAAAAAAGAATTCGAACAGGCCTCGGGCCGGCAGCATGGAACTGCCGGAGAGGAACCGGCAGAGCTCCAGGAACTGAAAGAGAAGATAGAAGGCCTTGAATCAACCATCAAGGCAAAGGACAGAGAGCTGCTTGACCTCAGAAAAAGCTTTGAGTCGCTCGAAGCAGAGTATATGGTCCTCTATCAGGAAAAGCAGGCCGGACAGAGCCAGCCCGATCTTTAGCCTGAAAATACAGCCCTACTGCCCTACATGAAACGGTGCAACAAATGATGCCAGGCTGTTTGCAGCTGTCAGCGCATAGAGGGTGGCAGAATATGCAGCAGAGTGTGTTGTGCATACCCATATGTTCGAGGTTGAGTTATAACTTGCTGTTGAACGATAGAGGGTGATCTGTCCGACAATCCCTGGGGCCTGGATAAATGAATAAAGCTGGCCTGAACCCGGATAGAAGCCTACATGAGCAGGCTGTATAAGATAATCAGAAAAGTTCTCTGTTGAATATGCAGAACCTGAGCAGCCATTGTTCGAATAATGCACATCAGCTACACTCGCAATGAACTTGCTCCCTGCCCTGACGCCAAAGAAGGTGTTGCCGGTTGTCTTCATCAGGACAAGAAGCTGGTTGCCATACACTGCTGATTCAGTAAACTGTGCTGAATCGAGAACCGGCCCGAGAAGCAGGTTGTTCTTGTCATATACATTTATCTGGGTCCCGAGCAGGGCAGTGTAGAGAGCAGAATTGAGCTTTGAAGCAGTTACAGCTCCGTCAGCTATCTTTGCCGTACTGACAGCATTAGCGCCGAGCTTTGGTCCTGTTACGGCGCCGTCAGGCATCTTCACTGTTGTCACGGCATTGTCAGCTATCTTGGTTGATGTGACGGCAGTATCAGCAATTTTGCCGGTCACAACAGCACCCGGGGCGATCTTTACTGCTGTTACTGCATCATTTTTTATCTTTTCGGTAGTGACCGCGCCGTTATTGATCTTTGGGGCAGTAACTGCATTGTCCTGAATATGGCCGGTCTTCACGCCTGAGCCGGTATTCGTATTCTGAAACGATGTTCCGTCAGCCTCCTTTATGTCGCCGGACATCACTGTATCGGCTGCCATAACAGATGAGCCCATAACAATCAAAGCGACCATTGCAAATGCCAGAATTTTTTTCATATTACCCTCCAGAATATAAATAAGATAATGTTGAGGAATTATATACCATAAGGACCTGAAACTGAACAGCAAATTCATTTCTACAGCTGAGACTGTGATCCAATGATACACCAGCCTGCGGCCTTCTGCCAGTCCATTAACATAACTTAATTTTCAGGGACCGCATTCCATGTTATCATTTCTGGCAAACAGGCAGTAACCTCAGGCCATCTTCTTATGATCCGGCAATCATCCTGCAGAACTTCAGCAAGGGAGGAGCTCAATGAAAATCAGCATAAACCTGAAAGAAATGATAAAGGTACCGGTACATATTCTGTATCATGTTGTCATCATAGCAATAAGTGCCGGTATAGTTCTGTCTTTTCCCCGTCTCAAGGGTCTTACCGAGCAGATATTTGCGGACCTCTGGTCCATCGTGGGCGATGAGAAGACCTTTATCCTGTCAGCAGAGATCATCTTCGCAGTAATGCTCATTCTTTTTTTCAACTATCTCGGCACGGTCTGGAAAGACAGAAGAATAGCTTGTACCGCCAGAGAGGCCGGGCTCCTGACCACAGCTTCTTCAGATGGATATTTTGCACGCAGAAGGAGCCGCATGCAGAAGGAGCATCACGGCATATCGCGAGATCTCATGATCATAGGTTCAACAGGCGCAAGGACATTCACAGATCCGAAGAGTGAGCTGCATAATGTTGTAAACGGCTGCCGCATGGCCAGGATCATGCTGCTGAACCCTTTCGGCAGGGGCGCTGACATCCGTGCCAGAAGCATTCAGGACCCGGAGATCACCATCAGCAGGTTCAGGGAGCAGATCCAGGGGAGCATAGCCTATCTCAAGGGCCTCAGATCGGTCCAGAAAAACATAAGGCTGAAGCTGTATGAAAGCGTGCCCTTTCTTAAGATGACAATATCAGGGGACTATATCTGGGTAAGGCATTACCCAGCCGGCCTTGATGCGCAGACAATACCCGAGTACATATTCAGACACAATCAGAAACAAGGCAGCCTCTATTCCGTCTTCTACCAGTACTTCCTGAACCAGTGGAACGATCCGGATATCCCGGAGTATGACCTTGAGACCGATGAGCTTGTGTTCAGGGATGCATCAGGCAACGAGGCATCAAGAAGGCCTGCATGGGAAGAAGAGTCGGTGATGGCATGAAAATCAGGCAGAGCTCACAGTTCAACCGTCATGCCTTCGCGGGCGAGGAACGAGTTATGGAACAGTCTCTGGCATTCCTTCTCGACATTAAGAAGGAAAGCGTCGTCATGCTCGGGATCATGGTGAAAAAGAGCAAGCCTCTTGACCTTTGCCCCGATTGCGACCTCGATCGCCTGCTCCCAGCTGCTGTGGCCCCAGCCCCTCTTCTTCTTAAGCTCCTCAGGCGTATACTGGGCATCGTGAATAAGCAGATCAGCATCCCGGGCAAGCTCAACAACACCGGGATCTATATTCTCTCCATGCTCTACATCCGTGCAATAGACCAATGTCTTCTGTCCCTCTGAGATGCGATAGCCGTAGGCGCTGCCTGGATGGTTATGTTTTGCGGTCCTGATGCTGATGCCGCTCGGGGTGGTAAAGTCTGCAAGGTCAGGCTGCCAGAAAGTAAGTTTTGCGCCCATGCCTGTCAGCGGCACAGGGAAGAAGTCCTGCTGCATCTGTGTGGTGAAGATGCTTTCGAGCGTAGAGGCATTCCGCCCTTTCCCGCTTATAGCTATAGTGAAATGTCTCCTCGTATCATAGGCCGGCGCAAAGAAGGGGAAGCCCTGTATGTGGTCCCAGTGGGTATGGGAAAGGCCGATGAAGATGTTGTCGAACTGGCCTATATCATTTGCGAGGATGTCGCGACCAGCCTTGCGTATGCCTGTGCCGGCGTCAAGCAGGCCGATTCGACCATTGTCAAAGTACATCATTATGCATGGGGTGTTGCCGCCGAACTGAACGAACTCAGGTTCTGCGACCGGAATAGAACCCCTTGTACCGTAGAATGTGACCTTCATGCAAGCCCCCTTGTTGCTTCATCGATACACATCATTGGCTGCTATAGCCTATAACTGGTACTTCTCCGCTGTTGTCATTCCGGCTGATATGTATTAAACCTGTCAAGTGGGCAAACACCTCTTTAGTTTTTCTGTTTTTAAGTCGTATATTCTGAACAGGGCACAAGAACTTAGACGACGGTAGATCACTCTGATATGCGCGGGTTGGGTACCGCATGACTTGTCTTCGTCGTGGAGCTGCCTCTGTCTCGTGTCGAGGGTCATCCTTGTTGAAGGCGCCTCAAGCCGGAATCGAGGATTCTCCATACCTGTTCTGTGAACCCTGACCGAAATATACGACAGTTGCCTGAAGGGGCGGAGAAACCCCTCATTATTTTCGGAGTCCCGTAAGGCAATTTCCTTTTCCTCAAGCATCAGTTGTTTTTACCCTCACAGAGGCACGGCTGCCGCGCTTTTCCCCATGACTTCTCTTGCTATAGCCCATACAAAACCACTCAATTCTCTGGCTACTGCTGTACAGCTTTTAACCGGCAGTTTCCCTTTGTTTATCAATTGCCAGTATCGGCTGCAGAGTCTTTTCTGGGCCTTCCAGGCAATCTCCTGCACAACCTTGCCGGCTTTTTCAGACTTCTGCCTCAAATGAGCCGTCTTTCGCGCAGGGAGACGATAGCTCCAAGAGGCTTCGATCAATACTCTTCTTGCATGTGTATTGCCAGTCTTTGTGATTCCACCCTGCCTTTGCCTCTGGCCGCTGGAGTATTCTGAAGGCACCAGACCCAGATGCGACATCAGTTGTCTGGCTGATTGAAAACGGCAGAGATCGCCAAGCTCTGCTATAAGCGTCATGGCCGTTACCAAATTTACTCCCCGTAACGCCATGAGTCCCTCAACCACAGACCTCATTGTCCAGCCTTCAAGTGCCTTCTTCATTTCCTCTTCCATTGCTGCCACTCTGTGCTGTGCGTCTTTGACAGCATCAATATATTCCTGTAATACAATCTGTTGAACTGCCGATTCAAAGCGTATGCTTTCAAGCCATCTGAAATATTTCTGTGTCCATTTGCTGTTGCCAGGATAGATCTTTCCATGTCTCAGAAGAAATCCTCCAAGGCGTTGACGGCTTGCCCGTTCCATCTTCTTCATGTCTTCACGTGCCCTTGTCAGATCCCTCATCCCTTCCTGTTCCTTATCCGGCACCCATATAGGCGTGAGTTCTCCAGCCCTAAGCAGCCGGGCAAGGCTTACTGCGTCCCGACGATCTGTCTTAACTCTGTCCCCTGCTTTCTTCGGTATCAGCGATGGTGCGATTACTACGCAGTCATACCCGCTCGACGTCAGTTGCCTGTATACTTCATATCCGCAAGGACCTGCTTCATAACAAAACATTACTTCTTCACATATATCAGCTATTTGAACTGCAACAGAGTCTCTCCATATAATGTAGTAGCTCCGCTCCATGTTGTACCTACAAGTGTTTTTGCAATTTCGGCATTTGACATAGTCGGAATGCCCATTGCAGTCTTAACAGAAGACACGCTATTGAAAATCTGAATTGCCTGATCCTTTGTCGCTAATGTTAAGTCAATATTGCTATTGCTTGCATATAGAGTTTGTATATCAGAATTTATTCGTGGAAATATTTAATCTCTATAAAGATTCCATTTTACCTGTTCCTGAAATGTTGTATTGACTAAGTGAGGGGTGTTACAGACTGTCGCAGCATAAGTATCACTGATAATAATAAATCCCAAAATTAGCAATGCAGATAGTAAAACAGCAGTTTGAGTAAACATCCAACCTATTTTACTTACATACCATTGAACAGCATCTGTCCGCACCTTCATAACTAATCCCCCTCCACTATCTATTTAATTTTCAATCTATTCTAACATCACAAAACTCTTCCGGCATGGGATTGAATGGTGAGCAGATATCTGCGCTGTGTTGAAATACTTGGGCAGCCCTGCAGTCCATTTGCCCTCCCCTTTGGAGCTATTCTCCGAACCTTAAATCCTGCCTTCACGCAGACCTTCCATTATCTCCTTATCCTTTTTTGTCAGGAAAAGATCATTGAACTCATTTATCTCTTCAAGCCATGCAAGCTTGTCCTCAACAGACAATTTCATGTATTCAACGATCTTCTCATCTTCCAGCGTATATGTAAACCCCTTAGTCATTCTGTCTCTCTGATATTTTCTTCACCTTATTTAACATCTCTATGTCGCTCAAATCCTGTCCCCGGCCTAATGGATTGCGACATATTCAGCAAAAGACGTTGACTCCGGAATTGGCAGATCATCTTCCCTCATGCCCTGTACATGCAGTTCAATGGCTTCATACATATTCTGTTCAGCCTCTTCTCTGCTCTTGCCTGTCGATATGCAACCGGGCAGGTCAGGCGAGTATGCTGAATAATTACTGCCAACTTTTTCAATGATTATGAGAAAACGGTGCATTTTATTTGACCTCCTTCAGTTGAGCCTGCTTAAGGATGCTATTCAGTGTGCCGGGGGCCAGGTCATCGCCTGGATGCCCTGCTATTGTTACCCGACCAAGCTTCTGGGGATGCTTGAATTGTCTGTGGCTGCCTTTTGTAATTACCAGGTACCACCCATCATCTTCGATTTGTCTTATAATATCGCGTACTTTCATGATACATCAAACCCCTGCATTTCGGTGTTCAAATAGTTCTTCATCCCCAGACCTCTACCTCTTCATCACATTTATCATGTCCCACATGGGGAGGAAAATGCCGAGAGCGAGGAAGAGTATTGCCCCTCCTATGAAGAGCAGGAGTATAGGCTCTATGGAAGTAGAAAGGTTGCGGATCGCATAATCCACTTCAAGGTCATAGTAGTCCGAGATCTTGTTAAGCATATCGTCGAGCGCTCCGGTCTCCTCCCCGACCGCCACCATCTGGACAACCATCGGAGGAAAGACCTTTGTCCTGAGCATGGGCTGGCTCAGACCCTTCCCTTCACGCACATCCTCCCTTATTGTCTCTATTGCCCTCTCTATTATCACATTGCCGATGGTGCCGGTTATGATATCAAGGCTGTTCAGCATTGGGATGCCGCTTTTGTACATGGTGGCGAATATGCTTGCAAACCTCGACATCACGCTCTTTTCGAGTATGGGGCCTATAACAGGGAGCTTGAGCTTCAGCCTGTCCCACTGCCATCTGCCTGCATCAGTCCTGATGTATGTCCTGACAGACAGAAATGAGGTGGCAACAACAGCAAGCATCAGGGGCCAGTAGGTCGTCACTGCGGCATTAAGCCAGATCAGAACACGGGTCGGCCAGGGAAGCACTATCTTGGAGGTCGCATAGAGAGATGCGAACTTCGGAATAACAAAAGCGGTCAGCACAAAAAAGGCGACTGCGAGCGCAATTATGACTATCTTGGGATAACGGGTGGCGGTCTTTATCCTTGCCCTGGTATCTGCCTCATGTTCAAGGAGCGTAGCAAGCCTTTCGAGAATATCGTCGAGAACGCCACTCTCCTCTCCCACCCTTATCATGTTTATATACATGGGAGAGAATATCTGCGGAAAGCGGGAGAGCGCTGACGAAAAGGAACTGCCGCCCTCAACCTCTTTTCTGATCTCTGTTATGGCTTCCCTGAGCTTCGCGTTCCTTGTCTGGTCTGCAAGGGTATCGAGACAGCGGACGAATGATATGCCCGCAGCAACGAGTGTGGCAAGCTGCCTGCTGAAGACTATCAGGTCAGAGGGTTTGACGCTCCTTAAAAGGCCGCCTGCAGCAGGGATTGACTTTCTTGCCTCTTCTATCCTCACCGGGACATAGCCCTTGGAGAAGAGCTGTTCGGCAACACTCTCATTGCCCGGCGCTTCTATGACGCCGGTAATGATCTCGCCGCGCGAATTCCTGGCCCTATAGCTGTAGTTGGGCAACTTATTCTGTCTCCTGTGTTACCCTCAGTACCTCGTCTATCGTTGTAATACCCTTCATCGCCTTCCTGAGGCCCTCCTGCCTGAGCGTAACGAATCCCTCGCTCACGGCCTGTGCCTTTATCTCTCCTTCAGAGGCCTTCTGAATTATGAGCCGTCTTATCTTCTCAGTTATTATCATAAGCTCAAAAAGTCCCTCCCTGCCGTAATAGCCTGTGAACTTGCATTCATTGCAGCCTTTGCCCTTCACAAGGTCCACAGGCCCCTTTATCCCTATCTCGGACATTATTGGGGGCTCGTCCTTATATGGCTCTGCACAGTGCGGACATACCTTTCTGATCAGCTTCTGTCCGACAACTCCTATGAGCGACGAAGTTATCAGGAAAGGCTCCACTCCCATGTCTATGAGGCGGGCTATTGCGCCTGAGGCCTCATTGGTATGAAGCGTGCTCAGAACAAGATGGCCCGTGAGGGCAGCATGCGTTGCTATGGATGCGGTCTCGAGGTCCCTTATCTCGCCGACCATTATGATGTCAGGGTCCTGTCTCAGTATTGACCTGAGACCATTTGCAAAGGTGAGGCCTGCCTTCGGGTTGACCTGCACCTGGTTTATAAGTTTGAGATTGTACTCGATCGGATCTTCGATCGTTATGATATTCTTCTCGATCGTGTTTATGCCCCTGAGCGCCGAGTAGAGGGTAGTAGTCTTTCCGCTTCCTGTAGGTCCTGTGGCAAGCAGGAATCCGTAAGGTTTTCTGATCATCTCGCTGAACTGCCCGAGCGCAGCCTCAGAAAAGCCTATTGATGTGAGCGGGGGCAGCCCCTCGGTCTTTTCGAGGAGCCTCAGCACGACCTTCTCTCCATAAAGGGTCGGCATTGTAGAGGCCCTCACATCAAGCAGCCGGCCTTCGATCTCAACAGGAAAGCGTCCGTCCTGCGGCACGCGCTTCTCTGCTATGTCCATGCCTGACATTATCTTCACCCTTGATATAAGTCCTGCATGCATATGCTTCGGGGGTGTCATAACTTCATGCAGTATACCGTCCACCCTGTATCTGACCCTGAGCGTATCCATGTCAGCCTCAATATGGATGTCGCTTGCCCTGTCCCGAACTGCCTGGGTAAGGACCATGTTCACAAGCTTTACGATCGGGGTCTCGTCTGCCATGGACTCAAGCGTGAGCGTCCTGTCCTCTTCTGCAGCATACAAGGCATCTGAAACGTCCTTTATGACTTCCTCGACAGCAACTGTCACCCTGTAGTATTTGTCGAGCGCCCTTGTGAGGTCCTTCTCTGTTACGACAACAGGCGAAACCGGGACCTTTGCATATCTCCTGATCTCATCCATTGCAAATACATCAAGAGGATCTGACATCGCGATTGTGAGCTCTCCGCCCCTGATGCTCAGCGGCAGCACCCTGTGCTTGCGTGCAAGCGCCTCAGGCACTATCTTTACCACCTCAGGATCAACGGCCATGTCCTTCAGCGCTGCGAAAGGTATGTCGAGCTGGTTCCCGAGTATCTCGGCCATCTTGCCTTCGGTAACAAAACCGAGGCTTATCATCACTTCGCCAAGCCTCTTGCCCATCCGCTTCTGTTCGACAAGCGCCTTCTCGAGGAGCTCAGGCGTGATCGCCTCCTCCTCTATGAGCATCTCTCCGAGCATTTTCTTCTTCAGGACCATATGGTTACACCTTTGATGGTTTGGCTGTCACGCCGAACAGGTCGAAGAGGACCTGCAGCGTAAAATCGCCGGATTTTTTTGACGCCTCTATGCGGATGCCCCAGCACTGGCTCTCATATCTCATGGATGCGGTCATGTTTGTCAATCCTTCACCTTCTGCATCATACCATACGCTGAACGACATCAGAACCGGCCTAACAGGCCTGATATCCATGCCTGCCTTGTAAACAGTGATCTGGTCGTCCCTGTTATAACGCTGACCAAAGCTGAAGGCCCCGTTATTGAATGGAATGCTCACTTCGGAACTCAGCGTATGGATGCGTCCTGTGCTCACATTATACAATGCCTCGAGCTTTGCAGGAAGCGGTTTTGTCATTCCGACCTCGAGCTCAAGCGGAGCAAAAGGCCTGTCTCCATGATCCAGATCAACAGGCTGAAACACAGATATGGCAGCGACTTCGCTTCCTCCAACAAAGAACCTGTTCAATACGCCTGCCTCGATCCTCGACCTGTTCCTGAACAGTTCGGTCGAATCGAAGACAGGGATATCATTGTCCGAGGCTGTTATGTAATGGTAACGGAGAGCAGGTTCAACAGCATGTGTAAAAGATTCATATTTTTTGTAAAGCCTCGTATGTACGCCGCCGATATACTCGAAGGCTGACCTCAGGAGATCGCCGTCCTTATAGTCCTCTCCGTAGAATGAATATGCAGTGCCCCTTGCAGCGGCTATCTGGGTAAAGACAACATCACTGCCTGCGCTGTGCATTATTCTCGGATATATGTCCATCCTTCCGGCTGACAGCCCGTTCTTGATCCACATGTCAGAGGCAACAATATCGGCAGATATCATGAACGGTCCGAACTTTCCGTAGTTCATAATATAACCTGCCTCGGGAAGCCTCTGAGGTATATCTCCGGTATCGTACTTCAGGTCAACCCAGTACTGAGAGAGGAGGTAAAGCCTTGAGCTTTCGAGCGGTATGGAGAACTCTCCTGTCGACTCGAGAAAACGCTGGACCTGTTTCTCCTTGAAGGGGTTGAACTCCTTGTAGAAGTCCCTCTCATTCACGAAGTTGACATTCAGGAACCAGCCGGACCCTTCTTCATTACGGTTCTCATGCGTTCCCCTGAACTCGGTAAAGTCTGTCCTGGTCTTGTTGTCATATATATGGTAAAGCCACCATGCGCTCTTCACGCGGTCCGGCATCAGGAAGCGGTATTCGAGCCCGGCTCCCACGCCCCGCTCGGTATAGGAATCGAGCAGAATCGTTGCATCCCTGTTCTCGGAGATGGCCCAGAAGAACGGGACCTGCAGGCCAAACCCCCTTATCCTGCTGTTGCTGACCGTCGGGATGAGAAAGCCTGTCTTGCGCTCTGCCATCACAGGCGCCCATAGCACCGGGGAATAGAGCACAGGGACATCGCGGATGCTGAATGTCACATCCTTTGCCTTCATACTGTCCCCTATGGTCAGCTCTATGTCCTTCCCCTTGAAGCACCAGTCAGCAGGTATGCCGTCGCATGTGGTGAAGGACATCTCTCCCTTGCCTGCATATTCCTTCTCGCCCTTCTTCTCAAGCTGCTCGGCCTTTATGTGGTAGTTGCTGCTGTTGATGAATATCTCTGCATCATGCAGTCTGCCGGTACTGCTGTCCATGTTGATCTCTGCCCCGGATGCCTTTATCGAGACCGTCTTGTCAGCATATGTCATATTGCCTGAAACCGAGGCCTTGCCGGTATCTTCCGAATAGACAGCCTCATCAGCGGTGACGACCGTATCCTTCTGCTCGATCCTTACGGCCCCCTTTGCAACATATTTTCTGAGGCCGGAAAAATACTCGAGGGTCTTTGCCATGATAGAGGTCTCTGCCTCTGCAGCATAGCTGCAAGAAGTGATTGGTGATGAGTGAAGGGTAATGAGCAAAAAGGCAAACGCAACAAGGAATGTCTTTCCCGGTCTGTTTCCCATCACAGATAACTTATTACTGATCACTGTCCTTAACATTCCCTGAGCCTTGTGAGCACGCCCGGCTGGCCGAGCGCCTCTTTTGCCTCTCCGATCGTATAGAACGAACCAGTAACAACTATAAGATCTCCCTGGACATAAAGCCCCTCTGCCATCCCGATCGCTTCAGCAACGGATGAAGAGGTCTTCGGAAAGAAGCCGGCTTCGAGCGCCTCTGCAGCAAGGCAATCTGCTGATGCTGCCCTGCCGTATGCAGGCGCTGTAAAGATCATCTCTGATGCAAGAGGAAGAAGCGGCCTCATTATTCCGGCCCTGTCCTTGTCTGACATTATTCCCATCACAAGTATTATCCTGCTGTATGTGTTCAATGCCTTTCTGAGATAGACCGCAAGTGTCTCTGCTGCCTGCGGATTGTGCGCCCCGTCTATGAGTATGGGGGGGTCGTTCTTTACGAATTCGAGCCTTCCGGGCCAGTATGTGTTTCTGAGACCCAGGGCGATATTGCAGCCAAGGTCCTTGTGCCCCGATTCAAGTGCCTCGATCGTTCTTATCGCAACTGCCGCATTCACTGCCTGATGTCCGCCTGCAAGACCGACAGAGATGCTGTCCATCTTCCTTATGCCTGCATAGTCTATCCTCAATCCTGTCAGCTCATCAGAGACCACAGATGAAGTGAACTCCCTGCCATATCTTATCAGCTCAGATCCGCACTCCGAAGCCCTTCCGGAGATGACCTGCATGGCCTGCTCATCCAGGGGAGCGGTTATCACAGGGACCGTCTCTTTTATTATTCCGGCCTTCTCTCCTGCTATCCTGCTGATGGTCGGGCCGAGGTACTCGCTGTGGTCCATTCCGATCGAGGTTATTACAGAGGCTTCGGGCATAAGCACATTTGTGGCATCAAGCCTTCCTCCCATACCGACCTCAACAACTGCCCAGTCGACCTTCATCTTTCTGAAATAGAGAAAGGCAATTGCTGTTGTGACCTCAAAGAATGTCGGGGTGAAACCCTCTATTCCCGAGGCTGCGGACCGCACCTCATCTGCAAGCGCAACGACCTCAGACTCGCTGATCTCCCTGCCATTTACGCGTATCCTCTCTGTGAAGCTGATCAGGTGCGGAGATGTAAAGAGGCCAGTCCTGGCCCCTGAGGTCCTGATCATGGACTCTATCATTGCGGAGGTCGAACCCTTGCCGTTCGTGCCTGCGACATGAACCGACCTGAAGGAGTCCTGGGGGTCCCCCAATATTGAGAGCAGCCTCCTGATATTTTCGAGCCCGAGCTTCATCCCGTGTTTCTGAAGATCGTACAGGTAGGCTATTGTCTCTTCGTAGTTCACGCAAGGATCCCGATGAGCTGGCTCAATGTCTTTTTCAGCTCTTTTCTGTCCACGACCATGTCGATCATGCCATGGTCAAGAAGGAACTCTGCCCTCTGGAAATCCTCAGGCAGCTGCTGCTTGATCGTCTGCTCTATGACGCGGGGTCCGGCAAAGCCTATGAGGCTTCTCGGTTCGGCAATGATGATGTCGCCGAGCATCGCAAAGCTTGCGGTCACGCCGCCGAATGTCGGGTCGGCAAGCACAGATATATAAAGAAGGCCTGTGTCATTCAGTCTTGCTATTGCAGCAGATACTCTGGCCATCTGCATAAGTGAGAATATGCCCTCCTGCATGCGTGCTCCCCCGGATGAGGCCACTGTGACAAGCGGCACGCCCGACTCTATTGCAGCCTCTGCTGCGCGTACGACCTTCTCGCCCACAACAGATCCCATGCTGCCGCCCATAAATGAAAAATCCATTATGACTATTATCACGGGCCTGCCCTCTATTATCGCCTGCCCTGATATAGCAGCCTCTTCAAGGCCGCTCTTCTGCCTGTTCTCCTCTATCCTCTCTTTGTAGGATATCTTGTCTTTGAATGAGAGAGGGTCAGTGGTCGAAATCCCTGCGTTTATCTCGAGAAAGCTTCCCTCGTCAATAAGCAGGTCAAGCCGTTCGCGTGCGCTTATCCTGAAATGATAGTTGCACTTCGGACAGATCCTGAGGTTCTTCTCGATCTCTTTCTTGTATATTATCTCCCTGCAGCTGTCGCACTTTACCCAAAGACCTTCAGGTATCTTGATCTTCTTCTCTGTGCCGATGCTCTTGCTCTTCTTAAACCACGCCATCGTTTATATTTCCCTCATCCTCTCTTTGTCTCAGATCTCATACGACCTTCTGTCCCTGATTATCTGAAGTCTGGCCTTCACCCTCCTGCCGAGAGCTGCAAGCTCTCTCTCTATTTCCCTCTTGTACTGCGGTTTTATGTGCGTAACCAGCACCCTGTCCGGAAGCGTCTTCATCTTGCCGAGCTCTTCGCCGAGCAGGTGCGGAGTAAGATGCCCCGTCTTTACGGCAAGGTCCTCCATGCTGTCAGGGAAAGAGACCTCTATTATGGCGGCATTGACCTTCTGGGTTGTTCTCCATATCCTTTCGGTAGGGCCTGTATCGCCTGTATAAAGCAGGGACCTGCCGCTGCCGTCCTTCAGTATGTATCCCACCGCAGGGACCGTATGGCTGACAGGATATGCAGTGACGCTGTATCCGTTTACCCTGAAGGGCCTGCCCGGGGTTATTGGTCTGAGCTTGAGCACAGGCTCGATAGATGCCGAGATCTTTGTGAAGTCCGGCCAGAGCCTGTCGTTCAGGAGATGCGCGCTGAGCGTATTGAGCGTGTCCCTTGTGCCGAAGAGAGTCACGCTGTGCTCTTTTCTCGTTATTATGATATTGTCTGCGAGGAAGGGTATCGCCTTTATATGGTCGAGGTGGGCATGGGTTATGAGTATGTCCCTAATCTCCCACTGTCTCGCCTCATTGAGCGATGTGCCTACTGTTCCGGCATCAAGAAGCACTCTGCGGTCAACAAGAAATGCAGATGCATTGTATCCCGGCAGTTCTGCGCCGGAACTGCCCAGCACTTCAACTTTCATTTTCCCCTCCGAATTCCGGCAGCACTCCTATGAAGTATTCCACAACCGCCCCGTCAAACTGGCTGCCCGAATGTTTCTTCAGCTCTTCCACTGCAATGCCTCTGCTGAGGCCCTTTCTGTATGGCCTGTCAGTTGTCATTGCATCATAAGTATCTGCCACTGCGATTATCCTTGCAATGATGTCGATATCCTCCCCGCTCAGCCTGTCAGGGTATCCCGTCCCGTCGTACTTTTCATGGTGGCCCCGCACCCCGGGTATTATGTCTCTGAGCTGCTTTATATGCTCCAGTATCTCAGCGCCGAACGCGGTATGCTCGTTCATCTTCTTCAGCTCATCCGGGTCAAGGCGGCCGTTCTTCAGCAGTATGTCGTCCCTTACGCCTATCTTCCCTATGTCATGAAGTATGGCAGCAAGTTTGAGCCTCTCCATATCATTTTCCCCAAGCTCCATCGCCCTTCCTATTGCAAGGCTGTAACGCATGACGCGCTGTGTATGGCCGCCTGTGTACGGGTCGCGCTTTTCTATCGTCTCGGCAAGCGCCTGGGATGTCTCATAAAAGGTCTCTTTGAGTTCCTGATAGAGAGAGGCATTCTCTATCGCAATTGCGACCTGGCTGGCCAGAGCAGAAAGTCCGTCCATGTCCTCGTCGTCAAAGACACCCTCTCTCTTGTTTATGGCCTGCAGCACCCCGATTATCCTGTCCTTTGTCCTGAGCGGTACGCATATCATGTTCTTTGTCCTGAAAGTGCTCTTTTTGTCTGCATCTACGAAGAACCTCGGATCTGATGCAACATCATGCAGTATCAGCGGCTCACCTTTTTCAGCCACCCAGCCTGCAATGCCCTGGCCTTTTGAAAGCCTTATCTCTTTCAAAGCGCTGCCCTGGTCTCCCAGTGCCACTTCAAAGAAGAGCTCGCCGGTCTCCCTGTCTATAAGAAGGAGGCTTCCTGTCTCTGCATCAGCAAGGCGGGTTGCAGCCTCTATCGCGCGCCTTCTTATCTCGCGGGTGTCGAGAGAGGAGCTCACGAGCGCAGAGAGCTCCATCAGCGTATTCGCCTGCTGGAGCTTTCTTTTAAGGAGGTCGCTCATTTTATGGCGTCCCTCAGAGATCTCAGGTATGCCCTGATCTCGCTGTCAGTGCTGCTGATCTTCTTTACTATTGCGCTTCCCACGATCACTCCGTCCGCAAACCCTGATATCAATGCGGCCTCGTCAGGTGTTGAGACGCCGAAGCCTACTGCTATCGGCTTTTTCGAGACAGTTCTTATCTTCTCAAAATGCTCCCTTGTTGCAGGGTCGATCGTGAGCTTCGAACCTGTTATGCCGGTCATCGAGACATAATAGATAAAGCCCTTTGATGCGCTGCTCACCTTCTTTATGCGAAGGTCTGTAGAGGTCGGGGCAAGAAGGAATATGGTATCAAACGGTCTGTCTGAAGAGAGCTTTATAATTTCCTCTGCCTCATCAGGAGGAAGGTCTGGTACGATGATGCCGTCAACGCCGGCAGCAACGCAATCATCAACGAACTTCTCAAGCCCGTATTTAAAGATCGGATTATAGTAGGTCATCAGTATTATCGGGACCTGCGTAGAACTGCGGAGAGACGATACAAAGTCTATCACTGAATGGAGCGTGACCCCGCACTCAAGCGCACGCTGCGCAGCTGCCTGTATTGTAGGCCCGTCTGCAAGCGGATCCGAAAAGGGCACGCCAAGCTCAATTATGTCGGCACCGCACTCTTCGAGAATCTTAATCATCTCCCCTGTCCTGCTGAGATCAGGGTCTCCGGCCATTATGTAGGGAATGAACGCCTTTTTGTTCTCTTTGCGCAGCGCTCCGAACCTTCTGCCTATGCGGGAGATCATAGCTCCACTCCCTTTATCTTCGCCACATGCTGAACATCCTTGTCTCCCCTCCCTGAGAGGTTGACAATGATGATCTGGTCCTTTGCAAGATGCGGGGCAAGCTTTACAGCCTCTGCAAGAGCATGGGAGGATTCGAGCGCGGGTATTATGCCCTCTGTCCGCGAGAGCTTCTCAAAGGCCGCGAGCGCCTCGTCATCTGTTGCATATGAATATTGGGCCCTGTCTGCCTCCTTCAGAAAGGCATGCTCCGGCCCGACTGCCGCATAGTCAAGCCCAGCAGAGACAGAATGTGTGCCGAGCACATTGCCGTCAGCATCCTGAAGAAGATAGCTCTTGGTGCCCTGCAGAACTCCGATAGAGCCTCCGGCAAAACGGGCCGCATGCTCTCCTGCTGTTATGCCCCTTCCCCCTGCCTCCACACCTATCATCTTCACATTGTCAGGGAGAAATTCATGGAAGAGCCCCATGGCATTGCTGCCGCCTCCCACGCATGCGATCAGATAATCAGGAAGCCTGCCCTCTGCTGCAAGGATCTGCCTCTTTGCCTCCCTGCCGATGACAGACTGGAAGTCGCGCACCATAACAGGGAAGGGATGGGGCCCAAAGACAGTGCCCATAACATAGTGCGTGGTCCTCACATTTGTTGTCCAGTCGCGCAGACCTTCGTTGATCGCATCCTTCAGGGTCTTCGAGCCTATCGTCACCTCATTCACCTTCGCACCGAGGAGTTTCATTCTGAATACATTGAGCGACTGGCGTGCAACATCATCAGAACCCATGTATATCTCGCATTCAAGCCCGGCAAGGGCAGCGCCGGTCGCAGTTGCAACTCCGTGCTGGCCTGCGCCTGTCTCTGCTATCAGTCTCTTCTTCCCCATCTTCTTTGCGAGCACAGCCTGTCCGATTGCATTGTTGATCTTATGCGCGCCTGTATGCGCGAGGTCCTCCCGCTTCAGATATATCTTTGCGCCGCCGAGGGCTGCAGTGAGTCTCTTCGCAAAGTAGAGCGGAGTGGGTCTTCCTATATAACTTTTCTGAAGTTCAGCAAGCTCCCTGCGGAATTCGATGTCCTTTTTGGATGCATTATAGGCCTCTTCGAGCTCAAGCAGCGCAGGCATAAGCGTCTCGGGTACGAACCTGCCTCCGAACTTTCCGAAATAGCCTTTTTTATCAGGTGATCTTTTTATGGAGAACCCCTCTCTTTACATTATTAATATCTCGAAATAAAGCAGGCATATTATATCCCAAAAGCCCGCAATATCACTACAGACGAATTGCATCACGAAAAAACGATACGAAATTGAATCGCTGCCTCAAATAAGAAATCGATACGAAAAATCCTAAAAAATGTCATCTGTAGGAAGATCTACAGGAGGCAGAAATGAGGCTATCGATGAAGGAGAGGAAAAAGGCAACGGCAATTGTAGCAG